>Ga0222673_1000151_pt1 | contig 41192 bp, 52 predicted proteins | sample AntAcemetagen801_FD_179845 | JGI IMG/M metagenome (GOLD analysis project Ga0222673, IMG submission 179845) | Saline water microbial communities from Ace Lake, Antarctica - #801 | ecosystem: Environmental > Aquatic > Non-marine Saline and Alkaline > Saline | place: Antarctica: Ace Lake...
GTATTCTAAAATTAATTGTCCGTCTCCGAAAGAGGGGGTTACCCCTTCGGATATTGTGCACCGGACTGGTGGCAGTAGGCGCTTGTCTCTTGCTTTGTAGTGTACACCACAGGTGGTTGTATAGACAGGTACGTACATGTATAGGTGACAGTATTGTAGTGCACACTACAATACTGTCACCTGATCCACTTGTATAGACAACCATAGACAGGACTGTACTTGCAATGTCCATGCCAACCTACCACTATGCAATGATCATGCCAATAGACAATTATGTATAACCTCAGTATAATTGGCATGATACTTGCCGGACATTGTAATATGTCCCAAGACCGTTGGTACTGTAGGCGCTTGCCCGTTGAGGTTTTCAACGTGGAACATAATTGTTCCACGATCTTGTATGCGGTTTAATGGTACGTGTTAGGTGCGTACGTGTGTAAGTTAGGTGTATTGGTACGTTGTATCATGGTTAATACGTACGTGTCTTATTCGTGTATTTCGATAATAGTGGAAATAAAGAAAATTAGTTGTAATGTTGTAGGTTGGTATGATACTTGCTTAGGCTTGTAATGGTTGTAATGGTTTAATACAGGTCACGTAATGTGATAAATAAACACCTATTAATATGGCATATAATTGTAACTATTTATTAAAATAGAAGTAACCTATTGAAATTATTCACTATTCAGGGCAAGCGTATCACTTGTATCATTTACGTATCACCTTGTCAAAACACGTAAACCCGGTGACAGTAGGCGCTTCAAAAGTCATCATTTTTTTTGAACTTTTCTTCAAAAAAGTCAACCTCTTTTTTTTCCAAAACAGAAAATACGAACACAGATCAACCGTTCACAGTCTGTACACCACTATCCATGCACCTCTTACCCGTATCATTTCATTTTCACATAGTGTTACATATGTGAAGGATTCGCTTTTAAACCCTTGTTATAACTATACAATTCTAAAAACGCGCGTATCAGGTAAAACTTTACCTAGTGATACGCCTTTTTCAACTGCCTGTAATCACTATACTTTTTAACATAGTGTGTCATTTGTGAAATGCGAAAGTGACTACAAAACCCCTATTACAGCAAAATCAATTTCTATGCCAACGTATCAAAAAACTAAAAATGGTACGAATTTAGTACCCGTATTTTTGACGTGTACGTAGCACTCTTATACCCTATTATATAGAGCGCTCCCAAAATAGCTGTAAAGCACACTACAAACATTTATTATTATTTATTTTTAAAAACGCTTGACAAGTTGCACACGTCCTGATATCAAAGGACATGGCGTTTTTAATAAACACTAACCCAAATAGGAGACACACCATGACAACTTCAAATGACATTATCAAAATGAGTATCATTTCAAACATCCAACAACTTGAACTATCCCTGGAACACATTAACCCGGCAAGCTTTGACAGTCTATGGAAAACAGATTATGAAACTCTTACTATTATTAGAGACAAGGCGATAGTCAACTATAACACTATGTTAGAGGAGCGCAAGTTTGCCGCGGATATGATCTATAACCAACAGATAACCAACAAGGGCGCGTAACAGCGCCCACACCTTATTATAATAGGAGACAAACACCATGACACCTAAACAAAGCAAATATCTTTGGGCATTCGAGATTCGCAATTCTCAATCACGTCCTATTAATTGGATGAAACAGTACCTTGACACCAATCAAGCTAGCTCCATTATTGCAGAATGCGAAAAATGGGAAAGTGACAAAACCTTTGACCAAACAGAAAGGACTCAATCTTGTTTGAAATCCTACAATCCTTATTTCAAATTCAATGATCTTACACCAAAAACCATAACTGATACTGTTATTGAAACTAAAGAAGTAGTCAAAGAGATTGTAGTAGAGAGGGAAATTATCAAAACCATAACCTTAACACAAGATATGAGCTTAGATGACGTCATCCCTGCAATCCTGCCCCTAGTCAAAGGAGCAACACACCTACAAGACCTATTCGATGCCAAGCAACCAATACTCCAAGACTCTAAAACAAGCAAAGACTATTATAAACCTGAGAATTTCGATACTATTTTGGCAGCGGTCAAAAACCCAAAAATACACGTACTTTTAAAAGGTCCGGCGGGATCAGGCAAAAGTCTGATGGGCAGAGAATTATCTAAGCACCTTAAACTTGATTTTTTTTGCATGTCGTGTTCAGGCGGCATGAGATACGCTCATATTTTTGGAGGTGACCGGATGTTTATTGACAAGGTTTCCGGCAAGACTATCACAGAATTTGAATTAAGCAATCTCATGCAAGCAATTCAGAAACCTTGCTTAATCCTGATGGATGAGCTATTTACCTTAGATGGTGATCTGCTTATGGGTCTCAATGGCCTATTCGAGGTCAACACAGGGCAAATTGAAACTAAGGGAGGTCTTGTAACTATTCACCCTGAATGCCTTGTTATGGCAGCAACTAACACAGACGGTCGTAATAATGACCGGAACCACGTAGGCGCAAAACGCGTTGACGGCAGCTCCCTAGACCGCTTTGCAACTTTTCATCATGATTATTCAAAATCAGTAGAGCGTAACATTTTAAACAAACTGCCCAAACTGCATAGGCAGGATGTCTCTCAATGGCTTATTAAATTACGTAAAGAGTTAAAGTTAGCCAATATAACTTTTGATCCGTCAACGCGGAGACTGCAAACCTGTGTTGAGCAGATTAATGGTAGCGGTTTACCTTGTGACGTCGCTTTTAATTCCGCTTTTTTAGGTCAGTTATCCCCGATGGAGTTAAAAAAAATAGGGTTAGATAAGCTTGAAACAACACGTAAAAATGAACCTGTTATAGATGATACGACAAAGGAGCTATTTTAACATGTTGACACCTGCGGAGTACCTCAAAAACGGCATGCCAAAAAATCATGAACTATGGCTGAATGGTCTTGATCTTGTAGCGCATTGCTTACAAAAAGATCATACGCAAACGTTTTTCAAAGACGACCGACCACTGCCCAAATATTATGATGAATGGTCGGATGCAATGCAAAAACACGTTAAATCAGATGATAACTTTGACGATATTTATTCTAACGCCTATGCACCTAAAAAAGCCTGGATACCCTACCATGACGATAGCGGCTCATTTGACACGAGCGCCTTTATCTCAGGTGAAGATTTTTGTTTTGAAGATGAAAAGCGCGTAAAACAACAGCAAGATTCTATGAGTATCCTTATTGACTGCGGCGTACCGTACGGCGAACGCGGCGATACTTATATGATAGCAAGGCATCAGGCGGTGTATAACCTTATTGCACAATGTGATAGCGACGACAGGCCATGTCAAATTATAGGCGTCCAAAATAACCGGATTGACGAGCTATCAACGCCATTAAAGCTCTTCATCATGGTCAAAGATTATACTGACAGTATTTTTCCTGCAATATGGGGAGCGCTCAAGAATAACCAAACTACTAACAGTTTTTGTAACGTAACGATGGATTATTTTATCGGCACTAAATCTTACGGCAATGGCGCGCCTACAGTTTTAGAAGACGCAGAGCAATATTTTCCAGCCAATGAAGAGATCATTATTTTTGGCACACGGATCAAGGCAAATAATGCAGTATATAAATAGGAGACTAAAAATGACAAATGAACTGGAACCTACAATTGCAATGGCCGAAAGCTTACAGGAAATTACAAACTACTTAGACGCCTATCTTTTTGAAGGCAAATTACCGCCATGTTTTATCACATTGACGCGGAATAATAAAGTTTTAGGTGGCTATCATGCACAAGATCAATGGGAGAATGCCGACGGTGTCATTGTGCCTGAGATTGGTATTAATTCAAACTTACTTGCGCAAGATGATCCACTTGTAATCTACAACGTATTGATCCATGAACTATTGCACCTCGAACTATCTCACGCTGGTACTGGTGGACGTACAGGCTACCATAATAAACAATTTGAGCAAAGATGTAATGAGTTAGGCTTATCTATAACGTGTAACGACAAAGATGCAGTAGAAGGGCAGCAAACCGGACAATCAATTGAAACTAACATCATAGAAGGCGGCCCGGCTGAAATGGCAATCGCAAAAATACCTACCGACCTAGCCTACTATGCAAAACATGTGCTTGACATTGATGAAAGTGGCAAGCCTGAAAAAACCATACCTGGAGAACCTGGAGAACCTACTCCGCAAAAACCAGTAGAACAACCCGCACCAAAAAGCGCGGGCAAGAGGACAAAATACCAATGCCCTGTTTGCGGCTTGTCTATGTGGGGCAAGGCTGGTGCGTTTATCTTATGTGGTACGTGTACACAAACTATGATCGAAAGTTAATATAACGCGGTTTTGTGGTGTACACTACAATGCCGCAAACTATTTAAAATAGGAGAGTATCGTCATGAAAAATGCAGTAGGTTATGAGAGCGCAACCGAGACTATTAGACAGTTACCACAGAACTATTGTCTAGCTTTTAACTTAGGGACACGCTGGTATCTTGACTTTGATTTAGCTTGCGACCCTGCAATTGCTATTAGAGTAGTACGCGCATATTTGAGCTATGACGTTGCGTATGGTACTGGCGCCAATTTTATAAACGCCATTAATGATTTAAAATAGGAGATCAAATAGCATGGAAAAACTGACACTGACAGTAACCAATCAAATTGATAATCAAGGTCTTATTTTCTTATCAACTCCATGCGGCAATATGTTTTCCCTTATGGAAATGCCATACGACAAAAAATCACATTGGGGTTTTTCCATTATCAAACAGGGGCAGCATAAGGTCATTGATCCTCAAAAGATAGGCGCTATCATATTTCCAGCCAATTCAGACGGCATAGTACAGGAGTTTTTAACATCATAACTTATACCTTATTATATAGGAGGTCAAATCATGCCTGATTTAATAATAATATTTATAGTCTTAATACTCTGCTTATTTTTCGGGGTAGGTGCATTGGGCGCGTTAATAGCTGTTATATTAACTTATATAGCCTTAAACTTAATCTTTAACTGATAGGAGGTCAAATCATGGGAACTGCAATAATAGCTTTATTATGTATTATTCTAAGCTTTATAATCGGTGGCGTTGTAGGTTACGACATTAAGGTTGATGAACTAAAAGACCGTCAACAAAATAAAAATAAAAAGACTTGACAAAGCTTTCAGCATTTAGTAGATTAACGACATTGGGCATTTAGCCCACATTTATAAACCCTAATTAGGAGAATCAAAAAATGGCAGTAGTAAAGACACCCGAACAGCTCGAAAGAGACAAAGCAAGAAATGCAGCTATTAGAAATGCAAAAGAAGCCATAAGAGGGTTCTTTTCAAATGGCTTGTTCGCAAAGCTCCCTTTACCCATTCAGGATGCCCTTAAGACTCTTGCACCAATGGCACGACAGGCGACAAGTACCATCGCCATTGAAATTGCCGGACTCTTTAAAGACAAGCAAGTTTTGTCTGAACTGGACATTTTTAAGGCTTTGAAAGTTGGGCCAAATGAAATGAAGGCAAAAGTTAACCATTGCCTGAAACTGGCAGCCCCTGAAGATCGGATGTGGATTTCTTATGATCCTGACAAGTGTACATGGACTTTTCTTGGAGTAGGCGCAAAGATGCCGGAGGGCTTCTCTACTGAGAGCCTTATTCCGTCCATCGCGGCCCATGCTGCAAACCCTGCCTTTCTGACACTGTCCGTTACTCAGTTGATTGATGCTGCCAAAGCTGCACCAGTTGTTGAGGAAGGTGACGACGAATAGTCAACCGCTAATAACCCTTTAAACAAAGCCCCTTGGAAAATTCCAAGGGGCTTTTTCTATTTAAGACCCTGCCATTTTTCCCTATGCAATGACATTGACCCCTGTCCAAAACCCTCGCAAACAGCAAATTTCAGCTCCAAAATCCTGTTCAAGACTCCCATGAACAGGGGCTTTCAAGAGCACCCAATAAATAAAAAATAATCCTTGACAGGCGATATTTAAAAGTATATATTTAAAGGTATGAAAGACATGAAAGATTACAGCATATATAGGTATAGACTTTTGACAACATAACAAGGAGCAATAAACATGAACTTTATACTTGAAACATTATCGGAGTGTGGTGAAGCTTACGTATGGTTAATTATTTGCGCTATTGCCTACGTTATTGGTATATGTAAGAGTAGCGCCGCAACAAATTGTAGTGTGCACTACAAAAATGGGAGGATTAGGTAATGCCCCCAAGAATCGGAGACCTTTTAAAAATAATCGAAGCAAGTAAGATAAGACTACCGCAAACAGGCACAGGTCGCAACCATCAGATAGTAGCTCGCGACCTTGAAGCCTGTATCGGAGATCACTTTTTAAAACGTGATTATAAAGAAGGTTCAGACGATTATAATCATATGGTATTGAGAAGGGCGTGGACTCCTATGAAAGCCTATAGATTTAACCAGTTAAAGCCCCTTGTACAGGAGCATGTACTTCAAGATGACAACGAATGGTTAGCAGAGCGCAAAATTAACGGCTGGCGGATGATGATTACCTTTATACCGCACACTACTCCGCGTTTTTGGGGCGGCAACTTGTCAACAGTCAATTTCCTCCCTACAGACTACACAAAACACGTCATACTCAAACATGGTTACAAGCCATATACAAAAAGCTATCCAGCGACTTCAACCAAATTCACAGACCTGTTAAAAAAGCCTTGCATACTTGATTGTGAGGTTATTGTTAAGGACAGAGATACAGAATTGAGTGATCATGCCTCCCTTATAAGAATACAAGAGATTTTAGGCTCAAATGCAGACAGGGCGCGACGGATGCAAGAAGAAGCTACCTTGTTATTTAAGGTCTTTGACCAAATAAACCCAAAATCCATGATGCAGTCATATTACAGTAGAAAACTTGACGCCATTGAGAGTGTACTAACATTAAAACTACCTACAGAAAGCGCGTTATGGCAGTTTGACCATGTTCATACACACGCCAAGGATAAGAAGGCCTACGCGCACAAAATATGGAAAGAAGGTGGCGAAGGTATTATACTCAAACATAAATTAGCAATGTACACCCCAGGCAGTAGACTAAGAACCCACCAAATCAAAGTTAAACGCAGCCACAGCGACATGGTAGGCGATGATATAGATGCTTTCATTACAAGGACTTTTGAAACCCCTGAGTGGTCGAAATTAGGGTTAATCGGTGGCGTTGAGTTGTCTCTATACCTCAAAACAGGTGATTCTTTAGACGAACACGTTATAGCCAAGGTAACAAGCATACCAGATCATATACGTAAGGCACTGACAGACGATCCAGAAGCATGGTTGAATAAAGTAGTTGTTTGCGATGGTCAGGATTTGTCAGCACGTAACAGACGGTTACTCCACGCTAAAGTAGCGTGGAGTAGAGGAGTACGTAAGGATAAGAACCCTAACGATTGTATAATGGAGTTGGGAGAAATAACGGGGGTGAAGTTTTGATGACACTTTTAAATTTTATAAACAGTTTATTCCAAGTCACGTTAGAACTGGACGGAAATATTGACAAGCTTAATACTGAAACTGTACAGTACCAATACGCGTTAGAGAAGTGCGCTGAAAGGAGCATGAGAGTAAGCACCACGATTAAACATGTCATGGCGCATTGGTTATGATCCCCGAACCGTTTCCTCATCAAACAACAGCACTGCTTAAACTACGTAGCCTACCCTATGCTGCATTATTCAGTGATATGGGTACGGGGAAATCACGTATAGCAATAGACTGGTTCATCTATAAGAATCAGCACGAAGGGTCAGACAGAATCGTTGTCATTGCTCCATCAGTAGTAGGGCGACAATGGATTGACGAACAATTGCCGATACATTGTGGTGTACACTACAAAGCACACGCATATGAGTCTAAGTACACGAAAAAGGCAATCAGAAAACTTGACAATTTTATCATGTCAGCTAAGTACGGCAAAGGCATCCACATACTTTGTATTCATTATGAAGTTTTCGCAGCAAAGAAAGGGCGTGAGATAGTTAACCAGTTTTTGTCCACCAGTAAGAATACACCTATCTTTATAGTGGACGAGTCAAGTCGTATAAAGAATCCTGATGCTAAGAGCGTTAAAAATATCACAGCGTTAAGGGCAGCTAAAGCCTACCCAAACTCTTTCCGTATGATAATGAGTGGTACACCCGCAAGCAAGAGTCCGGTAGATTTGTGGTCACAATTTGATTTCCTTACAAACAATTATTTCAATTGCGGTTATGTTGTATTTAAATCTATACACTCAGTCAGAGCATATAAAAAGATCAAGGTTAAAGGGCGATTGGTAGCCATTGAGACGACACTTGATAGAGACACCTATGACAAGATAAAGAAGATCATAACAAAGAACACCAAGAACGGCAAACTTCACGATGCAGTACCGGCAATGGTTCAAAAGAGATTTGGTATAACAAGCGAGGATTTTTGGTTTGTGTTAAACTCTCCAAGATTTCAGCGATTCAAGAACATGGACAAACTACAGGAGAAAATAGCACCTGTAACGTATGCGGTTAAGTTAGACGATTGCGTAAAAATACCTCCTAAGATATACCAGAAAATATCTTGTGGTCTAAACTCAGAACAGAAAAGGTTAATCAAAGACCTTATTAAATATAGCGCCACAGTATACGACGATGAAATGTTGACAGTTGACATTAAAGCCTTAATGGGGTTAAGAGTGTTGCAAATATGCGGAGGAAATTTTAGCCACCTTACAGATTTAGAGGGTAAGTTTGGAACAACACCAATTAAAGGCGTTAACAGTAAGATACAGTACCTTATGAACGACATTCCAGAGATAGGATCACAGCAGTTTCTTATTTGCGCTGTTTATACGCCGGAGATACTTGCGATACATAAACAAGTTAGTAAGATAACTGATATCGGCATGTTATATGGTAAGACACCACAGAATGAGCGCGATAGAGTGCTAACAGATTTTAAAGCTGGACACTTACAGGGCATTGTAATGAATCCCTTTGTCGGCGGTTATGGTTTGAACCTACAGATGGCAAGGGTTCAGTATTGGTACAGCAGGAACTACAGGACAGAGGTTAGACTTCAAGCAGAGGATAGGCTCCACAGGATAGGTACAGTTAAAAGCCCCATCTATAAAGACCTATTGAGTGATATTAGTTTTGAGCGCGATGTGTTAGAGGTATTACAAGAAGGTAAAGATGTTAATTCAGTCTTTGTTAATAAGGCAGTGAACGAGATATTTAAAGTGTAGTGTACACTACAAAGGAGACTAAGTATGACAACGGACATCGGTTTGAGGCATCTACAAGATGCAGCAGAAAAAGAGGACGGAGTACAACAGACGGACAGCTTATTGAAGTTAACCGCATTAGCAGCCCAATGGATAGAGCGTAAGGCAGAGTATATTCTCTTGGAACACAGAGCAGCAGAAGCAAAGAAGCTGTTTAATAAGACGTCACAAGAGGACATACCAAACGCTATGATGGAAGTTGGCCTGAGTGAGTTGAAGCTTACAGACGGACAGAAGATAAGCTTTAAAGAGGACGTGTCCTGTTCCATTAAGGATTATAACAAGTTGGATGAATTTCTAACTGAGCGCGGTGAGGACGGTATGATGAAGATCACGCTGGAAGTTGGCAAAGTTCCTAAGAGCATCTTGCGTATGATCCTCAAAGACCTTACTGAGAAGTACGACATCAGCGCGATGCCAAAACAGTTCGTGCATCCCGCGACTATAGCAGCGTACATAAGGCGACTATGCGGAATTGACGGTAAGACAGTTGCCGAAGTTGCAGTAGCAGATATTGACGAGACGATGTTGAGTATCTACAGATACTACAAAACCACTATTAAATAAGGAGACACAAAATGGCTAAGACTAAAAGCGCAACACCCGATGAAATGAACAAAATGTTTCAAGATTACGAAGGCGACAAGGGCGGATTTGAGGACATGAGCGGAGACACTCAATCTGTACCATTTATTAGATTGTTACAGGAGCTTTCTCCACAGGTACGTAAAACCAAACCTGAATTTATGGAAGATGCGAAAGTTGGTATGTTAATTAATACCATTAATAACCATCTGTACAAAACCCCGTTAAGGTTCGTGGTTGGGAAGTTTGAACGTTACTATATTGAATGGCGGCCTAATCGCGGTGGATTTGCTGGCGTACACGCTATCGAATCCATTGAAAAACGTATCGGCGACGATCTTATTGCAGATGACGGCTGGAAGATAGTTCACCCAGGCACAGGTAATGAGTTCATGGACACCTACGTCTATTACGTTATCATGCCCGATCATTTAGAGGACGGCGTTTGCATCTTTAGCCTGTCTTCCAGTCAGTTGAAGGAGGCTAAGAAGCTTAACCGCAACTTGCGCTCAATTATGATCCCTGGAACAACACAAAGGGCGCTACCGTTCTTTATGATCTGGAACTACGAAACAATTGCGATGAAAAATGATAAGGGAGAGTGGGTTGGGCCAAAGTTTACTCTAGAGAGTTTTGTTACACAGGAGCAATTGGCTCACGTAACAGAGACACGGCTTGAATTGCCAAACAAAACCATTGACTATAAGCTGTTAGAGCAGGATGCTGGTAAACCCTCAACGGCAGCCGGAGACGATGTCCCGTATTAGCGAAGACGCTTATGAAGTGATGGGTTTGCGTGTGGCTTGTGCAGAAGTGCAGGTCACACGCCCTTTTTCGCTTGAGAAGCAGGTCTACGTATATCTAAAACGTGTGTTTAATAAAGCGGGTTGGAAGTTTATACGTGTAGATACCCAAGGTCAACAAGGTTTTCCAGATTGCTTATGCCTAAGAGGTTCTAAGTACGTTTTAATAGAAGCTAAGATGCTTAAAACCAAAAAGCTGACAAATGTACTTGACAATATGGTATTTCAACCTGGGCAAATCCCCTTCATGCTACAAGCACTTATCAAAAAACAAAGTTACTTGCTTATCGTTGCTAAAGATAACAAGCTACTAATAATAGGAGATAACTACTATGTTCGGTCAATGTCTTATTACCCCTACGATACTTGATTCATATGAGTTCGCTAAAAGCGCACCACCATCTTGGAAAGTTAGAGCAGAGGAAGGTTTTTTAGCAAAGTTAAGGCGTGAGAAGGCTGAGTATCCTGCGTGGGTCGCTAAAGGACAGGCTTTTGAGGATACCGTTGTGCGAGTTTGTAATGCACACCACCATAATCGTATGAAAACTGATCCAATTAAAAAAGGCTCGGAACTTTTCAAAGAAGTAGCTGCAAAGTGTATAGGCGGAAAATTCCAAGAAAAGTTATCGAAGCAGCTTGACATAGACGGAGAAAAGGTCTTCTTATTCGGGTACTGCGATGTCACTTTTCCGACTCTTACAATTGATTTAAAGACAACACTCAACTATAAAGGCCCAAGTAAGTATCTTAATGGGCATCAGCATTTGTTCTACTCTTTTATGCGCAATGTTCCAAAGTTCCAGTATATCGTTGTTCAATGGTCAAGCGAAGATGCGATAACAATTCAAGCTGTCCATACAATTGATTATACAGCTCCAGAAATAGGTATACTTGAAGCTGATATACGTATCAAGATAGCGAACTTCTTTGACTACCTGAGAACAAACAATCTTTGGCAGGACTACTACTCAATTTTCTCTAAAAATTAGGTAACAATATGAAGCAATTGCGCCAATTTTCAAACGACTTTGCTACGTTGTTTGCAGGCAGCAAAGATTGTTACGGTATACACGTTCCTGAAAAGACTGTCAAAGATGGAGAGAAGGCTAAAGGCAAATCATTTACAAAAACAGAGCCGTTAGCAGAACTTACCTATTTAAGGCACTTACATGGCGAAGTGAGCTTAGGAGTTGTACCGATAAATAGGGATGGCGACATATCTTTTGCAGCTATAGACGTTGACGAGTATCCGTTAAACCCTGTTAAATACCTAACCATGTTACGCAAGGCTAAACTTCCTTTGGTGGGTTGCAGGAGCAAGAGCGGTGGGTTACACCTCTATTGTTTCTTCAATCCACCTGTAAAGGCAGCTACAGCTATACCCTTAATGGACAACATTAGGGAGTTACTTGGTTTACCGGCAGATACAGAGATATTTCCTAAACAAACAGCATTAGCAGAAGGTGGAGCGGGTAACTGGATAAACTTACCATACTACGCTGCGGAAAAGACTCAACGGTACGCCTACAGTAGCGACGGTAAAGAGTTGCCGTTATCGGTATTCCTTACCAATACAATGTCGTTGCGTACCACACCTAAAGCGTTAAAGAGCGCATTAGATGCAGCACCATTGGCAGAAGCTCCACCATGCCTACAAAAATTGTTCTTAGCAGGTGGAGCAGATGAAGGACACTTCACTAAGTATATGTTCAATTGCGGCATATACCTAAAAGCAAGGTTCGGTGAAGCGTTTGCAGAGAACTTACATTTATTAAACAATAACGCGTTAGAGCCGTTAGACTATACTACATTAGACACTACTGTTATAGCAGCGTTAAATAAGAAAGACTACCATTACGCTTGCAGCGATCCGTTGTTAAAAGAACACTGCGTAAAAGATGTTTGTGGTACGCGTAAATACGGAGTAGGTGGTCAGTTTGTTAGCGATTTTGAGTTTGGTCAGTTAAAAAGATTCAAGGGTGACGACGACGATGAGTATTACACATGGGAAGTTAACAGTATAGCATTTGTACTTTACGGTATAAAAGACTTAATGGGACAAGACAGGTTCAGAGCCTTATGCGGTAGTAAGTTGAACAAAATTCCAAATAAGCTTAAAGAAATGGTTTGGATTAAAATAATAAATAATGCGTTAGCCAATGTTATAGAGGTTGACGATGGAATAGGCGCAGGAATGTCGGATAGAGCGCACTGGCAGGATAAGGTTGGTGAGTTTCTATCCACACGAAGAGCTATAAGGAGAGAGCAACTATTAGAGGGGCTTGTATATTTAAGGGGCGATAAGCTTTACTTCAAAACTTCTATACTACAAGAACATCTACTGCAATGTCAGACGTTACGAGGAGTAACAAAGATACAGCACAGGAGATTGCTAATGGACTACGGGGTGCAGCGTGGATCTATACGTATTAATCACAAACCTATGAACTTTAATTTTGTTGAGCTTAAATTCCAACACAAGAAAGGGCGGTTGATAGATATTGATAGAAACCCTGAACGTGACAAGTTAGATATTAAGAAGAAGGCACTTAAAAAAGCTAAGGAAGAAGGTAATTATAAGGAAGTGGCTATGGACTTTAAAGAAGAGGAGAAGTTTTGATGAATAAGCGTACGATATATGGGCCTCCAGGTACGGGCAAGACTACGCACTTAATGTCCCTTATCATGGAAGACCTGAAAACGACACCACCTAACAGAATTGCGTTTGTATCTTACACTAAGCAAGGCACGTATGAAGGAGCTAAGAGAGCGCACAAAGAGTTCAACCTCAAAGCTACTGACACACCGTTCTTCCGCACTATACATTCACTATGTTTTAGGGAACTTGGTATGCGCAAGTACGATATGCTACAACGTAAACACTATAAAATGTTATCTGAGAAGATAGGCATAACTTTTACCGGCTACTACACGCAGGACTTCACAAGCCCGAATGACGCGTACCTTCATGCACTAAGCATGGAGCGCCATAACCCTGAACTATCAGCGCAAATATCTAAGCATATGAACGCTAAAAAGTATGACTATATAAAGCTGAACTACGCAGCTATTAAAAAGCAGTTGGGTATAAAGGACTTTGATGACTTATTAGCTGACTACTTAGAGTTCTGCAAACCATTTGACGTTGATACAGCTTACATTGACGAAGCTCAAGACCTTACACCATTACAATGGAAGGTTGTTAAGCACATGTTCAAGAACGCGAAGAAGATAGTTATAGCCGGAGACGATGACCAGAGCGTGTATGAATGGTCTGGTGCGGACACTAAACAGTTTCTAAGTTTCTCTAAGGAAAGCACAACATTGCGTAAGAGTTATAGACTTCCAGAGCAGGTATGCGAGCTTGCTGCCAACATATCGAAGGACATAGCCTTTCGTAAAAAGAAGGACTTTATATCCAACGGCGAAGAAGGTGTTATATCAAGAGCAGCTAACTTACTCAACGCTGATATAGAAGGCGGAGAATTAATCTTAGCGCGTACTAACTTCAAATTGCGGGAACTTTGCGACGAATTGGAAATGATGGGCGTTTATTATATAAGGAAGGGTTTTGCTTGTGTTGAACCCACTACACTTAAAGCAATCAACACATACAAGCAGTTTTCGGCTGGCGAATGTCCAATGCAAGAGGTTAAGAAGTTTGGTAATATATTTAAAGAGGTTTCACTTTCAAAACCTTGGCAAGACGTTATAGACAAACCAAAAGCTAAAATTGCCTTTTATGAAAGGTTATTTAGACCTGGCAGGGGCGGTTTAGAACGAGAACCCGTCCTATTAGAGACTTTTCATAGCTCAAAAGGCACAGAAAACGATCATGTCATCGTATCCCCTGATCTTTCATTTAGGGTCAGTAATGAGTTTGAAAAGCAAAGGGATGCCGAGCTAAGATGCCTCTATGTCGGGATGACCAGAACAAAAAACCGACTGACTTTGCTTGCTCCAAGTTGGAAAAGATATTATCCAGCAAAATATTTTAAATTTTAATTGTAGTGTACACTACAAAGGAGAACAAATGCAGACATCAGAGTTTAATGCGCTACTTGCAGAAAGAATCAAAAAGATCGCTGATACACTTGAGAGTAAAGGGTCAGAGTATTCTTCTAAATCAGACCGTTTACACAATTTTAAAAGCGCGGGACAGATAACAAACACCACGCCACAGAAAGCCCTTTGGGGCATGGCAATGAAACACCTTGTATCAGTAGTTGATTTGCTTGAGGGAAGGCTTGAGAATAACCGTACTAATATAGACGAGAAAATAGGGGACATGATTAACTATCTAATACTTCTTGAAGCGTTATTTGAGGACATGAGATAAAGCAATTAGGAGCAAGCAAATGCCTTACATATCAGACAACGAAGTAGAAAACTATAAAGCTGCAAGTCGGCTTGCCGTTGATATAGAGAGTTTTGATCCAGACCTAAAAACCAAAGGCCCAGGAACGCACAGAGGAGAAGGGTTTATTTGTGGTGTGGGCATAGGTCGTGAAACTCCAGGTGGCGATATGGCACACTATCTGTCGCTTACACACCCTGACACAGACGAAGCTACAAAAGAACGTAGTCGTAATGTGTTAACAGAGTTGTTAGCTACAGACGTGCCAAAACTGGGAGCTAACTTTAAGTACGATGTTGAGTGGCTTAATAAAGAAGGGTACGTTGTCAACGGAGTGTTCCACGACGTGCAATTTGCAGAACCGCTACTTGACGAGTATGCACGTTCTTATAGTTTGAACAATCTTGCTAAGAAGTATTCAGTCAACCGTAAGAAGACAGAGATACTTGAGAACTATCATAAGCATATGGGGTGGAAAGGTAAAGCTATTGAACACATATGGCGTATGCCTTTTAAGGTTGCCGAAGAGTATTGCCTTACAGATATTATATTACCCTTAGAGATATTCTCCAAGCAGAAGCGTGCATTGGAACGTCAAAACCTTTGGAGTGTTTATGAAATGGAGATAGCGTTAGTACCTTTAATGCTCCAGATGCGGAGGAATGGTGTACGTATAGATGAAGATAAGCTTGCTAAGGTAACGATCCAAACTGCTAATAAACACTATAAGAGTAAAAAGAAGTTGTTGAAATGGGCAGGTTTTGACTTTAACCCAGGTTCGTCTGCACAGTTAGCAAAGATATTTGACAGAATGGGGATACCGTATCCAAGAAAGCCACCTACACCGCATATGATTCTTAAAGGTAAGACAGAAGGTAATCCCAACTTGGATAAGATGGCGCTAACAAGAATGGCTGTTCAGCACCCTATATGTGCAAGGATACTTGAGTACAGGCATTGGGACACTATGATAAATATGTTCTTATTTCCTTACAGCGAGTTGATAGTTGACGGACGATTGTATACTTCTTTACACCCATTAAGGTCTGACAAATATGGTACTGTATCAGGTAGATTTTCATCTTCACAACCCAACCTACAGCAAGTATCCGCTATAAAAGAAGCTGGCGAGGAAGACAACGAGTTAGATTTGTTAAAGGGTCAGATATTGCGTGAGTTGTTTATTCCAGAGGAAGGTTGTACATGGGCAAAGTCTGATTATTCACAAGTTGAGTACAGGATAATAGCCCACTACGCCACAGGCCCAGGTTCAATTGAGTTAAGGGAGCAGTACAACTACGATCCAAAGACAGATTTTCATAAGTACATACAGGATTCTACAGGGTTTGATAGACGTACAGCAAAGAGACTTAACTTTGGCGGAGCTTATGGTATGGGTATACCGAGCGCATCAGCACTATTTGGTTGGACGTTAGCAGACGCTACTTTGTTTATGGAATCTTACCATAAAACAGCTCCGTATATAAAAGAGACACGCAACGCGGTATCACGAGTGGCTAAACAACGTGGTTATGTGTTTACTATCTTAGGCCGTAAAGCGCGTACACACCCAAGTAGAAAACTTCACTCTATGTTTAACAGGCTTATACAAGGGAGTGCTGCTGATATATTTAAGAAGGGTATGTTAGACGCGTATGAAGCTGGAATATTTAATATACTGATACCGCACTTGTTTGTACACGATGAAGTTGACACAAGCGTACCAAAGACACCAGAAGGAAAAGAAGCACTTAAAGAGTTAGAGGTTATCATGGAAAATGCAGTTAAATTAGACGTACCTTTAAAAGTCGATACTCATACAGGTCGTAATTGGGCGGAGGCAGATTAGCCTACTAAGGAGATTAAAATGAGAACAAGAAAAGTTGACGAACCATTTTACATTAAGAAGAAAGAAGTTGATTTACCAGGATTGGAAGGCGAGTGGGATAGAGTACGTCGTATGCGTAAAGAAGGCCACCCTTTAATAAAAGGCGGCCATTATAAAGCTCATGATCCATTGTCAATATTATTTTTAGGCGTTGGACACACTAAAGGTATAGCGAGGAATTAATTACTTAGCTCCCCAATGTGAAAATGAGAAGTGGTTCGAGTCGTTAGGCTCGAACCTCCCTCCCTCCCCACTTTGCAGCATCATGTAAACTTTCCCAATACTCTCCAAGCGCTGTCCAAGCTTCGTGACTTCCATCTCTTATCCATTCACCATCAATAAAAAGGTTGAAGTCTACAGCAAGTCGTATCTTGTGTACAGAATGTTTAGATGAATAACTACTCTTCTCACCAAATGATCCATGAGATCTATCATCTCTAAAAGCATCACCGAAAGTAAGTCCGTAAGAGTTGTTTTCAGAGAACAGTATTAACTTGCCGATACACGCTGTGAATTTTTGTTGTTTTTCGGAAAGTTTCATTTCTTCATCTTTTCATTCAATAAAATGACATTGATATTAAGTTCTTGCAAATTTTCGATCACTTGTTTATTTGTCTTTTTTTGTTCTATCCATTGCTCACTATCCACTGATTGCTTGATATGAATACCTTTTATCATTTCGAGCAAAACTGCATTATCAACTTTTTTATCAAGGGCTTTTTCCGTCGACGTATATAGCTCTTTTATGTCAACGCCCTGGGCAGCAATAATACTATTTTGTTGAGAGTATAAAAGACCACATACTGAGAATAGTGCCATGATTCCAATTTTATACCAATCGAAATTTCTCAAGTTGATTGCCATTTTCCTACTCCGGTTATTCAGTTTATAAATCAGGTAGCGCTTTCAATTTTTCATTGAGTGCCTTTAATTCAGGCATAGTCGGAATATCGTAGCCTTCACCCTTTGCAGCTTCAGCAAAATCAATCAGGCGTGAAGTTAAATCCAAAGCCACTGGGACCAGGTTTGTAATTAAAACTATCATTTCTTTTCCCATATCATCCTCACATTAAGCTAATTAAAATTGTTGAAACTTCTGCCAAAATTGTGTCGAGCATAACTTTGTTTGTAAATAACTCCGCTGGCTCGATACCTCCACTGTCCCGCCATACAATAACAAGATTATTATACGTAATCAAGCATTGCTTTGCCTTGTTCAAAGGATCAGCCGCAGTCTTTAATGCTGCAAGCTGATCACCCTCTAACACATTTTCAAGACTCTGGTAAGTGTCGTATAGACTGAAATATGTCTTTGTGACTTCTGACGATATTACACTGGCCCGTTCGACTGGTGTAAGGTCTTTGCCCCCGAAACAACCGGACAATACAAGCGCCATGAACAAAGTAAGAACTAATAGTTTTTTCATTTTTTGCCTCCCTTTACAAGTTTTTGAGCAACGCCCAAAATTAACTGAATAATGCTGTTTGATTTCCATTTCGGAACCAAGCCAATGATCTCGCTTGCTGCTGCCACAACAATCCCAAATATTGCAATATTCGCCGGATCTGTTATCCATTCCATTTTTAATTCTCCTTTAAGTTATAACTTTGATTATAAATAAAATTATTGCACTCACAATACAAACAGCCGCATATAATAACCACATAAACGCTATGCCCATAGAGTCAGGGTGGGCAGTCTGAGCGAAGGTATAGGTTTTATAGATGCACGCTAAAGCTATTATGATTATTGCTGTTATTGTTATGTTCATTATTTCCTCATCAGTATTGTTTTAGCCTGCACAAATTTTGTCAATATTTCCATAATCCTTGTTTTTGACTCTGCCCTTGTTATTAACTCCTATCTAAATGCCATATAATAAATCCAAGCTGTACCTGTTTTCGATCCAGCCTTTACCCATGTTACGGTGAAACCATCTGCACCGAATGCGCTAACAGCACCAGCATAAGTAACCCCTGCGCTTTGGTATAAGTATATTGATTCACTTGCGGAGCTATCCCGAACACCGGCTGCTGTAGCATATACGCAGTTGGCTAAATTGCCGGAAAACCCAATAGAAAACTCATGAGCTGTGGCGTGTGCTAAGAATATAATATAACTTGGCTTAAATCCAAGTTCTGTAATTGGTTGTGTGCCTGATGCGGTTGCGGTATCTATCGTAAATGTTCCAATCTTCATACCGCCAGCCCATTCCCCAAGGGTTCCACCGGCATTGACAAATAATTTTAAATTGGCTGCACCTATTGGTAATTTAGAAGAAGCGTTGGCCCCTGATCCCTGTACTAAATCCCCGGCAGCATCGAAAATAGTATCCGTTGATACTGCATCTGGTGTGGATAAGGTAGGACTCGTTGCTCTCACCGGCTCACCAGAACCCGTGGCTGTTGTCCAGACAGGATCGGCTGCACCACCACCAACAAGAATATCGGTCAAAGCGCCAGCATTAAGCTTATGTGATGTGGCTGCACCAGTACCGATTACCAATTCTCCTGCCGCTGTCCATACTGGATCTGTAGATACTGGAACATTGGTATCCTTTGCTGTGTTGAGTGCAATGGCTGCTTTTTCGGCACTATTTGCCCCCTTTGAGTCAATCCGTATTCCATCTGCCATAGCCCCGGTTGAAAGTATCAAAGCTGTTACAATTAATAGTAAAATCTTTAGTTTTTTCATCTTACATTCTCCTTATATTGACCAAGATATTGATACAGCAGTATTAATGCCGCAATTTCCAGCATTAGTCCAGTTTGTTGTTCCCAGTCCATCTACATATACAACTATTGTGCCGTCTATGTTTATAGTTATAGCCCCCGGAGTAGCAACCCCCGCACTATTATCTGTTACCGCAGCAGAAACAAATTGTAATTGAGAAGATGGCCGAAAAGAAGCAGGCAATACTACTCCGTATGTAAATGTAGTCATTGCGGCTTGATTCGCTCCTTGTGTTGCAGGAAGTGTCAACGTGACTGTATTTCCGATCTTTGTCGCTTTCCATACAACAGAAACTATCAAAGCACCGGTACAAGCAGTATCTGCCGCTGTATATTCCTCATAATCGTCAAGAGTGTTAGCATCTGCTATATTAACAAAAGGAGTTTGAAAGACGAGTCCTCTAGTCGTAATGGTTCCGCTAGCCACCCTTAATACTTTAGAAGGGAATACACTGGCTGTAGCCAAATTTGTTACTCCTTCATAAGTGTCATACCAAGAATCAGTCTGATTAGTAGAGACTCCCGCATACTCAATATTATGATCTTCATTTGCCTCAAACCAAGTTCCGATAAATGAATTTGAAATAGATAAGACATCAATCATTACACCATCGTAGCAATTTGACCAATCAGTGTTAATGAAAGCGTTTCCTCTTACTATTCCTAACGATCCATCTATTTGTAAGCCAAAATCACCAGAAGCGGGGGCGGCAGCACCAACTGCTAAGTTTGTTCCGTATACGTTATAAAATGAGTTGTTGGAAATATATCCAGAAGCCCCTGAAGCATCAAGGAAAAGAGCCGCTTGATCTCCATATAAAGACAATCTTTCATATGTCCCCCCTACGGAGGTAACTATATGTAGGGCAATATTAGATTCATTGACATGAATGTTTGATAGATGCAGCCCGTTGTTATCTACATAAATAGCGGTCTTTGTTAGCCCCCCGTAAATCTCAAATCCTTCAATACGGCTAAGCCTTGAATCATTATCAGAAGCGTCTATTGCTATTGTTCCAGTTGGAGCAAAATTAAGGATAGCTGGCCCCCATAGTTTATGACCATCTGATTCAAGCGTGATTACTTTTCCAGGTAATGTGAAACTCTCAAAATAATAAGTAGGAGTTGTGCCCCCTTCAGCCATGCCTACACCACTTGCAGGGAATCTCATAGTGTTAACACCACTACCAACAGCCAGTGCTTTTTCAAGAGCCGTAGTATTCGCCACTCGTACAGTATTATCACTGTGAATAATATTGTACCAGATTGGTATAGCATAATCTAATGCCCCAGGACCAAAAATCACAGTTCCATTAAACACATGATACGATCCAGCCTCTAAGTCCCCATTAATAGTAAGCGTCCCACCCCCACCAATAATAGCCCCACGCTCAACCTTCAGCGTGATATTAGCCGGGATGGTTTCTGAGGTTGTCAGAGTGTAGGTTGTTGTTGCTTCGCCTGAGTTATTGCGTAGGACTATTGTTGCTTGTGCTGTATTGATTGGAGCGATTGCGTTAATAGTGTCAATGTAATATTTCAGGGTGTTTGAATCGCCGGTTACGCCTTGGTCTGCCGCTGTTGCATCGGGATAAGAAAAATCATCCGACTGTTCAGAGGTTGGGACATAGTAGACCTGTACATCAGAAGAATCTAATACTTTTAAACTATAGTCACCTGAAACTAAAAGTGTAACAGGCGCACCCAAATATACTGGAACACCGCCCGCATTAGTTAAAACAGGTTGCGTTACCTCCACAACAGTTCCGTCTTCTTGTCGTACACTGAGCGTTTTTTGAGCGCTTACAACTGTTGGATCGAGATCAGGAATACCTACATAAATTTTGCCCAATGCAATGGGTCGTCCTCTTGATGTCTCAGGAAAATATCCTGGGCCTAATCTAACAATGTCTAAGGCGTAGCAGCTATTCACCGCAACTAAGACAAAGGCTAATACAAAAATAATAATTTTTTTCATTGTTACTCCTTACTTAATCCTTTTAGTCCTTGTAAACCTTCTTTAGCTTTTTTAGCTTTCTTACGTTTGTCACGCTTCTTTTTTGCTATTGCTTCTTGCCGCTTTTCGCGTTTTGATTTGACTTTTTCTGCGTGCTCTACAACTTTAGGTGGTTCAGCGACCTTCTTACCTTCCAGTTTACGTTCCAGCTTCTCAACCTTTTTAAACATGTTGCTTATAATGGTGTCAGATTTTCCTCTGTGCTTGAACCAACTTGCAACTGCCTTGATACCAGTACCGGCGGCAATGCTTGCTGGATCACCTCTTAATGCACCAACCACTATTTGATGACTGCCGACTATATCTGAAAAGTTTAAAGATGACTTATCAGTTTTCTTCAAGTCAAGAAAAGCTCTGTTATTTACATCAGGTTCAAGGGCCAGTATATCTCTGTACTGTCTTCTCAGCTCTAAGTATCCTGCACTTGACGGATTACCTTTATCTTTAGACATAGTGTCTAACATAGCGCCTAACTGTGTTCTTTGATTTTCAACGATTATAGCATCTACGCTGGCTTGCCCCTTAGTCTTATTACCCTGGCCTTTATAGTACTCTGTCAGACCTTCGTTAAGAATTTCAACGTCTCTTTGAGACTCTACAGCGGTTCTACTTTTATCTTGCTTTAACTGTTCAATCTTATCCTTTGCGTATTTTACAGTGTTCTTTCTATGAGATTGAATAGACTTATCGGCTATATATTTCTCTAACGCATCAACGGTCTTCAATAGATCAACTTTGGGTGCGCCAGCTCTTGCATCAGACAACTTACCCATTTTATCGTACGCTTCAAAAACTTTACGTTTAAGTTGAGTAAGCGCTTGCGACATTTCAGGCAATGTTTTTGGAAGGCCTTTTGTAACATTACCGTCTTTGTCTATTAGTTTGAGGTTATCAACATTGTCAACAATCTGCTTAACAACGGAGTCAGCTTTCTTGTAATAAGCGTCCAGTAATGGCCCAGTTAATTTTTTACCTACAGCCGTTTTAGCAGGCTTAATTCCTTTGCTTATACCGGCTTTAACAACCTTTGAGAACTCTGTGCCCACTTTAGTAATAGTTGGTACAGCTCTTGTCAACCCACTTTTTACAGAAGCGCGTCCTCCAATAATTGCGGGCGAAGCACCTATAGCTCCTTTAACAAGTGCCGCTGTTTTAAGATGCCCAGCTTCTGCTATAGGGCCAGCTACAAAGTCTCCAAACTCGTCTAACTTTTTCAATGGATAAGTTGTTGCTTCTGTTAGTTCCTGCCCTTTTGGTGTCATAGGTTTGTGTACAAGAATATCTTGCAGTTTTGCTATAGCCTTAGTTGCCTTATCAACATCGCCGGTTGCTAATAGCGTCGCTATGCCACCAAGGCCAGCAGCTACAGTTCCGTAAGCTCCCGTTACTAAGTTTAACCCAGTGTCAACTACAGGATAAACCTTACCAATATTTTTTAGAGTGCTACTAATCTCTGCTTGAACACGTTTACCAGAAGCTAATGGATCTTTGACTTCTGGCGACCTCATTCGTGGTTGAGAGTAGTATCTTCCATCTTCACCTTTATTGATAACATGGTCAGCGGCTTCTTCACCTGCTACAGTCTTTTCGTAAGAGTAATGCTTTTGACCTTTAAGGATCTGTCCATTTGGCGCTCTACTTGGCCAGTGACCTGTTTCGTCGGCTGTAATACCGTACTTCTCCGCAGTTGCGTAATCGTAGCTTTCGCCTTCTGGATCAAACGAAAGATCATTTTCGGGTTCAGAGCCGACTGGCGTACCGTACTTAAGCGGATCAAAAGTCTTTTGCTCTTTAACTGGTGTACCGTAGTCTAACGGATTAAATTCAGCCATTATTGCCTCACATATTCGACACCATTATACCAATACGTGTCGCCTTTTTTAGTATTAACTATGTCAATGTCAGAAGTATTTTCTTGTTTATCACCTGCCCCATCTTGCGGATAAGGCTGCGTCTTTAGCGCTTCCTCGCGTTTTTTAACGACCAACACTATCTGTTGAATAGCCGCTGCCATCTGTTTTGGGCTTTGTGACGTGTTTAAATTACCTAAAGCTCTTAAATATTTTGAATCAGATATTACGCCAGTACCAAGTAAAACTCGTTCTGTCTCTGCAATGACATCATCACGTAAATTATTAAACGCTACAATCTTAGCTTCACCTGTTTGAAGTTTCCAGAAGTTGTAACCTTTGTTAAACACCGGAATTACGCCGTTATTCAAACCCGCAGCTTGTCCTTTAAGCTCTTTAAATAAAGGTTTAATACCCGCTATTAACGCTATTGATTTCAAGTTTGCAGCGTCTGTTTTATATTTTATATTAGCTTCTGCGTCAATTAAATTGAAATCAGGATCTAACTCTTTTACATATTTTGCTATTCTTCCTTTTTGTTTACCTCTTCTTGAAAGCTTATTCCAATCTAAAACTTCGTCAACAATCATCTGAGCAATTTCGCGCTCTAATTCTGGATTACCGCCTGTTAATAACTGATCTATCATTGTTTGATAGCTCTCTCTTCTCTCATGTCCAGGGGGCAGCGCATCAAGCTTTTCATAATACTTAGTTAGTTTAACTGGTGCGTAGTTTCCTTCCTCATCAAAAAGACCTATTTGGTTGCCAAATAACTTTGCTTTTTCTGGATCTTTTTTAAGTAATTCAAGATACCTATCGAAGTTCTTAGTGTCTGTAGTTTGCGAGTCTTCATCGTCTTTAGCACCTACAGGACCACTGGCTATTACATTTCCGGCAGCGTCGAAACGCTTTTGGTCTTTGCTGAGTGTAAATTGGCCTTCTCCCTCTTTTGTTTCTTCAGTCTTTGTAGCGTCACGATAGGCTTTCCACTTTTTAGGGTATCTAAACGCTAGCTCCACAGCTATTTGCTTTTTGACCTCTTCTGGATTGTCAGAGAATTTGGCCATAAAACCGTCAGTTTCCTTGGAGTTTTCCGGCGTTACACCTTGCGTCGTTAATAGAGCTTGTCGTTTTTCAACAACTTCTTTGACGTTTTCTTCTGTTGGATTAAGGTACACATCAAACAGCGAATCCCTGTAATCGTCTTCCGTTATCTTATTTTTGAACTCCATGCTTGTTTTCATGGCTTGACTCATTTCAGGATTAGACACCATGAACTCCGATACTTTGTCAGGATCATTAGACCTTAACGCAGTTATCGCGTCAGCTTTCATTTTAGCGAGTTTAACAGACGCTCTTTGTTGAGCTTCATCTTTACGTCGCTGCTCTCCTATTTTTTCAAACGTAGCGCTGAGTCCTGCTAGTCCTTGACTGTAATCTCCGCCTGGTTGCACATAATAAGGATTTCCTGTTTGCATTGTAATCTCCTAAAATAAATCTTTAAAGCTGTCCCATGATTCGCCAAGATCTGCTGAAATAGGGTGAACTAAATGTGATATCCACTTATTTTCTTTTGAACCTTCTTTCATACCGAGTTTAGGCAACCAGCGTTTTTCCATATCCTGCCCTAAAACTTCACCTGAGAATAAATCCTGTGTGTACTGCCCTTTATCTTTTGATCGGTATCCTCCGCCAACAGCGTTATACTCGTTTGCGTATATAATGGCGGCTAAAGCAGCCCAAGGGCCAGCAGACGCAACAGCGCTACCACCTCCTGCCGCGCTACCTCCTGCCCAACCTCCACCGCCTACTGACCCTGCGCCGCCTATCCCTTCTGCTGCTAGGGCATTTCCAGCAGCTTGACTACCTGTAGCAACTCCTGCGCCAGAACCGCCCATAAACTGTTGAGCTACATTCATGGCGTTATTTGGATCAATTCCTTGCGCCTGCTGTTTCCGTCGCTGCTCTTCTTCCGTTAAGCCAGAGTAATCCAATCCCTGTAATCCTTGCATTGCCGGTGTGTATTTAAACATTATAAAAGCCCTTATTAAGCGTTAAAGTAATATCCCTATTCTACGATAGTCAACGAACATGAATAGATTTTTCATAGTGACTGCCTCTTTCACTTGCGTATAGACCTCATCGGCCATGCAACCTATTGTGCTGCCAGTCATTCCCATTTTTTGAGCAACAATGTTCCAGTCCCAAGAGTATACGTTGAAGCCCTTATACGCTCCTATCTTTTTGATATTTTTCTTTAAGCGTCTGTCTGAGAACATTCCAGAACTGTAAGCTTGTATTCCTAAGTTAGCCAGACCCATCATATTTCCAGCGCCCTGTTGTCCACCTGTTTGAAGTGCTTGTGCTGCACCAATTTGCCCCTGTCCGTATGTCTGACCTATTGCTCCTGTTTGTTGTGCAATATTGTTAGCATTAGAGGGGATTTGTGCGAGTCCTTGTAAACCCTGCATTTGTTGATTGTAAGACTGCAACAATGCTTGGTTTTCAAGCTGCACGTTATAACCGTACATATTAGACTGTACGTTGCCAGAACGCAGCCCGCCAGTAGCGGAAGCACTTCTCATTATCGCATCTTCACCAGCTTCTTTACCTCCCATAATAGCCCCGTACAAAGGAGAAGCTAAAGCTTGGTCGATATATTGTTGCTGGTTGCCTTCGCCTCCTGGAACGCCGTAAGCTCCAGCAAAACCTTTTAAAGCGCCTTCTCTTAATTCTTGTGGCAACTCTTCTCTTTCTTTCAGATAGTCTAACGCATCTTGCTGATACTGCGCGGTTATTTGAGATCCTTGAATAGACGCATCGGCTGCTGCTTGTCCAGGGTCGTCTCCAAGTCCTAGCATGTCCATTACAAAACCCATTATCGCCTCCTTGTATAAAGATCAAAATGTTTAGTTGAAAGAGTCCAAATAAAGTTACAATTGGTTATTATTTTCTTAACTTTTTCTATATTGACTTTAGCAAGAATCATTTCACACCACGAACAGTTTTCAAAAACAAAAGCACAAAAGTCGTTTATAGCGTTAGTTATCTTAACCATTCCCGCTTTGTCACTTGTAAAATGGCAAGACATTCCACCACCTTGCCTTGAAGCGGAGAATAAAACTGCGCAACCTGGCTCTAACCATTTAAAGTTTAAATGGTTAGCGTTTGTTGGAAGTCTACCCGTAGCACCTGTTATTCGTGCGAATTTACGCATATTAGTTTTTATACTCCATGAATCCCTGATACAAACTTATCGTGTTTGCAGCTTTAGCACTCGCCCACTGAGCTGTAACAACTACATCCATGTTGGCTGTGGTGTCTATAGCCGCAATACCCTCTACGTTCACTTCATCGCCAGTTGATATTGGATCACCGATCACTAAGTGCATATGGACTGCTCTTGATCCACCAGCCCCAATAGTCCGCTGAGTTGCATTAGCATCTAAGTGCCACATTACACCTGTTAAGGCTTTAACGTTTGGGTTTAATGTAGCTACAATACCCCCGGCTATACCTCCAACCCTAATCCTGATTGTGACTTCATCAACAGCAGCAGCACCATTATTTGACACCAAACCATCAGCATGGAACTTGAATACATTACCAGCTCGTAAGCTGTTTGCTGCCATTGGCCCTGTCCATAAAACTGTTTCGATTATTGTATTTGCCACGGTTACGGTTGTCAGGGTTACATCACTTGTCCGGTCAATAACCTTTCTTTTTAATACATTGGTGAAGTAAAGCTTACCTCCTGAATACGCAAAAGTCCCAGGCTCTTGAGTAGTAAGCAGCGCCCCTTCATCCATTTTTAATGCAGCAGTTCCAGCAGCAGTGGTTCCAGCAGGTAGGTGCAATCGTGCAGTTGGAGTAGTTGTACCAATACCTATTCTTCCATCAACGTTAAACTGTAAATTTGAATAAGGAGTTGAGACATTTAATTGAGTAGGATTAGTTCCAACTTGCCTTAAAAAGATTCTTTCTGACCCGAATCTGCCGCCAATACAAAAAGCTACCGGATCACCTAACCCACCGGATATATGCCAACGCTTATCAATACCGCCGCTATTATAGTAACGCCCATAAGTTAGCATCTTGTCGTGAAAATTTACCGACCCATTGCCATTAAGATAAGTGGTTCCAGATGGCGCTTGTGCAAGTGCAAAAGTATTCCAAGCAAAGTGGTCATAGTGGGCAAGATAAGCCACGTCAGCAAAGGTTACATCGTCCATATAACCAACTTTCAATCTGCCAAATGTACAGTTTACATCTGTGTCTGGTGCAACTAAAAGCCGTTTATTAACGTAGTCCCAAAATAATTTAGAATTATCCTCAATCAAAAAACCAGAGTTAGCGAACGGGATTGAACCGTCAGTAAAATCAGTAGGTATCTCTTCTATCTTTTTATCAATTTGACCATCTAACAACCCGGCTATTGTAATTAAGCTATCTAAGATGCTTAAATAGTCCTCAATCATCGCGGACGGCCATTCAGGATTTAATAATTTTAAATCACTGGCGTTTAAAATTAAACCTCTTAAACGGGATTCTGTAGTTGGATCAGGAATAAGTCACCTCCATTAACGCAAATGCAACTTTTGTCTTAGATGCAATACGTAGTTTTATTCCAACCCAATCTCTTACAAAACCTAAACGACGAGCTATAAAACGCTTGGAGTAATCATTTGGTTCTCCGTAAACTAACCAAGCTTCTGTTCCATAAGTGACTCCATTATACGTAAACGAAATGGCAACTTTGCCGTCTAAAAAAGCCGTGTGTCCTGGGATTATTTCAATTTCTATTTGATCTATCGAATTATTTTCAAGTTTAAAGAACGGAGAAAAAAGAATACACTCTACTATCTCCCCATAATGAGTAGCTACTGTATCGTCGAGTTTACCTATTGTTGTGGCTATCTTATCTCCGTATAACCATAAAGCGTTACGAGCATCAAATATACCGTTGATTGCTCTATAATTATCTCCAACATTGACACCAGTTCTCAGTACACTCCATGCAACATCAACGCCCATAGTTGCAGCAACAGTCTTGTTAAAACAAAGTGTCTCTTCCAGTAAGTGTACCAGTATAAAATTAGTATTTTTATCTAACCTTGATTCTACACGTATATCTGATAATTCCGGCTCTGTGTACTTAGCCAAAACTTTGTCTATCTCTCTTGTAGCTATATGCTGTACTGCACCTAAAGAAACTAAATGGACTGATACAGACTCTCCTTTACGCCCGCCTACAATGTAGAACGCTCCATCAGATTCGCACTTAGCATGTGTTGCGACGATCCCTATTTTCTGCGCTCTTGTTGGAACTCTTGTGAAAGCAAAATTGTCTGTAGCAACATTTACAAAATATTCTAAAGAATATCTTCCCCACACAGCAACTTTGTTATCTTGTGTTTTTGAAAGCCCTATAGACGGATCAGGCATAAACTCAGCAGTAGCAAATTTCAATGGATCAATTGCTGATTCGTCTGTTAAATCTGTATGAAATAAATACTCACCGTCTGTCATAAAGTAATAACCGTCTATCCAAATACCGTCAATTGGGCTGCCTAAATCTGCATCGGTTACTTCTCTAAACCCTGTAGTTGCATCATATAGAAAAAACTTATCATCTGCAATTATACCTTGCGTGTTAAAGCTATAAAAATCTTCAAGACGAGCTTGGGATGCACCTGGAATTGCGCCTAAAACAGTTGTAACACCAGCGGCATTAATAGCCAATAAACTCGTTCCTGAAAGTCGATAATGTGTAGAAAATCGCTCGTTATATACCGCACCACGATCAATCCCTTGGCCTGTAGCAAACTCAACTAACCCGTCATGCTCCAACATATATCCTTGCGCACCAAGAATAGGACGATTAACCGCAAACATATTAACTGGAAGAGCGTCACGATAGTCTGTCTCAACACCAACATCATCACCTTTTATAAGCGTTATTGGCTCTTTCATTATAGCTCTACCGTAGTAAGTTTAAAGTTAATCACTCTTGTTGTAATCCTGCCATTATCTGTAGTCACAACAATCTTTACCCTTAAGAAAGCATCTGACGTTGTATCGTCACTTGTACCTGTAGCAGTCACTGTGTAGTTTATCTCTTCTGCTGAGGAAGAGATTGCATCTCCAGAAATTGTTAGACCTGTATCTGCTTCTATCGTGTAAGAAGAAATAACTTCACTGGCCTTCAAGTAATCTGCAAAAGATTCAACAAAATTATCAACGTCGTCTAAGAACATTTTATTAGTCGCAGTTTTGTTAGGGGCAATAGCTATATCTCGATAGTATCGGTGATAACGGTTGTAACGTAAGTCACTTCCAGCGCCGGTAGGTTGACGATGAGGCATGGGTGTCTCTCTTACAATCGCTGTAGATGCGTGCAAATATGACGTAGCAGCTTTAACTGATTGTAGTAGCATTTTATCGGGATCTTTTCCTTTTCCAAAATCAGGGAAAAGTCGAAAAGCGAGTACGCAAGCTAAAGAATAGCTGTCTTCTAAAGCTACTCCAGCGGCATCATTCGCATCTGGCACTACTTGAAAGTTATAGCCTAAGTCTATTTGTCTTTTCTCCATTTCTGCTGCGAGACTTTCAAGCCTACTTAACGCTAATTTTTGGTCATTTGGGCTAGGTTCAACCGTTAAGCCAGAAATTTTAAGAAGCGAATAAGCTTCGCTTATGACTTCAGATTTAAGAAGCACGTATTTCACCTTTTAATTTTTCAATTCCTTTATTGTACCAGTTTGAAATATCAAGATTTTTAGCGGTTAGTCTAACTTCGTCGTCAGATAACGCATCAAGGTTTAACTGCTTTAATGGCTGGGCATTTACTTCCATTGGAGTCTCTACTTTTTTCTTTGTCTCAACTGGCGTTCCAACGGGTATATCTTTTCTTGACAAATACCAATCGCCTTTTAGCACACCCGCCAAATCTCTAGGCTCTACCAATTTTTCTCCACCTGGGCCGTAAACTATAACACTCATATTTGCTCCTTTAAAAAGGTAGGGTTGTTACGCCCTACCTTTGTTCAATAGAGTTGATTCTTTGTTAAGCAATAACTTCAACAGCCAAAGGAGCATTTCTCTCAGTACCCGCATCACTTGTAACTCTGTTATTCGATGCCTGAGTCATGTTAAGGTCTACAGCTCCAGTCAAAGTTGCTGTAGGATCAGCTTCTGTAAACAACTGGTTATTCGTAACAAAGAATAAATCAGAATCATCATCAATAACTAAACCTGTAGCTTTAATAATGTTGTTGTCTATTAAGTGATCGCCTGTGGTTCCTGTCATGGTGCTGGCAGCAACAATACCTTTTGCAGCTGTTCCTAACATACGATTTCCAGCTATTTCACATCTACCTGCATTACCTGCACCAAATGAGATATAACTTGTGGCAAATGTACCTCTGAAAATACTATCGTAAACTTTCAGTCCCATACTTGCAGTAGCAAGAATACCACTTGTTAATGTTCCAGCGGCAGCATCAAGGATACATCCGTGAAACTCCATACCACCAGCAACACTTGAAATCGTGATTATAGGGGCAGCGGCTGCAATTCCATTAAAACAAATATTGAAGAACCGAGTGCTGTATGATTCCCCTATGGGTACATGATGTCCAGTAATACCTGGCATCGGATTTGTGTCATAAGCACCAACACCTATTACATCGCACTTTGTTGGAAATTTGACTAAGGTTTCAGTAAGAGTGTCACCCATAACAAAAATTCTGTTACGTCTAGCCCACCATCTGTTAGTGGCCAAGGTAATGGCGGCATCACTATCTGCTATAGCCTCTTCAAGTGTGCTATAAGGATCGTCTAAAGAACCATTACCAGACACAAGCACATTTCCATCAACATAGTAATCTGCTGCTCCGATAGCTGCGCCTGCGAACATACCGTTGTTCATTCTTCTCGATAGTTGGCACTCACTTCTTGCAACATCCAACCCTGTATGAAAAAAATCTCTTTTTCTTGACATGTTATCATTCTCCTTTGTTCTGGAAGGGAGCTGATAAAGCTCCCTTCAAGGATTAAAGTTTAAGCTGCTGTGTACGCAGGTGAGGAGTCTACTGCAACACTGATAAGGCTGAGTATAATCCAGCCATCCGTATCGTTCAAATATAGCAATACAGCAGTATCACCAACAGCGTCCAACGCAATTGCAGACCATCCGGTTGCTGTGGTAGGAACAACGTCAACGTCGTTGGCGTTCTTAGACCGTATTACCAGAAGCTGACCAGGTTTTCCATTTGGAAGTGTAAAAGTTGTAACTGCGCCAGCGGTTGAATCAACTTCTACTACCGGATGTGTAATTTTACAAGTGTCAGTGGTTGCAGCAAGTGTTTGTGCCAATACATCAGTGGCAGCATACTCATTGTCTCTCTGTCTGATCTCTACGTTTCTTGCATATTCTACCATTCTACTTCTCCTTTGTTCCGGGCGGGAGTGTTAATCCCGCCAAAGAGGGTTAATATGTTACTGCAACACCGCAGTTTTGAGGTTGTCCAACGGTAATTCCGTACCAGGTGAACAGTCTGAATCTGAACGTAAGCTCAACAATGTCACCATCATAAAGCATATACATTACCAGACCATTTTTCATGGTTGTGGAGATAACCTTTTTGCCATCAAACGAGGAAAACAATTCTGCTGGAATGGTTCCGCCAATAACTTCAATAGCGTCTTTGTCCCAGAAGAGGTTACACCGTTTGCTTGCGTCCGTATTAATTCTATCAACGGTGGCAGTGTCAAGGGCAGTAGTGTCTACATTTGCATAAGCCTTTTCCAGTGTTGAAAGAGCAGCATCATCAGCGGCAATTGGTTTTGGAAAGAGTTCAATTGCTGTACCGGACGCAATAGACACAATGGTGAATATCATAGCCTGTCCGGTGTTAACTTTACTTCCAAGACCTAATGCTTTAATGGTCGTCCCTGAATTTGACAACGTCACCTTATCGCCAACTGTGTAGCTTGAAGAATCCGCAACTACGAAATCGGCAGAACGACTATCAATGTTTGTTACAACATGCGTTGTGGCGTGCTTTGAACCGCCTTGTGGTGCAAAGGAGTGGTTGCCTGTTACTGTTGTTGCAGGATCAGCACCACCATCTAACAGCGGAAGAAACGAACCAGTGTAAAGGTCAAACCCGGCGATATTCTGACCAAGTTGGCCCTTAGACCAAACTGCTTCTGGCCGACCTTGCAAGGTCTGACGTGCTGCAAGGTCTTCACCGAACAATCTGTTATCGCGATCATTCAGAAGGAAGTTACGTCCGTTATTAACCAACTGACGTTCGTTCATCATCACCTGTGCATTGGAAATAAATTCGTAGCCACTGGTTTCATTTGAACGATAAAATAGTGAACCTTGATCGCGTATGGCTTCTGCAATTCCATCATTCAGTTCACTCGCTTGTCGCATACCGGATTGTTTGGCTCGTTTCTCCCAATACGATTTATCACGCATTTTGTCAGCACGCTGTTTAACAAGATCATTGTTTGGTGTACCGAGTACACATGGGTACAACTCTTCAATGATGCCTGTTTCCTGACCTGTTAAATCCCAACCTGAGATTAGAGGCGCATGTTGCTGAACGTCTTGCCAAATGACGTTATCAGAATTTTGCATTTTCTTTGGATCGGGTTCCATAAACGAAACAAGATCCAGCATGGAGTCTTGGTGTTCATACGTATCTACGGCATTTTCGAAAATGATTTCTACCGTTTTACCTGTAGTTAGCGCGGGCATAATTTAATTCTCCTTACCAGTTCTTTGTGTCTGTACCAGCTTTTTTAGCTTTTTGTTTAATGTCGTACGCTTCTTGTGGGCTTTTAGCCGCAGCGTACCTCCTTTTTAAACTTTTTTCGCTACCTTTGGCAACATCGCCATCGGCTTTTCTAGCTGGCGCAGGTGCATTTGACCGGCGTTTAGTTGTAATTGTTAAACGTTGTTTTTCTTGTCCAAGGAAAACCGCTGCTTGTAAACCTAACGGATCTTTTATGAGCAACGACTGGAACTTATTCAAAGCTATTTCATTAACTCCGAGATAGTACATAACTTTTTCAGAACCTTCGCCGAGGGTTGAGATCAAATTGTCGATAATCACGTCGCCTAATCCTGGTCGTAATGTCTCTACTGCTTTTCTAACTTTACTGTCAGCATGTTTAAAAAGTTCAGGAGCTATTCCGCTTTTAGAAAGTAACGTAGCAGCACGGTCATAGTGCTTATCTAAATTCTCTCCAAGAACTCTGTTAGCGGTTATTTGGTTAGCTCTCTGATCGTCTTTTATACGAACTCTGCGTGTGTGATCCTCAAACTCCCAATCTTCATACACAAGTAAAGCTTTATCAAACTCCGCTTGGTCAGTAAAGTCATCTGGATTTGGGCGAACCTTCGGTTCTTGTTTTTGACTTGCTCTTAGCGCTTCGTTCTCTGCTTTAAGCTTTTCAAGTTCATCGTCTTTCTTTGAGATACGGCCTTGAAGCTGTTTTTTAAGCTCAACATGCGCACCGACTGGAACAAAGTCTTTGTCTTTCTTAGCATCTGGATCATCTACGTCCATCCAAGGTTCAGTGTCAACGTCTTTATCGGCGTCTGCGTCCTTGTCGTCTGAACCATCATCTGCGTCAGCGCCATCTGCATCTTTGTCGTCTGAACCATCATCTTTGTCAGCGTCTTTGTCGTCAGCGTCTTTGTCATCTTCAAGCGCTTCTTTAGCCTTTTTCTCAGAGTCTAACTTAGCTTGCTCTTCAGCCGCTTTGTTCTCCTCTTTCAATTCTTCCAACGTTTTTGGCATGCTACTTTCCCCTGTAGTTAGGTAATCCCAATGATAGTCCATTGGTAGACTGCGTTTTTAATGTACACCTCATTACAACAATTGCCCGCGTTGTACGGTAGACCCCTTGTTGCCCAAGGGTAGGGTTATGTGGTTTATTACATATCTGCAATTTGCTCTAATTCCTCTATAAGCCGTACACGGTTTTGTACAACCCAAGTTTCACCGTATTCTTTCAACATACGCTTAGTTCCTTTTACTGCAAAATCTTGCATCCAAGGTTCGTCTAAGAACGGTAAATCATCTACCTGTAGCAGACTTAAAACGTTTTCGTATGTCACTTGGATCTCTTGATAATCCTTTTGGGTATTCCCATAGTGTAATGTCTGGCCTACCGTACTTTTCATAATTCCAACCTTCGGGTGCGTATTGGTCGTCCCATTTTAATTTTTCTTTAACTTTGAAACCAAACTTAGAATAATAGTCGTCCAAAAATCCACCAACATTATCTAAAGTTTTACCTCCTTTATTTATTGCATCAACTAAAGCCTCTTGACCTGCTCCACGTTTTCCTGAGTTATTGAACACACCTACTATGTCTTTTTTGTAAGTAATGGAGAAACCTACACCATCGTCTGTCAAGTAGTTGTCCCAATTCTTCATATCATCTTTATTGTAAGGTGTTAAGAACTCTGGTCGCTTAGTCTTATTTCTATTCAGTATAAACTCTTCTGGTGTAACTTTTTTAAACAATGTAGCGCCTATTTTCGGAGTTCCTGTATTTGTAAACGCGTCTACTCGTTGAGCAGGAAAAGCATGAAACATATTAGGATCTAAGCCTTTCTTTGTTAACTTAGCAGCAGCTAATTTTCCAGTAACTCCACCACCGGCCACTTCCATTCCAAGTTCTGTCATAGCCAGCAAGTCTTTTATTGAGACATTTTCAGGGCTTATCTCACCTCTCATACCTCTGTCTGCTACATCTGCATAATTTCTAACAGGATCAACAACCATTTGTCTAAGTCTTCCGCCAATAACAGAACCTATATTGCTGTAGTCTATAGGCGCGTCTTTATCCATAACAGACTCTTTAAAACCAGGTTCCATAACAGATTGACGCGTGAACCTACCAAGTAATCCTTTCAAACCACTTAACGGGCCTTCGTCTGGAGGCGCTGATATAGTTCCATAATCGTCTGTTCTAAGCGGTTGCACCTTGTTTCTCCTTGTCAGGCTTTATCATATCTAATATTTTAGCATGGTTCTCAATACCTTCGCCAATAGTCTCAACTTCAGTTTTGGTTATGATAGCGCCAGCTTTCTTAGCTTCAACCTGTACACGCATACGCTCAGTTGTTGCTTTAAATACGTCAATGCGTTGCGCATCTTGCTCAAGAGAACTATCAAGTTGCATCTTGATACCTTCTCTCTTTTCCTTCATAATATCGGCTTGACCTTTAAGCTCTTCAGCTTTAGCAAGCACCATATCAGCATCAGGCTCTTTCTTCTGTTTAGCAGCGTCTTCAAGCATCTTACGCTCTTCGTCAGTCTCAGGTTTCTTAATGCCAGTAATGATTAACTGTTTACGCGCGTAATCTCTTATGTCGTCAAAGTCAACTCCGTCCATTAGCGCTAACTGTTTTAACTGTAAGGCTTGTCTAACAGGATCGCCAGGGGCCATTAACAAAATCATCTTCTCTATTCTATCAATAGTCTGCTCTTTTTGGCTTCCATAGTCAGGGCCAATTCTTGACGTTACGTTAAAGTAAGAGTCTGTCAAGTCGTGAATAACAACTGGTTCGCCTGTTTCTTCGTCAAGAACTGACTGCATAACCTGCATTACTTCTTTAGTGCCGTCAGATAGTTCTACCTGCTCCTCGGAGGGTGTGTCTAAAATGGTAGATAAGATGTCTGCGTATATTTCAGCATCACGACGTTTAGCATGTTTAAAGTGCGATTGGTATACTACAGACTGTAACTCTATCTGTGCTTGCACTGCGTATATAGCCCTACCAGATGTTTCTGGATCAGTTATGTTCTGTGGTGTCCCAGGTGTGGCCACATCTTCAATTGCCATTTTTGAAAACTCAATTGAAGCTAAGAGGGCTTCGGGTATTGTTTGATCTGGCATTTCGGCGATAGGGCCAATTGGTAAATCTTCTCCGGCTATGGTCGTTCTGTTTTGCAACAAGTAGTTAAACCTATTATCAATTCCAGAAGTTTCGTACATATATTCGTGACCGGCAATTTGTTCTTTAAAGAAGATAGGTTTACGTGTTGGCCCACGTGCTGTAATATCAGCAAGGTACGAACCTTGAAAGTTCCTTAAACGCTGTGGGTCTTTAGCAAGTCGTGTAACACCTTCGTAATGTACTTCACCTTCGACATAAGCATATTCTCCGTAAACTGGGACTACTGGGATATGCGTTCCGGCGATAAGGTCTGACGAAAGTATTTTAGCTCCAGAAGCAATGTATTTATGAACTCTATAACGCGTTATCTCTTTCTCTGCTACTATGCTGTAACCTTGGTCAAGTAACTCGTCCATGACCGTCTCTAACTCAGATTCATAGACAGTCTTTTCACGTTGAAAAGGGTCAATCAATGTTATCATATTATCTTTAACTTTAGTGCGATAATAAAGCGTTACAACATAAACTTTTGCACCTTCGCCACCTAACCACGGAAAAGCGTACGATTGCTCTGGAAATTTAAAAGATTCCGCGTCAAAATGTTCTGGTCGTTTGCCTGTTGTTTCTTCAACAAAGTCTAAGTAACCTTCTTCAGAATAAGCGGTTAAAATTGATACGTAACGCGCGTCAGATTTGTCTATACGTTTAGCATTTGGGTCCCAATATACATTATTATTTGCTTCCCATAATGGTCTACGTCTAATGACTTGTTTATCGTTCGAGCCGCGCATTTCTTTATACACTGTGTATAGCTCCCATGCTCCAACTCCGCAAACAACAGATTCATTCTTAGCCATTTCGTAAGATTCAATAGAGGTGTTATGATTATCACTCGCCCTGTAGACACCATCAACCAGTTCTGCGCTATCTTTGCGTGTGCCATCTGTAGGTTCAAAATCAACTTGAACCTTATTCATAGCAAGATCAGCAACAATCTTACGCCCTGCTTTCTTTAAAAGATTAAATTCGCCCCTGTACGATAACTGAGACTCTGCAAGTATAGAGTCATCCCATTGTGTAATGTAATAAAAAACCATGTCATCAGCAGCACGTTCGCGCGTCACTTGCCCAGCTTCGTAGGCTTTGTCATGTTTTTCTTTAAGTTCTTTTAAAGTAAGCATATCTTTCCTATTTATTAGCTGGAATCAAATCGCCAAAATAGCCAAAATACATTGAAGCTACAATGACGACAGTAGCGCAAAGTATTAACACTATCTTAGTAGTAGGTTTCAAACTCTTTAAAAACTCAAACAACTCTTTCATTTTACCACCTTCCTGTAACAACTTTGGCTTAGTTTAGTATTAAGGGCAAAATACATTAAATCCCCGGCAATCCATTTCATATGCTTCTGCCAGCATGGGCTGCTCAAAGCGCTATTTCTTACACAAGCTATCAATTCAAGATCCACTACAACTTTGTCAATTTGTCTTTGATACTGCATATCGTGACATCCGCAACAACAATAAAGGCTTTTGCTGATAAACTTTGGTATTCTAAAAACCCAAACAAGCCAGTAAGAAGATCCACAGCCGTTTGTAGTAGCTAAATCTTCTTCCGTAATGTCGCTGCATTGTCTCATTAGTTATTACTTCTACCTAAGTCAACATAGAAATCTTCTTGTGCGACTGTTCCTTTAAACCACATAATTCCGCCATCAGCATCTACTCGTACACAATCGTTTGTATAAGTACTGTCAGCCAGAATGTATTTTTCTCCAGTTCCAGCCGCATCTTGTGCTATATAAAAAGCTTGACCGTCAGAAGTCCAACAAGCTATAGGTACACAAGAATGTCTTGCATAACTTATTGGAACAGAGATTTTTTGATACGCAGTTGTTGTTGTAGTTTTTACAGCCACATCCACCACAGCATAAGCCACAACAGCTAAAAACAAAATACATAAAATCACAACTACACAATGTTTAAATTTCATCTTTCTCTCCTTGTTTATACCAAATAGTCATTACGCACCTATTCCCATTGCTCTAACTGGCTGAGGTATATGCCCAAAGCCTTGTTGCTGTTGTTGATAACCAAACTGAGGTACTCTCATTGACATCATTACAGAGTCAGCAAGGTTAGGCGAATTAAATTTAAATAACTTCTTCATTTCTTGTTTAGTGTATAACTGAAATAAACCGTTAGTGTTAGGCTTAATAGGCATCCTACAAAGCTCCGAGCGGAGTTTAGGTATTAACTTTATACTGGAATCAAAGGATATAAGGTCTTCAGGATCTTTCCATACACCTTTGACAACAGCTTGATACGTATTGTATATGCGATTACGTAATGCGAGATAATACTGCGCTCTTTGATTAGCTAACGCGTCTTTGTTTTTCTTTTGGTCAATAGTGCTGGAGTCTGTAGCATTGTCGTAAATAGCGGAAGGAAAGTCTGGACTTTTAGAGCCTTTAAACATGACAATTTTTGTAGGTTTACCTTTGAAGTGTTCTGTGATCTGGCGATTCAACCCTACGCCCATTCCATCGCAATCCCAATTGAAAGCGTCCACGCTCCACTGTAAAGCAAGCTCCACAGCCCAATCTCCGCCTTCGTTGATATCGCCTTTCTTGTTCTCTTGAATATCTAAGAAGACTGAGCCATGACGGTACGCGAAGCCTTTATCATCTGGGCCTGTGTCAGACGGATCATGCGAAGCCATCTTAACACCTATAGGTTTAAATCCTAATTTCTTATGTGCATTTATACACGCGTCAAACCATTCTTTCTGTATTAAGGAGTTTTCAACTTTAGTGTCAAAAAAACCTAACCAGATATGGTCATACTCAGAACGAGATAAGTGCGCGTAATCACGTATCCTATCTTTATCTAATTCTTTAGGAAACCAAGGATTTTCGTCAAAGTTCGTCCAGACAATATAATGATCCTCATCTTCGTAAACGCCATTAACAAGAAGCTCATCGTAATATGGTATAATATAACGCTGACTGACAGCGTCTTCTTCGTACTTAGGATTGAGTGTTATCCAAAGTTCAGAATCTGACTCACGCAAGGTAGGAAGCAATGTTTTTAAGGAGTCCTCAGATAAAAACTCGCCCTCCTCTACCCAAAAAATATTAAAACCGTGAAAGGACTTAATCCCTCCAAGGTTCCTTGCTAACCCGCGAAATTTAAAAGCTCCACCGTCAACGTGCTTAATGTGCTTATCGTTTACAATATAGCCCGGGATGGCCATACGTTTAATCTCTTCTTTAAGTAAGGCGTGCACTGAATCATCTAACGTATTTTGATGCTCACGAAAACAACCGACCTTCCAACCTTCAGTATCTACCTTCATAGCAAGAATGTCTGCAATCGTCTGAGATTTCGTACCACCACGGCCACCGAACGCAATCTTAATACGTTTCTTTTTATTAAAGAACGGCAGCATTTTATCAGTGATGGTTAGTTTCATACTATTTATCAGTAACCTTAGCTTTAGATTCTTTCTTAACTTTCACATCAACGTGGCTAATCTCAAGTTCCCATTTCTTCACTAATTCATCGTCAAGATCATGCGTGATTGTAGCCCTTGGGCCGTAGATTTTTGGATATATTTTCTCAAGGAAGGCAATGGACGCTTTCATACCGTCAGGCTTATCCGACGTAAGGTCCATCTTCTTTAAATGCTTTACTTTCATTTCAGCGGAAGCGTATATCTCTGCTTCTATAAGGGACACAAACTTGTCTAACGAAAGCTCTTCACCTGAAAGGAGTTTGTGCATCAACGTTGAGGTTATTTTTACAGAATTTGCAGCGTCCTCTATAGATAAACCTAAGCTCCTACTGTAAGAGTACGCCTCTATAATATAGTCTGTTAAAAGCTCATCGTTACCGGACGTTGTTGCGTTGAATTTAGGGAAGAGTCCCTTGACAACAGCTAACTGCTTGGGCTTAGATAATTTAGATTCTTTGACTGTATGTACAAGTAAATCGTATTTTTCTCTGAGTTCCATAGTAAGCCTATTAGATTATTAGCTCATAATAAGTAAAAGGGCGTGCCACCAAACACACCCTCTCACTCGCGTACATGCCTAAGCGGTTAGGAGACAAATTAACGCCGCTTAGGCACACCCCATGAACCCTTGATTTTGTATAATTATCCATTGTCTGTATTATAGAATATTGGGATTTGCGTGTCAAGGATTATTTTAACTTTTTATTAAAACGCCTGAGCGCCGCTATCCACGCACCTTTCCATCCTCTCAGAGCAAATATCCACACCCTCTTTTTCTAATAATGGGTCAAACCGTAGGCGGGTGGGGTGGGCATCTGTAGGCTTGGCAGGGGTTTGAGATTTTTGGGCGGGGTGGTGTGAGGGCTGAAGAAGCCCTGTTTATAGTATCCTTCAGCTTTTTTGCCGTTTAAAGAGTGTATAAAATAAGGGAGGTACGGGTATGCGGTTGGTGGTGAAAAGTCCGTTAAGGGGTGTTTTTGGGGGACGGGTTTTGGGCATTTTTGATTGGGAGAAAGGTGCGGGGTCTACTGACTTTAGACGGGCTACGTACGTCGTTTGAAAATTGAGAGGGGTTCGTTGGGGTATTCTAAAATTAATTGTCCGTCTCCGAAAGAGGGGGTTACCCCTTCGGATATTGTGCACCGGACTGGTGGCAGTAGGCGCTTGTCTCTTGCTTTGTAGTGTACACCACAGGTGGTTGTATAGACA
>Ga0222673_1000160_pt1 | contig 39693 bp, 43 predicted proteins | sample AntAcemetagen801_FD_179845 | JGI IMG/M metagenome (GOLD analysis project Ga0222673, IMG submission 179845) | Saline water microbial communities from Ace Lake, Antarctica - #801 | ecosystem: Environmental > Aquatic > Non-marine Saline and Alkaline > Saline | place: Antarctica: Ace Lake...
TAGTTTTTCCACTGCCTAAAAACCCTGTAATAACGGTGACGGGAATTTTTTTGGATGAGGTATTCATAAGCGTTGACTATAAATATACTGGAATAAAAACATAAACGCAAGTAGATTGCATTATTATGCTACTGATAACATTGCATTCTTTAAGATTAGGGGATATATTAATGCAATATAATTGCATTAATATAAATTTATGAATAAAAAATATTTGTTAGGGGGAGTGGTTGCAGTGTTGGCCATTTTATTATTTGTTAGTTTTGTTGCCAACAATAATTCTGAAAACACTAACGATGTACAGGGTGACTCTAATCAAGAAGATGAGACACTTACTATTAGTGCCTCGTTCTATCCCCTCGCATACTTTACTGAAAGAATTGTTGGTGACAAAGCAACCGTTATTAATATTGGTGAAGGCCTCGACCCACACGACTTTACTCCATCAGCTAAAGATATTACGACCCTACAATCATCAGACTTAGTGATCTTACTTGGGGCAGAATTTGAACCTTGGGGAGACAGTGTTGTTGAACAACTAAACGCCCGCCAAGTGCCAGTACTGATTGCGACAGAACATGTCAAATTATTATCACTCAGTGAGAAAGACGAACATGGTCATGGAGAAGAAGCTGAGCATGTCGAGGAAACTGAACATGAGAGTGAGGATGCCCACGAAGGAGAAGATGAACATGGTCACGGTGAATTTGATCCACATGTTTGGCTTGATCCAGTGTTGACGCAAGATATAGTAAAGGAGATCGTTGAAAAATTGGTAGCGATTGATCCTGGAGCTGCGGACACTTACGAAGCAAATGGCGCTACTTTAATTGCCGAGCTAAAAGCGCTCGACACTAGCTACAGCACTCGCTTGAGCTCATGTACCGTTCCAGAAGCTATCGTGTCTCATGATGCCTTTAGCTATCTCAGTGCAAGGTATAATCTAGACATGCACCCGATTGCTGGTATCTCAACTCAAGATGAACCGTCTGCTAAAGTGTTAGCTGAATTAGTTGAAGAAGCAAAAGAAGGTATTACTACAATTTTGACTGAGGAAAGTTCGGTGACTGAGTTCGCTGACACTCTTTCAAGGGAGACGGGTCTAGCACTCATTACTATTAATCCGATTGAATATTTTGTGCCAGCGGGTGAAGATTATTTCTCACTGATGCAAACAAATCTTGATGCTTTGACGACTGCCTATGGTTGCAGTAGATAACAATCCAGTAGAAGTAATTTGTGTTACAAAAACGATTAATAATCGGGGTGTAATAGAAGATATCAGCTTCAATCTAAAGAGAGGTTCTCTCACTGTTTTGATTGGGCCAAACGGAGCAGGTAAATCAACTTTAGTAAAAATTATTCTTGGACTAGACAATAATTTCACAGGAACAGTTACCATCAGTCCAAATGAGCGAATACAATACATCCCACAACTAACTTCTTTGGACACATATCAACTACCATTGTCGGTACGAGAGTATTTGTTAATTGGAATGACCCCGCTGTATCGTAAAAGCAGTCTACCAGTAGACCTTGCAAAAACCCTTACACACGTTGGGCTAGCTGAAAGTATCCTTTCCCAATCGTTTTCTAGTCTTTCTGGTGGTGAACAACAACGAATTGCGATTGCGAGAGCACTCTTGTCAGACCCAACCATCCTCGTGCTTGATGAGCCATTAGCTTCTGTGGACTATGCTTCACGAGATGGTTTGTATGGCCTCATTCGACACCTACAAACAGACCATAAGATTACCGTCCTCTTGGTATCTCACGACATTGAAAGCGTTTTACCCATTAGTGACAGGGTATTGTGTTTGAATAAGACACTACGCACTGATTGTCATCCGTCATCGTTCACTGGTCTTAGAAACAAAGCCATTCATCATCACTGTTAATTATGGAATTATTTACTTACACCTTTGTGCAATATGCCTTCCTTGGTGGTATCTGCATGGCAATACTAGCCGGCTTGCTCGGTCCATTTGTGGTGGCAAGTAGACAATCTATTGCTTCTGATATGTTTGCCCACGTGGCTTTAGCGGGAATCGGTGGAGCAGTCTTTTTTGGCTTTAGTCCTTGGTGGGGTGCACTACCAGCCCTCTTTATCGTCAGTACGCTGATTTGGTGGCTACTTGATAAAAATGTCTACAGTCCAGATGCCCTAGCTATGTTTTTCCTGAGTGGCGGGTTGGCGATTGCCTTAGCCTTTGTTCACCTAGCTCGCAACACACGGTTTTCTTTTGAAAATTATCTCTTTGGCAGTATCTTGACCTTAACTGGTAGCGACTTAGTGGCAATCATAATTGCAACACTGTTCGTCGGTATTGTCGTTTATTATTTATGGTACCCATTACTTGGCGCAACACAAAATCCACGCTACCTCATTCCATTTCGTCGCACACCACAGCTAGTACTATTATGTTATTTCTGGATACTGGCGATTGTCGTTTGGATTGGTATTAAGACTATCGGAGGTCTTCTCATTGGTGCCTTGTTAGTGATTCCCGTTTTGACTGCAAAATCTTGGGTTTCGTCATTCAAAGGTTTAGTTCTTTTATCTACTCTCATCTCTGTTTTGTCAGTAACTATGGGTTTGTTAATTGCCTTGTTTATTGATTTACCCCCAAGTAGTTTGATTATTTTAACGCTAATCACCGCATTCTCAGTAAGTCATTTTACGAAGTTGTTGTCACACAAAAAACCATAAGTTAATGACAGAGATTACCTTATTGGCTAGTCGTAACTTACTCCTTAAACACCCCGGAAATTCACACTTTTCTTGTATCTGTCCCTCTCTAAGTATGTACTTTGCCAAGGTTTCAGAAAGATTAGTTTTGAATGAATCAACGATTGAAGACAGGATGTTGTATGCGGTAAAAAGGACATCAGTATTAATCGATCTAATATCATTAGGTACGTATTTTATTTCACCAAGATATCTCTTGGTTCTAAAAGGAATTTCAAGCCAATCATTTAGACAGGTATTTCGGGATTTATATTGACATACAAGAAGGCATGTTTGTTGTAGGTAGTAAGATGTAATTGAATGCAATACTTTCTCATGAGTTTCACCGAAATGGTGCAAGCTATTTCTAAATGAATGTAGGTTCCTTAGTATTTGCGATTGCTCTTGAGAAACACACTCTAGATTTTTCAGGCCCGAAATTTATCTGGGAAATATATCCCTGATGCTTTTTCAACCTCTTTAACTGGATGGACTGGTTCTTGGCGAAAAGACTCCGAATGTTCATTGTCATGCTCATAAGTACTAGCTAACTTTACAAGAGCCAATTCAGCTACATTATCGATGAGTGATAAGGCGAAGCGGGTAGCGTTTTTATCTTTTCTCTCTAGATGCTCCAAAGCTACATCAAGCTGTTCTATGGCAACAAGGTAAAAACGGATCATAATACTGTAAGTATAGTCTCTCAAAACCAAATTAGTAGCCCCTACCGAGAGACCTCAGTCAGTTAGCATAAAAGTCGCCAAGAAAAGCTTGCGGGGCTTGATGGCTACAATTCCGATACCTAGAGGGAGCACCAATGACAAAAGTATTGCTATTTGATAATGACGGCGTGTTGGCTCATACGGAAGAATTATTTTATATAATCAATCAAGAGTGTTTTGTTGAAATGGGGATCCCATACACAAGAGAAGATTTTGAAAATCATACGTTTATCACCAATCTAGGTACAACTGGATTTATGAAAAATTATGGTTGTACTGACGAACAAATTATCGAATTCAAAGGTAGGCGAGACCCGTTGTGGCAGTCGGCTATTCTAACTACAAATACTGTTGATCCAGAAGCAGAAACTATTTTTCAGTTACTCAAAAAAGACTACAAAATTGGTGTTGTCACCAACACTAACCGAGAAAACTTTTTAAAAACACACCACTCTTCTAATATTCCTAACCTGGCGGATTTTATCATCACCAGAGAAGATTATGATAAAGGTAAGCCAGAACCAGATGGGTATCTAAAGGGACTGCAAATTGCTGGCTGTAGCCCAGATGAAGCATTGGTAATTGAAGATTCACCGCGCGGCATTGTCGCAGCAAAAGCGGCTGGTATACAAACTATTGCCATTGTTAATCCTGTCATTAAAAATTTAGATACTTCGAATGCGGATTTTCAAATCTCAAGTATTTTGGACTTACCTACATTACTCCAAAGCTATAGCTAAACTTTGTTTGGGTTCTGATAGAGTAATTTTAATCAAGTGAGAACCCATATAATAATCAAGTATATGTAGTGAACGTGCCCCCAGTTCGCACTGTTTTTGGGCGCGTGGTATGCTTCCAGTATTATGCGACTAATGGGGATTGATTTTGGGACTAAGAAAGTGGGGTTGGCCTTGACCGATGAGTCGGGGTCGATGGCGTTTGCACACAGTGTGATCCCAAACGACAAAGCGTTACTGCGTAGTGTGGTGGAATTGATCACAGCTGAGGATGTCACCGCTGTTGTGATTGGGCAGTCCTTGAACCTCGATGGTACGGCTAACTCGGTGCAGGCACATATCGAAGAGTTCATTGCTGACCTGACTCTGCAAACGCCAATCCCAATTCACTTGGAACCAGAACAGTTGACTAGCCGGCAGGCTGCAACAACCACTGGGCGCAACGATCAAATTGACGCAGCAGCAGCGGCGTTGATTGTGGAAAGTTTTTTAGCTAAGCAGAAAAATCGGGTGACAACAGAAGTGGCGGCAAAAAAAGAACCCGCACCCGAACCAGCTGCCGAACCAGCTGCCGAACCAGCTGAAGCCGAATCGACTGTACCAGAGATCAGTTTTGACCAGTTCACCGCGGTCGAGATCAAACTTGGTACCATCGAGGCTGTCGATATTGTCGAGGATGCGGACAAGCTACTCAAGCTCACTGTTGACCTGGGTGAAGCCACTCCTCGTCAGATTGTGTCTGGTATCCGCGAGTATTACGCTGATCCACAAGTGTTGGTCGGACGACAGTGTCCGTTTATTGCCAACCTGGCACCGCGCAAGATCAGGGGGTTGGTTAGTCAAGGGATGATTTTGGCTGGTACAGCGGGTGATGAATTTGCGTTGCTGCAGCCGTCGGCTGCCTTACCAGCTGGAACGCGGTTGTATTAGTGTCCTGCGTATGGCTATGTTAGAACCATCGGTATTGGATACGCACGTCGAGATGGTCTTGAACACCAGGACGGTTACCCGAGCTCAAAAGCTGATGGGGTCTCGTTCTGGGTTGTGGCTAATCGGTATTGTGTCATTCATTGAGTCAGCTCTACCAGTACCAATTATCACCGATCCGTTTATGGTGGCGGGGATATTGGCCAACCGCAGCCGCGCTGCGCTGGTGGTGTTGGTGACGTTGGGTACCTCAGTGTTGGGCGGAGCTGTCGCATTTTTGATGGCGCGGTACTTTTTCAATTGGTTGGAAGTCATGATGACCGGCAATATGCTGGCGCAATTCCAAAACTTGATTGAGCTTGATTCCTCCAATACGTTGGTAGTGACCCTGGTTGGGGCACTGACGCCAATTCCGTACACTATCACCGCCTGGGTGGTGGCGGTGGGCGAGGGGAGTTTGCTGCTGTTTATTTTGATGTCGATCGTTGGCCGGGGTATGCGATATGGCATTGTTGGTGTATGTACGTACTGGTTTGGTCCGCGTGCGCTGACCTATGCACGACGGTCGCTGGGGGTAACATCGGTTGTTTTGTTTATCTTAGTGGCAGCATACGTTTGGCTCAAACTGTGAGTTGTTGTTGCTGCGTAGTGACGCACATGAGCGTATACTGTGAGTATTACTTATGTTCAGTAAGTTCCTCACCCAAACAGTACCGGCGTATCTACAACTCCCAAGTATTGGGTTAGATATTTCTGAAACCTCACTCAAATACTTATCTCTAGGGCGAAAGGCAAGCCGACATCATACGCTGGTCGACTGGGGGGATATTTTGATTCCTAACGGCGTATTACAACGTGGTGAAATAATCGACCCCGGGCAGTTGACTGGTGTCTTGGCTGAGTGCCAAGCCAAAACGGGTGCAGAGTTTGCCCGAGTTTCATTGCCAGAAGAACGGGCGTATATATTTGAAACGCAGATAAAACGCAGTACTCCAATGAATGAACTACGCAGCCTACTAGAATTTAGGCTAGCGGAGAACGTGCCGATTCCCGCTCAAGATGTATTTTTTGATTATACAATGTTACCTCTGGCAAGTGACCAGGATCATACTTTGCACGTAGCTGTGACCGCCTATGCCAAAGAAACTATCGAGATGTATTATCAGGCCTGTCTCAAAGCTAAGCTCAAACCGATAGCATTTGAAGTTGAGGCACAAGCCATCGCTCGCGCAGTGATCCCAACCGACGCACCCGGTGCGACTATGTTGGTCGATTTTGGCAAGACCAGAACAGGGGTTGGGATTGTCTACCAGAACACCTTGCTGTACACATCAACTATCGATATTGGTGGCGACCAGTTGTCAGTCGCCTTGCGCAAACAGCTGGGTGAAAAACCGGAAAAAGAACTTACCCAACTTAAAAATACGCAAGGTCTTATTCGTGGTAAAGAGTCGCCGCTGGTACATGATGCTTTGATGACCACCATGTCAGTGATTGCCGATGAGTTGGTAACACGCATGCAATACTGGCACTTGCGTACAGGGTCCGAACCAGAGCGTCGCTTACAGCGGGTTATTTTGTGTGGCGGTAGTGTCAACATAAAAGGTCTACCGGCGTACCTGACTCAGTCGCTGGGGGTCGATACTACTCTGGGTAACGTATGGAATAACGCTTTTCCACTTGATAAATTTATTCCACCAATCGACCGGCGTCACTCGTATGGGTACGCTACCGCAGTTGGGTTGGCATTAGCTAACGAAGTCCAGGTATGACCAATTTGATTCCACCAAGTGCCAAAATGGAGGTCGTTAAATTGTATCGACAGCGGTTGATTAGTGTTTATGCACTATTGTGGTCGCTCGCGTTGCTGATTGGTAGCATGTTGTTATACCCGACGTATTTGTTGATTACCGGTACTAATGCAGCATATACCGAAACCGCCGCAGTAGTCAGCGAGCGTACAGAAGTCTATAACCAAATTGTAGCTGATTTAGGTCGTTCAAATGATGAGGCTAAAACGATTGTGGTGTTGAATCAAGAGATATCACTGTCGGACCGACTGCAAGATGTGTGGTCTGTCAGCGAGCAGGGGATTGAGATTACCAGTGTTAGGATCGACCGTGTAGTTGGTGGAATCGCACCGATTGGGTTAACTGGCAAGGCTGTTAATCGTCAAGCGTTGGCATTGTTTCGTGACCGATTGATGGCATTGCCGTATGTCACTGAAGTTAATTTGCCAATTGAAAATCTCGCTAACAATCAAGACATAACGTTTGCCATTGGGGTGGTAGTTAACCCAGATGTTATATGATGCATATTTCCACCAAACGAGTCACTGTGATTGCTGTGCTGGCCTTTGTCACCATGATATTGGTCGTAGGTTTGTCGATACGCACCATTATGGCTGAGTCAGCAGTGCTGTCAGTACAGATGGCAATGATTGAAGTTGACCAGTCACAACAAGTCGCCCTTACCCGCATTCAAAAATTAGCCCAGGAAACCAAGTCACAACGCGACCAGCTACACTCATATTATTTAGAATCCCAGTCTGACAGTATTGGCTTTCTCAATTATATTGAACAGCTAGCCGGTGAACGTGGTGTTGACCTCACGGCAGTCAACCCAACCGAGGTAGAAAGAGATGGACAGGTGTGGCTATCAGTTGGATACAAGTTTAGTGGTAGTCTGGCACAAGTCGAAGCGTTTATTAGACTGCTTGAAAATATTCCCTACGCATCACAACTGACCGCTATTGAGCTAGAGCGCCAGTCAAGCGTATTGTGGCAGACAGACGTTAGTATAGAAGTAGCTGTTTTGACCTATGAATCAACCATCTGAACAATTCAAGAGTATGACGCGCAAACTACTGCGTTCGGGCACTGGCACAACAGTCGTGTCTAAACTGCATCCAACCCGTGACTGGCTGGTGGGTGTGTTGATCGGCATACTAGCAGTAATGACAATCATCAGTTGGAGTGCATATACCTATGTCAGCAATCGTGACGGCGGTTTTACTGACGTCGATATAGTGGTCGTTAATCCAACCTACAAGGTGGTTATTGTGGAGCAAGCTTTGGAAGTGTTTGCTGCCCGCGCGACCAACTTTTCCGCAGTTACAGGAACGGTCACTACAGAACCTGTAGTTCCAGAGGTTGTGGCTACGACAACTGAAATGATGGATGGTGAAGAAGGTGTCACAGCAACGACAACGCCAGCTGCAAATAATGCTATCGAGACCAGTCAGACAGACGAGGCTTCTCTTGAGACGGACATAGATGAGGCGGCAAATGCTGGCCAACAAGTAGACGCACCAGTCCTGAGTTGGTAGTTGTGTCCCCACTTCGAGTCGGTCACCTACGCAGCAATAATTTCTGCGTTCTGCGAACTTGAAACTATTGTGCTACGTGACCTCGGCACTCAAATCGTCCTCACCAACGCTGCGGTCGATATATGCGCTCTCTTCGACTCCTAGCTAAAAAGCGCTGCTTTCTTGTGAACACGAACAAAAATAGGCACACAGAAGTGTACCTATTTTTGTACTCGTGTCCCCACTAGGAGTCGAACCCAGATCAAAAGGATAGAAGCCTCTCGTTTTATCCATTAAACTATAGGGACAGGCTATAACCATACCAGAAAGTAGGAAAACAGAAAACCGGCTGGGGTTGGTTTTGTTGTTTGTGCACTATGTCGGGCGACGTTAGAACTTTTTATACAAAAGAAAACACCCCACTCACGGAAAGCGGGATGCTTTAGTGATATGGAGTGCTTGAAGATCTGCTTTTGACAAATGCCGATCTCAGACGATTGAAACTTTTACGTCTGGGCCCATGATGGTTTGCATCATGAGTCTGGCCTGCTCAGAGTTAATGGCATCATTCAATTCAGTAATGAACAGATGGTCTTCTTCAATGTCGAAACAGAAGCAAGCCATTGCAATCACCATTTGACGGTCAATGTCAAACATCACAGCTTCCATTGTCTCGAGCTTTTCACGTAAGGGTGAGTTGTATAAAGCAGGGAGAGCTTCCTCATCAATCAAGATGCCAGCACTGATCATCTCACGCAGACCTATGCAAGCTGACAGAAATTGCTTTGCGTTGAGTGACATTTTAGCGCTCGCAGCCATAAGGAATGTACAGAAAGCCCTTTGTTCCTCAGTGCCCTTGATGCAAACGAATGTTTGCAAATCAGCTAACTGCTTAACGGAATCTGGTATGCTTAGTTCAACCATAATGTTCTCCTTTCAAGAACTCTTAACGTATCATACGTAAAGTTAGAAAGACAATACAACTTAAAACTAGTACTGTCAACTATTGTTCGCGCTGAGAGACTCGGTCACCTTTGCATCAATATTTTGTTTGACCACTGGTCTCCAAACTATTGTGCGACGCGACCCTGCCGTTCGTAACGTCCTCGCTGCGCTGCGGGCGATATACTCACTTTTTTCGAGTCTCTACGGAAGTAACTTTTGTTACTTCCTCAGCGCGCACGAACAAAAAAGGCACCCAGAAGGGTGCTCGTTTTGTACTCGTGCGCGCTGAGAGACTCGAACTCCCGACATCTTCAGTGTAAATGAAGCGCTCTACCAACTGAGCTAAGCGCGCGGATGTGTTGGTTTCAAATACTGCTAAACAGCGGTTATTTGTAGGCACTATCGTACCTAATTTTGCAGAAAAGACAAGCGCTTGGTCACAAGGTATACTGTTGCACAATGATTAAAATGGAAGCGATTGTCAGTGGACAAGTCCAGGGTGTGCGGTATCGGGTGTTTATACAGGATGCGGCTATGGCTCTGGGGTTAGTCGGGTCGGTCAAAAACGTTCCTAACGGTACGGTGCTAGTAGTGGCTGAGGGGACTCCTGACACCTTGAAAGAATTGGTCGAATATCTCCACGAAGGGTCGCTACAGGCACAGGTTGCAAGTGTCGCTATCGAATGGGGCACGGCCTCTGGAACTTTTGATGAGTTTTCTGTGTTACATTAGAACACACTTATTTATTCCTTATGCACAAATCACTGCTTCCACAATGCCTTGGCTTCATCATGGATGGTAACCGTCGATGGGCTACTGACCAGGGCATGCCTAGCTACAAAGGTCACAAGCAGGGCAGCGAAGTCATGCGTGACTGCGTAACGTGGGTGCGGGACGCAGGTATTTCACACGCAGTGTTCTATGCCTTTTCAACCGAGAACTGGCAACGATCAGAGGAGGAGGTGTCTTATTTGATGGACTTGTTTCGGGAGTGGCTGCAACAAATTGATGATCAGATTAACGACAAGGGTATAGCTGACCATGAGCGTATCAAGGTTAGGGTGGTCGGTCGGCGTGCAGACTTTGCGTCTGATATTGTTGAAAAAATAAACGAACTGGAAGCCAAGAGTCTAGAGTATACCGAAGCCACAACTACCATCTGGATCGCGCTTTCATATGGGGGGCGAGCGGAAATTGTCGAGGCCGTTAACGTGGCGATCAGGGCTGGGCAGCCAGTTGACGAGCAGTCGTTTGGGGAGTTGTTGCAAACAGCCGAACTGCCAGACCCGGACATGATCGTCCGCACCAGTGGCGAGCAACGTCTGTCCAACTTTATGACTTGGAAGTCGGTATATAGTGAGTTGTATTTTATCGACAAACACTGGCCAGCCTTGACGTGCGCTGATTTTGACGACATACTCGAAGAATATGGTAGACGCAACCGACGTAAAGGAACATAACACGGTGTCCGACCAGACCCCGGAGATTTTGTTTGAGACCGATGATGTAGTGGTAATTAACAAACCATATGGCCTCTTGGTGCACGCTGATGGTAAGTCCAGCGATGCGACGGTGGTTGATTGGTTTTTGCAGCGTTACCCAGATGCCCAAGGGGTGGGGGAGCCGGCGACAGATCGAGAGGGTAATTCGCTTGAGCGCTCAGGGGTAGTGCATCGACTTGATCGCGACACGTCGGGGGTGATGATCTTGGTCAAGACAGCCGCGGCGTACGCGCACATCAAACAACAGTTCCAAGATCGTTTGGTACACAAAGAGTATCGCGCACTGGTGTATGGTCTGATCAACGACCGTTGGGGTACCATCAACCGACCGATTGGTCGCAGTGCCAAGGATCATCGTCGCCGGTCAGCCGAGCGCGGCGCCAAAGGTCAACTGCGTGAAGCTATCACTGAGTTTGAGCGAATTGTCCAGGGTGAATATAGCGGCGAACCGTTCGCCTACGTCAAACTCTTTCCTAAAACCGGCCGCACACACCAGCTGCGAGCCCACCTACGAGCGGTTGATCGTCCGATTGTCGGGGACGCGTTGTATGCAGAGCACTTGTTGGAGCGATCCAATCATCTGAATCTCAATCGGATGGCGTTGCACGCACATGTTTTAGAACTAACCTTACCTGACGGCGACAAGCAACGGTTTGTAGCCCCACTACCACTCGTGCTTACCGAAGCGGTCCAGCGTATTGCGTCCAACTAGGCATTGTGGTAGATTACGGCACATTCAAACGGGTAGCTCCGGGTAATTATTTAATAGACGTACAAACAATTTGGTATGAAAGCAGCAATCACAGGCGTCAATATTTCGCCAGTCAACATGGCAGAACGTAAGGAACTGGGCATCAAAGCCGGTGATACCGTTCGTGTTCATCAGAAAATCCAAGACAAAGGCAAGACTCGTATCCAGATTTTTGAAGGTTTGGTACTAGCGCGTAAACACGGTAGCGAGCCAGGTGCGACGTTTACCGTCCGCAAGGTTGCCAGTGGTGTTGGCGTTGAAAAGATCTACCCCCTATATTCACCAATGATCGACAAACTAGAAATCGTTAAACGATCAAAGGTGCGACGAGCCAAGCTATACTTCATCCGTGAAAAAGTAGCGCGAGAAATCAAGCGACAAATGCGACGCATGACACTTGCAACTATAGCAACCGAGTCAGGTATCGAGGCCGAGGCACGAGTAGCGGCTGAAGCTAAACTAGCTGAGGAAGAAGCCGCAGCTGCGATCGAAGCTGAGGCAGCACAGAAAGCGGCAGAAGAAGCAAAGGCTGCCGAAGCAGTTGTAGAGGAAACTCCAGTTGAGGAAGAAGCCGAAGTCACAGCGGAACCAGTGGTAGAAGTTGAGGAAGTAAAGGAAGAAGCTTCTGAAACTCCAACTGAAGAAACTGAAGCAGACAAGGTGAATGCCTAAAGGCAGAGAAGGTGCCATGGGGTACAAGAAGGCTTAACTCAAAGTATACGTACAACCCAAAAGGTCGATGCATCAGCGTCGATCTTTTGTGTTACCCTAACCTGATATGAATATCGAACCCCAATTCCACGATCTTATCAAAGAAATTAAACAAGCGAGCGTTGTTGCTCATGATTATTTTGTATCTGACAGCACAAAGAATGAACAGAAAGCAGATGGCTCAGTGGTGACTGAAGTAGACCAAGCTATCGAACGTCAGCTGCGTACCTGGATTGATCGTGAGTTTCCCGATGATGCAATTGTGGGTGAAGAGGAAGCAGGAAAGGGTGGGACAAGTGGATTTGTGTGGCACATAGACCCGATAGACGGAACAGATAATTTCCTACGCAAAGTTCCGTTTTGTGCGGTGTCGGTAGCCAGGCTTGGACCAGATGCAGAGGATTCTTTTGGGATCGTGTACAACCCACTGACCGAACAGTTGTTTGCGTCACTGATGGAAAATGGCGCGTACGAAAATGAACGTGTGACCAACCTCACCGCTGAACCACTCGGCGGAAAGTACGTCGTTACAGTCGGTCGTAGTCGAAAAGAGTCATGGATGGTGCCAGCGTCATTCAAAATCCAAGAAGCAGTTGGAACAAAGTTCGGCCGCTGCATGCCGTACAACTGTACTGCTCTAGAACTGGCCTACTTATCAGCTGGCCGAATTGATGGTTTTCTGACCTTTGGACTTAACTCATACGATTATGCCGCTGGCTTGTATCTGGTTAAAGCTGCTGGTGGAATGATTAGTGCGTTTACAGATGGGAAATGGCAAGTTTTCGACGGCCCACTACGTGATTTGTGTGCAGAGCATGGCAAGATTATCTTTGCCTCGCACCCAGACATTCACTGCGAGATACGCGATTTTATCGGCGATCCAAAACAATGGGCGGACGCCTAGCTTGAAATGGTGGTGGTGATCAGGCATACTACCTACACTTCGATTTATTTGGAGCGCCTGTCCACGTGGCGGAATTGGTAGACGCGCTACCTTGAGGGGGTAGTGGGAGTATTCCCGTGCTGGTTCAACTCCAGTCGTGGACACAAAGCAAAAAAACAGCGTTCGGCGCTGTTTTTTTTTCGTTTCGATCACATCAGTATAGCTATGGACAAATCTTGGTTTTATGCTATTATAATTTCAGAAGGTCTTCATAATGTAAGGCCAAAATAAATAATTCTCACGAAAGGAGAATGTTATGCATATCGTTTCTATTTTGATAACGGCAATGTTTTTGTCTGTGGGTTCAGCAGCCGCGCAAGCAAACGATCCGACGTTTCCACAACCAGGTAGGTTTTACCTGGCCTGTACAGTACCCGCAAACAGTGTGGGTCGTGAATTTGAAATGGCGACTGTGGCTGCTGGGCAACTGACGTCACCACAATTACGTGATCCGTGGTCGTTCTTGCGTAGCCATACTACGCGCAACAAACTACCTCGCAACTGCCGCACAGCGCCACGAATTCAACCTGGTGCAACTTTCTTCGACGTGAAGTGTGTGCAGAACAGAGACGGACTTTTGGTTTTTCTGCGCGAGGTCGAGCAGCCAAGCGGCTACGCCTTTGTAGCTGTTATTGCGGATGTGGATTTTATCTTTGGCGCTCCGCCAGTCTGCCGGCGCCGGCGTTAAGTCAAAATGTAGTCAGTCCTCAAAATTCAAAACCCCCGCTCGCATCTTGAGCGGGGCTTTTTCTTTTTTTTTATACAACTCTAGTAGTTATAATTCGCAACTTAATCCGCAGTTTTCATCGGGGGCGACACCACGCTCGGGACACGTGCCGCTGTAGTAGCAGGCGTCGTTGGGGACGTTGGTGAGATATGTTGGCAGGGCAGGGTTGTCGGGTGTGCCGTAGTACAGCAGCAGACGGTCGTCATCGACGGGTATATATTGTGTCAGCGTGTTTGTGTACAACTCGTCATTGACGTACAGCTGTAGCTGGTTAGTTTGGTTTGAGCAATACTCGTTGTCGAAGGTGATGCACTGGTCGGTCAGTTTGATGCCAAGTGCCCCTAGGAACTGGGCAAAGGTGACACTGGTGTCGTGTATATGCATCGCATCACTGTTGTTGTCGTGTAGGTGAACGTGCTGGTGCAGCTCTTGTTGACTAGTGGTTTGGAACTGGTCGCCAGACAGGTCGACCAACGTGTCGTTGACCATGATGTGGAAGTCCGCGTGCGCGTGGTACTCGGTATCAAATGGGTCGGCAACGGGGTGGCTGCCTGGTTGGTCGGCGGTATTATGTATGTGCATCAAGGTGCCTAGCCCGACACTCAAAATCAGCCCACCGACAAAAGAAATAATTTCGTCCCGTTGTAGTTTCATCGGCGCAGTCTAGCGAGTTTTATACCTACTGTCTACCGTTCGACCGCGGTTGTGTTGGTTGGGATACTTCGTGGCTGTGGACTGACGATAAACAGCAGCTCTTGGGTATCGAGTCTAGTTTGTAGCCATAGTTTGAATCCATCAGCCTCTGCGATCGAGATCGCTGGCTGATTGGCGTCGGTGTACAACAGGACGATGGTTTGATCCCCTGACGCTTCGTGGTCGGTACCGTAGGCGATGTCGCCAATGGCGATGTTTTGGACAATTGGATTGATGGCTTGTGCTTCTCGCAATAGTCGAGGTGGGCTGGTGAAAGACTGCCGCTCGGTTTCCAGACGATTTTCGAGCACCGCCAGCTTCTCATCATCGCCACGCATTTTTGATAAGGCTGCGGTCCATTCGGCTTCGGTTAAAGCAAAGGAATTTTGTCTGATGGTAAGCGTCGTGTTGGTCAGGCTAAACTCATCTAGGCGACCGATGAACCCATTAATTTCCGCTTGGTTGAATCGATGTGCCAAAAAAGCCAGCTCGATCTGGCTGTCGGTACGGCTGTATGAAATATTGCGGTGGATAATGACATAGCCTTGATTTTCAAATACTTCGGTAATGAATTTTTCAGCGTTTTGGTTAAAGTTGTTTTGTCCAACAAAAGTAAAAGCTAGGTACACCGCTGGAGTGATAATGATCACAATGATAGCAGTGATCACGTGGTTGACGCGCTTGCGGTGCTCCAGGTCGGGGTATTCGCGTTTAGGAAGTTTTAGGTAGCGCGATACCACCAAAGCTGACAGACAGATGAAAATACAGTTAATCAAAAAGAGGTACAGCGCCCCGTACACAAAGTTCCACTGTAGTGTTGCGATACCGTACCCAACGGTACACAGCGGTGGCATGATGGCGGTTGCGATCGCCACACCAGGGATAATGTTGCTGTGCCGAGCGCGACTGATGCCGATAAAACCAGCTAGCCCACCAAACACCGCAATCAATACGTCAAAGATGGTGGGGGAGGTGCGAGCCAGTAGTTCCGACTGAGCATTACTAATCGGCGATAGTGCAAAATAGATGGTTGAGATAATAATACTGACGGCGGTTAATACCAGTAGGTTGCGAAATGAACGACGCATCAACCCCCAGTCATAGATCGCCAACGACATCCCCATACTAACAATCGGCCCCATCAAAGGAGAGATAAGCATGGCACCGATAATGACTGGAATCGAGTTGATATTGAGTCCAACCGAACAAGCCCCAATCGCAAACACTAGTACCCACACTCGCGCACTACTGATGTCAGAGTCATCTTTGATATTTTCGATGATGGTACGGCGATCTTCGGCGCCTTCACGTAAATCAAGTAAGCGCTTGAAAAATTGTTGTAGAGGTTTAGTCATAGTGCTGTGTATTTGTTCTTAGTATAACAGTCGCCGCACAGCGCCAGGCTGCATATCTGGGAATAGAATGTCACTCGCTTTAGATCGCGGTTTTTTGGTACTCCTTAATCGCGGCGATAAACGTGTCCGCGTACTGCGCGAGTTTCTTTTGTCCGACACCGGTTATGGTTGAGAACTGCGCTTTGGTTTGCGGTTGTTGGTAGGCCATTTCGTGTAGTGACGCGTCGCCAAACACGACAAACGCCGGGACACCTTTGTCGTCTGCGATTTGCTTGCGTAAGTCGCGTAGCATGACAAAACACTTTTCATCAGTTTCGATGTCGACAACCCCTAGTGACTGTGGGGCAACTGATCGGGACTTCCGGGTGCGGACGGGCGTTTGGTCGACATCGGTTAACAGCATGTGTTCCTGGACGCGTGGCAAGTGAACAGTGTCTTTGTTAATAAGAAAATCCGCCCCGACCTTGCTCACCGCAAAAGTGGGATACTCACCGCTGTTCTTTCGGATATGCCCAGCTGCCAATAGCTGCATAAAGACTTCGTTTAGTAGACTCTCTGATTGGTCAGCGCAAATACCCCAAACCGAAAGACTGTCGTGGCCATACTCGATAATCTTTTTTTCCTTGGATCCACGCAGTACCTTGACCACGTGCGCCCGGCCAAACCGGTTGCCGGTTTTGATAATCCCTGACAATATCTTTTGGCTAACTTCAGTGGCGTCGATAGTGTCTATGCTTGACTGGCAGACGTCGCAAGTGGTGCAGGTAGTGATGGTGGGTTTTTCACCAAAATAACTAATCAGGTTGACCCAGCGACACGACCGTCCCTCGGCATAGTTCATCACTGCAAGAATCCCATCGAGCTCTTTTTGTTTCTCGGCTTCGTCGCTGACCATGCTCAGGAAATAATCCAGTTTAATTTTGTCACCAGCGGAATACAGCAGCACACATTGACTTGGTAACCCATCGCGCCCGGCGCGGCCAATTTCTTGGTAATAGCCCTCAAGGGTTTTGGGGAAAGTGCGGTGTATCACCAGGCGCACATCTGGCTTGTCGATCCCCATACCAAAGGCAGTGGTGGCCGTGATGATGTTGATCCGGTCGTGGATAAAGTCGTCTTGCATAGTGGCGCGAGCGTCGGGTTCGAGTCCGGCGTGATACGCTCCGGCGCAGAACCCTTCGCCCTGCAAGGTTTTGGCCAGAGCCTCGGTGTCTTTGCGTGAAAAGCAGTAGACGATACAGGACTCGTCCGGTTGCTGGTGTAGCAGCGATACAATCTTTTGCACTTCGTTTTTCTTTGGTAGAACTTTGATCTCAAGGTTTTGGCGATAAAAACTGGAAACGAATATTTTGGGATCACGCAAGTTGAGTTCGCGAACAATGTCGTCGCGCACGTTGGGTGTCGCAGTGGCGGTCAGGGCGATAATCGGAATAGCAGGAAAGGACGCTCGAAAGGCACGCAGGTTGCGATAATCAGGGCGGAAATCGTGACCCCATTGCGAGATGCAGTGCGCCTCGTCGATGGCCAACGCCCGGACATCGAGCGTGCGCAACCAGTCCATCATCCCCAGCACCGACAGTCGCTCGGGTGCCATGTACACTAGCTGGTATGTGCCGGCAGCAGCCTCGTCCATGCGTCTTTGTAGTTCAGTCCCATCGACTGATGAGTTAAGAAACGTCGCTTTGATACCGTTGGCGGTAAGGGCGTCAACCTGGTCTTTCATGAGTGAGATCAGTGGTGAGATCACGATCGTTGTACCGCCCAGTATCAGCGCCGGCAGCTGATAGCACAAAGACTTGCCGCCGCCGGTAGGCATCAGTACCACTGTATCGCGCCCGCCGCAAAACTCCTTAATCACTGCTGCCTGTAGCGGTCGAAATTGAGTGTAACCAAAATATTTTTTGAGGGTGGTCAGGTGGTCGGACATAAGTAGGGGCATGATACCAGATGTACCCCAAAGACTACGCATTGTATTGTATTAGGTAAGTCTCAATCTATACAACAAAGTACCTACGTTGGTAGGTACTTTGTTTTGTAACAGGCTGATCTTGGTAATTACTCCACCGGCATCTCACCCTCGCCACAAATCCTGGTGGTGATATATCCGATCAGTCCACCAAGCAGTGCTCCGTCGATTAGCGCCCAGTAGGGGGAAGTCAGACCAGTCCAGGCCACTATGTCCAATGACATAAACGGCCCCAGTTCGTCTTTTGCCAACAGTACTAGAATCAAGAAAAATAAAACGCCGACCATCGGTCCACGTAACCACCACGTCAACTTCCACCCAGGGAACAGAGGGTGGTGTGCAAATACTCCCAGTAAACCAATCATCACACTCATCATCATAATAAGCATGACAAACCCAATTTTGAATTCAAACGTGGTTGCAACTGGTACTAACGGCAATATCAACAGAGCCAAAGCTCCAACGATAAACCCCAGCATCTTAGCAATAGCAACCCGTCCAGCAATTGAATGTTTATTAAACATATAGATATAATTAAGCCAATAACTCCTACTTGTTTATACTATATCACCGTTGTCTACCGGAGGTTGGTTCATTATACTGTTCCAGGGATTGAAATCGTCGAGATCAAAGCCGCTTTTGACGATGAGAGTTGGGATGGAAATATCGGTAGTGCTTGTGGAGTCAATATAAATGCAACCGTCACTACTAACTATATCTACGTCCCACATTTTGGCGACGCAAGGCTTCACTAGTTCGGGGTAGCTGATCGAAGCGGGTCGTCTGGTGTTACTATGTATTTTATGGATAGTAAAACAAATCGAGAACAAGTGGTAGAAGAATCTGGGTTGGATGTCAGTCCGAACCTCTTAAAAGAAAAAGACCTTTGGTTTTCTAGGGTGCCTTTCTCGGTCTTTGTCGCTGCTGGTTGTATCCTCGTGGGATTGTTGGTGTTTGGGTATATAATCTTGACCGATTCAGCAGACCAAAAGTCACAAACAGGGTGGCGAGATGAGTCAGCAATAGTAACCCTGACCGAAACACCGCTGGCTGAAACCTACGACCGTTTTACTAACTTTGTGTTTAAGACTACGACACCAGTTGAATGTCGTCTGAACGATGGAGCATATGAATCGTGTGCTGAGTCAGTATTTTTCCCTGAGACTAGAGAAGGGGTGAATAATTTCACCATGAGAACCGTTGCCGACCAAACGCAACTGGCCGCATATGAGTGGGACGTGCTCGATGTGTTTGGTTCTGGCACACCTGACTTGCTGGTATCAAACCAAACCCCGAGCCAGGCCGAGCCACGTAGTTGGAAGGGAATCATTCGTATCAACTGTGACTTTTCACACAGTGCCTATAACGATCCAATTGTATTTCCAGGTGAGGAAGGAGCGGCACACCTGCACCGGTTTTACGGTAATGAGTTGCTCGACCATACAACAACAATGGAGTCGTTACTTACTACCGGTAGCTCAACTTGCCAAGGCAATAACCTGAACCGCTCGGCGTACTGGATTCCGGCCTTGCTGGCTCCACTGTACAACCAGCAAACCAAAGAGCGTCAGTTAGACGAGAATGGCGACCCAGCCTGGCGCGCGGTACCGGCAGTGGTAGGTAACAATGAAGAAGCGCACGAAGTGTTTTATTATTCTGCTGGTATAGACGACCTGGAAGCCATTCAACCGATTCCGCCTGGCTTGCGCATGATCGCTGGTGAGGCTGCGACCAAACCTGGTCGGACTCAGGACACGTCGGTTGTGCGGTGGCACTGCCAGAGCTGGGAGTCAACCGATGCTGGCAACCCGCGCTGGAGCACGACTATTCCTGAGTGTTACGCTCCGGACCGACTCCGAATGGATATTTTCTTCCCCAGTTGTTGGGATGGCGTCAACCTGGATTCAGCCAATCACAAATCACACCTGGCTTATCCGGTGCGCGATACCGACACCAAACTGTCCGCCTGTCCAGCGTCTCACCCAGTGGCGATTGTCCGACCAAGCTTCCACTATGCCTTTGGTGTTCTGCCCAACGTCTACGACCCAGAAACAAAGAGTAGCCGCGGCTGGCGTATAGCGTCAGATGATTATGAGGTGACCGACACACAGCCAGGAGGGCTGTCGCTGCACGGAGATTGGTTTAACGCCTGGCACCCAACTATTATGGAGACGATGCTGGAAGTCTGTATTCAGGGACGACTAGATTGCCATAACGGAAACTTGGCAAACGGCTGGCGATTGGTAGATGTATATCCCGGCGTGCAAAATGAACCAGAGGTACTTAACGCAGGAGCCGGGATGCATGGATCCGCCAGTCATCCCGACGTGAACCACTCGTCAACCAGTGCTGAGGCTGACATGAGCCAGCAGCAGCGGCCAGAAAAAGAAAAGCCCGCCAGGAATTAGCCGGTTGGAAGTGAAGGGGGGGGCACTATAACCGGTCGCTCCGTTTCAATTAACTACGGAGGACCGGCCTCGTATAGAGATGACTGCATGAGGCAAAAGTTTGCTGAATGAAAGATAAAAAGACTGTATAACGGTTATGCCAACACCTTTATTTTTTTCAGTTTTTTCTTGCTAGTATTACACGTATATGAATTTACGTGTATCGACCTTTGGTAGTAAAGCTTTATTTATAACCGGTGCCTTAGCAGCACTATTTTTTCTCAGTAGTATTCAAACCGCTGCAGCCCAAACACCAGGCTCGTTTAGTACGATGTGGAAGACTGATAATCCCGGCACAAGTAGCTCAACCGCGATTACTATTCCGACTACCGGCGTCGGGTACGATTACACAGTGACTTGGTTTGACCTGGCTGATGCTTCAAGTACTGCCAGTTTTACAAATGTAACGGGAGACATTACGCTAGACTTCTTTGCTCCAGGTACCTATCGCGTAGATATTACGGGTGACTTTCCTCGAATTCATTTTGACAATGCTGGCGATCGACAAAAAATAATCAGCATTGAACAGTGGGGAGATATTGCCTGGACGAGTATGGAAGATGCTTTTAAGGGGGCGGGTAACCTGACCTACAACGCCTCTGATGCCCCCGATTTATCTTCTGTTACTAATCTGGACAGTATGTTTGAGCGAGCAGTTGTTTTTACGGGTGATCTAAGCTCTTGGGATATGAGTAATGTCACTGACACTACGCAGATGTTTCAGGGCGCAACGGCGTTTAATGGTGCCGTAAACGGCTGGGGAACTACTACTCAAAATATAACAAGAATGGTGGGCATGTTTGAAGATACGGAGAATTTTAATCAACCCCTTGATGCTTGGGATGTTAGCAGTGCCAACGAAATATTTGCCATGTTTTCAGACGCCGTAGCGTTTAATGGCTCTCTCAATGGCTGGGGCGCCAGCACAACAAACATAACAAATATGCACAGACTGTTTGACGGTGCGACCAGTTTCAACCAACCGCTTGATAATTGGGATGTCAGTAGTGTTACTAATATGTCACAAATGTTTGAAGAAGCTTCCAGCTTCAATCAGGATATCACTGCCTGGGATACGAGCAGTGTAGTCGACATGAGAAATATGTTCAATAATGCCACAGTCTTTAATCAGTCGCTTTCCACCTGGGACATCAGCGGACTCAGTACGACCGGTGGTGGATTTAACGACGCGTTTATCGGTACCGCCTGGGACAGAGACAATTATTCAGCAGCCCTGCAAGCCTGGGCGGCATTAATTAGTACTCCCTTAACTATTACCCTGCGTACCGACGCACAATATACCAGTAGTGCGCAAACAGCGCGGCAGACCTTGATAGGCAGTAACAGCTGGACTATCACTGATGGTGGTCTATATGTTCCGCCGGTAGTTGGAGGAAGTGGTGGTGGGGGAGGTGCTACGCGGATTTGTAATCCGGGAAATAGTGTAACCAAGAACTGTCGAGATTTGCGCAACAAATCGACAGAAACTGATTCGGTACAGGTAACCATCGATCGTGAGCAATTACTGATGAATATCGCCAAGCTGCAGCAACAGGTAGCAGCACTCCAGGCTCAAGCCGAACTGTTAGCCACACGCACTCCAGGCAGTAAGCCAGTTTCGACCACTTGCGACCTTGCTCGTGACCTCACTATTGGGTCAGCTGGCGAAGATGTTACTTGCCTGCAGTCATACCTCACCACCACTGGTGACTATGCCTTCCCCCAAGGACCAACTGGTTACTTTGGACCGGTCACACAGGCGGCTGTACAGAAATGGCAAACCCGAAGTGGAATACTACCAGCGGCCGGCTATTTTGGTTCGATTTCTCGAGCTGCACTTGGAACAGCGTCATAGGGGCTGTTCCAATTGTCTTGGATAATGCCAGCGACCCGGCTTTGTATATCCCAGCGTTTTACCCTATCCCAGATTGTTGATTGTTGGTATAATCGAGCTAGTGAAAGGGACTAGTAAAATACTATCTATCGCACTCTTGACGTTTTTCTTAGGAACGATGTTTTTTAGTTTGTTCCATATGTCTATGGGGATGGATATGTCTGGTGGTATGACAAACTGTTCGTTTATGTCCCATGAAGAAGTAATCTGCCCAATGAACCTGGCTGACCACGTGGGTGCATGGAAGTCAGTATTTCTTTCAGTTACCCCCGCAATCACGTTACTCTTTGCTGTTGCAGGGGCAGTAATCCTTGTTACTTCAGTAGCCCCCAATCTATTGGTGAAGATGCAGTGTGTATCTCCGTCACCAGGTAAGTGGCTTCAGGTCAGACTATACACATTTTCATGTCGACCACTCCAGGAACTGTTCTCAGCAGGCATATTACACCCGAAACTTTTTTAGCGTAGCTTTCTTTAGCAGAGTACCTGCTCTTATTAACTAAAGAAGTTACATATGAATACGAAACTTATTGCCGGTGTCTTTGCAATCTTTCTTTTAGCTGGACTGACCTGGCATGTTACAGCTGGTCAAGATGAGCTTGCAGAAGCCACTCACGTAGAAACAGAACACCACGATGACGACAGTGTCGCATCACATGAAATATACCCAGGTGACTTAGTGACAAAAATTAAAAATAACGAAGATGTTATTTTGCTCGACGTACGAACATTGGAAGAGTATGAGGAGATACACTTAAAAAATGCTCTCTTGCTACCGGTGCAAGAGTTATCTCAACAAACACTTACCGAAATTGGTTTAGGAGAAAGTGCAAAAGAAAAAGAGATTGTTCTGTATTGTAGAAGTGGAAATAGAAGTCAGACTGCATACAACATTATGGAGTCATTGGGATACACCAACATCAAAAGTGTTGCTGGGGGTATGATTCACTGGGAAGAAGACGAGTATCCATTTACCGAGTCAGGTGAATACAGAGAACCGGAATCTTCTTCAAATGGAGATAGTCCCATTGTTTCCACAGACGCTCCAAAAATAGTCATCGATAGAGACCTTCATGATTTTGGTGTCATTCCTCAGTCTGGCGGAACGGTTGCTACAAACTTCACTGTCGCTAACTCAGGTACTGAAGTTCTTGAGATAGGGCAACTCACTACCAGTTGTAGCTGTACATCAGCCACTATTTCGAGCTCGTCAATTGAACCCGGTGAGGAAGCTGAGCTCACTGTCGTCTTTGACCCCGACTTCCACGAGGAACCGTTTGATGTCTTCAAACGAACGGTCTTTATTCCAACCAATGATCCGCATACTCCTGAAGCCGAAGTCTCAGTGCAGGTAGATATTGCTGAGGGTGAATAACTAATATCCAACTATGAACAAATATATTATTGGAGTTATCGTACTTGCAGTTGTGTTGATTGGTTATTCTGTCATTAACTCAAAACAACATGGTGCTAGTCTAGCTATAACTAATGAAACATCGAATGCAAAAGTAGTGGTCCTAGAAGAATCGTATGACTTTGGAGACATCGATATCTTTGCCGGCAAGGTTGATACAACCTACACACTAAAAAATGAAGGGACTGAAGCTGTGACTATCACCAAGGCGGGTACAAGTTGTATGTGCACAGAAGGAATAATTGCTGGTTTTACATTTGGTATGCATGGCAGTGAGGTAAAATCAGTAGTGATACCAGCTGGTGGAGAGGAACAGGTAACAGCTATCTACGACCCGCTGGCTCATGGTCCAATGGGTACTGGTCCTGTGACTCGTACGCTGCAACTTGAAACAAACTCAAGCGTAACACCACAGATTGAGTTGCGCTTTAGTGCGAACGTAGTCAAAAATGAAGCGTAAAATAACTAACTTAAATAAACATGAAACAAAATACTATTTTAATTGCCATCGTCGCACTGCTGATTGGGGGAATTGGCGTGTATATGATCGCAGACCAAGATGATTATGGGATGTGGGGAGTGAATCACCCCATGATGATGTCTCAAGACAACGGTACAAACAACATGCCAATGGGCAATATGGCTAGTAGGGACCATTCGATGATGATGGTTTCAAGTGAGCGAGAATTTGTGTCTGATATGATTCCGCATCATCAAGAAGCCGTTGATACTGCCAGCGAGGTATTGGCTCGGGGAGGCTCAACACCAGAAATCCGTACACTAGCAGAAGAGATTGTTGTTGCGCAAGAGACTGAAATAGTGATGCTGAAAGAATGGCATTTGTCTTGGTATGGAGAAGCGTATGTCGAGGATGGTTCATACCAACCAATGATGCGTGATCTGTCACAACTATCAGGAACGGATTTGGACAAACGTTTTCTTGAAGATATGATTCTGCACCACATGGGAGCGATCATGATGGCACAAAGTGTGCGACCGTACATTGTCCACCCTGAGGTGACCGATATGGCTGATGCAATCATGCAAACGCAGACGGCAGAGATTATGCTGATGAGAGATCTATTGAAGAGATTGTAAGTCTTAAGGATTAGTAGAACTAAAAAACACCCATTGGGTGTTTTTTAGTTCGAACACCTAGGTAGGGTGTCTGAACTGCGTTAAATATACTCCATATCGCTGGGCACCTCCTGGACCTCGGGTGGAACCAATTGGAAGAGTTGTGTCTCAATTGGTTAAGCAACGCAAGGGTTTGTTTCAGGTGATAGGGGAACAAGTGGTTCCACTAGGTTGGTAGGGGAAAGAGGTAAATAGGGTCAGGAGCCATTATGATACAGTTAAGCTATGCCAAGATCCAACAGGATAGACATCGGTGGAGAAATATACCATGTCATTAATCGTGCTAATGCACGAACGCAAATTTTTAATACAAAAAATGATTACGCGCTCTTTGAAAAAGTTCTTACCGAAGCTCAGGCAAGAACCGGTGTGAGAATTTACTCATACTGTATTATGCCAAATCATTGGCACTTGATTGTATCTCCAAAAGACGATGGTGACTTATCAAAGTTTGTCGGGTGGCTCACCATGACCCATACCCAACGGTGGCATGTTGCTCACAAGACAATTGGCTCAGGTCATCTGTATCAAGGTCGATATAAATCGTTTCTCGTCCAATCAAACGAATATTTCCTCCAACTGTGTCGCTACGTTGAACGTAATCCTGTCCGTGCCAAGTTAGTTACCCGTTCAGAACATTGGCAATGGTCAAGTCTATGGAGAAGGGAAGCTGGTTCTGTTGAACAAAATAAACTACTTACACCGTGGGTATTGGATATTCCAACAGACTATTTAGACTGGGTAAATGAAAAGGAGTCAGCAGAAGCATTGAGTACTGTTAGATACTCAGTAAACAAAGGAAAACCGCTTGGTGCTGAAATATGGACTGACAGAATGATCGATACCTTCAAACTTACCGCAACCCTAAGAGCTGCTGGCAGGCCAAAGAAAGGCTCCTGACCCCATTTACCCAGGCCGAGCTTCCATCGTGACGCTATTTTCCTCCGCCACGCCCAGTCCACGGTTGGGGTTTGGTGCGAGTCTCGGAATCATCACGATGTCTTGTCATGGGAACGTTCTCCTAGTTTGGGTTGCTACTACTTACTTTGTACAGTATTAGCGGAATACATTCAAGTTTACGTTGGTAATAATCAAAATACCTTGCTATATAACATATGTTGTCGTATTGTTCGATACGAACAGCTCATTACCAACTAAAGGAGGTCACGATGCCAAAACCGTCACCAGAAGACGACACCGTTCTGCAGTATTTGTACTTGTGTGCAAATCCGCTACGGGGCGACGACGAAATCATGCGTGAGTACGAAGCACTTAAGTGTCACCCACGCATCAAGAGTATCGGTTTTCTTCGGCCTGACGTGCTGATGGTTGGGACCGATGAAATCATTATTACCTACAAAGGGAACCAATACTACATCGGCGAGTTCATCATCTTTTTGATTCGTCGCCAGGTTGATTGTTACTGGGAGACAGAGTTCCGGTTTTGGAATGTCACTAATCCACTGTACTTCTTTCCAGAAAAGGAAGGGACGCAACCGCAGGTGGGGTACATCCATCCCCACATCATGCCTGCTAACGATGAACTACTCGGTTGTCCAAATGGTGCGCTCTGCATCGCTAAAGGTCAGTTCGGCGTCCATATGCACATGCGGAAAGGAGAAATGCATCTTGCAGCACCTCGACTTATTGAGATTTTGGAGACGTACCCCACCGGACATCCCTACACTGATGCCAGTGAATGGCCAATCTGGGAGGGGAAGTCTGATGCTTGATATCAAACGTCACAAAACAGTGTTTGACCCGACTAATTTCAACATGCCACTGCACATCATTGGCTGTGGAGGGATGGGGAGCCGGGTGGCTGAGGGATTGGTACGTATGGGTTTAGGGCTCGAAAACAAGAACCCTATAGCTTTGTATGACCATGATGCGTTTGCACTCCACAACCTCACCAATCAGTGGGTGAGTGTGCCACACTTGCTGAAGTGGAAGGTTGATGCAGTACGGGCGCAAATGCTTGAAATAAATCCTCAAGCCAGTGTCATCATTCACCCTGAAGAAGTTCGTGGCGAGATGCCAATGGCCGGTGTGGTTTTTATTTGCGTTGATTCGATGGATGCTCGAAGAGTAATCATTGATGAGGTGCTTGAAGACTCAGACCGGGTGCGTTGTGTGATTGAAACTCGGATGGATGCTGGCGTGGGAATATCCCATTGCTTTGACCCAAACGAACCCAATCAGCTGGCGTGCTGGCGGATGTATTGGCATTCAGATGAGGAGGCAGACAATATGCAGGGCTGTGGTGGAGCACAATCCATCATTTCTGCTATCTATGCCACAACTGCACTGGCCTTAAAGCAGCTGGAGCAGTTCGCCCAAAAGAAGTCTGTGGCTGATATGCAGAATCGGGTCTACTTTGATTTTGATGAGCATCATATCCGCTCAGAAAAGTGGCCTGTGGCTTGACGGATTCTCTAATTTCTCATAGATTATATATAGGTCATTTCCGGCCTGTAACCTTCGAAGGAGAAAGTCATGAGAATGCAAGAAGCAATGGCCGCACTGAACGGCGGACAAACGGTTGATACGAGCAAGCTGTTCGGCGACATCAATCGGGCTCCGGCAGACGGCGCAGGCGGCACCTCGACCCAGGCTCGCACGGAACGCAACGTTTCCCTCGGCTGAAGACCTCCACCGAAAACAAAACCCTTCGCAGCAGAAATGTTGCGGAGGGTATTTTATTTTAATTGTACAATTAACCCAGAAGTGTTTGCAGGTTTTCCCAGTTCCAACGGTACAACCTACCTGCATTTGGTACAGGTGTTGGACTCGTAAGATTTTTATAGGCAATAATTTGTGCGATTGGAATATTATATTTTCGTGCCATTGCCACTTCTTTGAGAACTCCTTGAGCTTTATAAGTATTAGAGCCTACCATTACTAGCACAAGGTTGCTTCTTTTAATTCTACCTTCGGCTACTGCCTCCCAGTTTTGCTGTGGAGCAGCTTCCCTCATGGACAAATCGACTCCTGAGAAAGGGGAGGTTTGTAGCTTAGCTTGACCCATTACAAAGCTTTTAATATCTCTATTGTTATCCCAATCAAAGCTAACAAATATTTTTTTTGACATAGTTATTTTAAGTAGACATCAATCCCGACTAGATGTCCGATTGTTATTAGTAGTAAAAATAGTGCTGGTGCATAAAAAACCAGGAATATTGGTGATATCAGTGCAGCGCTCCAACTATTGTATCCAGTATTGTTGCCTTTATTGGATAGCAAAAAATTAATATCCACTTCGTTTTTATCGGCAATAATTGAATATAATTTGCGATAACCACGTTCTTGACTTAGGTAGTAAGCATCAAGTAGCCAAAACATGGTGATTAAGAAAGCGGCGATGGTAAGCAGTGACACACGGTCCTTGTCCAAGTCTGAAGTTAAGGCAAAACCAACAATCGCAGTAACAAGTGAAATACTCCAACCTTTAAGTAGAAAAGAATTACTGCCCATTCGAGCGATGATGTCTTGGGTCATCTGTAAGTGTTTTCGTTTGTTTTCATCGCTCATAGTGCAATTTTACACCATATCAACCATTGCAAAATATAATATCTGTTGTCAAGTTAAAAATTCACTGTTGAATCAATCTCAGTCATTACCTTGATGGTTTCATTTAGGGACGCAATCATTCGTTCGTAGTTGGCGAATTCGTCTGATGTTAGTTTTTTGTCTTTGCGGTCTTTTAGATATTTTTGGGCTGGTTGGTAGCCTCCGACATAAAAGTTCCAGACTGCTTCGGGTACACCGTCCCAGTACTGGGTATCGTTGATGTACACTCGACCATTTTTATAGGCTAGTTTACTGACAATGTCATCACCAGCTTCGGGGAAGGTAGTAATTGCTTGGCGGATGTCTGGGTGAGTGAGGAGGTGTAGTTCACGCAGGCGAGTACCGAGTGGGACCAACTGCCAGAATGTTTCTTTGTCAGTAGGATACGGGACATGAGGGAAATCACTCTTCAAGAACTCAGCGTATTTGATGCGATAGTCAGGTGAGTGCAAGACCGCATAAACGTAGTCGAGGACGTCTTCTGGAGTAGTTTCTCCTGCTTTGGCGTTTATTGAAGCAACAATATCTTTGTCTAAATTAGGTACCTTATCACCATCTTCAGCGTAGAGATACAGAGGAGCAACGGCAGATTGAGTACTTGCTTCTCCTAACTTAGTTTCTGTAATTTTATTGGAAACAAAAATAGCATCCCATGTAGGATTCTTTTGTGTTCTGGCAAATACTAGTCCTAGATTATCTCCTTGTGTAAAGTGTTGCATCACTTTCTTTCGAGACCGCTCAATAAAATCATCGTGATAATAAATGTATCTATTATCGAAAGGTCTGTACGAAATTGGAACTACCTTCGTAAGGTCGTATTGGTGTTTTTGCGCATCTACAATTTTCCACTTCTTATTTTCTTTCAGCGAATACTTTACTTGTGCCTCACTAGGTTCAAGATTAACGAAATCGTCAATTCGGGCAGCTAGAACATTTTTATTACTGTCTATGACAAACGCATCCCTCGAAGTAACTATTCCAACAGTGCTAGTTTTGAACAAATCAGCCACAGAAAAACCTGTTTCGTATTGTTTTTTGTTTTTACCCTGCATTAGCCAGACAGAATTATCAGCTGGTAGTTCAACCCACTCAATGTCTGCTAGTCCTTGTGCAGTATCTAGGTCTGCGAACTTCTTGGCACGTTTACCGAACATGTCTGCCTTAAAGACGGTTGCCAAAGGCTTGTTTTTAGAGGTTGGCTGTTTACGCACCCCAAAGATGATTGATACGCCTGTCTTAATATCGAAAACATTTTTATCCTCACTACCATCTGGTGCAGTCTCTTTTTTGTTGCTGTTGCCGTGTAGGTCGAGGACGTAAATCTTATCGAACGTTTGTCGTAGGTGCCATCGCATACCTCGAAAGGTAGGATTGTCGATGTAGCCGTGGGCGGTAATCATTGCTACTACACCCTCACCGTTCTTTTCAACCATTGCTTCAGCGAAACGGATGAATTTAACATAATCATCATTAATCCACTTACTGTTCCTCTCCTGCAGGGGTTGTTGACCACCTGGTTCGACTTTATATACATCGTTGTCGGTGTAGTGTGGGTTTTGTGACTCACCTGAATAAGGTGGGTTCCCAAGGACCACCATAATCGGCTTCTCTTGCTTTACCTCTGAAGCCCGATTGCTTTCTTCGGCGATGGTGTTCACCACCCCAAAGAGGTCTCCTTGCCGGTCGATTTTGTGTGGCTCATCGAGAGTGTTTGAAAGATAGACCCCTAGGCGTTGCTTGAATTCCTTTACCCCAGTCTGCTTCATGGTCATCGCTAGTTTCAGGTGGGCAATAGTGTAGCTCGCCATCATCAGCTCAAAGCCGTGTAGTCGGGGGAGTAGGTGGTCGTTGACGTAAGCTTCCCAGTGCCCTTGATTGTGCTTCTTGGCTTCATAAATGTGTCTCACGGTTTCGTTGAGGAATGTACCGGTACCAACTGCAACGTCGAGTAGTTGTACTCGGTGTACTTCTTCGCTGATTCTCACTCGCTCGCTCTCGGAGCCTTCGGGAGCTGGTTCCATTCTTGTGCGGGTAATTTTGGTGTTGTCTGCTAGACCGTCGAGGATACCAAATTCACGCTTGAGGATGTCATCTATGCCTCTCACGATAAAGCGAACCACAGGTAGTGGGGTATAAAATACACCCATCTCCATCTTCTTTTTCGGGTCGTACTCCTTCAGGAAATCTTCATAAAAGTGAATGACAGGGTCGGGAGCTTCGTGTTCTTCACCAAATAGGTTGGTCTGCTTGAAGTAGTCTTCCATCAGCGACTTCACGTCAGCATGACTAAATACCTCACACAGCTCATTAACGATAATTTCTAGTCGTGGGGGAAAGCTACTCCCTGAAATATGGTCAAAGAAACTCTTAAGGAATGGGTTAGTGGCAGGGACCAATTCACGTGCCTCTTGGCGACTAAAGCTCTCTAGGGTTTCGTCATTGTACCGAGCAGCGAATAGACCATACACCAAAGTTTGGGCATACATGTCAGCGAAATCTTTTACTTCAAATTCGTGAATGAGATGGTCTTTAATAAACCGCATCATTCGTTCAAGCTCTTCTTTTTTACTACTCTCACTTCCAACTAAAGCGACCACATTTTCACGGATACGTTGGGCTTTACCACCCATAATCTTAGCCAAGTGCCTACCACTTTGAATCGGTTCTTTTTGGCTCTGAATGAAATCGTGCAGGGAGCCAGTAAATGACTCAGCTTTTTCAGGATGGGGAGAGACAGTGTTGTTTTTCTTATCTAAATCCGCCAACTTAATTGGTTCCGTGTATTGTTCGCCATTACGGTAGAATCGAAACTCGGCGTAGTCACTGATAATAAGGTTGGTATATCCAAAGTACCTGGCTGCTTGCTCTGATTTCTCAATCTTGTTTAAGTCGCTACCGGGTTGTCGTGGGTCTTTTACTTCAATATATAAAAGCGGTACTTCACCTCGTCTAATGATGTAGTCGGGTTTGTTGCCACTGGCCACTTTTGGGTCGTGTTGAATTATATATTCTGGAGCAGGGAAGATGGACTCCAGATAGTTTTGCATGGCTGTTCGATACGACATTTCAGAGCTGGTAGCGTCAGCGAAATACTTGGTAAGTTCAGAGAGGTAGGTGTTAATTGGACTCATTGTAAAATCGTAGCATTTTGTCGTTAGTACCACAATTTAACTTTGTTTTTAGCGGCACAACAAAAGCCAGGGACCCCGAAGGATGCCTGGCTTTGTAGTTAGCTTTTCAGTTGTTGTATAAGCTCGGAAGCACGTTCTTTGCTCATCGTACTCAGCTCATTCATCATTTCACCCATCTCATCCTCATCAGCCATGTTGCCAATTAGCTCGGTTAGGTAGCTTTTCTGTTTATCTGTCGCCATAAACTCGGATTCTAGTCCTTCACGGTTTAGTCCGAAGTCTGGCGTTGGAGCTCCGCTGAGGATAAATGGGGTCAGCCACCATTTATGCTAATATTATGTAATGCCACGAATCAACAGGGTAGATGTCGGTGGAGAAATCTACCACGTACTAAATCGAGCTAATGCTCGAGTACAAATTTTTGATAACAAAGACGACTATCAGCAATTCGAAGAAATTCTCGAAGAGGCAATAGAGAAGTTTGATATGCGTCTATTGGCATATTGCATCATGCCTAATCACTGGCACATAGTACTCTATCCAAAAGCTGATGGTGATATGCAGCAGTTTATGTCGTGGCTTACCAATACCCACACCAGACGCTGGCACGTCGCGAAGGAAACAGTTGGTCAGGGTCACTTGTACCAAGGAAGATACAAATCATTCATCATAGAAAAAGACCAACACCTACTCACCGTACTGCGCTACGTCGAACGAAACGCCAAACGAGCAAACCTAGTGAAAAAAGCTGAAGAGTGGCAATGGTCGAGTGTCTGGCGCAGAGAAGAGGGGACAGTCGAACAGAAGAAACTGCTCAGTGCCTGGCCAACCACGATGCCAAGCAATTATCTAAAAATACTCAACCAACCATTGACCACCGCTGAAGAAGAAGCTCTCGAACGTTCAGAAGAGAAGAGTGTTCCCTACGGTACTGATACGTGGGTACATAAAATAGTGAAGAAGTATAAGATTGAGCAGGTATTGAAAGGGGTGGGGAGACCGAGAAATGGTGGCTGACCCTATTTTCTCCAGGATGTGCAAATTGAGACACGAATGTTACGTTATTTGTTACAACTGACTTATTTCCAAAGAGAGCAGCTATTTTGAGTGAAATATTTGAAGTCTCTTGCTTGGCTTTGTTCAACAGTCTCATTTTTTTAGTATAACAAAAGTGCCCACCCGGAATACACTATTCTGTACCTGGTGTGTTCGCAATTACCATCAGGGATATAAGATATCAGAACTAAAATGTTGTTGCTGTGTATCTTCTATTAAAATGTGCTTTTAGGACGACTACCAGTCTAAAATTCCCTCCTTAATACAATATGGCAATACAAGTTCTTCAATTGAAGCAGGGAGCTTAATTCCGTCATCTGTGTAATCTTTTGCGAGAAATTTGTACTCAGCTAACTCTGGGTCATCAAAGTGTATCTCTCCACTAAGTTCAACTAAGTATGTTGATAATTTAACAATCGCATCATCATGAGCTGCTGGTGCTTCAAAATCACCTAGTTTTTTAATTAAAGCGGCGTCACAACCCATTTCTTCTTCAATCTCTCTGAGCAAAGCTTCTTCTTCTGATTCATTACCTTCGGGGTGTCCTCCTAAACTAGTCCAAACGTCTTTGCCGTGCTTTCTCACCATTAAAAATTTATCATCCTGTACAACTACGGCGGCTATTTTATGAATTATTTTCATACTAGTTTTCATTTATTAATCTAATACTCAAGATGCAAAATTTTGAGTCCAAAGCCTCTTTTGAGTATGCACACGGAGAATCCGTATTAGTTATATATGTAATTTCGGCTGTAACCTCGCGTCCAGTGTACTTTTCACTTTCTCGATTAAACTCACGCAATGTTATGTGTTCACCAACATTAAATACTCGGTCATCTGCCCGACGTAGTTCATGGGTCTTTTGATTAGAAATTACTTGCTCAAAAAACTCTGGCCAAGATTTGAGCTCATGAGTCTTTGTTGAGATATTGTGCATGCATACATTATACCAAAAGTTCCTAATTATACGTAGGGGTACGAAATGCTCGAACTGAAATGTTGTTGTATATCTTCACGAAATGAAGATATTTCTCGCTGGGCGACGTCGTAGAGGATGTTCGAATTGTGTTTGAGGAAAGGAATGATACGACAGTGTTTATTCCAACTCTTATAAATAAATGAGACCGCCCAAAGGCGATCTCGATTCTTTAGATGAACTATGCGTATTGCGCAGTTCTTAGTTTTGCAGCTTCCGTCGTCAGAGATTTTCGTTCATTAGCGATTTCTTCAAGTCGCAGGCGACGTCTAAATTCTTTTTGGACATCTCCTTCACGTGGGAAGAACTCATGTGATGGATGGCTGAGATTTCCTTCGATGAAGCCAAACGGATGCAGTGAGATGAGAAACGGGGTCAGAGAAACGGGAAGAAACGGGGTCAGCCACCATTAAATCTGAATAAATGTCTTTATTAACAGAACCACCGCTTTAATGCACGCATTAAAGCGGTGGTTCTGTTTATTGGGCGACGTCGTGGAGGATGTTCGAACTGTGTTTGAGAGGAGGGGAGATGTGGCTTTGTATATTCCAAGTTTCGTAATTACAGAGAATTTATAAAATTTGCTTCTTCATGTTGGTTTCTTAAAACAATCACCTGATTAGTGTCTTTGTGCACTCCAATTTTCTCCCAAGCAATTTCTGTTGTGTAATTCCAAATTTGCGTCACCACCTTTAAATTGTTTGAAAGTGTCTCTTTGTAAGCCTCGGGCATGTCTGGGCGTGTGCGATATGAGTAAGTAAAAAATCTTTTCAGCAATCTAAAAAAGATTATCCGTTTTGGTAATTCATAGATAATGACCGTGTCAGTGTGTTGGAGTTGTAGTTCAAACGATTGCATGCGAGTAAAGTCTCCGTCAGTAATCCATGAGTCGTGCTCATCTATAAATTTCTTTATTTCTGCAACGAAAGTTTCTTGAGCAATAGGTTTTCCGGTTCGATGAAATATCTGGTCAAGGTGGAGAATAGGAATACCTGTCTGTTGAGATATTTTCCTGGCAAGAGTTGATTTTCCTGAACCAGGACATCCTGTAATCATTATTCTTTTCACAATTTTAGTATATCAAAAGTTTTTAATTCTACTTAGGGGTACGAAATGTCAGAACTGAAACGGTGTTGTATGCCTTGACGAAATGAAGATATTTTTATCTGGGCGACTAGAGAGAATCGAACTCTCGATGCCGGTACCACAAACCAGTGTTTTACCACTAAACTATAGTCGCCATGTTGCGCGGGGTGGCGACTCATCCGCTACCCGTTGTGCGCATAGTTATACCTATTTTTGACTTAAAAGTCGAGCGTTTGGTGCGGTATACTGCGCCTATGGGAAAAGAATCTATGATTATTGTTTTGGCGTTGGTGTTTTTGCTGGGTGCCGGCATTGGTCTCTATGCTGCGCGGCTTGTGTTCTAGGTTTTGCTCGTTAAAACGTTATACTGGTCACCAGTACAGTACTTATAAATAATTACACATACATATGTTAGAAGAATTTAAGAATTTTGCGATCAAAGGGAACGTCATTGACTTGGCGGTAGCGGTTGTGATTGGGGCAGCGTTTGGAAAAATTGTATCGTCTTTGGTCGACACTCTTATCACACCACTGGTTGGATTGTTTATGGGCGGAGTTGATTTTACCAACTTGTCGTACACCGTTGGTGAGGCGGTATTTGGTTATGGGGCGTTTATTCAGTCAGTGATTGACTTCACTATTGTCGCCTTTGTGATCTTTCTTGTGGTCAAGATGATCAATAAGGCCAAAGGGCCAGAGGAAGTCGCAGAACCAGCTCCACAAGGTCCAACCGAAATTGAACTGTTGATGGAAATTCGTGACGGTCTAAGAAAATAGTCCGCAAACATAAAACCATCCAAACGTTCCAGTTAGGGTGTTTTTTGTTTGTACAACAGCTTATAAAATTTACCAGTCTTGGCATCGGCTTGATTTTGGGCTGTGGTTATTTATCCACAGAATATAGGTAACATTTGCTGTCAGCTGGGGACAGCGTGTTTGAGTGACAATGCTATGATGGATGTATCACATAGGCTGATGCATTTTAGTAACCCTAGTAATAACACTAGCAATTATTCCAAGTCATGAACATTGAACACATCCGCAAGCGCGACGGCAACACTCAGCCGTTTGATATTGAAAAGATTGTTGACGCCGTGGCTCGCGCCCTAGCTGACACTGGCGAAGGTGACCGCAAAGACGCTACCGAAGTCGCACAGTTGGCGCACCAAAAAGTCGTCGCTATGTGCGTGCAGGCCGGCACCGCCGAGGCCGGCAGTGTGATTGCTAACAAATGCATCGACGGGAGTCCCGCGGTAGAAGAGATTCAGGACTTGGTTGAGCAGGCACTGATGGAGAAAGATTATTTTGTTACGGCCAAGGCATACATTATTTTCCGGAACGCTCGCAAGAAACTGCGTGAGCGTGACATCTTTGCGCATCGGATGCACCTGAAGCCATACGAATACCCGGAGCTGTACGAATACGTCGATGCTGTCCGGCACTCATACTGGGTACATACCGAATTCAATTACGGTGGAGACGTCCAGAACTTCCATGTTGACGTTAACGACGTTGAGCGTAACGCTATCAAAAACACTATGTTGGCCATCGGCCAGATCGAGGTGGCGGTGAAAAACTTCTGGGGGGACATCGGCAAGAAAATGCCCAAGGCTGAAATCAGCGCAGTCGGTGCTACCTTTGCCGAGTCAGAGGTGCGACACACCGATGCGTACGCTCACTTACTCGAGATTCTGGGCCTTAATGGTGAGTTTGCCAAGATCAAAGACATTCCTGTTATTCAAGAGCGGATGGAGTACCTCAACAAAGTCAGTGAATTGGCACAAAACAAGAGCAACAAAGAATATGTCCAGGCGATCATGTTGTTCTCGTTGTTTGTTGAGCATGTATCGTTGTTCTCGCAGTTCCTCATCATGATGAGTTTCAACAAACACAAAAACGTGTTTAAGGGGATCAGTAACGCGGTTGAGGCGACCAGTAAGGAAGAAAACCTGCACGGTATGTTTGGTATCGATGTGATCAACATCATTCGTGACGAACATCCAGAATGGTTTGGTGCCGAGACCGAGGCGCTGATTACCCAAGCCTGTCGTGAGGCATACGAAGCCGAAAGTAAAGTCATCGATTGGATCTTTGAAGCGGGTGAGCTCGACTTCTTGCCAGCTGCTAACGTCAAAGAATTTGTCAAACACCGGTTCAATAACTCGTTGGCAGCTATCGGTATGCCACGCATCTTCGAAGTCAGCGACGCGCTGCTCGAGGAAACTGATTGGTTTGACAACGAAGTCATCGCCACCAAACACGTCGATTTCTTTGATAAACGATCAATCAACTACAACAAGCGTTCAGCTAGCGTCACTAGCGACGATTTGTTCTAGGGGAGCGAAGTAGACGCAGTAGTGACGACCACCGCGATTAGAAACCTAACTGAAATACAAAGCATCACTATGAATAAAGAACCATGGTACTGGGTCAATGAAAATACACGAGCGTTTATGTCGCGCGGCTACTTGGTCGATGGCCAAACCACCGAAGAGCGTGTTCGCTACATTGCTGAGTTCGCCGAAAAGACCCTTGGTAAAGAAGGGTTTGCTGATAAGTTCGAAGACTACATGAGTAAGGGTTGGATTAGCCTGGCTACACCTGTGTGGGCCAACTTTGGGTTGGATCGTGGGCTGCCGATTAGTTGTTTTGGTTCGTTTGTGGCGGACGATATGGCCAACATCCTGCACACCCAGGGTGAGGTCGGAATGATGAGTAAGTACGGTGGTGGGTGTTCGGCGTATTTTGGCAACTTGCGTGGTCGTGGTGCCGAGATTCTTAATAACGGGTATTCGTCAGGGCCGGTTCACTTCATGCAATTGTTTGAAAAGATCCTTGATGTGGTTAGTCAGGGAGCAACTCGTCGGGGTGTGTTTGCGGCCTACTTGCCAGTTGAACACCCAGATGTGATCGAGTTCCTCGACATCGGTACCGAGGGTAACCCAATCCAAAAAATTCAACATGCTGTCACAGTGACCGACGCTTGGATGGAGGGTATGATTGCTGGCGACGAAGACAAACGCAAAATTTGGGCCAAAATCATCCAGCGTCGTGGTGAAATTGGTTACCCGTACATTATGTTTATCGACAACGCCAACAATGGTCGACCTGAGGTGTACAAAGACAAAGACCTGCCGATCTACGCCAGCAACGTCTGCAGCGAGATCATGTTGCCAAGCAACCAGGACTGGTCGTTTGTGTGTTGTCTGTCGTCCATCAACCTCATGCATTATGATGAGTGGAAAGACACCGACCTGGTCGAAACCATGACGTACTTCCTGGAGGCTGTGATGACCAACTTTGTCGACAAACTAGAGGCGTGGCGTGATTCACCTGATGAAGACAAGCGCCTGGCGTTCAAGTTCATGGAGCGGCCGTATAACTTTGCTGTAGCCAACCGAGCCTTAGGGTTGGGGGTGCTGGGGTACCACTCGTTGCTGCAAAGCAAAGGTTTGGCTTTTGACAGCGTTGAGGCAGGGGAAATCAACCAAGAAGTATTTAAACTAATGGAGGAGCGATCGCATGCCGCCAGTGCAGAAATGGCCAAAGAGTTCGGCGAGCCAGAGGTGCTGAAGGGGTACGGTCGTCGACACACCACTACAATGGCGATTGCCCCAACGACTTCGTCAGCCTTTATCTTGGGGCAAGTGTCACAGGGAATTGAGCCAATTTGGAGTAACTGTTACATCAAAGACGTAGCCAAAATGAAAGTGGTGATCAAAAACCCATTACTTGAAGAACTATTGAACGAGAAAGAAAAAAATGACAAGACTACCTGGGACAGTATCCGTGATGCTGATGGATCTGTGCAGCACCTTGACTTCCTAAGTGACCAGGAAAAAGACGTCTTCCGAACCTTTGCCGAAGTTGACCAAACCAAGTTGATCAAACACGCAGGTGACCGACAGAAACATATCGACCAGGGGCAGTCTTTGAACGTCATGGTACCGCCAGACGTACCAGCCAAAGACGTCAATCAACTGTACATTCACGCTTGGAAGAGTGGCTGTAAGGCGCTCTACTACCAACACAGTATGAACGCCGCCCAGCAGATGGTGAGGAAGAAACTGGCAGAGAAGGAGGCGAAGGGGAAATAACGTAAACTACAAAGGCATTGTCACCAGTGTCAAAATATGGTTTGCTTGGTAACTATTTATGCGTTTTTCACACGGTATAGCGTTACTACTGGTCCTGACTCTAGCTGGAGTGCAGTGGTATCAATCGACTCAGTATATCTGTCCAGTGCCGATTCAATATCGGTTGGGGGTAATTGATGATTCGTTTACTTTGACCGACGTCGAAGCTAAGCAGTACATTGCCAAAGCGACCAGTGTATGGGAGGCGATTAGTGAACGAGACTTATTTGTTTATAATGATCAGGCTGACTTTACTATTAACTTTGTCTTTGATGAACGGCAGGCCACTGCCGACGCTCAGTCTATCGACCGACACCGTCTAGATGGTATCGCAGATCAAAATGAAACTTTCCGCGCCCAGATAGATAACCTACAAAACACGTTTGAGCAGCGTCAGTCCAAGTTTGCACAACAGCGGGACTCGTACGACCAGCAGTTACAGTCATACAACGACCAGGTTCGCCAGGTCAACGACCGTGGTGGTGCCGCTCCCGCAGTGTTTGCCCAGCTGGAGTCACAAAGAGTGTCGCTCGCCAGTCAGTCAGAAACCTTGCGTACCGAGGCTGACGCTCTGAGTAATTTGGCCGATCAACTCAACGCACTTAGTACCGAAGCTAACGCCCTGATCGAAACATACAACCAACAGGTGCGTGTGTACAACCGACAATATGGCGAAGAGCACGAATTTACCCAGGGTGACTACCGCGGTGGGGAAATCAACGTGTACAAGTTCTCAGACGAGTCTGAGTTGGTCACGGTATTGGCGCACGAGTTTGGACACGCATTAGGCATTGACCACATTGAGGAACCGGGGTCTCTGATGTATTATTTA
>Ga0222673_1000161_pt1 | contig 39594 bp, 59 predicted proteins | sample AntAcemetagen801_FD_179845 | JGI IMG/M metagenome (GOLD analysis project Ga0222673, IMG submission 179845) | Saline water microbial communities from Ace Lake, Antarctica - #801 | ecosystem: Environmental > Aquatic > Non-marine Saline and Alkaline > Saline | place: Antarctica: Ace Lake...
ACCTGCCTTTTGCGATGCGCATATCTTGGGATAGGAAAAAGAAAACAAAGCGCATACAATGTCATAGATTAATAGCTACAAGGCTTGAAAATGTGCTGCTTGATATATTGGTTCACTACGGGTATGAACGTATTGTGGAGCTTGGTATTGACCTGTACGGTGGGTGTTTTAATTACAGAGAAATGCGAGGGGGAACTGAATTGAGTTCGCATAGCTATGGAACTGCAATTGATTTAGATCCTGACAGGAATTTGCTGCATGAAACAGCTAAAACGGCACGATTTGCAAGGCCTGAATACAAGCCAATGATTGATATTTTTTACAGTTACGGATTCATTAATTACGGAGTAGAGTTCAATTTTGATTGGATGCACTTCGAGGACAGATATTAAATTAAAAAATAATATGACAAACAAAGTAATTTCAAAACAATTCTCTTTAAAGTCAAGGGATGTTTTCAGAGCGTTAATCATGGCAGTCTTAACACCTGCATTAGTAATAATTCAGCAATCGGTTGAGGCTGGAATTTTAGAATTTAATTGGCAGGCTATCGCTATGGCTTCCGTAGCTGGGGGGCTTGCTTATTTGGTTAAGAATTTCCTAGAACCTACAAAAACTATTGAAAAACTATAATGGAAGCGTACCAGATAACCTTGCTAGTGATGGCAGTCTGCATACTTGCAGGAATGGTGTATAAGATTTGGTTTGAGGATTAGTTACCACAATACAGCAGATTATGCCATATTGTGGAATGTTTATGGCCACAAGCGATTAGTTATAGGTAAGCATAAGTCCCGTAGTTGGCGGACACCCAAACCCCCCTATCAAGCGTTATCGGATTTGTCATTTCAATTTCGTAGCAATGCAAAAAGAAAGGAATATCATTCGCAAAATAAACACGCTTTTTTATATGTGGAGTGTCCGCACATCTGCAATTTGTTTTAATGAAGTTTTCAAGTTCTAATCTATTTTCAAACTCAAATCCCTTTCTTTTTAATCCTTCAATTATACAATCATCTAACTGCTTATTGAGTTGAGAAGAAAGCCTACCTATAACATCCGCTATAAGTAATGGCGGGTCTTGTGGTAAGTCAAAGCTTGTGCGTTCTAATTTCATTTGTGCTAATTTTAAAGTGAGTAGTTCTAAATCCGCCACTACTCATAGCGGAATGACGTTATACCTCGTCCCAAGCCTTCAATATAACCCGTTTAAACGCCTTTACAAACCAGCAGATTAAACCTCCAATGATTAAGCATGGTAATATTACAGCTAACAGGCAAGCGAGGACTTGAATGGTGTGGTCGGTCATGGTGTAAAATGTCTAAGTTGACTTGATGTAGTTATACCGTAAGTTACTCTATATGGCTCAATAGAACTCCCGTAAAAAGTCCAACGATTTAATTTAGAATCCCAAATAGTAGTAGTCTTTACTACCCATTTAGATGAATCTGTGAGCATAATTTTCGGCTTCCTGTTCTATTTCCTCTTTAGTTTTCATCTCTTTCTAAATTTAATTACTGCTTCAATTTGTTCATCGGTTAAATCGAAAAGCCTTTTTACCTTTTCTTTGCCATCAATTATAATAGCTATTTTCAAAGCTGAAACGGATAACCTACGACCTTTTAAAGTGTAATATCCGTGTCGTTTAAGTTCGATTAGGCTCATAGTAATTCTATTTTAGTTAAACCCGATTAATGCAATCGGGAGAAGTTATTCCATCACTATTCCGTGACCTTTGCAATCAGGGCAAGTATCAGTATCGTACTCAGCGACTTCTTTACAGTCTATGCAGATACCGTTTATAATATCATCTCCGCAGCATTTAGAGTACCATTCATTTACTCTACCAGAGCCATCGCAAGTCGGGCAATCCTGATTAACATGGTCAAACTCTTTGCCGTGTTCGATGTAATCGTGTTGGTCTTGGGTCATGGTTGCTCGTTTGTTTTTTCAGGAACATTTTCAACGCTTCCATATTTTTCTAATAAAGGCTCTACTTCATCCCAAATACTATACCCCTTATCTAAAAGTTCAACAGCATTATTTAATTGCTCTTTTACCATTGGCATAAGCATTGGAATTTTGATTGCATTATCTAAATTGTATCTAGCATTTTGCAGACATTCTAAAATTGATACACTCATAATTATTTTTTTAGTTATTACTGATTAAGTGAACCTAAATGGGTTATACCACCAAATCCCCAAGCCTTGTGAGCGTTGGGGTGGTGGATTCCTGACTTGCAGGAACAGGGATGGCTAATTTTTAATCACATTAGAAACTTCATACATATACCCTTCGCTGAATTCTTTAGCCTGCTCGAGGTCATCAGCCTCTTCCTGATCCCCCGTTTTGATTACGTAGTCGGCCCCGTAAAAGTTTCCATCTTCATCGTAGCATTTAATTTTAAAGGCTTTGGCTCCTGCCGGTTGTGCGAGCCATTCTGTTTTGTTAAGTGTCATAATCTGCAAGTTTTAATATGCTGAATTGCATATACAATAGTAAGTATATTAATTGATATAAAAAAATAAAAGTGAAAATAAATTTTTAAATATATTTTTTATTCTGATATATTATAGCTAATATTGCCTTATGAAAGAGAAACTAATATCTAAGGCAGAGCAAAAGCGATTAGATCGTTTTGCCGAAATACGCAAAGAGTTTAATAACTACTCAGGCTCAAAAACATTAATCGTAAAAAAGCTATCAGAAAAATTTAAGGCCTCATTACCTACCATATATAAAGCATTAAACTCATGAAAATATTCGAAACAATACTATTACCACTTGCGAGGCTTGTGGTTTTATCTGCAATGGCATTTGTGGCTTACACTATTATATCTAATTTATTATGATCGTAGAATTTGAAGGCATAACAGCTGAGATTAATCCGAATGACCTAGATGAATCATTCATTGATATTTATTTCAGCAGTAATTTAATACGGTTCATTTTATCAGAATCAAACTGGGCTGCCATAAATGGATGGAATGATGAAGGGTATAGTATCAAAACTGAAATTGAAGGTAAAATTTTAAACTTTATATAATCATGACAAAACAAGAAATCGACACCCAGCTGAGCAAGGCTCAGAGAGTGCCACAGGACGGATACCAATGGATGAAAGGTATATGCGAGCCAGTAAACGTCAAAGAATTGATAAACAAGACTAAAATTGAACGGCTTGAGATTCAAAAACGCAATTTGATATTACACATTGAACATTTGCAATTTGTTATCAAATCAGTTATTGATGATTTGCCTATTGACTTTAGGGAATTAATGTATAAGCAAATTTCAGATAGTAGAAAAATTATTCAGGATATAGCGAATCAAGAAAATGGAAACTAACAAGAAAATAGCAGATCAATTTATAAACTAATTAAAATTATTAGAGTAAAATATCATGAGAAATATAGCACACCGAGTAAATAGAGATGGTTCAATCTCAAAGGTTCATACCGTTAATCAGATTAAAGAGGAAGAGCCGCCGACAATAACCATGCGCAACCAATCAATATGGATGCATTCAATAGAACGGTCATCTAATCCTAAAGAGGGTTTTCAATCACTTGCTTTGTGTATTGGTATGTTAATTATCGGATGGGTGTTCTTTTACATTTTAACTTCATGAAAATCAAAGACCCGGAGAACCTGATCGCATTCTGGGTGATTGTCTCAGCTTGTGCGGCATTGTTAATATTCTTTTTAATGGGAATATTTATTAAATTTTATATACAGATAAGATGACTAAAGTAATAGACCTCACGGAAGAGGCGAAAGAAGAAAAGGTGTTGAAGTGGATTGAGTTGGTTTATTTTATTGCAGACCAATTTTCAATAGTACCAATATTAGTATCAGGATGCAAAATAGTTAGTAATTCTTGGGATTCGCTCACTCTATTGTGTAAGGATTACAGGAAATCAGGATATGATCTAATGTTTGCATCAAATGAGGAATCGCAATGCCTTTACCTCGGACATTTTAATGACGGCATAATATGAACGATCAAGACAGTTACCCGAATCGCCTATCCCATCACAAGCCTTCGGGCTGGGCAGTTATAAACCTACTAATGGCATGGGCTTTTTTTGGATTATTGTATTTTATTTTGCTATATTAGTAAAAGAGTTACGGCATTTAGGGATGCCGATCCACTAACTTAAAGAAATTGCCCGGCGGTTCTCCCTAGTTCCAAAGGGCATTATTTTTCACATGGAAAATTTACCAACAAGCAGAGAAATTCTTATCAAAGAATCCGAAAGTCAAATCAAGTCTATTAAATGGGATATTGAATATCACGAGACCAAAATCAATGAAGCTATTATAAAATTAAACTTGGCAGAATTTGCCTTAAATGAATTGAAGAAATGAGTACAGAAATTCAACAGTACAAGCTCCCGACATTACAGGAGCTTTACAAAGATACCGACTTAACGGTACAGGCAGACCAGCTATTAGTCATACTGAATCAGCAACCTCCAGCCGCATGGGTTAAAAAACACCCGTACATAGCTAATTACAATTACCTACCTATTGACAAAGTAGAGTATCTCTTAAAAAAGATATTTAAACGCTACCGAATTGAAGTTTTAAGAGAGGGTACATCTTTCAACGGAGTTTATGTAGTCGTACGGGTTCACTATCTTAACCCGATTACGGGAGAGTGGGATTTTCACGATGGAATTGGGGCTCAGCAGTTACAGACCGCAAAAGGAACAAGTCCAGCAGATTTAGCAAATATCAATAACGGTGCTTTGTCTATGGCGTTTCCGATTGCGAAAACCGTGGCAATAAAGGATGCTTGCGATCATTTTGGTACTACGTTTGGAAGCGATTTGAACCGTAAAGATACCTTTGCTTTTCAGGCTGATGCAAAATTAGCAGATGTTGCAAAAACTAAAGAAGAACAGCGTATGGAAAAACTAATTGAAAAAGCAAAAGATAGGGAAACCTTAGAAGGATTAAAATCACACTTAACAGAAAAATTACAAACTCAATTTGATACAAAATGGAATCTTTTAAAATAAGAGCATCAGGCGGCCACTTCATAGATGGCATTAAAGGGCTAGGTAAAATAGGCGAAACGTATTTAAAACAATGGCTTAAAGAAAAGCTATACGCCCGTAGAGAGGATATAAAGTCAAAGTATATCACCAAAGGAAATGTACAGGAGGAAGAGGGATTTACTCTTATGGCCACAGAGTTAAATCTAGGAATGGTTTATAAAAACGTAGAATACTTCGAAGATGAATATTTTTGCGGAACGCCAGACTTGATAACAACCGATACGGTTTACGACAATAAGTGCTCCTGGTCGCTCGCTACGTTTCCTATGTTTGAAACCGAAATTCCTAATCAAGACTATGAAACACAGCTTCAAATCTATATGCACTTGACGGGTAAAAAGAAAGCAGTCTTATGTTACACGTTAATTGATGCTGATTACTTTGAAATTCAAAGACAGGCTAAATGGTTAACTAATCCTGACGAAATATATCGAATGATTACTAATTTGGTTTATACGAAATACTTTGCCAATGAATTATTTCAAGAGTTTTGCCCGACTTCAACAAGAAAATACTTCATAGAAATACCAGACAACAAAAGAATCAAAACATTTGAAATTAACTACAATCCTGAAAAAATAGAAAAACTAATAACACGAGTAAAAGAATCACGTAACTTTTTAAACAATTTAATTAAATAATCATGGGTAATATTAGCACAAAAATTAATCTTGCAGGCTTAAAACAGGCCGCAATTATCACATCTGGGAGAAACAAAGATGTAGAATGTATTTTAATTCCGATTAATCAAAATCATTTATTCAAGTCTGATAAGGGCGCGGTGTATCTCGATTTGCAGGGATTTGAGTATAAGAATACAAAAGCGGATAGTAAAGACACGCACATAGTGAAACAATCACTACCGAAAGATATATTCTCTGCAATGTCAGACGAAGAAAAGAAGGCCATGCCGATTCTGGGGAATCATATCGTTTGGGGCGAATCTGGCGGTGGAGCAAGAGCGGAAGCAGGCGCGGTTACGGTTGCTGATCCCGATGACTTACCGTTCTAAAATGAAACGAGATCTTTCAAAGAGGGTTAATAAGGCTCTGATTTTGGATTACATTCGCGATCCTAATCAGACCTTAGCAACTCTTTCTATTAAGCATGGATATAAAGACAGATATAGCGCATCGTACCAGATCGAAAAATATTTTAAGTTAAGTAAAGAAGAAAAAAATAAATTATTAAGATGATACTAATATCAATAAAATCGGAAATAATGGACTGTAAAAAGCAGTACGAGAAAGACACGGACGCAGAGAAGTTTCTCAAACGGGTCAAGAAAATACATAATCTATCGCGGTTCATGCAGTTTAGGAAGCCGGAGTATAAACGAAAGCGGTTAGCCTACTGCATATTGCTAAAAGACTGGAAACGCAACCTTTCCGCCGCCATCCCCCTCCGCATCGAAATAATCAACACAAACGCAAACCAATTACAACTTCAAATAAAATGAAAATAACAGTAAACAGAACAGAACTTTTAACAGCTTTGAAAGCGGCTGGTAAAGCCGTTGGAAACGGAAATGCAATTCCTATAATCGGATCCTATCTATTCGATATTACAAAAGAATCAGCTACAATAACGGGCGGTAATATGTCGGTTTTTGTTTCAGTTAATTGCAATTTGAAATCCGATAAGGCGGAACGGGTTTGCATCCCGGCTGTTAAACTGCAAAGAATAGTTTCAGCTTTACCAGAACAACCATTAACGATGACCTTTGCGAATGACATCGTAACGATTAAGTGCGATACCGGTCGTTATTCCATCCCGTATCAATCAGGCACAGATTACCCTAAAGTAGATTTAGCGGACGGTGCGGGTTTTAGCTTATCTGGCGGACTTTTACCCGATGCGATTGGCAAGACTGCATTTGCAATATCTACGGATGACCTTCGCCAAAATTTAGCAGGATTACACATATCGTGTACTAACGGATTATTAAGGATTGAAGCGACCGATGCGCACGTATTATCAACTATGCAAATAGCTACCGAATCCGATCCATTCGATTTGATAATACCACGTACAACAATTCCAATACTTTCAGGGTTTGAGCTTGAAAACGTAGATGTAGTGTATAATAAAAATCTGATTACTTTTAAAACGGGGTTATTGGTTATTACTTCGCGATTATTAGATGCTACATTCCCGAATGTCGATGCGGTTATTCCACGCGATAATCCCGTTAATGTCGCAGTTGATAGATTGCAATTACTGGCGGCGGTTAAACGGGTGTCAATTTTAGCAGATATGAACGAGTTATTAAAAATGGTTGTTTCCGATGGGACTGTAACTTTGACTTGCTCGGATGTAGATTTGAGCCAGGAATCAGAGGAGGTTGTAAAAGCTGTCACTACAGGGGAGTTGACCATTGGGTTAACGGGATCTCAGGTGGCTACGTTGCTGGGGAAATTAGAAGGGGTTACGGCTTATATTGAGGGGTCAAATGAGAAACGGGCTATTCTATTCAGTGACGGCTCGGAGATCGGAACGGATTTATTTTTGGTTATGCCGATGTTGTTATGTTAGGCATACCATATATGGGGAGTAAGCGTAAGTTATCTTCCGATATACTTCGATTTATAATGTTAAGGCACGGCAAAATTACTGACTTTTACGATTTATTCGGAGGTGGCGGTTCTGTTTCATTTACGGCAATAAAAGACTATCGGTTCAATGTTCACTACAATGAGTTAAATAGTCATATTTTTGAGCTTGTTAAATATTTAAAAAGCAATAAAACCCTTGATTCTAAATTTTATCAGTGGGTAAACCGTGATCAATTCTTTGATCAGATTAGTAAAGTAGATGCAGATTGGTATTCTGGCTTTGTTATGTCTTGCTGGAGCTTTGGGAATAGCCAGACTTGTTATTTATACGGGAAAGATATTGAAGAAAAGAAACGGCTGGCACATGAGTTTGTCGTACATGGCGATTTATCGGCAATGATGGGGCTCGGTCTTGATATACCCGAGCTAATGAATATCAAAGGGCTTCACGAGCGTAGGGTTTTGTTTTGCAGGCATATTGAAAAGGTAACTAAAACGCATTATCAGCTGCAAAGTCTGGAAAGGCTGGAAAGGCTGGAAACAAGCAACCTATCTTACGAAAACGTAATTATAAAAGGTAATAATCCTGTAATTTATTGTGATATACCATATAAAGGAACTGGGGAATATAAGGAAGGGAATTTTAATCATGACCTTTTTTATAAATGGGCTGCTGAAATTAACTATGCCGTTTACATTTCGGAATATAACACTCCCTTTCAAGAAGTTCACGCCTTCACACACCGGAGTAGTTTATCAGCAACTAATAACGCAAAGAAAACCGTTGAAAAGATTTTCTGGAACGGGAAAGGGAATATTAATCAAACCAAACTATTCTAATGAAGTCAAAGCCCATAACCTCTCGCCACCACTATGTCGATTGCTGCGGTGCCGAATTCATCATGCACAGGATAGGTGATAGCTGGACTGGAAAATATACCAATCGACCCGGGAAAGCTGATTTTGCAACTACTGAAAAGGATGTAAAAAAGATGCTGAGTTTTGGAAGGTGGATTGAGATATAATTGTTATATTGCATTGTAATTAAAGATTACTGAAAATAGGTAGAGGGATTTTCAGTAATATTGCAAACCATTAACGCCTGAATAACCCCTCTACGTTATCAGGCTTTTATTTTTATGGACATAACTTGTCAAAGATGCGGTTTAATCAATGATTATTCAGAACGCATAGCCGGGCCGCATAAATCCGCATATTGTAACGGATGTGGAAATTACATAAAACATTTACCGAAAAATAAGCCTATTAAAATCCATTTCGGGAAATATGCGGGGCGTGAATTATCAACTCTTACAGAGCCAGATGATTTACGATACCTTCATTGGCTTTCTGGTTGTGATATTAAGCCTAATCTAAAGCAGGCTATTTTAGAACATATTAAAAAAAATTGATATGGCTGAAAAAACAGACCTAGGCAAGTGTAAAAAAATGCTTGATAGTGGATTATCGTTAGTCACTATCGGGGATTCTAAGATCCCAAATTTCGCATGGAAAAAATTCCAGACCGAAGCGCACACGAAAGAATCATTTGAAAAGGATTACCTATACTCAGGCGGAATCAAACGTAAGGACGGAACGGAAATACCAGCTACTTTAGGTGTTGGAATAATTACAGGTTTTAACGGAATCGAGGTTTTTGATATTGATTTAAAGATACTCCCATCATTAAAAGAGCAGCAGGATTTTTGGAATGAATACGTTTCATTCTTAAAAGACAATATTGATGGATTCGATGATAAGTTTGTAATTTATAAGACTGTTAATAACGGCTATCATATTTTATATAAATGTTCAATAGTTGGCGGGAATCAGAAAATTGCTAAATTAAAGGAATATAAGGAGGCTATAATTGAAACCCGTGGGAATGGCGGTTATGTTTTTATTTATGATAATCAGGTATCTAAGAAATCGTATTACGAAATTCAGGAAATATCAGAATTTGACAGGAAGGTATTGTTTGAATGCTCAAAGTATTATAATTATATACATGAAGAAGAACCGATAAAGCAGGAAGAGCAGGTATCAAATAACCCACCATGGAAGGATTACAATGACAAGACTTCAATTTTCGATGTCATCAAAGACGAATTTAGTATAGTTAGAAATCTATCTGATAAATATATTATAAAGCGTTCTGGAGCTACATCCCCACACTCCGGGTATGTATATAAGAACTCAAATTGTATGTACTTATTTAGTACAGGTACTATTTACCCGAATGAAAAATTAATCAGTCCATATTCAGCGTATACGATTAAATACCATAACGGAGATTATAAGAAGTCCGCAAGTGAATTGTATTCCAAAGGTTTTGGAGACAGGGTAGTAACTAAGGTTAAAGAGCTTGAAAAAGAACCTAAAATAGTATTACCAACATTACAATTCCCAATTGACATATTCCCGAAGGAGATACAAAACTACATGGTTTTATGTCAGCAGACCTTGGATAGTTCTATTGATTATATGGGTTGTTCTTTACTTTGGATGCTTTCCGTAACGATCGGAAATTCAATCCATGTCCAAATCAAGACAGGGTGGCAGGAGACAGGCAATGTCTGGATTAGTATAGTTGGGAAGGCAGGTATTGGAAAGACCCCTTCAATATCTCATATAGTTTTTCCGTTAATGAAATCTAATAGCAGAGAGCAGAAAAAGCATATCAAGGAGATGAAAAAATACATGGCGTACATGGAACTTGATAAAAAAGAGAGACAAAATACAGAAGAGATTAAGAAGCCTTTTAAAACGCAGTTCATAGCTAATGATATAACTCTTGAAGCCTTGGTAGATCTGCATGAAGAAAATAAAAATGCAGTAGGTGTATTTAAGGATGAATTAGCAGGCTGGCTTAAGGACATGAATAAATACCGTGCTGGTTCCGATATGGAGTTTTGGCTCAGTACATGGTCTGGTAAATCAGTCTCATTGAATCGGAAAACCGCTAAAAGCTCATTTGTTGAACGTCCATTAATTCCTGTACTTGGTGGTATTCAGCCGGGCGTACTGGATGGATTTTATACCGATGAAAATAAGGATAACGGTTTTATAGATAGAATGCTGCTCTGCTATCCAGATTTATCGGTTGAATATTTTAATGACAATGAGATCAGTCAGGAGGTAATTGAATGGTATTCAAGTTACATGATTAGTTTCTATGAAGGTATGAAACGGCAAATGGTAAAATACAACAATGATGATGAAATAGAGCCGATTATAGCAAGGTTTTCCAATGAAGCTAAGATAGAGTGGAAGCGAATATTTAATTCGATTACAGACCAGCAGAATAGCGATGAGGAGAATGAATATATAAAGTCTATGCTACCAAAGCAGAAATCTTATATCCCGAGATTTGCACTTTTGCTAAATACCTTGAATTGGTATGATAATCAAGACACCGAAGATTATCGTTTTATTTCAAAACGGTCTTTATTGGATGCCGAAAAGTTGTCTATTTATTTTATAAATATGGCTAAGAAGATTAAAATATCCAGCTCCGAGGTTAATGATATTAAGCGATATGTAAGAGCTAATCAGGCGAAAACATCTTTTGAAAAGTTCGAGGAGTTGTACAAGCAGAACCCTGAAATTAATAAAACAGAATTAGCGGAGATTTTGGGGGTAAGTAGGAAGACAATTTATAAATATGTCGCAAAAGTGTAACCCTAGTGTAACCGGGTTACAGTAAAAGTACACACTTTAAATGCTCTTAACTAACTGATTTATAAATAGTTATATAGTTTGTAACCAGTGTAACCGGGTTACACCAGAGAAATAAAAATAAAAAACTTAAATGAAAAATATATTTTTTTTTATTCGTATTGTAACCGGTTACAACTTTTACCTTAAAAAGTACACTGGTATATATTTAAACTACGTTTTTGGTGTAACCCCCTACTGTAACCTAGGTAACACTAAAGGTTACACTTGGCCATGGCACTAAAACACCTAAAAACAGACGGTCAAGGCAACGTAGTCACCAACCCGAAACTAGAAACCTACAAGGCAAAACCGAAACCATATACCGAATCTCAATGGATGCGGAATTATAGACTAGAAAGGAATCGGGTACTTTGGAAAATGTATCCAGAGAGCAGATTAGAGATTGAAGAAATGACAAATGAAATGAAACAGAATTGGAAAACACAAGATAAAAGGAAATGACATGAAACATAAATTAGTATCACTAAATGACATTTTTGGGATTGGTAAAAATGACCCAATGAACGCATTTCACTCCCCTCCAAAGTCAAGGGGCAAAATTATCAAACCAGGGCAGATTAAGAAATCGGAATGGAGCGAACAATTAACTTTCTGTAAGTGGCTAAAACTAGAATATCCAGAACTTAGATTTAGATCTGATATTCAGTCAGCAGGCGAACTATCACCGCAGATGCAGAACATTACTAATATTTTGGACCCTTTCAGTGGATGGCCGGATATTATGATTTACCACGGTTCAGGATTAGGCATTGAAATGAAACGCAAAGATTCAGGCACGTTCTTAAAAGATGGAAGCCTTAGTAAAGGCAAGCACGTACAGGAACAAAATCAGATGCACAACTTTTTGAGGTCAATTGGCTGGCAAGTTCATTTCGTTGAAGGTGCTGAAAATGCAAAGGAATTAACAATTAAATATTTGAAATCATGAAAACTAAAATATTAAAAAAAGCCATCCAATATTTCGGTACTAACCGGCAAGTTGATAAGGCCATCGAGGAAATGGCAGAGTTGACCAAAGAATTATTGAAAATTCGGCATGATGCTGAAATGGAAACCATTCTGGACCTTAAATGTGAGCTCGCAGATGTAAAAATAATGATAACACAACTTGAATTAATCTTCGGAAATGTAGATAAGGAAGTTGAGTTTAAAATGCAACGTCTAGAGAGGAGGATGGGAGCATGAAAATACCCAAAATAATAAACAAGGCTGAGCTAGCCGCTGAAATGTTTCCAAATAGCACCAGGCCCAGGCAGTTGCTATACAACAAGGAAAATAACATTTCCGGTGCCAGATTTACAGAGAACGATTTTTTGAAGATGAAAGCTATCATAAAAATCCATATAGGTAGGTTTGTCATAGAAATGTCATAAAGTATAATAACTATTGACAAGAGTCTATATATATGTTATCTTTATACTATACAAAGAAACAAAGATCATGAAAAAGTTTAGCAAAGCATTTGGAGAAGTAGAGGTTATAAGCGAAGATAAAAACGTAACTGTTATTGTCATAATAGCAACAGGAGAGCAAAAAAAATTAGCAACTCCTTATGCTAACCTTTCAAGCGAGCCTTTTGTAAAAGTGGTTACTAAAAAAGTAGTAACAGTTCAAAGAGAGTTAACCAAAGAAGAAAAAGATCATTTAGAGTACATATCTCCAAAATTAGATTGGATAGAGGAAAGAAGCAGAAGAGATAGAAAAGCCGGAAGATCAGGCGGTATATCAATATGGAAATAATTTAAACCATTAAAACTTAGCAATCATGAAAACAACAACCAAAGCAATCGTAATTAAAAAATTAGAGAAATTACCAAGTGTGGAAATAGTTTCTCAATGGGGGATTTATAAGCCTTTCAAAAAGTCAACCGTAGCATATAAAATGGTTGAAGAATTTCTAAGGAATACTACAAAAGCAATAAGGCCATGTTATACATCTGGTAGTGGTAGGTTTACGAGTAACCAAGATCATACCGTAGCAGTAAGAAAAATAATAGATGCATTAGGTCTTGATTATACTATCGAAAATGATGCCCCTCGTGGAGGTGTAGGCGGTACGCTTATTGTTTTTACGACTAAATTTAGATAACCCTTCAAGCTCTGCAAGGTCTTACAGGATTACGTAACCGTAAACTTTCGGATTTGCACCAAATTTGATGCGATATGCTAAATAATTTTATGTTTTATATTACGTGTTACCAAATCGTTTTAATGTTTGGTAACGGTTGGGTGTATGAGTAGTGTGGTTTTATACACACATTCAACTTATAAATAAATTTATTAACCACATTACTTATACACTTTGTTATAGGTATGTAAAATTTAATTTTATGATACAAATACCAATACCGTTGAGAGATGAATTTAAGGATAAAGTAAAAAACTTTTGTTCTTCTAATAATATAGACTGGGGAACTGTTTATAGTGAATGTTTAAATGAAGGTGTTAGTGGAACACAAGAACAGATTAGGTTAGTAGAAGATTACATAGAAGAATTAGAACAAGAACGATTGAACTACAGAAAGAACAAAAGTTTTTGGTGGAGGATATGGAATTAAATTTTATTACCTATAACGGTTTGTATATGAAACGTTGCAGACCGAAACTAAATAGATAAACACAAAGAATTGAATTATTAATAAACTTTAAAAAAAGACCACTAAAGCAATGTTTTATATACGTTGTTATGTGGCGTTAATTATTATGAAAGCAAACGAACCAATGAGTTGGACAAAAAAGCAAACGCAACAATACGGACTATTTTTAGCTGGACTTGGTGCTTTTATTGGCAGTTTAATTACTTATGGATTGATGAAAATTATTCCTTTACTGTAATGCCACATAACTAGTCGCTTGGAGCTACAAACATTCCCTAATACAACACACTACCTTTATGTTTAGGTGGTAATTAATCAAACAACCATGATTTTAAATAAATTAGGTATCGAGTTTGTTTTGTCAAATGATGCTATAAGAGGATCAGTCACGGGAAACTTAATTACCATAACGACTAAGATAAGATAACCCTTCAAGCTCTGCAAGGTCTTACAGGACACCCGGTCAGAAATGATCGGGTTTTTTAATGTGAAAAAATGTTTATCTTTGAACTATGAGCAAAATATCGGATTTAATATTTGACGATAAGAATTTCAATAAAGGTACTGCATCGGGTAAAAACTTGATGCAAAAATCTTTAAGTAAATTCGGGGCAGGTCGTAGTGTATTGGTAGACAAGTCGAATAATATTATTGCAGGAAATAAAACCGTTGAGAACTTTAAAGAATTAGGGTATAATAAAATAAATATTATTGACTCTGATAAAGATACGTTGGTAGTTGTTAGACGTAACGATATTGATTTAGATACACCCGAAGGCAGGGAATTCGCCTTGGCAGACAACCAAACAGCAAAAGTTAACATTGATTTTGATTTTGATATACTGGGGGAGGAACTTGAAGAAGGTACTTTGGAGGAGTGGGGTTTAGAAAATGAAACACAAGTTGATTATTCTTTATTAGACGCTGATAGCGATATTGACAACCAAATTAATGAAATGACTAATGGTGTTAAAAAAGGAGTTCAAATAGAATTTGAACCCGAACATTATGAAGAAGCGTACTCACTTGTAAAGTTTTGGCGTGATCAAGATGCTTATGTAGGTAAAATGATATTGGATTTTTTGAAAGCTGAAAAAAATAATATATGATGCAATCAGAAATTAAAGGAATCAAATTCTATCATCGAGAAAATACTAGCGATTTAAAAACATTCGAAGAAGTTATCGGAAAAGATGTTTATCGTAAAAAAGGGATGACAATTGAAAAAGGCGAAACTTGGATTGATTGTGGAGGGAATGTAGGAGCATTCACTTTATTGGCGTGTAGTTTAGGTGCAAATGTAATTGTCTATGAGCCTGACCCAAACAACTGCAAAATGATTGAAAAGAATCTAAAATTAAACGGGTTTACTGCTGAAATTAAAAACGTTGCTTTGGTTCATAACGATAGTAAACAAGCGAATTTATATGTAGGTAACAATGGAAATGTATGGCGAAATTCATTATTTAAAAACTGGAATGGCAAAGGTATAAAGGTAGATTGTGTTAAATTTGACGAAGTAATCCCTGACGGTGTTTGTATTAAAATTGATATTGAAGGTGCTGAAATGCCAATTCTAGAAAAAACAAATAAGAAGTTTAAAAAAATGGTTTTTGAGTGGAGTTTTGATATTGATGACTCTTTATTTAGGTTCTGGAATATAATTGAAAAATTAGAAAAAATTTATAAAATAGCAAGTATTGGAAATACCGCAAAGTTCATAAGTAGAGATTATGATACTTGGCAAAAGTCTTGGTTTCCAGCTTGCACAAACGTTTTTTGTTATGAAAAGAATTGATTTAATAAAAGTAGAGCACGATACTAAAGTAGGGCAAGAGTGTCCGTACATCGAGCCTAACATTTTAGAGGATTGCATTTTTTATGAAGATGGTGTTCCGATTGGGTTTTACATTAAACATATGCCTGAGAAGATGTGTAAGCTGGCGGACTTAGCGAATGCCGAGTTTAATAGCAAAAGAGTGCCAAAAGAAGGTAGAGTTGGCTTATCTGGTGAGGGTAGCGTTTTGGGTAGAAAAACAAGACCATTATTTGAAGGTATGTCAACAATATTAGGCTCTGTAACGGCAAAGCCTCATTTAGGCAGACCTTGGCAAAACATCGCTTCAACACACTCTTTAAAAAAATCGCAACCGTTTATCAAAGCAATGCTACTTTTAGCAAAAGAAAGCGAAGCACTTATAAAGGAAATACTGCCAGAGCAATACGAAGCACAAAAAAAACTATTTGAGCAAGTAAATAATAAATGGAAGTTTGGCAACCTTTGGACAAGCTCAATTTCTAATTATAATATATCAGCACCATTCCATAGGGATATAGGTAATATAGTAGGGGCGGTGAATGTTATTATCACAAAACGATTAAATGCCAAAGGTGGCAATTTACACCTCCCTGATTATGGGGCAACGATGGATAGCGCAAATAACTCTATCTTAGTTTATCCAGTTTGGAAAAACATTCACGGTGTAACACCTATAATGCCAACAAAAGATGGAGGGTTTAGAAATAGTTTAATATTTTACCCTTTAAAAGCGTTTGTAGGCTTAAAATAAAACGGTCACAATAACGGTCAATAACCATGGGCAAAGAACATTTACTAAAAGGTCACGCACCCACTCAATTTCCTTTACAAGACCCTACAAAAGGTGGTCGCCCCGTATCTATCCGCAACCAATTAAAAGACCTATTGGAAGCAGAGGGAAATGTAACGATGCCAGCAAATCAGGTGGTAAAGATTAACGATGACGGGAGCGTAATTTTAAAACTACCTACCCAAATGCAGTTAGCAATGAAGTTGAGCAGTTGGGCGATGTCAAAACGTGGCAATGATTCGTTAAAAGCTATTCAAATGATTATGGAACAGGTAGACGGGAAACTAAAGCAGGATATTGGAGTTTCTGGCGAAATGAGTCTAATTTGGAATGAGATCAAAAAATACGAAACTAAATAATGGAACTTTCCATAAAGCAGACCATAGCTTTAGATTATTTAGAGGATGATATTACAAAAGAGCTTGAATTTGGTGGAGGTGCAGGTGGAGGAAAGTCAGCTTTAGGATGCTATTGGCAGATTAAACGAAGATTACAATATCCCGGCACAAGAGGATTGATTGGCAGGGCATCTTTAAAAACATTAAAGGACACGACATTAAACACTTTCTTTCAGGTTGCATCCATGCAAGGGCTAAAAGCTATCAATCATTTTAATTACAATCAACAATCAAATATTATAAAATGGTTTAATGGAAGTGAAACCTTGTTAAAAGATTTATTTCTTTACCCATCAGACCCAAACTTTGACGAATTGGGATCGCTTGAAATTACAGATGCTTTCATTGATGAAAATAACCAGATAGTTGAAAAGGCTTGGAATATTGTAAAATCTCGTATTAGATACAAATTAGACGATTTTGGATTAATTCCTAAAATGATGGGGTCTTGCAACCCTTCAAAAAATTGGGTTTATAATCGTTATTACAAACCATTTAGAGATGGAACACTCCCAGAGGATAAGAAATTCGTACAGGCTTTAATTTCAGATAATCCGTATATCTCGAAGCATTACAGAGATAATTTATTAGGGTTAGATAAAAACTCAATCGAAAGGCTTTTGTATGGTAATTGGGAGTATGATGACGACCCTTCATCTTTAATACCGATTAACAAAATTTACGATTGCTTTAGCAATGAATTTGTAGACGATGGTGAAATGTACTTATCTGCTGATATTGCACGATTTGGCAGAGATAAAACAGTTATTGGTATATGGAGCGGATTCAGGCTAATTAAAATAATTACCATCGACAGAAACAAAGTAACCGAGGCAGCTGATCGTATAAAATTATTGTGCAGAGAGTTTTCAATTCCAATTAGGAACGTAATTATTGATGATGATGGAGTTGGTGGAGGTGTAACGGATATACTTTCCGGGTCTGTTGGGTTTGTAAATAATTCAAAACCTATCGAAAATTCACAGTCAGGAGAAATTGAAAACTACAATAATTTAAAATCACAGTGCTATTTTAAGTTAGCAAATCAGATAAATTGTTCAAATTTGTATATTGCCGAAAATGAATATAGGGATTTGATTGTTCAGGAATTGGAGCAGGTCAAGCAATATAACCAGGATAAGGATGGCAAAAAACAAGTATTACCAAAGGATAAGGTCAAAGAATTAATAGGAAGATCTCCGGATTTCTCAGATATGATTATGATGCGTATGTGGTTTGCTTTGGGTAAGAGATTTGAATTTGCAATAAAATAATTACATTTACACAATGAAAACAACTGCATACGAAGTTTTAATTATATTTGCAATAGGTTTTTTACTATTTTCGTTTATTGCAGGGAGTATAGATGCTATCAAATGGGGCGTTATATTGCGCTCAATCTACATTTTAGTATGTTCGGCTGTTTTTTTAATTAATAAGAGATATGGCTAATGTTTAAGGGGTTATCGAAAATTATAGGCAGCTTTCCAGCAGTTGAGAATAATATTCTCAGCCAAATAGCCTATCAGTATTTTACCAATAACGATATTGTATGGTATGATAATGCACAAGCCGAGGTATTTGTTAATCGTGGATATAGGCAGAACGCAAATGTTTATGCTATAATCCGAAAGATTGGAGATAAAAACAAAGTAGCTCCTTTGTTAGTTTATACCGAAAAGTCAGGAAAGAATCTTACCACAAAATATAAGCAATATAAATTTTCTGGTAATTCAGATACACATACGCAATCTATTGCTATGCGGTCAAAGGCTTTAGAGTTTGCAGAAGGTACGGATTTGGGCAGGCTACTAAAACAACCAAACCCGCATCAAACATGGTCGGAGTTTATGGATGATGTGTCAGGATTCTATAATACGTGCGGTGAGGCGTTCATTTATGGTGTAGGGCCCGGAGAAGATTCAAAGAACTTCGGAAAATATACAGAGCTTTATGCAATGCCCTCTCACTTAGTTACAATCGTAGCTGGGGATATAATGAATCCAGTCAAAGGTTATAAGCTACGAATTGGCGATGTGACTAAAGAGATTGCAGCAAGGGATGTTTGCCATATTAAAATGTTTAACCCTTATTGGACTGTCACAGGAGATCAGCTAAGAGGTCAAAGCCCATTGCTTGCAGGATTAAAGTATTTGAAACGTAATGATGTAGGTTTATATTCATCTTCAAAGCTATTAGAAAACAGAGGTGCCGAAACAATCGTCAGTCCGAATCATCCCGATTCAAAGTATTGGTTAAATCCGTCACAGGTATCTGCAACCGAACAAGCATTGGGCGAAAAGATTAACGGCCCTGCAAATAAAGGTAAAACCGTAGTTTCTGGCATGCCGTTACAGGCGATTCAATTAGGTTTAAGCCCTCAAGCCTTGCAGATCATTGAGTCAATGAATGACGATGTAACTACATTATGTTCACTTTGGGGGATAGACCCAATATTATTAGGTCGCGGTACGGGCACCTATTCCAATCAGGAGCAGGCACGTAAAGCATTAGTAACTGATATTACTATCCCGTTCCTGAACATGATTGAGCAGAAATTAATGCAATGGTTAGTACCTGCCTATTCAAAATCAGATAAAGTAGATTACGTTGTTGACTTTGATACGACTGTATATCCTGAATTACAATCTGATATGAAGCTAATTAAAGAAGTTTACTTAGATTCTCAGGTATTGACAACGGATGAAAAGCGTTTAATGATCAACTTTGACGAGGATGGCAGCCCTGAAGCTAAAGTCATTTTAGTTGATGCAGGAAAAATTCCTTTATCAGATGCAGCAAGTGCATTACCAGACGATGGATCAGCAAAAGACCTCTTTGGAGATTATCGCTAATGAGCGTTATCCAATCCCTGCAAAGTGTTGCGCAATTCGATTAAGGCAGATACTTGCTAAAAGAAAATTACTCATAGAACGACTTCAAAATGACAGACAGACAGATAGCGAGATTATACCAGCGTGATCTTAATCGCTATCTGAAATTTGCTTATCGTGAATTTTATAAAGCATTACGAGAACAAGTCACTCCATCCATAGAAAACCCATTTGCACAGGTATCTGCCGAACCAATGACACGAGCTTATAATCGTGTATATGAATATGCAGGCGTAGATCAAGCGAAAAAAGAATATGCACGTATTAAGAAACAGGAAGGAACAAAAGTAGAGCTACAATTACTATTAGCTACTTGGCGGCTTTGGATGAATGAGTATGTAGTGAACAACTTAGCTACTATGATTACTCAGGTTAGCGATAACACCCAAAGCGCAATTAATAGAGCTTTACAGGATGCTTTAGATGCAGGGGATAGTCAAAAGCAAACGGCTGCAAGGATATACCGTTACACGCTTGGCGAAATTGGCAGAGTACGCTCCCGATTGATAGGCAGAACGGAAGTTACCAGAGCAACTAATGTTGGTAAGCGCAGGTCAGCAGATGACTACGGTAAATTGAATACAGGAATAGCCATGTATAAAAAATGGATTCATGTCCCACAAAAAGAAAATCGAGATACTCATGTAACCGAGGGCAATAAGCCTCCGATACCGATAGATGACGATTTTCAGGTACTGAGTCAGGAAACAGGAGGGGTTACGCTAATGGCACAGCCGGGAGATCCGACGGCAGGGGCAGCACAGACTTGTAATTGCGGGTGTACAGTTATTTATATGTCTGAAAGATTTGCAAGAAGGAATTATAAAATGTAGATTAGTACTTTCATAATTTTAGTTTTAGAGTTTGAGAGTAGGCCGTCGGGAGATAGCCTACTTTTTTTGTTTTATATATTGTGAGATTTAATAGTACTTTAGTAGAATGAAAAGAATCACAGTCATAATGCCCGATGAGATTTACGATAAGATTGTAAACCTTTGCGAGCAAGAAAAACGTAAAAAGTCCCAAATGGCAGTCTTACTGATTGAGGGAGGATTGCAGTTGGCAGGAAATCGGAATACACAAGGTACTTTGATAGATAAATTAAAGATTCTTGAAGTTAAATACCCAAACGTATAAAAACAAATGAACACAAAGCTCCTGCGGCTTAACGATCTTGAAAGGTCCCCGTTATGGGATACAGGGAATCGAAAGTTTTTACATAGATGGAAAGAACACAATCAAATATTTACTAACGAAATGGCTAAAGCTAAAAAACCAAAAGGTTTAAAAATCCTAATTACTACCGTATTTGACAGAAACTACAAAGAAGCTGGCAAAACAATGTTTAATACGATTCGTAGATACACCGATTGTACAAACGTAGATTTCAAAATCATTACGGCAGATCCCGAAGTGCTAAAAGAATTCGGAGCGGATAACTGTCATTTTGTAACTGATGAAATTAAGGCCAGATATGCAAATGTTAAATATAGTGTTGATTTGCCGGAAAACAAATACGCAACTTCGTGGTATAGGTACGAAATATTTAATATAGTTGGTTATGATCGGGTATTGTGCATTGATTGTGATTGTATTTGTATTCAGGATATTTCTTATCTATTTTCAGATGAATTGAACGAATTTGATTTGATTTCAGTTGAAGATCATATCGTATCTAAATGCTTTATGGCTCATGTTCCTGCTTTGGAACGTCAAGGCTTACGGTTTGAGAAATTAATTCAACGGATGAAGGATGGTAAGATTGATATTCAGCCTGCTTTATTAGTTGCTAATAAGTCAATAGTAAATAATAAATGGTATAGCAAATTGCTTGATTATGCTAATTCCGCGCCGTTCTCTTATTCCATTGATGAAGGCATCCTAAATGACTTTATATACATGGAAGGCTTAAAGATTAATCTTTTGCCTTTAGAATGGGATTATCAGGACTGCTATGAGATTCATTGCAGAACGCTTCCAATACCATCAAATCCTATCATTGTACATTGTCAGGAATCGAAGCCTTTTAAAAAGACTAAAGCACAAATAGACAAACGTATGCACAAATGGCATGACCTTTGGCATGAGCAAGCTAAACCTATCTTACAAAAAACAATCATTGCTATTATTATTTGGAACAGATTTGATAATCTTAAGTTATGGCTTAATTGCTGGAATCAATGTGATAGATCAGGAGCAGAATTAATTATTGTGCATAACCTTGAGCAAGACAATGAAAGGTACGCTCAATTATGTAGCGATTATGGGATTAAGTATGTTCCGCGTGAAAACAAAGGGTTTGATATTGGCGCATTTCAGGATGTGTGCAAAGAACGGCTAAAAGGATTTCCAAATAAATGGGATAGCTTAATATGGATTACAGATGACTGCATCCCGATGGCTAAAGATTTCGCAAGGCAATATTTAACGCACTTAGAAGCAGGTAATTTGCCATGTTACGAAATATCAGACGTTGTAAAAACACACGTTAGAACAACAGGCTTTTCAGTTACAAAGGAGGTTGCTAAAAAGCTAACATTCCCAAAAGACCCGATTGAAAATAGAGAAGATTGCTATCACTTTGAGCATAAAAGCAAAACGGCTTTATATGAGCAGATTATCAGCATGGGTAAAAAGCCTGTAATGATAGCACCCGACTTGAAAACCTCCCCTTTATGGGATGAAGGCGTTAGAGGTCATTTAGAATTGAAGGGCAAACATGAGCAGGTTTTTCCTCCACTTCCAAAAGGAGTAACCAAATTAGAAAATAATAGTGTGCTTGACCGTTTAGCTATCAAACATAAATGCGATAAGTCCTCCCATTATCATAACTATTGCGTTAAGTATGACAGGTTACTTTCACAATATAGAGATACATTTACTTCCATCTTAGAGATAGGGGTAGCACAAGGTCAGTCTGTCAGTATGTGGGCAGATTACTTTACAAAGGCCATCATTCATGGTGCTGATATTTCAAAGGCTTCCGAATCATGCGAGTCTTATTCTGAAAGGATTAAATTCCATTTGCTTGATCAGCGGAATTTAGCACAACTTAAAAACATGGAGCAGTTTTCACCATTTGACTTAATTATAGACGATGGCAATCACTTTTGGATGGAGCAGATACTAACTTTTCAAACCTTGTTTCCTTATGTTAAATCGGGAGGAATTTATATTGTCGAGGATACCACAACTTCGTACTGGAGAGAGTACAAAAACGGAAGAATTTCACCTGTTGAGTATTTTAAAACCTTTGCAGATGATGTTCACTTAAAAGGCCGTAGGGGAAGCATTCCATTGAATGCCCCTACTGAATTTGGAGATTGGGCAAAGGGATGGCACAGGAGAGAGGATTGTCACACAGGCGTGCCGTTATTCGATTCGGTTCAGTTTATGAATGGTTTTATAGTAATTACGAAAGCATGAAAATAGTACTATTCGGAGGCTCTGGCATTTTAGGAACAGAAATGCAGAAACATTATAATCTTAATTACCCATCACGAGCGGAGGTTAATATTACTAAGATGTCTGATATATTGATTTACTTGAAGTCAATTAGACCTGATGTTTTGATTAACGGGGCGGCGGTTACGGACAATCGAATAGTTGAAAAGAATCCGATATCAGCTATTGATACGAATATTATCGGTTCTGCAAACTTAGCGGTTGCCTGTTTGTCGTTAAATATCCGATACGTTTATATTTCGACTGATTACGTTTATCCAGGTGATCATGGAAACTATCAGGAATCAGATCCGATTATGCCGTTCAATCTTTATTCATGGACAAAGCTGGGCGGTGAATGCTCAGCGGTGGCAGTTAAGAATCATTTAATTATCCGTACTTCATTTGGGGCTAATACATTTCCATACAAAGAGGCATTTACCGATAAATGGACTTCAAAGGATTATGTAGATCAAATCGCACCTTTAATTTACGAGGCTTCAATCAGTCCATTAATAGGGGTTCTAAATTTAGGAACTGAAAGGAAAAACCTATTTGAGCACGCATCAGATAGAAGTGTAGTAAGTCCTGTAAAGATTGGAGATACTAATTTTGCAACGCCTTACGATACTTCATTAAACTTGCAACGGTGGCAGAATTACAAAGATGATAAGTCAATCGCTAAGCCTCATACAAATTGCAGGGTTTGCGGTTCGGATAAGTTAGTCAAGTATCTTGATTTAGGATTGATGCCTTTGGCTAATAATCTGGAATCAAAAGCAACGGATGCCAAAGCAAAAGAGCGGTTCCCGTTACAAGTCATGTTTTGTGAATCATGCTCACTATCTCAGTTATCAGTAGTTATCGACCCTGAAAAGATGTTTAGTTACTATACTTATCGTAGTAGCGTAAATAAGCCGTATATTCAGCATTGCAGGGAAATGGCAGTACAACTTGATATAGCTTATGAATTGCATACCGATAGCTTCCATATCGACATAGCCGGTAATGATGGAACTTTGCTAAATACTTTCAAAAAAGTAATTAATCACAAAGTCCTAAATATTGACCCTGCATCAAACCTAACTGCAATATCAGAAGCAAATGGAATACCTGCTATATCAGACTTTTGGGGACAGGATGTTGCTATTGATGTGGTAAATACATACGGTCATGCAGACTTATTTACAGCGACTAACGTTTTTGCTCATTTAGACGATGTTAAAGGATTTTTACAGGCTTGCGAATATGCTTTGGCAGATAAGGGGGTATTAGTCATTGAAAATCCTTACTTGATAGACTTTATTGAGAATATGGAATTTGATACGGTTTATTTTGAGCACGTTACTTATTGGAGCTTAACTCCCTTAGTGAAATTATGCGATCAGGTTGGATTGAGGGTTATTGATATTGAAAAACAAAACATACATGGCGGAACGATGCGGTATATTATTGCTAAAGATCAAGCGTATGAGCAATCTTGTAGAGTAAATAAATTATTAATCTCTGAGTTTGAATATACCCATCTATCAAAATACACCGATTGGTCAGCTAAAGTCTATGATTTGGTTGGCAACTTTTCGGCTCAATTACTTGCACTTAAGAAGTCTGGTAAAAAGATTGCATCGTTCGCAGCGAGTGCCAAAGGCAACACGTTACTAAACATGGCAGGAATGAACACCGATATAATTGATTTCATTGCAGACGACACGCCTGAGAAGATTGGTAAGTTTTCACCAGGTACAGGAATCCCGATTGTTGGAATCGGTGAGGTTAAAAAACATGAGCCTGATTACATTGTCATTCTGAGTTGGAACTTTACCGATGCAATCATTGAAAGGTTAAGACCTGTTTATAAAGGGAAGTTTATCGTACCGATACCTGAATTTAAGATTATAGAATGATTATCCACTTCATACAACCATTCCATCCCGACAAAAACATAGGGAAAGAATTTAACTCACGTATTGCAGAACTGCCAGCCGATTGCTATATCTGCCTACGTGATCAGGATACTTTACCACTCCGATCTGATTGGGGAGCACAAATCTATCAGGTAATTGAAGCTAATCTAGATTTTGATATTATCGGGTGTATGACAAACCGATTAAAAGCTCCGTATCAATTAGTAAATGGAAAGTTCAATTCAGATCCCGACATTTCAAATCATATCGAAATAGCAAATAATCAATGGGATAAGTACGGTACTCAAGTGACAGGCGTTCCAATAGTAGCAGGGATGTGCATGATATTTCATAAATCCGTTTGGGAAGCTATCAAGTTTAAAGAGAATTCAATATTCTTTGATAAGGAATTCTGTCAGTCAGCAAAAGGGCGGTTTAATGTGGGGGCTGCTAAAGGGGTGTATTTGTTTCATTTGTATAGATGGGGGGCTGAGAATCCGTACACCTATGTCAATCATTTAAGATAATCCGTAACGTCAATATAAACTCCCTCCACAAATATTTTGGCAGTCTTATCTTTACCGTTATAATAAAATTCCTTTAGGGTTGGGTTAGAATAAACCTTAACAGTCCAGATGCTATTAGGAGCTTTAATACATTTAATTAACCCATCTTTGAATTGAATAAACTCATTGATGTAGGATTGTTTTACTTCTTCTTCCATGTTATTTTTGGTGGATTTAGTTTAACCCATTCTAAAATAGCTTTACATTTTATTTCAAATAATTCATCTTCAATCCATACTCCTCTTATAGAAGTACCCCAATTTAGTTTCCCATGCAAAAATGGCATATTTACCATAGTTAGGTATGTAAGGTATTTGCTATCGGATTGGTTTTGATACTCAAATGTTTTCTTTAATATTAGGGCTTCGATAACTTCAATCATTCCCTGAGCAAAAAGTTTAGATATATCGCTATCGTAGCAAGTAAAATCAAATATATCCTCGCCTAAATATTCCAATTCAGATGGCTTGCACTCATTATACTGGCTATCCTCCCAACCTATTTGTATTTCTTTTATAATTTTGTCCATGTTATCTCATTTTGATAATATCCGAATTTGGAAAACCATCTCTTAATGGTGCTTTCCTTTAGTTCACCATTCAAAAACCTACGCTTAAATAGGAATGCTGCTTGAGCCGACATATACGGAGCGTACCATTTATGCTCTGATGTTATGAGTTTGAATATCTGTTCTGTATTCATATATCAAATATACAAAACTGTTCTGTATATCAAAACTTTACAGATGCATTTTTATAATATTTATTTTTACATCAATGAATCAGCTAACAAAAGACCACAATTCCGAAATTAAGGAGCTTGACGATAAGAAAGGCTATGTGGAAGCTATTGCTAATGCTTATAATAATGAGGATAGCGATGGGGATATTTCGCATCCCGGTTCATTCATGAAAACTGTTTCCGAAGGTCGTAAAAAGCTAAGAGTTTACAAGAATCACGACACCCGTTTACTAATCGGAGTGCCTAAAGAATTAAGGCCAGAGCATCCCGATGGATTATTCACAGGTACTCAATTCAATATGGAAACCGATTTAGGAAAGGATATGTTTAACGATATTAAGTTAATTCACTCCAACGGTCAGGAAGCTGATTTGTCAATTGGCTATCAGGTTATAAGACGCGATCAGAAGAACTCAAAGATTATTACTGAATATAACCTACGGGAATATTCATTCTTAACAAGTTGGGGAGCTAACCCAAATGCGGTTGTATTAGGTGCTAAATCAAGCGCATCCGATATAATCGACCATTTAACTAAAATGTATAACCTCCCTTATTCCGATTCAAGACTATTGGAAGTTGAAAAAATACTTAAATCACTCACAACTGCGCCGCCCGAAAGCACCCAGAAAGATGAGCCGATTGATGCGAAACAATTATTCATTCACATTAAAAATTCATTCCGTTATGGAAATTAAAGAAATAACAGACGCTATTGAATTAGCGTCTAAAGGCCTGAAAGATGGCGTAGATGGTGCAAAAACACAAGCAACCGAGGCATTAGCAGAAGCTAAAAAAGCACTTGAGGCACTTGAGGCAAAAGCAACCAAAGAAGATATTTCAGGTATTAAATCTGAATTGGAAGCAAAGGTAAAAGAGCTACAGGATCAGCACGATGCTCTGTCAACTAAAATGAATAAGAAAAGCGAATCAACTCGCAAACTAAAATCATTTGAGCAGGCATTCACCGAAGCATATATGGCTCAAGCTGAAACTATTAAAGCGATCATCAAAAACGATGGTAAGCAAGATGGCCCTTTAGTATTCGACTTGAAAGAAGCCGTAACAATCGGAGATTTTAACACGATTGAAGCCGTAGGTTCTGAAAGCAATTACTCATTAACCCAAAATACAGGCATTATAAGCCCGATTCGTAAACGCCAATTAACTTACTTGCAAAACGTATCGACAGGCTCAATGACTAAGCCTTATGCGATGTGGATTGAGGAATTGGACGAGCAAGGCACACCAATCTTCATAGGAGAAGGAGATACTAAAACATTCCTTTCTGTTCGTTACGAGGAGCGTCAAATGGTTGCTAAGAAGATCGCAGTTTACGGAAAGGTGACTACCGAGTTTATGGATGACCTGCCTCAGTTAATGAGCTACGTTCAAAACAACTTAATGAAGCGTGCTGATATTGTGACTGAAACAGGCTTATTTTCAGGCCCCGGAACAGGTGACGATCTTAAAGGACTTGACGAATACGCGACTGCATTCACAGGCTCTACAATGGCCGGAACTATCACAGATGCGAATGAGTTTGATGTTTTAATCGCTGCAATCCTGCAAGTTAAAAAGGCTTTCGGTATTCCAACAGGATTCTTTGTTAACGAAGGCTTCCTTGCTAAAATGATTTCAACTAAAACCACTCTTGGAGAGTACACAAACCCAACTGCGTTTTTAGGACAAGATGCACAAGGTTACACCACCTTACAAGGTGTTCGATTGATCGGTACTAATGCTTTAGATTCTTTAGGAATTGATTTCATTGGTGGTGACTTATCAGTAATCAACGTACTATTCCGTCAGGGCATGAGAGTCCAGATTGGATTGGATGGAAACGACTTTATCAATAACAAGAAAACAATCTTGTTAGAGCAGAGGTTAGTCCAATTTGTATCTGCAAACGATGTACAGGTAATTATCAAAGGTGACTTTGCTACTGCTGAAGCATTGCTTGAAGCTACAACGTAATCAAGTAACTCATAAGATAAGAGCCCTGTTATCTGCTAAAGGTGGCAGGGTTTTTTAATTACCTATCAATGAAAATCGAATACATTAAATCCCATAAGTCAGGGAACAGAGGCAAAATCGCAGAAGTATCTGATAGCTTTGGTCATTACTTGATTATCTCAGGTCATGCCTTGCAGTTGACTAATAAGATGGATAAAAGAGTTTATAAAACTAAAGGGAATGTATCAAAGTAAGATAATAACCGATTTAACTGAAGAGCCTGTAAGCCTGCAATATTGTAAGGACTTTATGGAGATTGATTTTACGGACTTTGACACGCTAATAACCAGGCTAATTAAAGCAGCTCGAATATCATCTGAGAAGTTTACAGGATTGGCATATGGTAAAAAAGAAATACAATTAGTCAGCAATCAGTATAAAGTTGATTTGCCTTATGCTCCTTTTAAGGAGATTAAAACATTAGTTGATGCTGATGGGAGTGCAATTACTTCGACTAATTACGACTTATTCGGGTATGACACGCCACAGATTAAAGTTGGTTTGCCATGTACTCCATCAAATTATGATCCATATTACGATGTTTTGGGGTCACTTTTAAGGACTTATAATGAATGGACTTTAAATTATTATACAGGTTATTATACTGAGGCTGCCTTGGTAGTGACAAATACGTTACCAGAAGATTTAAAGTCAGCAATTTGCATGAGAGTTGAAACGGCATTTAAATATAGAGCAGATGCAAGCAATGAGCAGGTGAGTAAGGCTATTAATACAAGTACTGAATTAGAGTTTAGTTACCGTTTAAATCCGATTGTATAATGACCGGAAATTATGATCAGATAGGTACTTTCATTGACTATCAGGACATATCTGATGGAGCAGGAGGCACAACGCCTGACAGAATTGAATTATTAACGACTTATATAGCTATTGATCAAATCCGTTCTCGTTCTGATTTGGAGCAAATGGAACGGAATTTAGAGCAGATCTATAAGCTAAGAATTAAATATCGGGAGGCTTTTACGCCAAACAACTTAATGTACTTGGAGTGGAACAGTTACCAATACACAATTAATTCAGTTGAGTTACAGGGCACAAGGCATAAAAGAGAATACACAATGTTGATTGTTCAGGATAGAATAATAGAAACTACGTAATGGCAAATGCAACTATTAAAATTCAGGGTTTAAAGTCACTTGAAAAGCGGTTAAAGCGATTGAGTGAGCAGACTGTTCAGGATGTGAAGTTGCAGGTTTTAGATAGTGCGACACAAATAGAACAGGATGCGATTAGTAATGCTCCTAACTTTTTATTTATTATGGGTAAAAAATCGGGTCCCGAAAGTATTAGCGTAGCTCAGTTTATAAATAAAACGCCTTCAAATAATGGCTTTGCATTTGACGTAGGTATTGAAGCTAACACACCGATTCCGATTTACGTAGAGTTTGGAACGGGTACAGATGCGGCTTCATACGTGCCTACATTACCAAAGGAAGTGCAGGCAGCTGCTCGAAAGTTTTATAAAAATGGTAAAGGCAGAATAATGAAACAACCTTATTTAATACCGGCTTTCCTAAAAGAAAGCCCTTTATTTATTGCAGAGTTAAAAAAGATACTTAAGAAAAATGTTTGAAGTACAGACCGAGTTGAGGCAGGCTTATTTAGCTAAATTATCCACGGTAGCAATATCGGGGGTATCAATTCCATTCTATGATGAAAGGGTAGGAGCTGCACCTGCGCAAATCGGTACTGCAATAGCTTACGGAATTATCACAAACCAAACGGCATCCGATATAATGATAAAATGCGGTTTTTATCAGGACTGCTCAATTACAGTTGATATCGTGACTAAGTTTCCAAAGCAAAAAGGTGGTAAGCTATTATCAGAGCAAATCTCAAATGAGGTTTTGCAATTACTGAGAACGGGAAGCACGTTGGATTACCCAACAATGGATAACTTTCAAATCGTAACTGTTCGAAAAACGTTAGACAGAGGATTAACCGAGGACAACGTAGCCGATTCGGTATATCGCAAAATATTAATATTTACACATAAAATTAAACAGATTTCAACAACCACTTAAATAAATAATTATGGCAACTTTTGTAAACGGGGATGACAGCATCCTATCAATTCTAAGGGCAGGTGATTACGTTCCAATCGCTTGCTTAACTTCTAACGGCACATCTGAAAATGTGACCTTTAATGAAGTGCAAACTAAATGTGATCCGGGAGTAATTCAGGTTACGCCAAATGCTTATAGCTATTCTAAATCATTGGAAGGTTTGCTAACAGATACAACCTCCGCTGGGGGTAATACTGCTTTAGCTTCTTGGGATTACCTGAAAGGCCTTGAGAGGGCAAAGACTTTGATTTATTGGAAAGAAGAAATCGGAAGCCCTGCATTTGTTACTGAATATGGAGAGGGGTATTTTGAAAGTTTAGATATGACTGCTGCTGCTGGTGAAAATATTACTTTCACAGGGTCAATTAAAGGTAACGGAGAGATTTCACAAACTACCTAATTTATGGCAGAGATTTTTAAACTACCTGTAAGAACGGGAGTTGATAGTTCAGGGAATCCAATTTTTTCTGATATGGATTTCCATTGCGGAACTTATGCGACTGAAAAGACGCTTGAAACAATGGGTATTTTATTGTCCGATATTGGTAACGCTTTAGATCAGAAATTCGTGCCTACTATTCGGCATTTTATTTACTTTTCGGCGAAGGATGCTCAAAGGTTAAAGACTGAAAAAGGACAAGCGATTGATTTTCCTTATGATCCTGACGATGTATATGATTGGTTAGACGAATGGGGAGGCGGTAATTCTGAAAAGGTGGGTGAGTTTACGGCTAAGTTGCTAAGTGCTTTAGGTGGCACTCAGGAAGGTACAGAACAAAAAAAAAGCAAGGAGATAGCCTAAAGTTAATTTGGAAATCTGACATTTTACAGGTTGCAGTTGGTGAGATAGGGTTAACGTATGATTATTTTTATAGCTTATCGCTTGCAGAGTACTATATTATTTTAGATGGGTATAGAGCAAAGCAATTAGAGGAGTTAAAAACAATCAGATGGCAAACTTGGCAAATAGTAAGGCATAATCCATTTCTAAAAACACCGCCTGCAAGTCCTGACAAGTTACTGAAATTTGCAGATGAGGAGGAAGCGGACGAGCAAAGAACACAAAAGGCAGCGGAAAAATTAAAAGAAGCAATTAAAAACCATGGCAGACGCTGAATTAAAAGTACGGATAGATGCGGAGATAGGTAATTTCTCAAGTAAACTTAAAAAGGGTGAGCAGGATTTATCTAATTTTTCGGGTAAGGTTAGCGCCGACTTAAAAAAGACTGCCGCAAGTGCCGCAAGTGTTTCAGCTCAGTTAGGGGGATCTGTTGCAAAAGGATCTAATCAGGCTGCTTTTGCATTGACTAACTTAGGCAGAGTTGCTCAAGATGCGCCTTTTGGTTTCATTGGTATCCAAAACAACTTGAATCCCTTGCTTGAGTCATTTCAAAGATTAAAGAAAGAAACAGGCTCTGCTGGGTCAGCGTTAAAGGCTTTAGGTGGTTCATTGCTTGGTGCAGGCGGTTTAGGTCTTGCATTATCGGTTGTTAGTGCTGGAATACTTTTATATCAGCAATATCAGCAAAAGGCAAATAAAACTGTCAAGGAGGCTAAAACTAGCGCAGATGAATATGCCAATTCATTAGGTCAGGTACAGAGAGCGCAGTTAGTGGGTGCGCAATCTGCTGCACAGGAAACAACTACGCTTAATTTATTATTTAAGCAATATCAAAATGGAGCGCTTTCATTAGATAAAAGGAAGTCAGCCTACAATGAGATTCAAAGGTTATACCCTGCCTATTTTGGGAATATAAAATTTGAACAGGAAGCTTCTATAAAAACAAAAGATGCATATGATAAATTAACTACTTCAATATTAGCTACTGCAAGAGCAAGAGCTGCAGGGGATTTAATTACTAAGAATTCTCAACGGCAATTAGAGAATGAGCAAAAGATAATTGATTTAACAACTGCAGGAGATAAAGCAAAAATAACAACGGCAAAAGCATTGCAAGCAGCAAAAGTAGCTGGTGGTGAATTAGGTCAAGCTAAAGCAGATTTGGCATTAACAGATTCTTTGCGAAATCAAAGTGAAATACAGAAACAAATAAATAATTTAAAGACAGATTCTAATATCCTTAGAGATAAGAATTTGCAGCTTGAAAAGTCTGTTAATACAGAGCTTGAAAAAGGGGCGGTTTTATCAGGTAGTTTAGGAGGTGATAGGTTAAAGAAAGTAGACGAGGCTAAATTTGCACGCGAAAAAAAGATAGGCATTGAACGGTTAAACTCTTTAGATACTTTCTTAGCTAAATATAGAGCTACTGAGGCGTTAATCAATAAAACACCTTTAATCGGTTTGCCTCCCGATATTACAACAAGGTTAACCGAGCCATTAACAACTTTTTCAGATTATGTAAAAGGTGATATTTTGCCAAATCTCGGAAGCTCATTTAAAACTTTCTTTGATGATATTTTAATGAATGGTAAGTTTTCCTTTGCCTCATTGGGGAAAAGCATAATAAGTACGTTTGCATCCGTTTTGGCGAGTGAGGCCACTACGGGGATATTAGGTCTTTTAGGAGATAAAGGAGCACAAAAGAAAGGAAATCTATTTAGTACAGTTGGTAAGGCTTTGGGTATTGGTGGGAAAGGGCTTGGTGCTTTAGGTGGTATTTTGGGAGGTGTTGGTATTGCAGTTGCCGGGGCTTCATTGTTAGGTGGATTATTCAAAAAGAAACAACCAACACCACAGCCTGCATACAGCACAAGCACAGCCACAACTTCATCAGCTTCATCCGTAGATTTTGGGGGAGGTCGCGTAGTGTTTGAAATATCGGGCGTTAACTTAGTAGGTGTTCTAAATCGTGCAGGGGCTAAACTTCAAAGATTCGGGCCATGATTTACAACCTTAGATATTATTTTACTTTTTATTCAGATCGAGATAAGCGCAACCCGTTGGTTATTGATGAGTATCTATGTAATATATCAGAACTTGACGGAGTGGATGCCTCAGAGGAAATCGAAGCACAGGAAAGCCCGATTATCATTGACTATAATAATAGCTCAGATAATAAGATGCAGCCATTACGAGGTTCTGAATGTACGTTAAATCTAATCGCTACCGAAAACTTCCAATTACAAGACCTTTACACAGAGAATGAACAAAAGTGGTTAGTTGAAATTTACCGTAATGCTTCATTAATTTGGTCGGGTTTCATTATTCCTGATGGGTGCCAAGAATCCTTTGCTTTCACACCTTACACGATTCAAGTTAATGCAGTTGATGGATTAGGATTAATTAAGAATCTTTCCTATGTTCAAAACGATGGTAACTTTTGGTTAGGCAAACAATCATTTTTAGAGGTTATTTATAACTGCCTTAATCGTTTAGCCTATCCTTCAATCGTAATTAATACTTGCGTAAATATCTACCCTTCATCTTACACGCCTTCAGATACTTTAGACCCTTTAAATACTACTTTTGTCGATGCTCAAAGGTTCCTGAAAGACGATGAGATTAACCCTATGAACTGCCAGGAGGTTATGGATTCTATTCTAAAGCAATGGACTGCATGCATCATTCAATCAGAGGGTGAGTGGTATATTTATAGGCCAAATGAAGCAGCTTTATCAGATACTTTAGTTTTCAGGTCATATACAGATAATGTTTATACGGGTACGGTTTCTAAAAACATTAAACAAATTTTAGGGGGCTATTCTCAAGGCTTAATTATTGCACCTTACTTCCATATTCTGACTGATCAGTTAAGCATGATTGAACGGGCTTATAAAAATGTTTCAATGTCTTATAAGTATGGAGTAAAGCAGAATCCTGATGAAGAGTTAGACAATCCGACTTTTGCAGGTTTTTCGCGCGGGTGTGTTGGTGATCCTGCTCTGCCTTGTGATGATGTAACTATACCTGGATGGACTAAAACCGGGGTTATGTTTTTAGGTACTTATTTATCGGGTGGGTTAATATTCTACTCTGATTTAGGCACTTATCCGACACTAACAAATTATTATGAGAACGATAATTTAGTACCTGTAACCTTTAATTCAAGCGTTCAAAATTATGTAAAGTTTGTAATTGATTATGAAAATCCAGCCTTTATAAATGGTACGGATATGAACTTTGTTATTAGCTTAACAGATGGCTCAATTGTTTGGTATCTTCAAGCAGATGGGAGCTGGGCAATTACGGCAGTTGAGCCGGGGATTAATTATTATTCTCTACGATCTTTATCTGGAACAACAGGAAGTGCAACCATAACAACTAATACCGTACCATCAAGCGGAAATATTACATTCCGCATTTTAGCGCCTTCGGGAACAGTTGAGAATATTGTATATACTTCAATTTCTGCAAAAGTATATTTAGATTTAGGTGTTCAGGTTGGGGAGATTCATATAGCAACGCAAACAGGAGAATTCAGTTTTGTGCCTGACACCATTGATGTTTTTACGGGGGATAGCGTTTCATCCCTATATCTCGGTGCAATCTACGAAAGCGATGAAACAACACTAACTGCATTATGGAATCGCAGAGGGATAGCAGAATCGGGATTAGCAAACACCTATGCAGTAAGTAAACCGTTTTTAAGGCTTGCAGTTGAGGAACTTCAAAGAATGTACGCAGGCCCTTTTGTAAAGTTTGAGGGATCTGTTTTTAATTATTTCAATCCTTTATCTTTGTTTGAAATTGATTTAGTAACGGGCAGGTTTATGCCGGTATCTTTACGTTATGATTTACAAGCGAATATCTGTAAAATGGTTCAAACAAGAATCGCAAATACAGAGATTACAATGGATTACACATTAGAGCCTGATTACGGAGAAACTACTAAAGTGACTGTAAAATGATGAATGGGAATGATTGCATATTATATTGGAATGACGAGCCTATTGCGTGCCTTACATCAAATGGTTTAAGCGAGGCGGTGACTTTCATTAATACGGCAAAGAGAACGCAATCAGGGGCTTTAAAATCGCTCCCTTTGGCAAACTCTTACCAAATCAGTTTCGAGGCGGTTATGGTTTCCGATTTAGGTATGTCATGGGATGATTTAGCAATATTAACAAGAGCGCAAGTAATTGGGGGATGGGAGATGACAGGCACTAATGACTCAGGGCTTGGATTTCTTTCTAATCTCGAAATAGTGTCAAATTCGGGCGGAATTATTACATTTACGGGAGCAATTATAGGCTTTGGTGAAATTATACCGACTGATTTAGATCAAAACGTATGGTATCAAGACGTAGATACTTACGTAGATAACGGAGTTTATGTATTTGTAAATTAAATATTATGCCAGTAGTTGGAATATATACAAAAGATTTTCCAGCATTCTCAGGAACGCTGGCAGATACGACCTTAATAGTAGTTGCTGAAACAGGTAATGCAGTTACATACCGTACTACTATTGGAGCGTTACGTGACTTATCAATCGTTCTAAATGCAACAACGGCAGAGTTAAGCGTAGATGAATTAAATGCAGCGTACCCGAATGCCGAAGCTCCTTTTCAGGTAGTATGCGAATCAATTACAGATAATCCATTAATATACATAAAAGGCTCTTTAAGTTGGTATAGCATCCCACTTGGAGGCGTAGCAGCAACGACATGAAAAAACTAATCTTTTTAATCTTATTATTGCCTCTTTTCGCACAGGCTCAAACGACCTACCAATTAAATTACGATTCGATACGGGTTGGTAAAACCGCAGGAACGGGCGGAACTTCGCTATACGGGAAAGTCTACCTAAAAAATGTATCACTTGGCTTGGTATCAGATAGTATTTTGGTAGTTCGTAATGGAAGGATATTTAAGGTGCTTAAAACTAACGGAACGGTAACTTCGGTTGCAGCCTTGACTTTAGGCACAAGTGGAACAGATTTATCTTCAACAGTAGCCACAGGCACAACAACGCCAGTCATAACCCTAAATGTACCTACGTCTTCGGCAGCTAATCGGGGCGCTTTGAGTGCCGCTGATTGGACAACCTTTAATAATAAAACCTCAAATACAGGAACAGTCACATCTGTATCAGGAACTTCCCCTATATCAGTTGCAACTAGCACAACAACGCCTGTTATAAGTATGACAGCAGCAAGTGCGGCAAATGAGGGGTATGTTACTACTGGAACGCAGACGATTGCAGGAGCAAAGACGTTTAATTCTACAATTGTCGGGAGCGTTAACGGCAATTCAGCAACAGTAACCACCAACGCAAATCTAACAGGAGTGGTCACATCAGTGGGCAACGCTACATCTTTAGGCTCTTTCACATCTGCAAATCTTTCAACCGCTTTAACAGATGAAACAGGAACAGGGAATGCGGTTTTTTCAGCTTCTCCAACTTTAACTGGAACGGTAACAGGGGCTGCCGCCAATTTCAGCGGAAATGTTGGCGTAGGAATCGCAAGTCCTTCTGATAGGCTTGTTGTTGTTGGAGCTACAAATAACACAGGTTTTGAATTTGGGAACGGTGCGACAAATTTAGCAACCCTTCAAATATACGATAGGGTTGCAGCAACTTACAGAAATTGGACTACTAACTCGCTTTCATATATTTGGAACGTTAACGGGGCGAGTACTGGGATGGGGTTATCAAGTGCAGCAGTTTTAAATTTACAAAGTTTAGCTGGCTCTGGTGATGTTTTGACTTCTGCAAATAATTCAGGTATTGTCGGAAAAGTAACAATTGGGTCTGGTCTTTCTTTATCGGCAGGTACATTAACTGCAACGGGTGGAAGTGCTGGCACTATAACAGGAAGCGGAACGGCTGGTAAATTGGCAAAGTTCAATTCTGCTTCTGATATTGGCGATGCTTCAAGTTTAACAATTTCTGGCTCAGATCTGCAAGTTGCAGGTGTAGTTCAAGGGACTGCACTTACATCAACAGTTGCAACAGGAACAGCACCATTAACCGTCACATCGACAACACCCGTAACTAATCTTAGTATTGGAGGTAGCGCAGCTACTTTAACGACTAATAGGGCGATTTGGGGGAATAATTTCAACGGTTCAGCAGACGTAAGTGGAGCGATAATAGGAGCGACTACAATAGACGCTTCTTCGGATGTAACGGTAGGAGGGAATCTTTTATTAGGCTCGACAACTCCTGCTGTTAATGGAACAGGAATTTTTAAGATTATCAAATCTAATAGTGCAACAAATTGGCAGATTTCTACTAATAACACTCTTTCAGGTGCTTTAGAGCTTACACCATCAACAGCAGCAGGAGGGAGCACTTTCACTACTCCAGTTATGTATTTAACACCGACAAGCATTGTTGCAAATCAAGCTATAACAGGGGATTTAACGGGCAACGCTTCAACAGCCACCGCTTTGCAAACAGCACGTACAATTTCAGGAACTTCATTTGACGGAACGGCAAATATTACCTTAAATAATTCAGGGATAACCAACGGGGCTGGGTACATCACAAGTTCGGCACTTAGTGGATATGCACCTTTAGCTTCCCCGACTTTTACGGGAACAGTTTCGGGCATAACAGCCGCAATGGTGGGACTTGGAAATGTAGATAACACTACGGATGCGGGTAAGCCTGTTTCAACAGCCACTCAAACAGCGTTAGACCTAAAGGCTAATTTGGCAAGTCCAGCCTTGACAGGTACACCTACCGCGCCAACTCAAACAGCGGGTGATAATAGTACTAAGATAGCTACTACGGCGTATGTGGACACCAAATTTGCAAGTACATCCAATAGACAGTTGAAAGATTGGTATGCAGACGCAAACAATGTAAGTACAACGGAAACTGATTTAATGACTTATACAGTGCCGGGTAACACGTTGGTGAATAATGGGGATAAATTGGCGTTTACATTTTCAGGGATTTTCGCTGCAAATGCAAACGGGAAAACAATAACGGTATATTTCGGAGGAACAACCGTGTTTAATCTGTTTGTAAGCACTTCAGGAACCTCTTGGGTGATTTCAGGAACAATTTTTAAAGATAGCGCTACTACCTATAGGTACAATGTGACCGATATTTTTGGACCATCGTTTCAAAGTTGGCGAGAATCTTCTACGGCTGGAACGGTTACTAATTTTACAGGAACAAATGTTTTCAAACTTGCAGCAACAGGCGGAGCATCATCAGATATTACAGCACAAATGGGAACTTTAGAATTTAAACCAGCAGCATTATAAAGAAATGACACAAGAACAATTCAACACCGAAATCGAAGTAATCCAAAAACCTAGAATAGCTGCTATTCCTTTTTTATGGGGAGTGCTTAAAGGATGGGTGTTTAAGAATTGGGAATCTATATTAATATTACTTTTAAAGTTAGCTTTAAGTAAATATAAGGGCACTAAATTGGTTGCTTTAATTAGGCAAATTTTAAACGAATTACAAAAATGACACAAGCAACTAACTTTTTAGAGTTTGGCAATCTTTTATTGATTATTGGACTCCCTTTGCTGGCTGCCGTAATTGGATTTCTATCCTACCTACGTGGTCATTTTAATCATTTAGCTGAATCCCGTAAAGCAAAAGAGAGGGAGGTTAATGAAAATAGGGAGATGTATATTAAGATGGTGGTTCAAAACACTATTGACGGGCAAATTAAAGAGATCCACGATATGATTTCAGAACTTGGGAAACGTATTGATAAACTTTTTGCACTATTGAAGAATGAAAGATGAAATATTAAGAATGAGTGAGAATATTACTAAATTATCAGATTACTTTTTGGAACTCAAGTCCGAAAATACTAATCTAAAAAATGAAAATGAACGACTTAAAGAGGAAATTCAGATGTTATTAAATGAGATAAATAAATGAGGTACAAACGCCCGACAACTGACAAAAGGAATTTAAAGTACGGAAAAGCTAATCCGCAAGGTCGTGGTTATTTGGTTTGGGTTTACCTGCCTTTTGCGATGCGCATATCTTGGGATAGGAAAAAGAAAACAAAGCGCATACAATGTCATAGATTAATAGCTACAAGGCTTGAAAATGTGCTGCTTGATATATTGGTTCACTACGGGTATGA
>Ga0222673_1000162_pt1 | contig 39575 bp, 48 predicted proteins | sample AntAcemetagen801_FD_179845 | JGI IMG/M metagenome (GOLD analysis project Ga0222673, IMG submission 179845) | Saline water microbial communities from Ace Lake, Antarctica - #801 | ecosystem: Environmental > Aquatic > Non-marine Saline and Alkaline > Saline | place: Antarctica: Ace Lake...
CTAGACATGGTGCTCAATTTTTCAGTAATGTTAAACAGTTGAGTGTTGGTTTTGGTTCAAAAGTATTCAGAGTAGACCGTGATGGTATGTGGGCTGGAGCAGAGGATTTTGCATCAGCACCGTGGAAAGTAGACTGGGATGGCAACATGACAGCTAGTTCAATCACCATTAGTGGCTACGTAGCCACAGGAGGCTCTCTCGCAGACATAGGAGCAGGAAACATCACAGAGACCTATATTGGTTCAAATGCCATCACTACAGCCAAGATTGCTGCAAACGCTATCACAGCAGGAAAAATCAATGTTACTGACCTTGAGGCTGTTTCTGCTATTATTGGAACAATCCACACCGCAGCGAGCGGTCACCGTGTGGTCATCAATGGAACCGATGATAATGTGGAAGTTTACAACTCATCAAATGTGCTGACTATCGTGCTTGATGGGTCACAAACTGATTTTCAACAAAGCCAGATACGAGTGGGTGGAGGTATCTTTATGACAGGTGGTACTGATGCTGATTATGCCTATGGTACAGGAGTATGGACGGGTGGATTTGGGGGCTCTGGTATTGCATCGTTTATCGATGCTGTGGGTGCCTCTGAAACAGGTGTATTTTCTGTACGTTCTGATGGTGAGGTATGGCATTACGGTACAAACGCCAGCCCTGTGGTTGTTCTGACTGATGATGGAGGTATTGAAGCAGACACCGATATTACAGTGGCAGATGGCAATTTTGAAATCAGCGGTGATGGTTTCTTTAACCTCGCTGCTATGAGCGGTTCAACAGCCAGCGGATTGACAAGCCAAGATGGGTCGATGTATTACAGAACTGATGATGATGTTATTAGAGTAAAACTCAACGGCTCATGGGTAACCGTAGACACAACATAAATATGAAAAAAAATATCATCACAAAAAGAATAAATCGCAAAAAGAAATTGCGTAAAGCGGTACCCAGAAAAAAGCGTGTAGTTGAGAGAGCAGAGCTCGAAAAGATACGCAAGAAACGGAAATCAGACCGAGCTGTAGAAAACAAGAAAGTCAAAACGTCGATTTAATAGTAAAATAATCACATAGCATAATATGAAATCAAAAGCAACAAAAAGAAAACAGCCCACAAGGCGTAGGCTAAAGAAACAAAGCGGTCTACGTGAAGTGGTCGAGACATACATGGAAGCAGAGGAAAAACTGCTTGCAAAACACGGTCTAGCTAAACGTCTCATAGTGACGTTCCCCTATCACCAATTACGAGTACCCATTAAAGGGAGGATTGCATTGCGTTTGCTTAAATGGTCGAAAGCAATATTAGATACGCAGTACGCTGACATTAACCAAAGATAACATGGCAAAACTAAATACAAACACATCAATAGTAGATTTTCTAAAGAGCTCTGGTGGGGACTCATCATTTTCATCACGTGCCAATCTTGCTGTTAAGCATGGGATTATTCAGAACGTCTCACAATACAGAGGGTCTGCAAGCCAGAACATCGCTTTGCTCAACAAGGCACGTGGTGTTGCAAACACTGGGTCAAATCCATCAGCAGTTGGTAGTAAAAATGATGCCTCATCTTTCATCAACGCCAAACAAGATACCGATATTGCAGGAGCCAAAAAGAGTGATGAACCAGAGGGGCGAGGATCAAACACTGCTGACCTTGTAGATGCTTTCAAAGACATCAGTGGGCGTAGCTCACTGGTACCAGATTTTAGAGTACCCGAGGTGAACTTTGAACAGACTTTTAATAAACTTCGTGGAGATTTCAACCTAGACCAACTAGAGCAATCTATCAACGAGTTTGATGCTCAAGGTGAAGACCTACGAGCACAGTTGCGTATCTCTACACATGACGAACTTGGTAAGCCAGTAGCTCTCAATGTTATTGAGGGTCGTGTAGGAGAGCAGGAACGCAACATGATGGAGCGTATCGACTTCATTGACCGTCAAAAATCACGAGCAGTAAACCAACTACAGACTGCGAATGATGCCATCGAAAACATGATGAACTTTAAGAAGATGGACTATGATGTGGCAAAAGATAGATACGATACAGAGTTTGCACAAAACATTAAACTCTTTGACACTATCAAAGGTGTTGCAGAGTTTGAGAGTAGTGAACAAGATAAGGAGCAAGACAATGCCCGAGCTAACCTACAAATCATTTATGGTTCTATCCAAGATGGTGGGGATGTAAACCTTATTGACGAGGCACAGAGAGCTAAAATCAATAAACTAGAACTACAAGCAGGTCTACCTCAAGGGTTCTACTCAAACATTGCGAGCCAGAAACCAGACGCAAAGGTTCTCTCTACTACGACTCGAAGTACGAACGGAGTCAAGTATGCAGATGTACTATACAAGAACCCAGACGGCTCAATCACCACACAACAGGTACGGCTTGGAGCTGATACCAGTGGTAGTGGTGGAAAAGTAACAGAAAGCCAACTGCTACGTTCAGCACGAAGTGAGATTGCTGGGCAACTCAACGGACGAAAGGGTGAAGATGGTTACGTCTCACCAAGTGATTATAAGACCGCTCGTTCTGCATGGGTATCAAAGGGATTTTCAGCTCAAGACTTTGACGAGAGTTTTGGAAATGAGTATGTAAACCCAGATGATTACGGTGCAGCAGGAGTTAAAATATTCTAAATATGGCAGATATATTTGGAAACATATTTGAAGATGAAGAAAACGACGGAGGTGGTGGCGTAACAGTCACTAGCTCTGTTAAAGATACACAGTCACCCTCAAGTGGCGGTGCTATTTTCGATGAAATCTTTAAGGAGCAACCGCTTGATGCTGCCAGAGATATCGTAACCGAGGCTAAGGGTGAGACTAAAGAGAAAAAAGAGGATGGTTTCTTAAAGACTTTTGGTAGAAATGTTGCAGGTGGTGCCAAGATTGTTGGTAAATGGGGACTAGATTTGTGGAATAAACAGAGTGAGAAAAATGATATTGCTGATTTCAAGATGAGAGAGATGATGTACGGTGATAAAGAACTGGCTACCGACCCAGAGACTGGAAAGCGTAGTTATGTTTCACCTAGATTACAGGCATTTGAAAGTGCGACTACAGATGAGGAGCGTGCAGCTATTCTGCATGAGAGTAACCAAGATGTGCCAATCATTAAGTTTTTCAACTCAAAAGCTGGTAAGGCTACAATCAGCACCATCTCTGAAAAGACATCAAACATTCCACTGAAAACAATGGCTCGTATCCAAGCGATTGGAGATAACACATACGAGGAGGCGTACGGTGCATGGCTTGATGAAAGGGATAACCCAGACAACCCAACGTGGCAGAAGTTCCTATTTGAGTTACAAGATACAGGCGTGCAGTCTGGTCTTGGTATTTTACTGACAGTTGGAGTATCTGCAGCCACCCGAAACCCAAAGGTGGGTGTTGGAGTTTCCAGTGCCTACTACACAGCACTCTCTGCAGATGAGCAACTACAGTCACGAGGTGAAGTTGAGAGCATTGGTAACATTGTTATCGATGTTGTTGGTGACCAGTTGATTAACAAAGCCTTGCTTGGTGTGATTGGTGGTGGTTCAAAGGGAGCGGTACTCGAGACATTAAAAGGCTTTGGTATTGAGGGCTCAACCGAGGTGGCACAGTCACTCTTGAAATACACCAACGATTATGGAAATGCACGTACTGACAAAGAACGTGAAGATGTGCTGCGTGAAGCCGAAGACTATGTGAAAAATGGCGGTATGGCTATGGAGTTTGCAGTTGGTGGAACAGTCGGAGGTATTGCCACTGGTATTGGTGCAGGTTTCAACGCATCATCTCAACCTAATGACGCTACTACAAAGAAAGGTGGAACACCAAAAGAGCATGTACCGAATACAAGCCCAGTCGAAATGGAAGTCGGGAATACTGACATAGATGCTGTGGTAAAGGAGCTTGTAGGATTAGAGCAAACACTTGATGTGAGTGATGAGGTTCAAACAAACAGAGTGGCACGTCTACGAGATACTCTTAACGATTACACAACTGCTTTCAAAGATAAAACAGTATTTGTACCAAGTGAAGTTACTAATGCCCCACTGGTTGAGGTTGTCACATCAACTCTACCCAGCGGTAAGGTTGTTGTTAAGTTTTCCGCAAATACAAAAAACAATAGCTTTAGTTCAGAGTTTGATTACTCACAATTATTTGAAACACAAGAGGCTGCTACCAAGAGTGCTCAAGATGCCATCATTGCATGGGCAAACTCTCAAGAGTCAACTGATGTGGATGAGCAGGCAGCATTTGCAAAGGTTGCTGACTTTGCTGCAGACCCACGGTCACCAGTTTCAGAAGAAGCTGAAACAAAACGAACCAGCAGACAAGCCATCCAAGATAACTTTGATGCAAACTTTAACGCAGAGTCACAGACTACAAAGGATGCTATCGCTAAAGTATTCAAGGGTAGAGAGGAGGCAACATTTGCATTTAATAAACTCGACCCAGTACAAAAGATACTTGTACAAACAGAGATTGACCCAGTTTTTGGTAAAGAAATGGATGCTGCATTTAAGGAGGGTGTGAGAGAAATAGTCGAAAGAAATACACCAAAGGATGGAGCGGCAAAATTGCTAGGAGCTGACAAGAAATCAACAAAGAAAGACAGTAAACCTACGCAAAAGCTCTCAAAAAAACAAGCAAGACCAAAAGATGTACCATCAGACATCCCTGTTGAGGATATTGATGCTTTTATCAAGTGGAAAGGTAAAAGTGATGTGACAAAAGCCTATCATGGTAGCCCATACATATTTGATACATTCCAAACACCAGACCAGAGCGGTATTCAGTCGGGAGCCTATCCAGTGTCGGGTATATCTTTTGCTACAGAAAAATCAAATGCAGAGCCTTTCAGTCGCCAATTCCCAGAGAGTTATTATGACAGCTTAAAAAAGTTACGAGAGGAGTACAAAGGCAAAAAAGAGCAGCTTAAAAAGGTTGACGAAAAAGTAGACCAAACAGAAATACTCAAGGAACTCAACCGTATATCGCCAAATAGAAAACAGAAAAGAATTGAAACAATAGACGAAGCACATGTAGTAATGTCGTATATTTTTGATAAACGGACTGACATAAAAGAAAGTGCAAGAGAAAAATTGCTTAAAATTGCAAACAGTAATGAGAAAGAATTGCGAGCAATAGACGAGGAAATCAAAGCAAAAGAAAAAGAACTTGAGAACAATGTGCCAGCAGGCAAGGTGTACGAGGTGTATATAAAGCATGACAGCATCGTTGAGGAGAAAGGTGAGGACATTGGTTTTGGCTCAACTAGGGATCAAATTGTTGATAACCTTGATGAAAATGAGATTTTAAGAATTGAAGATGCTAACACAGGGCAGTACATCGGGGAGGAAATAATTGTACGAGACCCAAAGCAGGTTTTCTTGATAACAGAGTTAGCAGAGAAGAAGAAAACGGCTAAAACAAAGGATAAAAAGACCACTAAGAGTGAGCAGAAAATAGCAGAGGATGAAAAAACGGCTGATGAAATAGTAGAATATGTCGACCAGATTGATCGTTCTGTAGATACAGAGTTTGTTCGTGATGAGGATGCTGGCATACTTGACCGCACAAAACAACAAATAAAAAAATCAAAAGTATACGTTCTCAAGACTTTTAATATAGATGAACTCATCAAAGGCGATAAAGACCTAAAGGAATACACTGATGCAAATGAGCAAAGATACCCAGACGGAGAAGTGCCAGAGGCGGTTGAGTTGAACTTGGATAATCCAATCGTTGTTGGCATTGGTGGTGAGGTGATAGATGGGTACAACAGAATACTCACGCTGAAACAAAAAGGTGTCAATGAGATACAGGGGTATGGAGTAAAAGAGGAAAAGCCAAAAGTTGATGACAAAGCAGTCACATCAAAAAAGGTCTCAACAGAGCCACAAAAAGCGAAAAAGAAAACTGTTGTAAAGAAAACATCACAAGAAAAAAGAAGCCTTATAAAAGAGGTTGCAGGTGAACGTATAACGCAACGTAAAGCAAAAGCTATCTACAATAAAGGGACTACCTTTGCTAAAGGTGATTATAAAGGTGGTACTTTCACGACCAATAGATACATCCTAGAGTTCAGCGATGTTGACGGTGTAGAGACAACCATTGCGAGAGACAAAGTTCCAACACAAGAGGCAATCGAAACCGCAATCATCTCAAAACTTGGAGACACAGAGGTGAGCAAAGCAAACAAAGTGATACGTAATAATATGGCAAGGACGGCTGTTATCGTGAGTGCAGGTGAGCAAGACATCGCTATAGACTTGGACTACTACAATTATTTTACTGGCAAATATCCAACTGCTGACTGGAAATCATCAGACAAAGCTGTTTCACCTGTAGGACTTTACGAGGGTAAAAAACTTGTTGCTGTAGTCATGCCATTTGCTGATACAGAGGGTAAGACTTTGGAAAACCTAAAGAAAGGAACCGATGAGGAGCTCGATACTTCTTTCAAAGCCGTTGCAAAAAATCAGGGAGTAGATGAGGCACTCAATTCAGTTGAGCACAAAGAGCTCAAGAAGCGAGGGCGTAAACTCAAAAACAATAATGATCCAAAAGAGGGTGTTGCTCTTGGAAAGAAAACAGTCAAAGACTACAAGCCAAGTGGTGTAGCTTCTGCTGTATTCAGTAGTGACCAAGTTCAAGGAGGTGGGCAACCAGAGAAAGCAAAAGCAGATATACCAATCGAGCTAGGGCAGATGAACAGCATCAACCCTATTGAGATGCCAGAGCTTGTAGAGCTCGCACGAGAGCTCCTAGGGGGGCAATCTGTGCAGGTCACGAAGCTACGAGGTGGAAAGGGTGGAGGATTGAAGCTCGGAGACTTCATGCCAGCAGCAGGAGGGCGTATCAGACTCGCAGATTTCCTCTTTAAGCAAGAAAACCTACCCGAAGCAGCAAAGACACTGGCTCACGAACTTGGTCACCTTATAGACTATCTACCAAGCGGCACACTCGCACGAGGTAACCTGCTTGGCAGACTTTCATCATTGCGTGGCTTTATGCAGGCAACATTCTCATTTGAGGAGGGCAAGGGATTGCCACCAAAAGACCGTACTCGTATCAGAAACGAGGCAAAGAAAGAAGTTGCTGCACAGCTTGAGAAGCCACAAAAAGATTTCACACTTGCAGAAAAGAGAAAAGCAAAAGACCTTGGTACAAAACGTATCCAAGAGGCAATCAAATCTGGTGGCTTTATTACTGATGCAAAGGTACGAAAGGAATTGCTGACAGTCTCACGATGGTGGAAACCATACAATCCACAGACAGCACCGCCACAGTTTAAGGCGTACCGAGAGAGCTCTGTGGAACTTTATGCTGATGCAATCAGTGTACTTTTCAATGCACCACGTAGGCTCCAAGATATAGCACCTACATTTTATGAGGGATTTTTCAAGGGACTTGATGCAAAACCAGAGGTCAAGGATGCGTACTTTGAATTGCAGGCGTTGCTTTCTGGTGATCGAGAGCTGGTAGTAAAGAAGCGTAGAGAGGGTGTCAAAAAAATGTTCAAGGACGGAGACAAGGATGCTCTCGACCTACACAACAAGGAGGCTGCAGAAAGAGAGAACCGCCAGAAACAATACTGGTCTCACTTTAAGCACACCGTTATCGATAAGAACTTCCAAATCATTGACCGAGTGAAGAAAGCCGAAAAGGCTGGTAAAAAAATCAACCCAGACGACAACCCTGTATTTTTCCTAGAGGAGCGTAACTACTTGGGCGGTAAAATCAAAGCTGTCTTTGAGAGAGAGTTTAATACTATATACAATACGCTTAACGAGAACGAGATTACTTGGGCTGATTTTGGTGAGGTTCTATTCTACGAACGTATCGCAGCAGGTGACCGTTCAGATGTTGCTAACCCTCGTGGTATCACACCAGAGGCAGCTACTGAATTGCTCGACACAGTGAAAAAAGAATACGGAGCAGAGCGATGGGCAATCATCCAAGAGCAGGTAGAAAACTTCCGAAAAGCTAACAGGACAATCACAGAGGATGCTTTCAAGGCAGGTCTCTACAAAAAAGAGCTATACGATATGATGCAGGAAAACCCAGCATACGTTACTTTCCAAGTGCTAGACCATCTTGAGGAGGGCATGAACAGCCGAGTGTACAAATCTCTGGGTACTCTTAAAGACATCACAAACCCAGCCGATGCCACTATGCTCAAGGTCATCTCTACCATTCGAGCATCAGAGCGAAACGTCACTACAAAGAAAACTGTGGACTTCTTAAAAGAAAGTTTCCCAGAGGATATTGTCGAGGCTAACTACAGTAGCTCACCAAAGGGTCGTTTCCCTATGCCATCAAAGCTCAAAAACCAAGAGCTCGTCATGTTCATGGAGGAGGGAGTGACTAAGGGATACTACGTCGACCCATACATCGCAGATACAATCAACAACCAGAGTGTGGGACGCAACGCACCTATCGTGCCAGTCATCCGCTTTATGAATACAAAGCTATTTCGCCCACTGTTCATCAGTTTTAACCTAGGGTTCCAATCTTTCAACCTCATCCGTGACTTTGTACGGTTCTACAAAAACACGCCAGACATGACGTTCTTGCGTGCCATGAAGCGATACGGTCAATCAGCACGTACATCAAAGATACGAGCATTTGGATTACCAAAAAACCCATCACAAAAAGACCAAGAGGCGTTCGATTTCATCAATAAACTTGAGCAGGAAAAGATACTCTCTGTCACATTCAATGACATGATTAAGGGTGAAACTACTATCGACCAGCAAGTTGAGAGGATACTGGCAGACACTGGTATTAAAGAGTTCCAACCAGTACCTACCATCGAGAAGCTACCCAAGTTTGCAAAGCCAGTAGCCAAACTACTAAACAAAGTGGGTATTTTGGACGTAGCATCAAACATGCTCGGGTTCATTGAGAACCTTGGTAACTTGATTGAAACACTGCCAAAGGCTGCAGGCATCATCGAACTCACACAGGATGGAGACCTAACTATAGAAGAAAAGAGTTTTGTGCGACGCAAGATTGGATCACCAGACTTTCTCGCAGGAGGTACGTACAAGCCAATTACAAATGAAGTGTTCCTATTCTCAAACGCTATCATCCAAGGTATTCGTTCAGATATTGAAGTAGCGACAGACCCAGTGACACGCTCTGGGTGGTGGTGGAAAACTGCAAAAATAACATTCCTACCAAAGCTCATGATGATGGCTGTACTCTACGGTCTCATGGGCGATGAGTACAAAGAACTCATGGAGGGGGCATCAGAATACGACAAAACCAACTACATCATCATCCCATTGGGGCGAGACAGTAACGGTAAGCCGATTTACTTCCGTATGCCACAGGATGAAGGCTCTCGTTTCTTAGGCGGTGTCTTTTGGAAAGCTCTGACAATCGGTAGAGATGACCGAAGTGTTGGGCGTGATATTGCGGATGTGTTCAGCTACACAGGTGGGCAGCTACCAACAATCTCACCAGCAGTTTCAAGTATTAGTGCCACTGCACAGTTCTTGTCTGGGCAAAACCCATACGACTTTTTCCGAGGGCGACCAGCTATTTCAGAGACAACATTCAAAGCAGGTGGGTTGCCAGCAACAAAAGCATTTCTTGGGTGGCAGTTCCAACAACTTGGAGGCGGTATATTCTATCGTTTCTACCACGAGCCATCAGCAAAACGTGAGACAGGGAGCGTCGAGAAGTTCTTTAATGCACCAGTCATCGGTAACGTATTGGGTAGATTTGTGCGAGTATCAGACTTTGGAGAGGTAGAGAAGCTACGAAACATCGAGGACAAAGTGGAGAAAGAAAAGGCAAAAGAAACCCTCGAAGACCGTGAGCTCATCAACAAATATATCGACCAAGCACGTGAGAAAAACATACGGTTCAGCACAGCCACACTTGAAAATGAGCTTGTGTTCGAGAAGTTTGGAGGCTCACCAACTACAAAAGAGGAGGTGTCGGAGGCGAAAAGCATCGTCAAAAAGTTCCAGCTCACTCTACGTAGGGGCAACGCTGACCCTAACGTATCATTCTTAGTGACTGCGAGCTCAAACGATGTGAAGCTGGAAATACTGAAAAAGCTGCAAGAAGACATGGACTCAATCGAGTTTAATGCTCTGCGACGTGACCTCATCTCTAGCAAGATTGTCTCCAAGGAGGTGTTTAACAAGCTAATAACCGAGGGTACAAAATAGTATGGCTTGGAAAGAAATATGGACTGAAATAGTATTGACAATAAAGATGTTGTTTTGGATACTTATATTTTTAAGCATATTTCTACCCCATAGCGTTGACTTCTGGTTGCCTCTTTAGAGTTCTGTGGATAAGCAAGCGGTTGCATAAATCTTATAATGTTACAATAAAAAGGTCATGAAACAATCAATAAATGATGAGCCACCACTACCATATACCGTGCTGATCGCTCTGATAGTCACAGTTTTAGCAATAATTGCATTTATGTTACCTGCTCCACCTGTCGAAGCACCAGCTATTGAACTTAAAGAAATCCCGAAACATGCCGAGGCTGCTGTTATGGAGGTAGTAGAGGAACCGACTTTAGTATTGCGTAGTGAGTTAGAGCCAGTCTGTGGATGCGAAAGCGTCGGAGACCCCACGGCTGACGCTACGCAGTATCATTACGAGGATGATGGAGTCACACTACTCACAGGTCGTATCAATTCATCTGATAAAGGAATGTGCCAAATAAACATGGACGCACACTCTGAAACCATCGATGAGATGGGATTGGATATCTTGAGTGATGAGGAGGACTATATCACCTACACGAACTGGTTGTACGATACACAGGGCTTAACACCTTGGAAGTACAGCCAACATTGTTGGGACAATTAGCAATTTAATCATATAAAAGTTATGGAAATAGAAACAACTGTACAAGCATTTTTATCAATCGGTATCGTGGGAGCAGCTCTCTCATGGTTCACACAGTGGCTACAAGACAAGTATGGAGTAGAGGGGTCACAAACAAAGGCAATCGCAATCGTAGGGTCAATACTTCTTGGTGGTATTGTTTGGTTCTTGAGCTCAATGCCAATCTGGCAATCAATCATTGGTGTGCTCGCATCAGCATCAACTGTGTACGCTATGGTATTCGCAGGAAAGCGAACTAACGACAGGGAAGACATCTAATCATGAATAGACCAAAGCACATTGTCGTCCACCACACAGGGGGTACTGATGCAAACCCTCTTGCGGATACATCGCACCACACTTTTGGAGTGGTAGATAACTGGCATAAAAAGCTATGGAACTTTCGCTCATCTCTTGGTCACTACATTGGGTATCACTATTTCATCGATAAGACTGGAAAAGTGACACAAGGTAGAGCCGACTGGGACGAGGGAGCCCACACAAGGGGCTATAATAGCGTCACGCTGGGCGTATGCCTCGCAGGTAACTTTGATGCCACAAAACCCTCTAAAGAGCAGGAGGAGGCATTGAGAGAGTTATTGCTACGCTTGATGAACAAGCACAACATCACCCTCGAAAACTGTGTACCACACCGTAAGTTTGCCAATAAGACCTGTTATGGTCGCAACCTACCAGACAACTGGCTACAGAAGCTCGTGGGAGCTCCTAAAGACGCTGTTTGTAAGTTGTCTCTGTTCACCACAAAGCAGATTATCGACGAACTCCTAGCACGTTTTAGACGCTAGGATATTAACAGGTAGCTTGTGTTTTTTAATGCAAGCTGTTGTATAATGTAGGGGTGTTGGTAATTGTTATTTATTAAAAATCTAAACATATTTCATCATGAACGAAGAAAATAAAGGAACAGACGAGGCTGTAGATACAGAAGCTACACCAGAAGCGGAAGCACCTGCTGAAAATGCAGATACAGAAACTCCTGCAGAAGAAACACCAGCAGCTGAATAAGCTCTCGTCTCTCACATATTAAAAAAGACCCCAGTGCATGGTGGTCTTTTTTTTTATGTCTTATACTCTTTGATTTCAATTTCTACCATGTCACCAGTGGTGCAAGGTATTTTTATCTGTGTTGCTTTATAGATGAAGCGGTCATCTTTTATGACTCCACACTTCACAAGAATATCTTGGAGAGGTTTGATGAGGTTGTCGTAGTCGGTTGTTGCGTGATACTTGAGGTGGAAGCGATACTCAACCTCGAGGAGACCATCAATAGCAGAGTTTCTCAACTTGTTTGGCATCAAAGCAAACACCTCCATCTCATAGGCTTCATACTCTGGTGTTTTGAAACTCCTACCTCTCCATGCTGCATTGACTGAAAGAGGTGTACATTTTATAGATAGTTTTTTCATTTTCTTTTTCGTCTATTACTAGCCTGTTGTTTTGGGGTAGCCCAATGGCAATTATACTCTGTGTGTGGATAGTTCTATGTCACATCTCCGAGGAGCAATGAGGGACTCGAACCCTTATCAACACACTTATCCACATGCAACTGGTTGCATAGTATTGCAGTTGTATATATACTCTTTATGAGGTCGATAAAAGTATTAAGATTAAAAATAACAATTACCTTAACCAACATGCACAATTACAAGGACTACAAAGATTTGTACAAATTGGTTGGTTTCTTCACTTTAATTGCCGCTACATTTATGTTGGCATACAAATTGTCGAGCTGGACTATCTGGGCACATCAATGTATTAACGCAGCACTCTAAATGAAAAAGACAAAGAAAGTGAAGTCGAAATTGACTGCATCAGACCTAGCACAAAAAGGTGGAAAGGCTACGCTCAAGAAGCACGGCAAATCTCACTTTAGTGCCATGGCAAAAAAGAGATGGGATAAGGTTAAGAAAAAGAAAAAATAGCTTATGACTACCAACACACAAAATAAGCCCCTCACTCACCTTGAGCTATTACGCAAGTATGGTGGCAACATTATGGCTGCAACTGCAGAGGAGATGGAGGGAATCAGAGCGTATATCACGCCAGCCAAGAATGGTCTCAAACTTCTATTTGAAGCGTCGAGAGCATACGAGGTCGAAGTTAAAGGAGAAGCAGAGCGGACAGGAGGGTACCCAGCAGTCTGTTTTAACAAAGACGGACATTGCGAGGATGACCACTGTCGGTGCTGGAAATAGAAAAGGCACCCATTAAGGGTACCTGTTCAGATGCCGCCAAGCATTTTACCAATTAAGTATAACAAAAAAATGGAAAATAAAGAGCAAGATAAAACGCCAGAGGCTGTGGAAAACACAGAGCCAGAAAAAAAAGAGATGGTACCTGTCGGGCAAATGTTTCCAAAGTTTCCAACTCAAGCGGAGTGGAACACAATAAATACTATTGCCGTGACTCTAAAAAACGGTGGTGTATTACCAAAAGGTATCGACACTGTTCAAAAGATGGTGGTGGTACTCCAAGCAGGACGAGAGATTGGACTACAACCCATTGAGGCATTGAACTCTCTCTATTTTGTAAACGGTAAGGTCTCACTGTATGGAGAGGCTGTACCAATGCAGATCATGAGAGCAGGTCACCAGATTATTTGGGGAAAGTGTGACAAAAATGAGGCTACTGTAACCATCAAGCGTGGAGACAACGGCAACGAAATGACGCAAACTTTCACCATGGATGAAGCGAAAGAAAGAGGGTACACATCAAACGCTTTATATCAAAAGTTCCCAGAGAATATGCTCAAGTGGCGTGTGCTAGGGATGGTATCAAAGTTCATCGCACCAGATGCGTTGAGAGGTATTGGTATCAAAGAAGATATGGAGGTTGAGGTTGTTGAGAACGGTTCAAAGTTTGCCAACAAAAAAGACGCAAAGAGGGTAGAGGGTGAGGTGAAAGATGGCTCATACAGCAAACGGAAACCTTTAGCAGAGGCTGTTGATGCTACCGACAGTGAGGATGATGTGCAGATTGAAACACCAGCACCAGCTGCTACTTTTCCCTGCACACACGATGGGTGTGACAAAGTGGTGAAAACTAAAGCTGGACTTACTAAGCACCTCAAGACTCATGAGGGGTAAGTCAATTACAAAAGTGAGGCGAGTATGCGAGCTCGCCAAGCAGGGTAAGAGCATCTACCACACACAGTGGAGTCGCCCTATCCCTGCTGCGTTTATGCAGAACATGCAGACACGCATCATCGTGGGTTTTATTCGTATGCACTGGCTGTATGAGTACAACCCTAAACCAAAAAAATCATGAATGAGCAAGATTGTAACACTGTTGATGCGATGGAAAAACACGGAGGTAGCTTTGTGAAAGCACTGGCAACACTTTGCCGACATGCCGACCCATTCAACCTCGACTTAGTGAAGATTACTTGGGCTCGATACTGGAAACAGTACGAGGAGATGGGTAACAAAAACAATGACCATGAGTAGAAAAAACAACTAAGAGACGCTTGCGAGAATTGTGGGCACAAACGCTACACACCTTGCGGTTGTCTTAAAAAGGGGGAGGTTAGAAAACCAGTACCTGTTAAGAAGTACAACAAGAAAAAGAAAAAAAATCACAGAAAATTGAAGTCCTCGAAGTAATGAATGCGTAATCCGACCAAGAGAGCACCTGCCTGATGAAAAAGATTAAGAACTAAAAGATATAAAAAACAAAAGTAAAACACAGGTTATGCACATGCGACTGGTTGCACAGTTGCATAGGTCGGGATAGACTATCGATAGGGTATATTATTCGTTTATTTAATCATTCAACTATATGACAGAGAAAAATATCGCCACGGAACCACCAATCGACCACATGAGTCACAGCTCATTGGGCTTGTTGTGTAGGAATCCACTAGCATGGAAAAAGAAGTACATGCTGAAAATCTACGAGAGCACGATGTCACCATCGGGAGTCGTGGGTCAAGCATGTCACAAAGCTCTTGAGGTGTATCTCAAGGGTGAGTGTTCAGATGTGAACGGTGCGATTGATGAGGGGATGAAAGCCATTGACAGCTACTCTGACGTTGCCATTGATTTTGGCAAAACAGGAAGCAGAGAAAAGATGGTGAAAGAATACACCGCAGCGATGAACTTCTACTTTGAGGAGACACCAGACTGGGACAAGAGAGAAATACTGCACGTTGAGGAGAGCTTCACACAGGTGATACACACTGACGAGGGGGCAGAGATGCCTATACCAGCCAAGTGTTATTCAGACGTGATTTGGCGTTCAACAAGAAAGGAAACTTTTGCAGGGAGAGAATACCCAAAGGGTTCTCTATTCATTGAGGATCACAAGTTTATTCGTTCATTCACTGACTCGGAGGAAATAACTGACCCAACAAAATTGAGTCAATCATTTTTCAACTTCACTATCACACGTGAGGAGTTGAAAGAGGAGCCAGTGGCAATCCTCTACAGAGAAACAAAAATCTCAAAGAATAAAGACGGCAGTGCACAAAGCCAATACTATGTCATTGATTACAGTGACATCAGAGGTGAGTTTGCTGCTATGTACCAACTCTACATCGATGCTGTGGAGTTTTTGACGAACCCGAACGCTATCTTTTTGCCCAATCCATCAGATATGTTTTATGGAAAGGACTCATGGCTTGCGTATCGAGACAACCTCATCACTGCTGCAGCACCAAAGGTGATACACAAAACAAAGGCTGACACTGTGGTGGTAGAGAAAAGCTACCAAGAGAGTGCACCAGACAAGTTGGCAAACAGAAATCTTGACCCAGAGGAAAAGATACGACTCAAGCTCCAAGAGTTTGGCATCCCAGTAAAGATGGAGGAGACACATCGCAACTCATCAGTAGTGATGTATACACTCAAGCCATCTCGAGGAGTGAGGATGAAATCTATCGAAACTCACGCAAAGGATATTGCTATTGCTCTTGAGGCAAAGAGTATACGTGTGCAGGCTCCAATTATGGGTACCGACAAGGTTGGTATCGAAGTTCCAAATGAGGACAGAAAGCGTATTGATTTCTTTGCTGATGGTATTCCTGCAGGGAGTACAGGACTCGAACCGAGCACACTCAACATTCCAATCGGAGTTGATGTTTATGGTAAGACAGTCACAAAGGACTTGAGAGAGATGCCACACTTGCTCATAGCAGGCTCTACAGGCTCTGGTAAGAGCGTAATGCTCAATGTGATACTCCACAGCCTTATTGCACAGAACACGCCAGAGGAGCTAAATCTGGTGCTCATAGACCCCAAGAGAGTTGAGCTCATGCCTTTCGCAGACGAACCACATGTGCAGTCTCGAATCTTGCACAAACATGCAGAGTCTATCAAAGCTCTCAAGTGGTTGGTTGAGGAAATGGATGTGCGGTACGAAAAATTGCAGAAAGCAAAATATCGTAACATCGATGACTACAATGCAGACCAAGTGGAGCAAATGCCGAAATTGGTGGTGGTCATTGATGAGTTTGCCAGTTTGATACTCACAAAGAGTATTGGTGAACCAAGTGAGGCAGAGCTCATGATTGTGAGACTGGCTCAAGAGGGTAGAGCAGCAGGTATTCACCTAATCATTGCTACACAGAGACCATCAGTGGACGTAGTGACTGGGCTTATCAAAGCAAACCTACCAACACGAATTGCCTTTATGACTTCATCACGTACCGACAGCCAAATTGTTTTGGATGTTGCAGGTGCAGAGGAGTTGGTCGGAAAGGGTGACATGTTATTTCAAGACCCAAGCAGGAGAGGTCTACAAAGACTCCAAGGGTATAAAGCATAAACATTATGAAAACTCACGGAATGTATAGGCAGAGTTTTATCAGAAAATAACAAAAAATAACTTGGCTCACACTAGAATGGTGAAGACAGTGATATGGGAGGATGAGTGGTTCATTGAACTATCTGACAAAGCACAGAGGCTGTATATGTACCTCATCACCAACAAAAACACCGAGATCTCCGGTATGTATCGACTGCCAATGGTTGAGATGGTGATGTATCTAAAATATAAAGAGGACTTGGTAAATAAGTTGTTCAAAGAGTTGGTACCAAAAGTGGCGTACGTTGATGGCTGGGTCATCATTCCAAACTACCCAGAGCATCAGAACGTAGCCAACAACGTAAAGGTGCAGCTTTCAATCGAAAAATACTTGAAAAAAGTACCGCCTCATATATTAAAGATTAAATCAGAAATCATAAATCATAAATCAGAGGCTATAGATAGCCTATCGATAGGCTATAAAGAAAAGCCTAAAAAAGAGGAAAAAACGGCTACAAACAAGGTCAATTATGGTGAGTTTCAGAAAGTGAAACTGACATCTGATGAGTATGAGAAACTTGGGGATAAACTGGGGACAAACAGAGAGGTGATGATTGAGGAGCTCGATACTGGCATCGAGAGCAAGGGCTACAAGTATAAGAGCCACTACGCAACAATCCTCTCATGGGCTAGAAGAAAAGGGGTCGACACTAGCAAAGCAGGTAAGTACAGCGGAGTATGAACAGATCAACACCAAAACGGTACGAACACGCAGAATGGGCTGACGTACCTGCAAATGTTCAAAAGTTTATTGAGAAAATCAAAGAGAGTCGCAAAGGTCTCTACATCCATGGTGACGTAGGTACTGGAAAGACTCACATTGCCTATGGCATACAGAAAAAGTTGGATGAGCTCAATATACAGAACACAATTCACAACACCACAGAGCTCATCTTTGACATCAAAAGAGACTTTGACCGCTCTGTATACGACAAAAGACGATGGGACGAAAGGCTGACTGAATACAAAGGGGTGCTCATTCTCGATGATATTGGAGCTGAAAGGATTACTGACTACGTGGCGGAGGTGTTCTATCTCATCATCAATGACCGCTATACCAAAATGATGCCTGTGATTTTCACCTCTAATCTTTCAGTGGCTGAACTTGCTGACAGAGTTGGAGACCGTACAGCATCACGAATAGTCGAGCTCTGTGATGTGGTTCATCTCAAAGGTGAGGACAGGAGACTCTTAAAAGCTAAAGAAAACAAATCATGAGTAAAAAACAACACAACAGAGGCAAATTGCCAAAGCTCTGGGAGTTCCTTGTGAAGCTGCATGAGAGCAATCCAAAGGCATTTGAGAGTGCAGGGTACTTGCGAGCATGCGTAGCACAGTCATGGAAAGCTCTCAATGATCAAACCAAGTGCCCAAACTGTAATGAAAACATGACAGAGTACGTTCATAAACTCGACTTTTTCAACGCATTACTACTCAAGCACATGGGTGATGCAGTGGCAAAGGGAATGAGAGAGGGTAAAACATTCCAAGATGCAAACCAAGTACACGTGGTGTCTCAAGATTTCCACGACTGTGAACGGCATCGAACCACTCAATGCAGGACTCTTGGGCTCATTGCAAAGGTTAAGAATGAGGACGGAAAACACGACAGAGAGAAAGGGTGGCTGATTACTACTCGAGGTTTCAAAGCTCTCAAGGGGTATCGAGTACCATCAGAGGTGACGGTATTCCGTAACAACATTGAGGAGCGGACTGGACTCACTACCACCATTGATGAGGTATTTACTAACTACAAAGGAGAAAATCGCTCACTGGTCGGGGAGCGAGACCCACACGAATGGGTAAACTTTGGAGGTGTACATAATGGAAAAATGTTATGAGTAAAAAAACAATAGCAATATCACCAGATACTCACACAGCAATCAAGATACTGGCAAAAGGTCACGATATGACGATTGAGAAGTTTACAGAGTCTTTGGTCGCTAAAGAAATGGAGTACCAAAAGAACGGTGAGACCAAGGTTAGATTTGAAATGCCACGCATTATCGCTACTGCTGGCAGATATGGAGATACTCACGAAATCAAAGAGGTCATCCTCTCGTGTGAGAGAGACATCGAGATATTCTATGGTCGAGAGGAGACTGGGGAGCACGTGGCAATATTACCAATCAAGATAACTTACAGAAGAAAACAATTATGAAAAAAACAACAAAAGAGCTAGCAGAAATACTTTATCAAGAGACAATGAATGTTAGCAACCTTTACTTTAAGTCTACCAAAGAGCAAAGCCTAGATAGACAATACTGGGCGTGGTTGCACCTTGGTTTTATAGCAGCTCTAAGACTTGATGGATATACAGACGAACAATGTAACGAAATCATTGACCAAACCCAAGACTTAATCAAAAAGTCTGATGAGTAAGGAAAAATATAATATAGTCTTTGACCTAGAAACAACTGGCTTTGTAGCTCCTGCTGCTAAGATACTCGAGATAGGGTGCTACATAGTCTATGAAGACGGAGAAATTGAAAAGAAACACTGGGTCATCAATAACCATATTGAAATCCCAGAGCGTATCACAGAGATTACTGGTATCGACCAAGCCATCATTGATGCAGAGGGTAGAGACCCCAAGGAGTGTCTCGATGAGTTTTTACCACTATTCAAAGGTTGTGAAAAGAACATCACCCACAACGGTATCAAGTTTGACATCAATTTTTTGGTAAACTACGCAGCAGACGTACTTGAGTGGGATACAGAGCAAAAGGAGACAGTGCGGAGGCTACTAAACCTCACTGCCTTTGACACAGCTGTGCATTTCAAGGCTAAAAAATTGGATATGGTGCAGATGGATAAAGAGCACTTTTTGAACTTTGCAGAGCGTGTGATGAGCGTGAGAGCCTATGGCGTGAAGTTTAACCTAGGGCTCTGTATTGAGGAGTGCGGTATCAAAATTGATTTGGTACAGCACAGGGCGATGGCAGATGTCGAGCTGACCCACGCACTTTATAAGTATATCCACCACGTTTGTTGCGATGGCGAGTGCAATCACGATGACTGTTAAGGATGGGCACGAGAGCTTGGACTGGCACTGCCAGCGTTCTATACTGGTAAGAAGTTCATCATCACAGATGGGAACCACAGGGTAGAGGCACTCAAGAGACCGGGAGAGCGTTTTGCACCAGTGGTTAGGATCACCAAAGAGGAGTTTGACTACATCAAGTGTTCCAATCGCCACGTGGATTTCTTAGTGGAGTTTGTCGACAAACCACTCTATCATACTGCAGAGACCACAAAAGACCATTTATAGCCCTATAACAAAGGGTATACCCTATCCATAGGGTATCGATAGGCTATGCTAACTCGCACTAACGTATGTCTCACCACACCAAATTGAACACAGAACTAGAAAGCTACAAGGATGCAGTCTGGGATTACATGCTTGAGCACTGCGATGTCACCAGTCGTGGCAGTTTTTTCGTGAAGTTCCACACGAGTGGCAGAGTGGAGTTTCAAAAACACATCAGAGGACGTTGGAAATACAACTACCACCGTAAAGATGAGCGTATGGATTTTACCCACTTACAGAAAGAGAAAGATGCCACTGCTAGAAAAGCTGCTCACCAGTCACTCAAACTCTCAAAGCGACACCAGAACAAAAAAAGGAAACAGGAGATGGCTGATGAGAGGCACATTGAGTCATTGCCACCATTCATCCGTTTTATCCACATGCAACTTATGCAACCGCTCGCACAAAAGTGGTATACTTATATAAAGAACTATGTCAACATCGCCAAAACCACAAAAGAAAAGTAAGACCAAAGCTGCTCAAGCATTTAAGTGTTTGCATTGCGTTTTTATAGCGAAGACTAAAGCTGGACTCACCAAACACATCAAGGCTAAACACAACAACAATAAAACTGCTATTGGCACTACACCCAAAGATGCACCCAAGGGTAAAAACAAACTGAAACCTCAACAGGAATCTTTTTGTATGCTCTACGTAAGCGACCATGAGATGTTTGGCAACGGTGTGCAGAGCTACATCAAGGCATACGAGGTTGAGGTGGTTGCTAAAGTAAACCCAAAGAGCCCCAATGCTCACAAACAAAAGACGTACAACGCCTGTAGGGTAGCAGCACATCAGTTGCTGCAAAACACTCACGTGTTGGAACGTATCAATCAAATCTTTGAGGGTCGTGGGCTTAATGATGTTTTTGTCGACAAACAGCTTGAGTTCATCATCACCCAAAAAGCCGAGTTACGTACCTCACTGGGTGGAGTGGTGGAGTACAACAAGCTCAAGAAGCGTACCGGTGACACTGTGGAGCACGTCCATGCGTTCTCTGACATCAAGGGTATGAGTGACGAGGAGCTCGCAGCAGAGAAGAAAAAGCTGCAAGACTTCTTTCAAAAGAAGTAGATATATTAAAAGCTAAAACAATTATCGCCATGAAAAATCGTCAGAACAATATAAAAGTTATTAAGGATGCAGTAGACCCAGAGACACCAGAGCTCTTGGCAGCATCCATTATTCGTATTGATGAGAACCTGCAGGAGTTGCTCGATAGTGGGCTGACTCTCAAGGGACTGGCTACTATGGTTGCATCCATGAGTGGCTCAAAGGTCACACAGACAGATTTTCTGTTGGTTATTGATGGACTCAAGAGACTTAAAAGCTATTACGTAAAGAAATAATCACCATGGAAACATTTGAAATAAAACCAAAGCTGGTGCAGGGAGTTGAGCTCACATACTCAATCAAGGAGCACCAGAAGAATAAGACCATCAAGCTCACTCTGTCGTTTGATCTTAATGGAAGTGGCTACAACAACGCTGCAGAGTTGCCTATTATGGCAACAAAAGAGGAGATGATGAGTGCTATCAAGCCACTCGACAAGTGGGCACGCACTATCATTAAAGAAAACCAATCATGAGTACATACAACGAACAAACGAAACACCCAGTCACAGGCAAGTGGGAGAACGCCACTTGGTACGATGACTATTTTGGAAACCACAACTACGGTATCTCTTTTCCTAGTGACAATGAGGGCAAGGATTACAGGGGTGAGGGCTTTATTGTCTATGACCCACGTGAGCACGACATGGAGACCAGAGAGACCACTGCTGATGAAAAGGTTATCGAAACAAAACAGCACGCCAGTGGTCGTAGGGATGTGAAAATCAATGTGAAGCGACTCGACGTGAACCCAAAAGATGAGGGGGATAGTAAAGCCAAGGCTCATATCGAGGATGTTGTATTTCCTGCACTGGCAGAACGCATGGTGCTAGTGGTGGTCATACATAAACCTACCAATAACCACGTAGAGCGTATCGTTAAGGCTGCCAACGTGAGGAAGTTCGCAGAGGCGGTTGAAAAGAGCCACAACGACTCTCTGGTTAAACAGACTGGCGTTAAGGGTTGTGAGGCACCAAGGGATGAGTTTGTGATTGTCGAACACGAGCTCAAGAGTGGAGCAGTAAGAGTCACAACACTATGAGAGACCCACTAGCACAGGCACAGGAGGAAAAGGATATGCAGGATGCCAAAGAGATGGCTATGCACATCAAGGGCTCTCTCAAGTGGCGTATGGCTTACTTTCACATGAGGTTCTTAATGGTCATTGAGGGTTTCCTCTGGTCGCTCATGGACAGAGTGAGAGCTCGTCGTATGAAAGTAGCCAGTCGAATCAATCGCAATTATAAAAACAACGTATAGGCTATCGATAGCCTATAAACAATATGGAAATCACTAAAAACAGACACGATAGCGGACTGGGTATTTATGCCAAGAGTCTACCTATCAAAACAAGGGACGAGTGGAAAGGAGCCAAAGAGGTTTCACGTGAAATGATTGAGTGGCTCGATAAAGAAAATGGTCACTTTGAGGGTGAGCACAACAAGGCTTTTGCTGTGGCTCACTGCCAGATGGTCAATCACGACCACCCAATCAAGCTGTTCACAGTGGTGAAAGAGTTGGTGGCACCCAAGATAATAGACCCCAAAGGTAAACAGACTCTACACAACACGTTCTTTGAGGCTCAAACAATCTTTAATGCAGAGATACTCGAGGCACCAGCCACTATCGTGAGAGCAGTGCCAGAGCGTAAGGTCACCAGAGACCCCAAGAATAAGACCAAGGTGGAGGTAGACATCGTGCAGGTCGATAAGAAAATCAGCAACATGATTGATGTACCAGAGGGGTGCATGAGTTTCAGTCACAGGAAAGCTAAGAATGTGAAGCGATGCTATGGCATCAGAGTACGCTATCAGTATCTCAAAAAGGGGCTCCTAGGCGAGAGAGTGGCAACTTTCGAGGGTTGGGTCGAGGGACTGAAAGCACACGTCTTACAGCACGAGGCACTACATTTTGAGGGTAAAAACATATTTCATGAAATCAAGTAAAGTAAAAAGTTTGGAATAATAAAAACATTATCATGATACCTAGAGCCATCCGGATATACGATAGGAACGCAAAGCAGATGATATATCCCAAGCAAGGAAATGATAAAGGTGTTTTCGTTGCGATGGATGGCTACCCCATACAGTTTGACGGCAAGCAATTCTTTAAGCTCGACCAGTGCATCCCAATGTACGACACTGGCATGAGGTCACGAGATGGTCTCATGATATGGGAGGGCGACATCATTGAGTGTGACCTACCACTAGACTTTGGAGGTATGGTGTCGTACGTTAAAAAGCGTGGAGTGATGAACTGGGATACCAAGGGTGGCAAGTGGTTCATCAACTTGAAGAACAGCCCAATGGGACTCGGGCAGTTCCAAGTTACCAATTCAGTCGTGATTGGTGACGTTTACCAGCATAAACATTTATTGAAAGATGAATAGAAATACAAAAGTAGTTCTACTGATATTGATACTGGCAATCTTTATATTGGGTGCCAAGCTCGTTTCTCTAGGACACGAAGCAATAGAAGTGATACAGGAGGCTAACCAGCCACTGCCACTCGTGTACCCAGACTGGGGCAATGACATGAGTGGTAACTAAAACACTATGGATGAACTCACTCAAGAAGAAGAAAAAGCACTGAAAGCACAACGTCTCAAGGCTATGGAGCAGGAGGAGTTCATACGCATGCGTGATAAAAAGTATCTCTACTATGAGCCAAATGGTGTAGTGGAGGATTATATCAATGCCTTTGCGAGTAACGACTATTTCATTTTGTTTTTGAGTGCTGCCAACGGTGTAGGCAAGACTGCTGCTGCAGTAAACATGCTGGCAAATATGATGTTTCCAAGTACCAACAAGTGGTTTGACAGTGGTATTTTCAATGACTTCCCATACCTCAAGCGTGGACGTATCACCACTGACTCTGCTCTGGTAGATAAGAACGTGGTGAATGAGCTCAAGTTCTGGTTTCCTAGAGGTGAATACAAAACCTCAAAGGGTGGCAAGCACTACGAGAGCAAGTGGCAAACCAAGACTGGCTGGGAGTTCGACATCATGACATATCAGCAGGACGCATCAGAGTTTGAGGGTGTGACACTGGGCTGGGCATGGTTTGATGAACCGCCACCAGATGCAATCCTCAAGGCTACCATCGCTCGTATGCGACGAGGTGGTGTAATAATCATTACAGCCACACCAATTTCTGGCTCTGCTCACTTGTATGACATGTTTGCAAAGGGGGAGGTTGAGGTCGAGGTTGTACTACGTGAGGGCGAGGAGCCTGTTAAAATAATACGTAGTGTTTATCATGTAACTGCAGACGTGGAGAGTGCCTGTAAAGAACACGGAGTACGTGGTCATCTCGCTCATGAGGACATCGCCCGAATGGTGGCGGAGTACCCAGAGGATGAAATGCAGGCACGAGCCTATGGAAAGTTTGCTCACTTAATTGGTCTTGTGTATAAAAAGTTTGATAGAAAAATACACGTCATCCCACCTTTCAATATCAACGACAGGGATTTTGTAGTGTACGAGTATCTCGACCCTCACCCACGTAACCCAGATGCAGCACTGTGGCTCGCTGTAGACCGTAAGGGCAACAAGTTCGTCATAGATGAGCTTTGGTACCAACCAGACGATGTACCCGACCTAGCAGCCAAAATCAAGAGTAAGGCAACCCAGTATCGTATTGGTGGTAGATGGGCTGATCCTTGGATTTTCAATAAAGACCAACACCACAGCTCCAATGATAAGAACCTCGACGAGCAGTTGAGTGCGGAGGGTATTACCTACCTACCTGCTCCAAAACAACGTACTGCCAGTGATAAGAGGATTGAGACGGCATTGAACCACCACATCATCAATGGGCACATGCAGAGACCACCAGAGCTCTATATTTTCAATACTTGCCAGAGAACTATATTTGAGTTTGAGCACTACCGTTGGGATGAGTGGCGTGGCAAGACTGGCGACAACCGCAACCGAAAAGAAAAGCCAGTCGACAAAGATGACCACATGATTGAGAACCTTGGACGTGCACTCATCAGTGAGCACAGTTTCTACGAGAAGCCACTAAGCAACACGAGTGGCACTATTCAGAGTAGTGACCTCGACCCCTATGCGTAAAATAATACTCCAACTGTGTGCTGATACTGGCTCTGATACTAAACCCTATCAAGATGACCCAAACTATGAGGTCATTCTAGTGGGGAGAGAGATTGGAGTGGAGAACTTCACAGCACCACCTAATGTTTATGGAGTGTTCGCAAATCCTGTATGTACAGAGTTCTCTACTGCACGCAGTGATGGAAAGGCTCGTGACCCAGACAAAGGAATGTTTCTTGTGAAAGAGTGCCAACGTATCATTAAGGAAGCAAACCCTACTTTTTGGGTGATTGAAAATCCAGCAAGAGGAGTGCTTAAAAACTACCTTGGAGAGCCACGATACAAATACGAGCCATGGTGGTATGGGAGTCCTTGGACTAAGCAAACTGCATTGTGGGGGGAGTTCAACATACCAGAGCGTGAGTATAACGACTGGGAGGATGTACCAAAGATTGCAGAGCTCTACACACGACCAAATAGACCCAAGCCGTCACTGGCATTTATGCACAAGAGCCACTATCACGTCATCCCAGAGTTTCAAGAATTGCCAGTGCCAGAGAACGATATGGAGTTCCGCTCTTTGTGCAGTCAAAAGTTTGCCCAAGCATTTTTTGAATCAAACCGATAGCCTATAGATAACTTATCCACAGGCTACAGTTACTGCAACCAGTTGCTTTTTGTTATTATTTAGCTATCGTCAATCTTTTATCTATGGATATAAAAACACTAAAAGCAGTAGAGTACAGAGGATGTAAGGTATACATCCGCAATTTTAATAACTTGTTTGAATACCTTGTCATCATCAAAGGTGAGTTGTATACGACTCACATGATAGTCACCAAGAGACTGTTGCAGTCGCTACTCGGTAAACCATACACCGACAAGCAACTGACAGACACCACGAAGTTCTTGATGAATACTGCAGAGGCAACAGTTGATGCAGTCTTGGACGGAGCGGAGCCAACCAAGAAAAAGTAGAACAGAGCTACAACCAAATATCGCCAAACATTTTACTCACTTTAACTTGAGCATATTATGGCGATAACAATAAAAAGACAAAAAGACGGCAGTATGAAAACCACTAAGCGGACTGGTTTTGATAAGCTGTCTTTTAAGTTTGGTTCAGCACTACAAAAAGTTAAGAGTGTTGGCAAGAAAGTAGTTAAGAAGCAAAAAGCAAAGTCTGCAAACATACGGAGAGAAAAAGCTCGTAAGGAAATACGAGATATTGAGCGTGGGTTTGGAACGGTAGAAAAGTATGTGGAGTTCAACCCAGATTTCCGAGGGCGTGCAGATGCTCTACGAAAGAGGGCTAAATAAATAACACCATGGCAGATACTACAGACACAAAGAAAAAACAAAAGAGAGTGGCTGCAAAAAAGTCACCAAAGAAAGCACCTAAGAAAAAGGTGTCTAAAGGTGCTGCAACAAATGCAGAGGACATGAACGCCTCACTTTCTAAAAGCGAAATGAAAGAGCTCGAGGAGCGTGACTTTTCTGACCTTATTAAACAGATACAGACAGAGCAAAAGCAAGCGTGGTGGTACATCAAACCTAAGTGGGATGAGTGGGCACTACGTATCAAGCTCTACAACAACCAGAAGCGTGACAAGGAAGCAGTGGGAGACAATACCCTATTTACTATATTTCAGACTGTGTTGGCTGCTCTATACAGCGACACACTAACTGCTGCCTTTGGTGCACGTGAAAGTGGAGACGAGGAAACTGCAGAGAACCTTTCAATCACTGCAGAGTACGACCATTCAGAAATGGAAAAGGATATGCTCGATTACGAGTGGGACTGGGAGTCTATGTTTTTTGGACGTGGACTCATGGCTCTTATGGAGTTTGACCGAGAGAAGATGGTGCCAGTGCCAGAGATTTGGAACGTCATGACAGTGCTACGTGACCCTCACGCAAAGAGTGTGAACGGTGACCTTAAAGGACGTGGACGTGCCAAGTTCCTAGGACGAGAGGTGCGGATGACCAAAAATGAGATGAAAGAAATGGAGGTCTACTTTGGCTTTAAGACTATAAAAACTGATGGTATCTCTACAGAGTCACTCATCGATGAAAACATGCGTATCACAGCTGATGCAGCAGGTCTTTCAGATATGTCTAAGTTCCAAAGCCTCAAGGGTGAGAACGAAACACACCGACTACTCGAGTGGTTCACTGTTTATAAAGGCAAGCGAGTATTTGTAACACTGGCTGACAACATGAAAAAGGTTGTACGTTTCCACGAGTTGGACTCAATGGATATTCCAATCGTTGACCGTGTTATCTACCCAATCCCTAACTCATGGGATGGAGTTACAGTGCCAGACCTTGTAGAAGACAAGCAACGAGCTCGAGCAGTGGCAACAAACCTCTCACTCAAGGGAGTGAAAAGCTCACTGCATCCTATGTACCTATTTGATGAGACTCGTATTAAAAACCGAAATGACCTCAACTTTGGATTTAATAAGTTCGTTGGAGTTCAAGGAAACCCTACAGGAGCTGTTCAAGTGATGCCTAAAGAGACTATCAAGCAGGATGTAGCGTTTATCCTAGAGACACTCTCAAGCGGTGCAGAGAGGAGCACAGCGTCACCAGACACTAGACAGGGAGCGAGACCAGAAGAGGGAGCTACAGCCACTCGTGATGCTCTTATTGATCAAGGTTCTGATGCTCGATACTCACTATCAGCAAAAGTCTTTGGATGGAGTGAGAAACGATTTTGGAAACAGTGGTACTCACTCTACAAAGTACACTTTACCGATGGCATTGATGAGAAGACAGTACGTATCACAGGTGCACTAGGTGCCAAGTGGCGACCATTCACACGTGAGAACCTTATCGCCAAGAGTGACCCAGACGTAAAGATTGAGTCACGTATCTTGAGTGAGGCTAAACGAGTGAACGATTTGAGACAGTTCCAAGGGTACGTACAGTTCCTAGCAGCTGATCCTAACGCTAACCTACGATTTGCTCTACGTCACATGGGACATCTAAGCGGATTAAAGAAAGACCTCATTGACCGTATCTTGCCACCGACGATTGAGGAGATGCGTGCAGAAGATGAAAACATCACTATGCGTGAAAACCCAGATGAACCAGTGGAAGTATTGCCTACAGATGACCACCAAGCTCACTTGGAAATCCATAACAAGATGGAGGATGTACCAGCCAAGTCTGCTCACATCAACGCTCACAAGCGAGCCATGATGCTACGACAGGCACGACCCGACCTATTCCCACCAGACCAAGGGCAAACAGATAACAGTGGCGTAAAGGACGAGAACATTTCACCAGCTGCCTCTGCAGACACGAGACCAGTGGCAGGTAACGGAGCAAGAGCTCTACCAGTAAACACCCAATAATATGAGTAAAAAAACCCACAACTGCACAAAATGTGATTTCAAAGGCAAGACAGCTGCTGGGCTTAAAACTCATGGGCGTTTCAAGCATGGTGAGCACTCAAAGAGCCAAAAGTTTGATTTGAACATTGAAAACCGAGAGCAAGCGAATGAATTGGTGGGGCACCTATCAATCATGACTGCGACATCTGGCTGGTTACTACTCAAACAAATCATGAATGGCAACATCTCTGCTTTGGAGGACGCAATACTCGACAAGAAAGATGCTGTGAGTGGTGAAGACCTCAACAATGAGGAGGTAGAGGATGCACGAAGAACTCGCAGTGTTATGAAGCAGATGACTGAAATGCCAGAGAAGCTGATTAAACAGTTCAACCAAACACAAGACGGCTCGGAGGATGTGCCGACGTATGACCCTTATGCGGTTGACGTTCGACAATTCAACAAAACTAGTCGTTTTGGGCAGCCGAGGGCAAGTACATTGAAAACTTAATACATTACCAGCGTAGCCAAGAGATTGGCTCAACTGGTGGGGATAGTGTTTGTGGGATTGGCGATAATCTCTTAGCTCTACTAGCCTCACCACTTGAGCCCGTGTCGGGCTTACCTCAAGGCTAGTCACTTTGAGAGAAAACATACCACTACATTTGGTTTTCACCCCATGTTCCAAGTGTGAGTGTGCTAACAAAAAATCATTATGGGAGATAATAACCATGACCACGAAGATGAAGACGCTGCAGTAGACGACGCAGATGTTGACACTGATGTGGATGCGACAGAGGACGAGCCAGATACCTCTAAAAATACTGATGGCGAAGACGGTGAGGACGATGACTCTGCAGATGATCCGGACGATGACGACTCATCCGATGACGGTGAAGACGAAGATGGCGAGGGCGACTCCAAAAAGAGTTCCGACGCAGCCGACGGAGACGACACCGATGACGAGGACGATGATGATGGCGAGGAGCCAGATACTCGAAGTTCTAAAAACGCCAAAAATGCTGCGAGGCGTATCGCCAAAAAATCAGCAAAGAAGTCGGGCAAGGACGAAGACTCTGACGACGAGGATGGAGACGGTGAGGATACCGACTCTGAACTATCACCAGAGGATGCCAGTGCTATTGATAAGAGGATTGCGAAAGCTCTCTCACCTTTTCAGAAGCAACAGGCAGAGCAGGAAGTCGATGTGGATATCGCCACTTTCCTAAAGGACAACCCCGACTTTGCACCTTACGCAACCAAGGTCAAACGATTTGCTAACCATCCGAACCGAGCAAATACTCCAGTTAAGGCTATCTTTTACGAGGTAGCAGGAGACAAGCTCATGAAGATTGGGGCAACCAGAGCGAAAGCTGCTGATGCTAAAGCAAAGAAAACCAAAACTGGTGGCAGCAATGCTGACGGAGATGGTAAGGGTTCAAAGGACTATGCAAATATGCCATTGGACGACTTTGGAAAAGAACTCGAAGATATAAAAATCGGAGGTTCAAGAGCGTAAACAAACACTATCCTCAAACATTACAAATCTTATTAACCTATCAAAAACATGGCAAATACAGATAGGACAGTCATTTCTAGGGAAAACACAGAGTTTTACTCTCGTGCGTTGCTCTTTCGTGCTGTTGCATATTTTGTTCACACAAAGTATGGACAAGTGAAAGACATCCCCAAGAACGGTGGAACTAACACAGTTAAGTTCCGTCGATACGGTAACCTCTCTGCAGCGACTACTGCACTAAGTGAGGGGGTTACACCAAGTGGTAGCTCATTGTCTGTCACAGACATCACAGCTGCCGTAGCACAGTACGGTGATTACATCACCATTACTGATGTTATCGATTACGAATCTAAAGACCCAGTGCTTGTTGAAGCAGCAGAAGTTCTTGGAGATCAAATGGGAGATACAATCGACCAGTTGACTCGAGACGTGCTTGCAGCAGGTACCGTGGTTACATACGTTGGACAGTCTGACCGTGTTTCAATTAGTACATCCGACCTTATCACTGCTACAGAGGTAAGAAAGATGGTACGTACATTGAAGAACGCAAAGGCTCGTCGAATCACACGTATGATTAACTCCTCAACAGGAGTGGCTACAGAGCCAGTGAGTGCAGCTTACATAGCTTTCTGTCACCCAGATACTACCTACGACCTGCAAGACGAGACAGGATGGGTACCAGTTGAGAAGTACAGCTCTAGCATGAATGTGATGGAGAATGAAGTTGGAAAACTTAATGACGTACGTTTCATTGAGTCAACTAACTGTAAAATCTTCTCTGGAGCAGGAGCAGGAGCAATCGACGTGTACGGTACTCTATTCCTAGGAATGGATGCTTACGGATTGACACGGATTTCAGGTGAGGCAGTTAAAAACATCGTTAAGCCTCTAGGCTCTGGTGATGACCCACTTGACCAACGTGCAACGTCTGGTTGGAAGATTACTTTTGTTGCAAAGATTTTGAACGACGCATTTATGGGTCGAATCGAGCACGCAGTATCTGCCTAAGTAGATAGCACATTGGTTGATTAGTCTAACGACTCGCCAATCCCATTATTAAAGCTAACAAAATCACAATATGTCTAACTACGATGAAGTGAAGTACAACGACCTCAAGAAACTCTGCAAAGAGCGAAAACTTGATCCGTCGGGTACAAAAGAGGTTCTTATAGAACGTCTTGTAGCAGCAGACGGAGCAGAGGGTGGGGCACCAGCCACACCACCTGCACCCGAAGCTCCTACGCCACCTGCACCAGCTGCAGAGGGGGCGAAAGCTCCAGCAGAAGCAGCACCAGCTGCTGATGCAGAACCTGCGGAGGAGGAAGAAGTGAAAACTATCACTACTCCTTTACAGGAAAAAGCCCTTGAGAAGTCTGCTACGGTAGCACTTCACAAGGACGCTCAAAAGATGAAAGACCATCTTGAAGCACAGCCGAAAGTAAGCATCATGATACCGTTTGAAGCTGGGGAAAACCCAGAGAGCGGTAAAAAGGTACCTTTCCATGTAAACCTTAACGGCTACATGAAAGACTACCCACGTGGGCAGTACATCGAAGTGCCTCAACAGATAGCCGACCTCATCAAAGAGCGATTGGAGAGTGAGGGCAAAATTGGTTCGCAGTGGCGAATCGATAGAGACCCAGCGAAAGGAGTCGCACTAGGGTAGTCACCATAGTAAAACTCTTTTTGAGAGCTCTTTAAGGCTTATTACAAACCTTTAACTCTAAAAAATCATGAGTGCACCAGCAATGACAAATAGCACAGGTGAAAACAAAGCCGAGCTCATCGCAATGCTAACCGCATTACGTGGACTTGACGGAAGTGAAACCTACGATGCAGGCGAAATCGCTGATGGAGATGAAGAAGTTGGGGAAGTTACCGTAACAGGTGCTGCCCTTGGCGACTTTGTTCTAGCATCATTTAGCCTAGACGTAGCAGACCTTGCTATCACTGCAGCTGTAACAGCAGCAGATACAGTTACATACCAGTTGTTAAACAACACTGGTGGAGCTGTAAACCTCGCATCGGGAACGGTACGAGTGAGAGTTCTACCGCAGCCAGCTGCGTAGTCTCTGGGGTTCCTAACCCTGCTCTACTCATCACCTCGGTGGTGGGTAGCGACAGGGAGAGGAGCATCACATTACTCACTAACGACACGTAAGTATCATGAAAGGAACAACATTTGCCGAATATATAAGGAAGCAAACAGGTACGAACAGCACTACGCTGCCCGATGCCGATATTGTTACCTATGCAAACGTAGAGAAAGACGACATTTCCGCAGATATTGTGAGCAATGTTGACGAACACTACTTTGACATGGAACTGTCACGTGACTTGGAGGTAGGCATCCGCAATTACACTTTTGCAGATGATCTATTGAAACACTCAAGTGGTGTATACGCACAGCTAGATGGCACACTCTGGTCACCTCTTATTGAGGCTGACAACTCACAGTTTGATGAGACTGCGATATTGCAAAATGCCAGTATCAAAGAACTGTACACAGGTAAAAAGCCACAATTCCTCATCCGAGGACGTGAGCTAGTTATCTTGAGTGGAGACGACATCATTGCCGTAACTGATGGTCTGCAGATGATAGCTCAAATCTATCCCGAAGACATCACCACAGCGATGCTAGCAGCCTCTGATGAGCTTTCAGTACCAACAACTGATACTACACACTCGTTGCCGAGACAGACTCATAAGCACTGGGCAACGAAAGTCGTTATTGCGTACAAAGAGTCACGAGATAAACCTCTGCCTCTCACAAAAAAAGAGCAGAAAGTAGACCTAGAATTGGACGAGGTGTACAAGAAATTGACCCCTCGAAACATCAATAGGTCTTTTGTCGCATCTGTCCCAAGGGACGATGGGCAAGATTACTAATCATTAAACATCAACATATATTATGAATGATACAGAAATCAGAAAAGAAGTTGATGCGTTTGTAGCACTGCCACGAGCAGAGCGTAGGGAGAAATACCCCACACTTGCAAAGCCAGTGCAATTACGAGCACGTAAAATCATCGAAGCAAGGCGAGGAATTGCCTACCGTGCGGATGGTGGAGTTATGGTGCTAACTAAGGAGCGATACATCAAAGATATTTTGGCTAGCCAAAACAAAGCAGAGGTAGTGCTACCAAAGCGTATCGAAGCATCTAAGGCTCGAGTCGTCGAACTCAAGGCTCAATTATCAGAAAACTATGGCGACGAGGCTGTTTCAGAAGTAGAAAATCTACTCGAGGAGCAGGCAGAAGCTGTAGCCGAAGCTAACAAGAAATAATCATGGCTGACATTATATGGAACGCCTTTAAGGCGAACATCATGAACGGAGGTATCGACCTCGACACTGATGACATCAAGGTTGCTCTTGTTACTTCTTCATTTTCACCAAACCAAGATACCGAGGAGGATTTTGCGGACGTGACAAATGAGGTTACTGGTACTGGGTATACCGCAGATGGAGCATCGCTAGCAAACGATGCAGTATCTATCGACGATACTGACAATGAGGGAGTGTATGACGCTGACGACGTGACTTGGAGTACATCAACTATCACCGCTCGAGGTGCAGTTGTGTATTACGACACTGGAACAGCAGCAACATCTCTATTGATTTGCTACTTGGACTTTACTACAGACCAAAGCTCAAGTGCTGGCGATTTCACAATCGCTTGGAACACTGAGGGAATCCTCAACCTAGCTTAACAGCTTGTGTTTCCACTCTGTCGTCAACCGATTGGATGACGGCAGAGATGGGTACGAAAGCCCAATACAAATCTATGATACGCAATACCTTAAAAAATAAGAACTCAAAGCAACGTGCCAACTTAAAGGGGCGTGAAATTGCTAAAATAAGAAAAGTTCGTAAAACAAAGCGTGCAAAAAACCACATTCAGATTGTTGACACCAAGAAGATTGAGGGTGGTATTGAGGTCTTTGCTCGTTGTTGGGATAAAAAAGGCAAGCAGATTGGTTTTGGTGTTGATGGTAGCGTTGATGTTGAGCGTTTTCGTATATTTAATCCACCAATTCTCGTAGCAGATCCACAGGGAGATATTGTGCGTGAATGGATAGAGGGGAGAGACACAAAACGTGAGCAGCGTTTTAGGGAAGACCCCAAAGAGGCGTTGCTGCAAGTGATTGAACACAACCTATCTGTAATGAAAAATATCCACTCTGATGAGCGGATTGTGAAAGGAAAGATTGGAAACACCACGAGCACATTCTATCCCGATGCTCACACAGAGAGTACCTCTGTTGACGGTATTGTAAGAAGGGACTTGGGGGCTTCTGGTGGGGACGATTGGACAACGATCCGTAATGGTGCAGGTAATGGTTCAAGTGATGCTGGTTCAGCTATAAACCTTTTTAGGTTTGAGGGGTCAAACAACTCATCAACTGAATGGGACTTAATAGCTCGTTCTATTGTATTGTTTGATACCTCTGCTCTCGGAGACTCGGACACGATAACTGGTGCCACGCTTTCTTTCTATGTTACATCAAAAGCTGACCCATTCTCTGACACGCCAGCACTCGCTATAGTAGACTCTACCCCAGCAAGCAACACAGCGTTAGTAGCAGCCGACTACGGGCAGGTAGGCACAACACGCCAAGCATCAGATACTGCCTATGGAGACATCACAGCATCTGAATACAACGACATCACACTAAACTCTACAGGGGAGGCAAGCATCAGCAAAACTGGCATCACGAAGTTAGGTACTCGGTGCGACCTTGACTTAGATGACATTGACCCCAATACACATGGAAGTCGTGATAACACACAAGTCCAAGCGTCTTCTGCTGATGTAAGTGGTACGACACAAGACCCTAAATTGGTTGTGGAGCACTCATCAGTGGTCAACATATCAGTAAGCCCAGCAGCACAAGTTGCTACGTTTTCAGTTCCTACATACGCAGCAAAAACAGGACTTTCAGTTGCTGCAGCAGCTCAAATTGCAACTTTCTCATTGCCTACATATTCAGTCGCCACTGGGCTCTCGGTCTCACCAGCAGCACAGGTGGCGACGTTCACTGTGCCTACGTACACTGTTGATTTACCAGACGTTACATTTTTGCCATCAGCATTGGTGGCGACATTCACGGTACCTACCTATAGCGTTAAACGTGGATGGGTTATTGCTCAAGGTGTGCCACCAGTGGCGACGTTTAGTATCCCTACATACACTCTAAAGTTTGGTCAAACACAGAATCCTGCTACACAGGTGGCGACCTTTACGGTGCCAGCTTATTCAGTGCTCTTTGACCACACGGTATCAGTTGCTGCACAGGTGGCAACATTCAGTATTCCAGCCTATTCACTCACAGCACAGACTCTGGTAACACCATCAGCTGTAGTAGCCACATTTACAATCCCAGCTTATGCGATTGCCTTTGGTATCGTAGTGAGCCCAGATACGCAGGTTTTGACGTTCAGCCTGCCATCACTACTGCACTTTGGTGCGGTGTGGGAAAAAACGGCACGCCCAACGGATAGTACGTGGGGTCGAGCAACACGTAACAGCACTTAATATATGGAACACAAAACAGGAAAAAAAATAAACGATATCCAAACAAAGCTCGATGAGTTCATGCGTAAAAGCAGTAACAATGACATCGGGATTTCAAAGGACATCGAATATATTAAAAAAGAAGTCGGAGAAATCAAGGCTTTAGTAGGTGACCATTATGTAACGAAGGCAGAGTTTGAGCCAATCAAAAAGATAGTTTTTGGGCTAGTCGGACTCATACTGACCGCAGTGGTCGTGGCGGTGGTGTCTTTAGTAATCAAATAATCATGGATATGAAAGACATTATAGATAAGCAGAATAACAAAATCGTCTACTCTATTGCTATACATATTTTGTTACTTGGCTTTATTGCGATAGGTACATACGCTTTTTGGAGCCTCTACCCATACAAGACTTTCACTGCAAATGTTCAGCCTTTTGTTGTAATAGAGAAAGAACTATAGGCAGGTGACACTCTGATATTTCAATCAGATGTATGCCGCCACAGGGTTGGTGAGGTGGAAGTACACCGTTCTTTGAATAATGACGTGCTCATCAGTTTCACAAACTACACATTCTTTCAAGATAAAATCGAGTGTACACAATACGACAACGCATCACTCGAGCTACCAGACAATTTACCAGCAGGTGAGTATCACCTAGAGATAACCTCTTTCATGCAGGTCAATCCTATACGCAGAGTATCGACGACCTTTGTGACGGAGAAGTTTAATATAATAAAATAATATGGCAAACCTAGAAACAAAAAACATCAACATCGGAGGAATCGCAGACAGCGATTATCTTGGAGGTGAGAATAGTGTGGCAGAGGCAATCAACTGTGATATTCACAGTGAGGCTGGTGTCATCAAAGCGAACCAAGCACTGACAAAAGACAGTGGCTCTACTGTGGATGAATTGTGTCTAGCAAAAGTGCCATGTTCAAACGGCTCAACGTATTTCTTTGGAGACGCAGGAGGAGTCTTTGAGAGAGAAAGTGATGGTACTTGGACTGACCACGCTACAGTTTCACCAGCAGCAGGAAGTGCAAAGGTGCTTTCAGCAGAAGAATATCAAGGGTACGTGTACTACGCTATGGAGTCACGATTGGGACGCTTTGCAATCCCTACAGCTGGAGTAGCCCCTACTCAAGCAGATAGTTGGGCAACCTTTGGAGTGACAGATGATACTTTCCACCCTATGAAAAAGGTGAACCTAGTTTTATATATTGGAGATGGTAACCAAATAGCTCAAGTTGATGAGACTACATTTTCAGCAAACGCTTTGGATATTAAAACACCACTACGTATCAGCTCACTAGGAAAGCTCGATACAGACCTTTTACTTGGTACATACGTATCAGACAACGTAAACAGTACAGAAATCATCAGATGGAACACGTGGAGTGTCTCATACAGTGTCTCTGACGACATCCCCGAGGTTGGTATCAACGCTTTTCTTGAGGCAGATAACATCGTACTGGTCAACGCTGGAACGAAAGGAAACATTTATATCTATGATGGTGCACAACTTGAGCACTATAAACAAATCAAAGGTACTTGGAGTTCTACAAACAAGGCTAAAATAAACCCAAATGCCGTATTCAATTTCAACGGTATGCCACTCTTTGGACTCTCACAGGTCACAGGTACTGGCGTAAACCTTGGTATTTATTCAATCAATCGCACAAACAGAAACTATCCATACGTATTAAACCTAGAGTTCACCATCTCAACTGGGAACCTTGCCAACATTCAAGTTGGTTCTATCGCAGGTATTGGGGCTGACCAGTTCCTAGTCACTTGGGTAGATACAAACTCTGGCACAGTCTACGGTTGTGACATTCTAAACCTCACAACAAAAGCCACTGCTCACTTTGTTACTCGTAACTATCTGATTGACCGTACACAGCAAAGCAATTACGGGCGTGTTTATGTGCCTTACAGAACTTTGCCAGCAAGTACATCAATCGATATTCATGCTGCTACTCAACATGCTGCCTTTGGTGCAGCTATGGCAAGTAAGGTAGATACCGAGAGACTGATTGTGGTGAGTGACGATAAGATTGCCACAGCCACAGTTGTGAAAACTAAAACAGTGCTTAACCCAAACAATAACGACGCACCAGAGGTCGAGATGTCTGTTATTGGTTTCCAAGAGGAAGACGCTAACGATTAAAACTATGCCTACAATAAACCCAACAACAACAAATACACCAAACACACCGTACCAAAACGTGCCGTATTTACCCTTGGAAAATAGCGAGCAAACAACTCGACACGGTGCTCAATTCTTTAAGAACGTAAAGCAGTTGAGTGTTGGTTTTGGTTCAAAAGTATTCAGAGTAGACCGTGATGGTATGTGGGCTGGATCAGAGACCTTTGCATCAGCACCGTGGAAAGTAGACTGGGATGGCAACATGACAGCTAGTTCAATCACCATTAGTGGCTACGTAGCCACAGGAGGCTCTCTCGCAGACATAGGAGCAGGAAACATCACAGAGACCTATATTGGTTCAAATGCCATCACAGCCGGCAAAATAAGCGTAAATGACCTTGAGGCTATTTCCGCTGACCTTGGAGATATAACAGCTGGCTCCCTTGATGCTGTAACCATAACAGGTACCACCATCACTGGTAGTACACTCACAACCGCATCATCTGGGCAACGAGTAATACTAACCTCGACGCTGGCAGCTTTCTACAACTTGAGTGGGACAAACATTGTGGATACTTATGCAGGTAGTAACTCATACATTATTGATGGGCAGACTTCTAGCAGTTCCATCGTTTTCAATTGTGGCTCTTCTGGTGCTGTCTTGTTTCAAGATAACAGTACTAGCGTTTGCCAAATTGATAGCAACGGAATATCTCCGTGGACATCAAATGCAGTAGACCTAGGAAACATCCTAAAGAAGTGGAGGGACTTGTGGGTGAATGGAGACTTTGAGTACCACACAATTACACAACCCATCGTATACCATGGGCGTGTATCGGGAACATCAAACCTTGATAATAACAACACATTCAGTATCTCAAATCCATCAACTGGTCGGTATACTGTGACTCACAGTTTTGGACATACGAACTATACGGTACAAGTAACACCAGATGCATCGGTGGTGAAAAATATAACCATCGATGCACAGAACTCGAACGACTTTCGAGTGCGTATTTCTAACCTTTCTGACGCACTGGAGGATAACGACTTTTTCTACGTTGCATACGAGAAACCATAAACATCATGATTAAAAAACTATCAAAACAACAAAAGGAAATGCGAGCTTTAAATAAATTGAAGCTCAAAAAAACCCCTGCAAGAGAGAAGTTCTATAAACAGGTGAACGACGAAATCGCTGCAAATAAGGTCGAGGCTAGAGATATGACAAAGGAACATAGAAAGAAAAAGTCTACTGGAAAACTTGGAGTCAAAAGGTCAATTTAATAGTATATTAAACTCACATCATAACATGAAAAAGACAATTACAAAAACAAGAAAGGGGAAACGAACCACAAATCTTTCGTCTAAAAAGCTGCACGAAAGAGTGCAGGTGTATATGCAGGCAGAGCAGAAATTGCTTGCAAAGCACGGTCTCGCAAAGCGTCTTGTTATATCGTTTCCACATAGTGGGGATAAAATCCCTTTCTTTGGAAAGATAGGACAAACATTGCTCACATGGTCGAGAGCAGTGTTAGATACACAATATGGTGACTTAACTAAACGATAATATGCCTAAACTAAATACAAATACATCAGTCGTAGACTTCATCAAGAGTACAGGGGGTGATAGCTCATTTTCATCACGTGCCAATCTTGCAGTGAAACATGGATTGGTACAAAACGCATCTCAATTTCAAGGTTCTGGTAGTCAAAATACTTCGTTATTGAATAAATTGCGTGGTTCTGCAAACAGTGGGTCAAATCCAGCAGCAGTTGGTGGTAGAGATGATGCTTCATCATTTATCAACGCACGACAAGATAATGATATTGCTGGTGCCAAAAAGAGTGATGAACCAGAGGGGCGAGGATC
>Ga0222673_1000163_pt1 | contig 39572 bp, 44 predicted proteins | sample AntAcemetagen801_FD_179845 | JGI IMG/M metagenome (GOLD analysis project Ga0222673, IMG submission 179845) | Saline water microbial communities from Ace Lake, Antarctica - #801 | ecosystem: Environmental > Aquatic > Non-marine Saline and Alkaline > Saline | place: Antarctica: Ace Lake...
TGCGGGAGTGGGCGAAGATACTCTGTCTGGTATTACCTATAAAACAATAAAAAAATGTGTTGATGTAGATACAAACTCCTATAAGTGTAACGAGTTTGAGGATGTTTTGTCATACACTCCAAATGAGGTTTTAGATGGTGACGGTACAGTGATTGCACCCAGCGCTTTAGCTATGAGTACTAGCAGTGATTTGGTCCATAGATGGTGGGTAGATTTACAGAAGTATAATCAAATAGAGAAACCCCATACTAATTTGCCAGGACTATCCTTTTTTCGTACTAGTCATGCTGATATTCTAGAAATTGACTCACTAAGATCATATATATTTAAAAATTTAATTAAAAAATTGCCAGATGAGATACCAAATTACATTTCAGATGCTGGTCCCCAAGTTAATATAGAAGATAGATTAATTTTTACTCTGCATTCGCCACTCTCCTTGTCAGCTATTGATAATGAGGGGAATAAGGTTGGTGAAAATGAGATATCAGTACCGGGAGCGACATATTCTCGCTATGGGGAAGTACAAATACTTAAAATGCCTTCTGATTTGGAATTTACACTTGAACTAACGGGAGAAGTCACTGGCTCATTTACTTTAGATATAGTAGAAGAAGGTAGTAGCAGCGTCGTTTCGACTACTACTTTTTCTGCCATCCCATCATCAACTTCTACGCTTGTTACTATGGATTTCTCTAGCGGAACTCTCGAAGATGGTGGCTCATTAAAAGTTGACTATGATGGAGATGGTACTACAGACACTAATTACTCGACGGTCTTAGGTGAGACAGTGACTGAACCAGATGGTGGAGAGTCTTATTCAAATATTGATGAATTAATTTCTCTGCTTCATGCAAAGAATAAACTTATTGAATCTAGAAAGGTTAGATCGCAGTTTTCATATCGCATCAGAGTTATAGAATTTTTTAATAGATATTCAAAAAGAGGGCACTTCAAGAAAAGTCTTATCAAGATTGGCGAGAAAATACTGAAAGAGATTAATGCTACTCTAGTTAAACAAGTAAATGATGCGGAAAAAGATAAAAATAAGAAATTATTCCCAAAACTTTGGACAAGGTTTTGGCGTTAACAGATAAATTATTTTCATATGAAATTTATAAGTAAAAAGAACATCCTACTTTTATTTCTGTTTGTTTTAATATTTACTATCACAGTATTATACGCACCTTTTCTTTGTAGAAGTGGTGAAAATGAGCTTATTTGTAATACAAAAGAAATAGTGGCATTTATTCCGGGAACAATTTTAGGTTTAATTTTTGTTTTTTTGCTTTTGCTTTTGCCAGTATTAACAACTCTGCCTTTTAAGAACCATGTCTTTAAAGCGTGGATTGCATCTGCCAAGTTCACCTTTCCAATTGTTCTTTTGGGCTCACTTTACATTAGTGACTTGCCAGTGGGTGGTTCTGGATTCCATCCTATCCCTAATCTCGACTCCTTGATCTATTCTCTATGTTTATATGGAAGTTATTTCTTAGTTTCTTTTGTGATTATAGGTTTAGCCTGGTACAGGAGTAGAAAGAAGATTTAATAAAATTACTTCATTACAAACTATTATTAGTTGCTGGATAGTTGCTTTCTTGGAGGCGTTGGTCGCTGGCCTTTAGAATGGCGGCTTTTATGTCACGAGGTTTTGGGAGACCAGTAGCTTTGAATTCTTCTTCACTGTGACCTGCTGTTTCAACATTAATATTTCCGAAGTCGAGCATGGTGGCTAAGAAGCCATTTATTTCTATATTCATATCTTGTAGCCTCTCTAATCGGAAGCTGGCAACATTTCGGCGAAAGAAGCCCTTTTGGTTTACTAGGATAACTCTGCGGTCGGTAAGGGTAAGAATGTCTAGATAATAGTTGGTCCAGATTGAGAAAACTCCTATCCACATGAAAATAAACCACAGTCCATAAGTGAAGGTGAAGACTGGTCCTGCTAGGGCTAAATCGAGATTCTCGAAGGCTGGTATAGATTCTAAATCAACTAACAGCCAAATTATTGGGGGAGCAATAATTGCTACAATCATGCCAACCAGTTGACCAACTATTACAAACCAGTGACGTCTGGTCTGAATAATTACTTCCTCGTCGTCTTCTAGTTTTATTTTATCGAGTAACATGATTAAAAAGATTGAATACTAAGCCACATAGTAAAGAGGATTGTTCCCACACCAAACAAAAAGGCTCCGGTGGCAACTGCGTTGGCTTTGGAACTAGAGCCATAGCTATACCAATGATAAGAAAATACTAGTGTGTATAGAGAACTGATTAAGATTACTAGGTAAAAAGCAATCTCGGCGATAGTTTGTACAAAGGATGCTTCCATAGTTCTATTTTGACACAGTTTTTATTTATATTTTTTGTAGGCGTGTATAGCGCTCAATTTGATACTGGTCAGTATAGGTCTGAGACTCAAATCCGTTTTCTTTTGCCAGCTCTGCTATGGCGATACTTTGCTCTGGTTCGTGTTCTATATATAGAACACCGTTTTCACTTAAATTGTCTGGTGCTTGTTTAATGATTTTCTCTATAATCTCTAAACCATTATTTCCACCATATAAAGCCAAGTGTGGTTCATAATCTCTTACCGACAGGTCTGATCTGTCGGAAGTAGGGTTGATATAGGGTGGATTACTAAGAATAAAATCGTAAGTGTTGTCTTTGATGTTTTCAAACAAGTCTGACTCAAAAACCTTGTAGCGTGTGCAGGCAATATTATTTTTGCCCAGGTTTTTACCAATAGTGGGGAGGTGAGATTTGTCTACTTCTGCGAAGTGTACGTGGCTGTTTGGTATTGCTTTAGCTACAGCAATACCAATAACTCCGCTGCCTGCGCAGAGGTCTAGGATTTGGAGAGGCCGCGGCGAAGCCGCGGCCTCTTTCTCAATTTCCTTAATAACTTCTTCAACCCAGTATTCAGTTTCGGAGCGGGGGATTAAGGGCTTTGAGTCAAGATATATATCACAATTAAGAAATGGTACGTTCCCAATTATGTACCCCAATGGTTCTCCATTTTTAAGTTTCTCTAAGTCGGTGAAAAAAGCTTCGCTTTTTTCACCTTGATACTTTTCCTCCAACAACCATTTTTCTTCCTTAGTATTCATAATTAACTAGTACTATGTTGTTCACTAGGGTTATTGTCAACCGAGGACAGGTAGAGATTGAGATAAGTGCAATACTTTTGTTATACTGCACGCACATGTCAGAAACACCAATGCTTGAGATTAAAAATCTCACAAAAAAATACGGAGATAAGGTAGCAGTTGATAATATTTCACTTTCTATACCTAGGGGTAGTTTTTATGGTCTACTGGGTCCAAATGGAGCTGGTAAGAGCACGACCATTCATTGTATTACTGGTATTGCTCAGCCTACTTCGGGCCAGATTCTAGTTGATGGTACAGATGTTGTTAAGGATTATAAAAAAGCTAGAACTAAAGTTGGTCTTTCACCACAAGAATTTAACGTAGATTTCTTTTCTACTACTGAGCAGCTGATGGATTATATGGGTGGTTATTATGGAATCAAGGCTCCACAAAGGAAGGAAAGAATTGAGGGTTTGCTTGAGCGTTTTGATTTACTTGAATATCGAGACGTTAAATTTCAAAAACTTTCTGGTGGTCTTAAACGTCGAGCTATTTTAGGAAGGGCCTTAGTGCACACTCCAGATCTTCTAATTTTAGATGAACCAACAGCGGGGGTTGATGTTGAACAAAGGCGTGACTTGTGGGCTTATCTAAAAGAAATGAATGAGAGAGGAAAGACAATCATTCTTACCTCACACTATCTGGAAGAAATTCAGTATCTTTGTAATGAAATTGCGATTATTAATCATGGCAAAATTGTATCTGAAGGTTCAAAAGAAGATTTTATGAAAGGTGGTAAGTCTGTGGAAGAAAGGTACTTGGAAATTACCAGAAGTGATAACGAATCTAGAAAATAATATGGTTGGAATAAATTGGATTGGTCTGTATACAATGTTGCGTCGCGAGGTTAAGCGCACGATGCGAGTGGCTGTTCAGACTTTGATAGCGCCTGTAATTTCAGCTGCTCTGTATATTTTCATTTTTGGAACTGTGATTGGAACCAAGATTGATGACTTTGCTGGAGTGCCTTATATTTCTTTTGTTTTTCCTGGTATTTTAATGCTCTCTATTATTAACGCATCTTTTGCCAGTGCTTCTAGTGCTTTGTATTTTATGCGGTTCACTCGTGGTATTGAGGAGATGCTTATTTCACCTTTTTCTTATCTAGAGATGCTGATTGGACTAGTTGGTAGTGCTTTAACGCGTGCAAGTATGGTGGCGCTGCTTATTTTGTGCGTTGGGCTGCTTTATGGAGCTGTGACCTTGACCCACCCTTTCTGGTTTATCTTTTACGTGTTATCAATTTCGGCGATTTTTGCCATGCTGGGAATTATAGTGGCACTTTGGGCCGAAGGCTTTGAGCAGCTTCAGGTTCTTAATACTTTCATAATTACCCCTCTTACATATTTGGGAGGCATTTTCTACTCTGTTACTATGCTGCCAGAATTAGCTGCTAACATTACTGTTTTTAATCCTTTCTTTTATTTTGCCGACGGTATCAGAAGTAGCATGATCGGCTACAGCGAGGCCAATTCAGCTATTGGTTTGATGGTTGTGCTGGGACTGGTGATTGGTTTGGGTGTCTTGGTTACATATTTATTCAGTCGTGGCTGGAAGATTAGAGTCTAGTTTTTTAAATAGTTGAATTAACAGCTCGGCCGCTACGCGGCCGAGCTTTATTGCTACAATAGTAACTATGAATAATGAAAAACTCTATAAAATCGCTGAGAAATTACTAACCCCCAAGAAAGGAATTCTGGCGGCTGATCAAAGCTCTAAAACAATAGGTAAGCAACTGCAAGCAATCGGTGTTGATCCTACTGCCGAAAATCGCCGTCGCTACCGACAGCTATTATTTACCACACCTGATATCGACAAGTATGTAAACGGCATCATTTTCTATGATTCCACTATCAGAAACGAAACAGATAAAGGGGAGCCATTTGTTGACCATATTCTTTCTAAAGGAATTATTCCGATTATTAAAGTAGACAAGGGTACTGCAGATTTAGATGGGTTCCCGGGTGAACTAGTGACAGAAGGTTTGGATGGTCTAGACGCAAGACTGGCAGAGTATTTCCACATGGGAGCCAGAGCAGCAAAGTGGCGCGCAGTTGTGAATATTTCTGATGCATTGCCTACTACTGAGTCTATAAAGTTTAACTGTCTTCTGTTGGCACGTTATTCAATCCTTTGCCAAAAGAATGGTCTGGTGCCAATTGTGGAGCCAGAAGTAATCTACAAAGGTACTCATGATATTAAGAAAGCCGCTGAAGTGACAGAACTTACTCTCAAAACTTTGTTTGCAGTTCTTAGTCAATATCGGGTTGATCTCAAAGGAGTTATTTTGAAATCCAGCATGGTACTCGCTGGCAGTGAAAATGAGAACCAATCAACACCAGAGGAAGTAGCTAAAGCGACGATAAAAGTATTTATGGAATCTGTGCCAAAGTCTATTCCTGGGATTGTTTTTCTTTCTGGCGGACAGACACCAGAGCAGGCGACGGCAAATCTAAACGCTATAGCTCAAATTGAAAAAGAACGCGGGGGATTACCTTGGCAGATAGCCTTTTCCTTCTCAAGAGGGATTGAAAAGCCAGTTCAGGATGCTTGGCAAGGAAAAGAGGAGAATGTGGAAAAGGCTAAGCAGGTACTTATTGAAACCTTAAAGCAAAACAGTCTGGCCGACCAAGGGGCATTATAAGGCCTGATAAACCATAAAAAACCAGTTTATATGATTGACCAACCCGCTTCTCTCTGGTAGAATCCTCCCACTATGTCACAAGAAAAGATCGTGCGTCTGGTTACTAAAGGTTCTGACGGAAAAGGAAAAAACAACGTATATTACGCTCGTTTTAATAACAAGAACAAGAAGGACCCGAGTGCCAAACTAAAACTCCGAAAGTACAACAAAGTAACTCGTAAACACGAGGAGTATACTCAGAAGAAATAAACAAAAAACCTTCCATTTAAATGGAAGGTTTTTTGTTTAGTATTGCTTAATCCAGAAACCATCGATGATTGGAACTGGTTGGAAGCGACCAATATGAGTGCGCTCGATAGAGTAGGCTAGGGCAGGTGTGCCAAGTTGTCTACCGATTTCAGCAGCCAAAGCTCGCATATATGTGCCAGAGCTTGATACACAATCAAAAGTGGCTATCTGAAGTTCTTGTTTCTTATGATATTCAAGCCAAGTGTCCCAGCTCATTCTCACATCACTTCGTCTGAAATCTGCTCCCAAGGCTTTACTTTTTTCTGTCACAGGTTCGATTGATTCAATCCGTTCTCGAGCCTCACGATAAATAGCTTCAGCTGGTTGTGATTCCAAATCGATAAGACTTAATTTATGAACCTTAGTGTGAGCAATTGGGATCTCGATTTCATGTAGTTTATTTTCTAGAGCCCAAAGATGGAGGGGTTTACCACCAACTGTCTTTGAAGAGAATATAGGATATTGCAGGGAAATGTTACCAGTTAAGCTTTTGGCAATGGTCTTAAGGGTTTGGTCATCGATACTCGGCGCCGGCTTCCAATTTAGTAATCCTAAAATATCTCCAGTGTCAGAACCAGTTCCAAATAGAACTCGGAAACGATAGCCTTTATCTAGCTTGTGGTATTTCTCTTGCTCTTTGCACTCATCGCCAAGTAGCACTAGCAATTTTCCGCTTGCCATTGGGTCTAGGCGTCCTGCATAGGCCATACTTACCCCGTCTAATTCAGAATTAAGCGAGCGGTATTTTTCAACAGTCTGGAGTGGGGTCTCACCAACTACTTTATTTAAAACGACGAATTTTTCCATTCTGGCTACAATAGCACAGCTTATCTAAAGATTCTCTGGACAAAATTTATTGCCAGTAGTGAGGTTTTTTTGTTTTATAGTTATTTTGTTACCTAGTAAGAAAGACTTGGTTGTCTATTTCGTCATAGATAATATGCGAATAACAATTTTCTTTCTACTGGTTGCACTACTAATTCCAGCTCAAGCTTCGGCTTTTGAGGTGGCTGGCTGGGTCCCATGGTGGCAAGACACCATGGGTACTAAGAGTGCTAAAAATAATATTAGAGACTTAGATATTATTTATCCGTTTGCTTATGAGGTGGAAAGCGGTGGTGGAATAGTAGACAAGGCAGATTTGGAGGATGATAAATGGCAAGATTTATTTGATAGAGCTGAAGATAAAGATGTTTTGATTATTCCAAGTGTAGCTTGGTTTAATGGCGCAGATATTCATGAAGTTTTAAGTAATAAAACTAAACGCTCGGCACATATTGATGAAATTGTGGATATGGTTAAGGAGGGTGGATATGATGGTGTGAATATCGACTACGAATCAAAGCTTTCTAAAACCATCGATTATTATTCTATTTTTCTAGAAGAACTGAAGGATGAGCTTGGGAAGAAGAAACTTACTTGTACTGTTGAGCCTAGGACACCACCTGAATATCTATACCGAGATATTCCTGCAACTATTGAGTATGCAAATGATTATAAGGAAATAGCTAAGCATTGTGACTGGGTGGAGATAATGGCTTACGACCAACAAAGAGCTGCGCATTACTTCAATGAAGCTGGTAAAGGATATCCATATATCCCAGTTGCTGACGCAAAATGGGTAGAAACTGTAGTTGAACTGGCTTTGAAGGATATACCGGCAGAAAAAATAATGTTGGGCGTACCTACCTATGGTCGACAATGGACTCTTACTGTGGCACCTGAATGGTATAAGAGCTACAAGAGCGTTAGTTCTATAAACCAACCTGATGCTGATGAATTGGCAGATGATTATGATGTAGAACCTGGTCGTAATCAGGCAGGGGAGTTGAGCTATAGTTTCTTTCCTGAGGATTCTCCTTATAAAATTATAGATATTTTGCCGACTCCAAAAGGAACTCCTGTTGGTATGGAGTCAGCTGCAAAAGCTCTGTTTTTTGCCACTGCGACTGGTATGGAGGTTCCGGTAAATATCGTTTGGTATTCAGATGCTAAGGCGATAGATGAAAAGATAGACCTAATAGAGAAGTATGATTTGAAAGGTGTTGCTTTGTTTAAGATAGACGGGGAGGAGGATAAAAAGATTTGGAGGCTTTTCTAAATTAGGTGGGGTTAGAAAAAGGTCGGGGCGCCGCAGGCGCCCCGACCTTTTTCTTATAGCTCACAAGTTAAACCGCAGCTTTCTGGTGGTGCAATACCACGCTCAGTGCAAGTTCCGGAATAGATGCATGAATCGTTCGTGAGGCTATTAAGATATTGATTAATCTTCACGTTATCAACTAGTCCATAGTAGATCATAATTTGGTCTTCATCTTTGGGTTCGTAGTCGTTAATGTTTTCTACAATCTCCTTATTTACATATAGCTCCAACACATATCTATCATCCTCACAGTAGTTATTGCCAGTGTCTAAGGTTAAGCAAGTTTTAGACATATAAATACCGAGAGTTTCCAAAAAATCTATCAAACTTATATCCTCGGCGTGTACATGTATTACCTTATCTTCATTATCATGCAGATGCACATCTTCGCTCAGGACATGTCCACTATAGGATTGATAACGGTTGTCTGTGAGGTCCATTCGTTCATTATTAATATAAATAGCAAAGTCAGCATGAATATGTACCTCATCACTCAAGCTGGTACTAATATTTTCTAGGTTTTGGTAAAAATAAAGTCCAACCACAGACAGTATAAAGCCCAAGGCGAAAGCCAGCGGGGGATTTCTCCATTCGTAATTCTGCTTATTCCAAGCTGATAGGTAATACATAGATTTGCTATGTTGTACTACAAAAAATAACTGATTACCACTGTATCGGCTTCAATTTGTGGTCTACTAAGTATTTGTTGGTCAGACTAAAATGTTTGCAACCGAAGAATCCACGGTGCGCGGACAGAGGGGAAGGGTGTGGAGCTTCAAGTATTAAGTGTTTTTCTTTGTCTATTAAATTAGCTTTGCTTCTAGCGTAGCTACCCCAAAGTATAAAAACAACGTTTTTCTTTCGATCAGAGATTGTTTTAATAATATTATCTGTGAACGTTTCCCAGCCAAACTTTTGGTGAGAGTTTGGCTTTGCCATTTCAACCGTCAGAGTAGCATTTAGGAGTAAGACTCCTTGCTTAGCCCAACGTTCCAAGTTAACACTTTCTGATATTTCTATATTTAAGTCCTCACTTATTTCCTTATAAATATTTCTTAGAGATGGGGGAATTTTAATGTCTTCCGGAACTGAAAAAGCCAAACCTTGAGCTTGGTTTGGTCCGTGATAGGGGTCTTGTCCAATAATTACTACCTTAACTTTATCGAAAGGACAAAGACCAAAGGCGTTGAAAACCAATTCTGCTGGAGGAAAAATTATGTTACTTGCATAAGCTTCTTGTACTTTCTTGGTGAGTGTACAAAAATACTCTTTATTAAATTCACCTCCAAGTATCTTCTTCCAGCTTGCCTCCATTCTTGATTTCATAAGTCACTGGATTTTATCATGTAAATTTATAAATCTGTCAGGTCTATAAAAACTTCCTCAAAATTTACTATTTTACCTTTTTTATCCACATCTATATTTTCTCGCTTATACAATTTTCGACGCTTTTGTTCATCTTCAGGTGAAAACCAGACTTTGCCATTTGCATAAACAATCCTGTGCCAAGGAATGGCATTTTTATTGGGAAATTTGCCTAGAATGCTAGATATACTGCGAGCTGCAAGCGCGCCGCCTCCGGCGGCGCGCGCCAAAGAACCATAAGTCACCACTCTACCTTCAGGTATTTGCAGTGCTAATTCCAAAACTCTTTCTGAGAAACTCACATTTATAGTTTATCACTGAATTAATCCATGGATTAATTCAGTGATAAGTACATGTACAAGATGATAAGATATTACTATATGCCAAGACGTACTCTAAAAGATAAAAATATTCGTAAGCTTTACAAGCATCCACGTGGAACCACAACTGTTTCTATACCCAAAGAGATAGTGGACACATTACGCTGGCGTGACGGCCAAAAAGTTGTGGTTGAGAGAAAAGGTAAGAATGTGGTGATAAAAGATTGGGTGAAGTAAGTTGTTCACAGAATCATGTACAAAAAGGGCACAAATGCTTTGCACCCTTTTTGAAATACTAGCCTTTGCTGGAACCCATTTCGAGAAAAGACCATGATTGCAACGCGCGGAGCGCGTGGTGTTTCGATACGCGCCTCGCTGCTCGCTCCACTCGGCACCAAACCCAAAGAAATTTCCTTACAATCATATTTTCGGTGGAGAGTGAGCCGTGCTGAGGGCACGGAGCAAGACCTTGTGAGCTGTTTTATGAGCGAAGCGAAATAAAAGAGCCACAAGGTGTACTGCTCCTGTAGGGAGATGGGGAGGAACTGGCAAAAAAGAAAGGATATTTCTTTGTTTTGGTTCCGCCGCTTTAAGTTCTCAAAAGATAACTTTTTCACTATAGGTTGTATTATACATCATTAGCGTGCAAATCAATATTCCTGTATAATGTCAATATTGTGGAAAAGTTATGCAAACAGCACCGAAACGATTAGCACAGAATATGAAGCGTATTCGTGAGGAAAAACAAATGTCACAAGGCGACATTTGCCGAGCGTTGAGTTGTGATAGAGCGTTTATCAGCAACCTCGAGGCGGGTAATGGTAATCCAACTCTCACAACCATAGAACGTGTCGCTAAGGCACTTGGAGTGACAAGCGATGAACTTTTGAAATAATAAACGTATGGCAAAGCTTAAAGACACTCCAAAACACGATAGGCCACGCGAGAAATTTCTCGAAAAAGGCAGCGATGCACTGACCGACTGTGAATTGTTGGCTATTTTGCTTGGGAGCGGCATTAAAGGCACAAACGTTAAATTGCTTGCGCAAAAAATATCTCGAAAGTTTGGCGATAAACTCATGGATGCAACAGTGGAAGACCTGAAGGAGATCCCAGGTATCGGTAACGCTAAGGCGTTACAAATCGCCTCAATGTTTGCTCTTGCACGCCGTATGTATGACAAGCACAATGGCGACGAAGAACACAAGGTGTTGTCAGCACTAGATGCTGCGATGTTGGTTCCAGAACTGAAAACGGCAAAAAAAGAACATTTGGTTTGTCTCTATCTCAATGCGCGAAGCGTATTGGTTCACAAGGAGATCGTGTCGGTCGGCACGCTGGACAAAAGCATCATCCATCCGCGAGAAGTGTTTGCGCCTGGTCTTGAAAAACACGCCGCCAGCGTCATCGTTATTCATAATCACCCATCGGGAGATCCATCACCGAGCGATGAAGATAAACAAGTTGCCGCTCGAATTGTTGAAGCTGGTAAAATTGTCGGCATAAACGTCCTTGATTTTCTTATTATCGCGGAACGAGGTGTGCACAGTATTCTTGCAGAATTGCAAAAGGTTGAACCGAAGGCGACTGATTATGTTGCCGAAGGCAACCAAGGATCACTTTTTGATCTGCTTGCGGATTCTCGCCACATGTACTTCTTGGGTGTAAATGACAAAGCCCCCGAACCGATAACAAAGACAAAGCACAAGTTCATTGATCTTTTTGCGGGCATTGGCGGTTTTCATGTTGCTTTTCATAACGCTGGAGCGGAGTGTGTATTTGTGTCCGAGTGGGATGAGCCGGCGCGAACTACATACAGACACAATTTTTATAAAGTTTCACCAGATATATTTAGGAATGGAAATTTTGTTGGCGACATCACAAAAGTCAACGAAAAAGAAATGCCTGACTTCGATATTATTACAGGAGGTTTTCCTTGCCAGCCATTTTCACAAGCAGGTTTCAAAAAAGGTTTCAGTGAAGCGCGCGGCACATTGTTTTTTGATGTAGTTCGCCTTATTAAAGAAAAGCAACCTAGAGCGTTCTTCCTTGAAAACGTAAGGGGTCTTTACGCCCATGATGGAGGAAAGACATTTGAGACAATCAAGCGCATCATTGAAGAAGACCTCGGTTATTCATTCCATGCAAAAATCGTAAAAGCATCCGACTTTGGTATGCCACAACATCGTCCGCGATTGTTTTTGGTCGGTTTCAGAGACGGACACGATTTTGAATGGCCCGAGCCTGAGAAAAAACTCCGATACAACATGTCTGATGTTTGGGGCGGAAAATGTGATAAGGATGTAGGCTTCACGCTCCGTGTTGGTGGGCGTGGGAGCAGTATCACCGACAGACGAAACTGGGATTCGTATCGTGTAAATGGCAAAGTTGTTCAACTTGGACCAAAAGAAGGTCTGAAAATGCAAGGATTCCCTAAATGGTTTGAATTTCCAGAAGATGTATCATCAGTACAATCAATGAAGCAATTGGGTAATTCTGTTGCCGTCCCCGCTATTCAAGCTGTTGCAGAAAGAATAATCGAAACACTGGAAAAATATGACAAATAAAACCAAAACAACTCTTACAGGCAACAAAGGCGAATGGTCTGAGTTTTATGCCTTTATCAAAATCCTAACCGATGGAAAGGTTTTTAGTGCTGACAAAAATCTAAAGATTCTTGAGGATCATTTTCATATCGTCCTAAAAATAATTCGCCAAGAAGCGATTGGAAAGAAAGAATACGATATTTCAAAAAATGATGGACAAGTGGTTGTTTCTGATGAAAATGCAGAAATAGCAATAGTTGATCTGGAGAAAATCAAAGGGAGCGTAGCCAAAGTTTTTGAACAAATTAAAAATTCCAAAGGTACGACATTTGAAGTCGCGAGCGCAACAAGTCCAATGAGCGATCTCCACTGTACTCAAATGCGCGCTTCGAGCGGTAAAAAAGCCGACCTGACCATTGTTTTGCACGATAAAAAATCTCCCGAATTCCCAGAACTCGGTTTCAGTATCAAATCAATGCTCGGTTCTCCAGCAACTCTTCTTAACGCATCGGGCGCTACGAATTTTCTGTATCACATTGCTACGGAAGATAATAAGCCCATACAAGGTAGTAACAATATGTCTGTAAGAGACGCAGCAAAATTAACATATGGTGTCGGGGCACAACTTGAGTTTATCGGAATGGATAGCGATGTTTTTCGCCGCAACCTGCGAAAGATTGATTCCATATTCCCAGAAATAGTCGCACAGATGTTGAGGCATTACTACATGGGAGAAGCGACAACAATAAATGACCTCGCGCATAAAATTACCGACGATTCAGCCTTTATGGAGCGAATAGATTTCACTAAGGAAATGTTGCTTATGAACATAAAGCGCTTTCTATCAAGTATTGCTCTCGGTATGATGCCGAGTAAAGATTGGGACGGATATACCGAGGCGCACGGCGGCTATATCATCGTTAAAGAAGACGGTGACGTCGTTTGTTACCACCTATACAATCGCGATAAGTTTGAAGATTACCTGTTCTATAATACGAAACTGGATACACCTAGCACTACTCGTCACGGATTTGGGAAAATTTATGAAGAAGAAGGTAGGCAACGAATGAAGCTTAATTTGCAGATAAGATTTTTAAAGTAGTAATACTACAAATGGTTAATTAAAATGTTTGTCTATGAAATTGGAAAAATGTGAAGTAAATTATTTTAGGCGCATAAAAAAACTTGAGCTTGATTTTATAAAATCAAATGACAGTATTGTTGTGCTTGCTGGTCAGAATGAGTCAGGTAAGAGCACCATATTAGAGGCGCTAGAGTCTTTTTACCAAGAGGGTTTTTCTGATGATTCAGCATTTCTACTAAAACAAGACAACAAAGGCAAACAAAAGGCGGAGTTTATCTTCTCTGTTAATGACAAAGATATTGAAGACCTTTGTGACCTACTCGCAGGGGCTATTAGTGCTAACGTTGCTTTCTGGGACTCACTGAAAGAAGATCTCAAGGGATCAACTGTCTTAAAAAAGATTAATTTTTGTTAGTGGCGAAGAATAAAGCCACCACACGCTCCGCGCGTTGTAATCGTGGTCTTTTCGCGAAATGGGTACGAGCAAAGTCTAGTTTTGTGGACCCATGGGGACCGGCTTCGCCTTATCGAAACTTACAGTTTCAGTACAGGTTGTCGATATTTTCTTCCTGTCGTCACAAAATATCAGTCAACCTCTTCGATTCCCACGCAAACAGTCTCCCAGACTGTTTGCTCGTGGAATCACAGTGTATTTTATACAAGAAAAAACAGCTTTGTTGAGTAGTTTTTTCGGTAAAATATAGTTGTGGACCCACGGGGAATCGAACCCCGGACTCATCCATGCCATGGACGTGTATTACCTCTATACTATGGGCCCTTGGTGAAAAACAGATTAGCATATATTGAATGTTGAAACTATTTCAAAAGTCTGTAGAATGACTGTCACTTGGTTCTTTTTAAGAATTAAGTAAACACATTCCGGCGTAGCTCAGCGGATTACAAGTAAACAGTTTTACTTGTAATCTGTTCGTGCAACGACTGGACGGTGTGAGTTTACGAACAGTCCAAAAGTGGAAGAGGTACTCTACTGTTAAATATCATTTAAAATGGTGTCTAGTCTGGGTACATACAATTAAATAACACATTCCGGCGTAGCTCAGCGGTAGAGCAGTTGACTGTTAATCAATTGGTCGCAGGTTCGAATCCTGCCGCCGGAGCCAGGTAGGAGAAGAGGTAGCTAAAACTGCCTCTTTTCCTTTTGTAGTAAGGATATTTTCAAGTTCGAGCGGACTTAATACAGCTTTCCATTCAGAAATGTACTTTTCTATAGCCAAATATGGATACAGCAAGTCAATGTTGAGTTTTTTATCCTTAAGAGTCATGTTCGAGCCGAGTGCAGACAAAATGTTTCTTCGCGCCTGAAGGTCTCCCTTTCCAAAGTGCCGATGGGCAAAGGTGCAGAAGTTAAACACTCTTTCAGATAACTCTAGCGTCTTATCAAATCTATTTTCTGATTCACCCATCTGTCCTTTTATAGATTCAAGTTCACCTTTTAGTTTTTGTTTCTCTACCTTAAATTCTCCTGGTGAATAAATGCCGTAATCTTTATTTTGTGAAGATGTGTATTCTCGATTAAGGCGAGCCAACCTTGTCTGACATTCTGTATGTGAATCCTTAAGGGACTTACCAACCGTCTGTTCTTGTTTAACTTCTGTTGACTCTCTTTCCTGAAGATAATCTAGTGCAACATTTAAGTAGTCTTCATCGATTGTCATTTCTTGTAACTTTGTATCGACTTGTTTTTCCAAATCCTTAAGAGAAATGTATTTTTGAGAACAGGGACCACGTTTTTTACTACAGCGATAATATGTGTACTTCAAAAGGTTAGGACTATTCATTTCGGAAATATCCTTTTGACACCTCGGGCAGTCTGTTCGATTAATAGTTGAAAATTTAGCCTTGCAGTCACAAATACATTGCTCTTTTACTTCGGCGGTAATACCACTTCCACATTCGCCACAACTCATTAATCCTGTATAAGAAAATTCTCTAGTCTGTGCCTGTGGTTTTCCTTTCTTTCCAAGAAGAATTTGTATTCGGTCAAATTCATTTTTGGTTATCATCCAAGGATGCTTACCTTTATGTAGTTCCACTATTCCGTCCTCGTTCTTCCACTCGAATTCTCCATAATAAAAAGGGTCATGAAAAATACTATACATATGACTCATGGAAAGTGGTTTATTTCCTAGCCTTTTGCGAGGAAATGTTCTTAAGCCCCACTCTTTCTCAGCAATATCTCTAATTTTTGTCACTGAATAAGTTCCCGTAAGCATTAAGTCGAACATCTTTCGGACCAAATCAAATCTGTCTGGGTCCGCAATAATAATTTTATTTCCAACCTCTCCAATATTCATATAACCAACTGGAGCTGGAGAGGGTCTCCATCCGTTCTTAACCTTATTTCTTAAACCTCTCTTAGTGTCCACACTTAAATCTTTTACATACTGAGTAGCCATTCCAAATTCAACTTGCATCATCAATACATTATCTGAAGGCTTATATTCTGCACTATAAGTCTGGATATGTTTTATGAGTCCTTGTTGAAGCATCCAACTTATTTGTCCTCCATCAATAGGATTACGAGCCAGGCGGTTTAATTTCCAGCAAAGAATAGCATCAGCTTCTCCTTTGTGTATCCTCTCTAGCATTTCATTAAATTTCGGTCTTCCTGGTTTCTTTGCTGATTGAGACTCAGACACGAAATCAACCACATTTAAACCCAGAGTTTCTGCTAGTTTTTGATTCTCAGCAATCTGGTCCTCAATTGATGCGACCTGTCTGTCTTCAGATTCTGACGAGCGCCTACTATAGGCTAGGTATCTTAGTTTATGGAGTTCTTCTGACATATTTATATTATACCTTTTCTTTAATATATTTTTTATATTCGAGTATGACGTGGAGTAATTCATTTGCTTCCTCAGACTTCGTCCTTCTTAGTATATTTTTCACCATATAGACATCTTGAATTATAGCCCTGCAACAACCACACACGGCTTGAGCATCTTCATTAATAATAACTTTACATTGTTTATCATTTTTCATAGTAATTTAACTTAGTTGGTAATAGATACTTGCGGAGTTACAGACTTGTTTTTTCCTAAAGAAAAGTAAAACTTTGCAAGTTTGCAACATATATATTAATCCGCAAAAAACTTTTGCATTTCATCTTGAACTACGGATTCTTCAGGTAGAGAGTAATAATTCTGCTTACCTTTCTTCCCTTGCTGTAATTTTTCTGAATCCACCAAACCCTTCAAAGCGTCTCTGATATTTCTTTCACCAATTCTTTTTTCAGAACCAATGATGCTTATTAGTTCATTTGTGGTCCTCCCACCCTCTGTAATAATTTCTAAGGCGTATTTTTTAGCTTGTTCCTTTTGAGTATCCTTTTCTTCAATTTCTCCGATGTACTCAAGAGTGGTTCTTTTTTGCGTAAATTCATCGTCTAGGTACGAATCCTTCATAGAGATACTAAAAGGCTCGATTTCTTGAGCTAGTCTGTTTTTTCTTTGGTACATCTGAATCTCATCAGAACCTGATTCACTTCTTAACATCAACAATATTTCAACACCCGCTGTTTTATCTTGAGAACCCAAAAGATGTTCCTTTTGAGGAATCTTCTTCTCGAAGTTACTGGGTTTTCTAAAATGGTCGAGCCACACAATAGTTACACCCTTATCTTTAAGGCTCCTGAATCTGTTAAAGAACATTCTTACGTCTTCAGCCTTATCTTCCTTTAGACCTCCAGCAACGGCTCTTAAGGTGTCTATAAAGACCACTTTGACATTGAGGTGTCTAATGACTGCATGCAACCACGTAGCTCCCTCTGTGGTGTTTAGATTTAATTCTTTATCATTATAGAAGTACAACTTATGTTTACTATTTTTTGAGAACCCTAATTGTCTACATCTTCTCTGCAACTCACTCCTTGAATTTTCACAATCGACATACAGAACATTACATCCAAATGTTTTAAACCCATCAGGTCCTAAAAACATTTCTTCAGATACAATCGCTCTTGCTTGTTCTAGCGCAATCCAAGTCTTTTTCTCTCCAGAAATAGAAGACAATATAGCTGACCCCTCATTTGGCAAGAGGTCTTTAATACGATATTGGTTTTTAGGGGTCTTCTGCTGATTTAATTGTTCCCAAGTAATAGGCTCTGATATAGTAAAACCCATCTCCTTATCCATTTCAGCCATTTCAATCTCACACTTAACAATTTCGAGCATTTCTTCAAAAGAATACGAGCTTTCTAGTTCTTTTTTATTAATTTCTTCTTCCATAACTTATTTTTTTAATATTTACGTCTTTTGTAATTGTGTCGACCAGCACAATTAATTTTTCAAACATTTCATCTGCCGAAACGTCATCCAAAAGGACACCAGTTTTTGATTGGTGTAGTTGTTTTAATCTTTCAATGTAATTCTTTTTGTGACTAAAAACTGAGTCCATAGACTCATACTAAGGACTGTAGTTAAACAAGCAATCAGCTTTTTAATTTCATGTTTCATGGCTTAAAAACAAGTTAATATCAACTTAATATTGAATTAACCCCATCTTAAAATTAAATATATCAATCTAATATTAAAGGAGTGGCAAGTTACCACTAAGATGATATTTTTATGCTATATCAGAGTTATCCACATTAGACAGCATTCGACCATTCAAAAGATTAAAAGGCAATACTTTTTTATAAAAATTGTTAGTTATAAGAAAATTTGCGATAATAGACACACAATAAAGACCTAACCCCGTAAAAAGGCACGGTCGGAATAATAAGACTCATGGAAGATACTAAACGTCAGGTTTAGCGACTCTTCCATGAGCCATGTTTTCGAAAGATTTCATGGGACCGCAAGGTCTGAAGCTAGCCTGGCGTTTAGTGTATCTGGGCTAGCTCATTATCAGCTAGCTATTTTTTATGAACTGGACATTAATTGGATTTATATTTGTATCAGCATTCTTACTTCCTTGGGTAATCAGAAAATATAACCTAAAGGACGATATGAAATTTAAAAAAACATTACCCATCGGTAGTGCTAGATTTAAAGCCTTTTTAATTGCTTTAGGATGGTTTCTTTTAATCATACTGGGTTTAGGACTAATATTTAGTTTATTTGAGTAAAAAGTGCATGTTGCTTTTAAAAGCAACATAGAATATAATACTTTTCATGAAAGAGTCAGTGAGACTTGGGAAAAACCTGAAAGGAATCCGAGAAGAAAAAGGCGTGACCCAGGGTGACATCGCAACATCTCTGGGTGTTAGTCGTGGGTTCATTAGCAAGATTGAGAATGGAAAAACAAACCCTACACTTTTAACAATCACGAAATTAGCAAAAGCACTTAAAGTTAACACTGACGAACTACTAAAATAATTATGGCATCACTAAATTGGATAGGAAAAGAGGCAGTAGTAAATCATGACAATGATGTGCCTTTTAAACTTCTGAAGAAAGTGAAAACTGCCTCAATTGACGATAAATCAGAAAACTTAGTTATTCACGGCGACAATCTTGAGGCGCTTAAGGCTTTAATGCCCCACTACACAGGAAAGATAAAGTGTATTTATATTGACCCACCTTATAATACTGGTAATGAAAGTTGGGTTTATAATGACAAAGTTAATTCTCCAAAAATAAAACAATGGCTTGGAAAAGTTGTTGGTAAAGAATCAGAAGACCTTACTCGACATGACAAGTGGCTCTGTATGATGTATCCGAGAATGAAACTTCTTAGAGACCTTTTGGCAGATGACGGGGTTATTTTTATATCTATTGATGACAATGAGATACACCACCTAAAAATCATTATGAATGAAATTTTTGGTGAAAATAATTTCATTATGCAAGCAATAAGAAAATCTAAAACTGCAAATAATAAATCTGTAGACGGAACAAATACTCAACATGAATATTTACTAACTTATGCCAAATGTAAAGGAAATGTCTTTCTAAATGGAGAGAGAAAAACATTTGAACTTTATACAAATCCAGATAATGACAAGAACGGAGACTGGATATCCGACAATCCAACCGCTAATCTGGACGGGAGAAAGAAGAAAAATGTTTTCAGTATTATAAATCCCTACACCAAACAAAAAGATACACCCCCAAAAGGTCGCCACTGGAATTTTTCTGAGACTGATATTAAAAAATTTATTAAAAATGGAAAAATCATTTTTAAAAAGGAGAAGAATGGCAGTCAAAGGGGTTTTATTCTAAAGCGTTATAAGAAAGACATTAAAAGCCCTTATCATACCTTTGACAGTCTGTATTTTGCTGATAATGGATATACAAACAGTGTAGCAACACGTGATATTTATGAACTGTTTGGATTCAAAGCTTTTGAGTACACAAAGCCTGTGGAGTATATTCGAAAGATAATTCAATCAATCACTAGAGATGGTGAAGGTATAGTATTGGATTCTTTTGCTGGTTCAGGAACTACTGGTCATGCCGTTTTAGATTTAAATAAAGAGGACGGCGGTAATAGAAAATTTATTCTCGTTGAAATGGAAGACAAGGTCGCTAAAGATATCACAGCCGAACGAGTTAAGGGGGCTATAAAGAAATATAAGTATAAAGATGGATTTGAATACTGTGAATTAGGTAAACCTCTTTTTAATGAAGACGGTCAAATTGATAACTCCTGTGGGTTTAAGGAGCTGGCAACATATATTTATTTCACAGAAACCCAGACAAATATAGATACTAAGAAAATCTCAGGAAATTTTATCGGCGATGAAGTTGAAACCGAATATTACTTAATTTATAAAGGACGTAACAGAAACGACCTTGATAAGTCTTTCCTAAAGAACCTAAAGAAAACATCAGATGCAAAAGTCATCTACGCCGACAGATGTTTTTTGGACGATAAAGTATTAGAAAAACACGGAATTGAATTTAAGCAGATTCCGTATGAAGTAAAAGTATATTAATTATGAAATTAAAAAATTATCAAAAGAAATCTGTAGAACAACTTGAAGAGTTTTTGGAATTGACCCAAAAGCATGGTCCTAAAATGGCATACATGAGTCAAACCGAAACGCCATATAAATCTGAGTCTTTCGGGGAAATACCAAATATTTGTATGAAGTTACCCACTGGAGCTGGCAAGACTCTTGTCGGGTGTCATGCTCTTGAAAAAATAATGTCTACAGTTCTTCAAAACAAATTAGACCATGGAATTGTTCTTTGGTTCACGCCTTCAGAAGCTATAAAATCTCAAACACTCAAAAAGTTTAAGGACCGAAAAGATGGTCACAGAAAAATTATTGATGAGGCTTTTGATAATAGTGTGAAAGTTTTTGATAATGCAGAAGCATTAAGTATCAGTAAATCAGACGTAGCTAATAATCTTTGCATAATTATTGCCAGCCTTGATGCCTTTAGGAAAGAAAAAAGTAAACAGAGTAAGTACAAAGTATATCAAGAAAATGGTTCTCTTATGGACCACTTCCAAAACATTGATGAGAAGGATTTTCTTGAAAGAGATAGTCACAAGACAGTCATAAACTCATTAGCCAATGTAGTTAGATTAAGTAATCCTCTCATCGTCATTGATGAAGGACACAAAACAAAAACTCTTCTTTCTGATGATGTTCTCAACGACTTGAACCCAAGTTTTATTATTGAATACACAGCTACCCCAAGAAGTGCAAGTAACATATTGGTTGAAATACATGCATCTGAATTGAAATCAGAAGATATGGTAAAAATACCCATCGAACTTGTAAGTGCTCCGCAATGGCAAAGTGTTATTGAACAAGGTATAGAAAAACGTAACGAATTAGAAAAAACCACAAAGAAAAAGAAAGATGCTTATATAAGACCTATTGCCCTACTTCAAGCTGAGGCTGACAGAAATGATGATAAGGTAACAGTAGAAAAGATTAAAGACTTCCTAATCGAAAGAAAAATCCCAGAAGAAGAAATTGCAATTAAAACATCAAAAAAGAACGATTTGGAAGGAGTAGATTTGTTTAGTAAACGTTGCAAAATAAGATACATAATCACCGTTAATGCACTCGCAGAAGGTTGGGACTGTTCTTTCGCATATGTACTTGTATCCGTAGCTAATTTAGGAGCAAAAATTGCTGTAGAACAAATTATTGGACGTATCATCAGAATGCCTTATGCCAAAAGAAACAAAGAAGAAGAACTGAACAGAAGTTACATCTTTGCATCTGCCAGAAACTTTAATGAGTCCGCAAACCAAATAATTAGTGGGCTTGAAAATAACGGATATAGTCGTTCAGATTTTATTGATGCTAGAAAAAAAGATGAAGTATACGAGCTAGAGGTAGACAGAAACAAACCTTTCCTAAAGGAAAAAATTGAAATGCCTCATACATCTTTAGGAGAGGAAAAACTTTCTTTTGGAGATTTGGTTGGTGAAGAATTTGAACTAGCGAAACAAGATACAAAATTTGATTTTGAGATTCACTATGACAGTGATGGAAAAGCTCTTATTGATATCATGGAAGACGATAATTGGGTCCGAAGTGCACAAAAATCACTTAACTTAGTTACTGAATACAAAACACACACAGAAGCAGAGCTCCTAAGGTGGTTAGATAAAAAATTAAGATTTCCCATACTAAAACAGTCTGACAAATCAACGTTCCTAAAGAAAGCGATTAACCACCAACTATCCTCAAACAAGAAAACCTTGTCCGAGCTTTCCGTAAATCGTTATGTCCTATTTGATAAGTTGAGTGAAGTCATAAATGGTTTACTCGAAAAACAATCTAAAAAACGATTCGATGAATTTCTCAAAAAAGGTAAGGTCAAAGTCAAAAAATTTGAAGCTTTCCCAGATAAAATTACCCTTAAACAACTTATTCCTCAAGAATACGCAAAAAATCTTTATGCAAATATAGACAAGTTAAACAAAGAAGAAGCGGGGTTTGTCGGTCGCTTAGATTTGGATAATCTTCCAAACATAAAATACTGGGTACGAAGTCGTGAAAAGGTGGACCCCTTCTATATCCAAGGATGGAAGAAAAACAAGTTCTATCCAGACTTTGTTGCTGTTACTAAAAAAGGTAATGCCATAGCTCTTGAGTGGAAAGGTGGAGACAGAATAAGTAACGACGATACTACCTACAAGGTCGAAATTGGCGACCTGTGGGCTAAGTTGGGTGGAAGCAAGCTCCACTTCCTTTTGGTTCATAATGGGAACATTGAGAGGATTCTAACTGCACTTAAGACACTTTAGAAATATGGAAATAAAACAAACCAAACCTAGAAGATTAAAGTCCGATACACGCCAGTGGTCAGGTGGACGCGTTAGTTTCGCTATTATAGGGTGGGAAGGAAAACCTGAACGTAACTACATTGTCTTTGAGAAAAACTTTTCTGGCAAGACTAAAAATAAAGACCAGAAATTTATACTTCGTGAGCGTGATTGGGATAATCTTAGAAAATTAATTGACGGTGAACTTTCTGATACAACTGGTTGGGAAAAACAAATTTCTGTTATTGACCAAGAAAGTCTATCCAAACTAATAACAGAAAATCCAGAATCTATAGAGAAAATTATTTCAAATCCCAATATTTTGAATTTAAGCGATACAAGTCTGGAGTCTCTAGATAGAATGGCAATAAGACTATATGAAATAAAGACCGAGAAAATTGACTTGATTCTAAAAGAATTATCTACAGCAACAACAGACGATGTTTCTAAATTCAGTTCACTTTTAGATGATTTAAAGCTAAACCAGATATCCATGATGGCTTCTTTAGTTTATCAAAAAATAAAGGTAATCGATTTATTAGAAAAAACATGCTCAAATACAAAAAATAGTGAGAGAGACGTTCATGAGATTTTCGAAAGAAATACCTGGTTGATTGGTAAGGAATACGAAATTGTGCAAAGTGAGAAGACATTGGCAACATACTTAGAAGAAAATATTATTAAAGACCCAAACACGCAAAAGAGACCCGACATCATCGCAAAAATAGTTCCTTACTCTCAAGATATTATTTTGATTGAACTCAAAGCTCCAGGAGTAAAATTAAAAGCAGACCATATTGGACAAGTACTAACATACAAAGCGACAATAAAGAACTTACGTCCGAATACAAAAAAGATACATTGTTTTGTTTATGGATACGAAAAAGATAACACCTTTTTAGAATCAAACGATGCGACAATAAAAACTTTTTCGGAACTTATATCTGAGCTCAGGCAAGAATATAAAGAATATCAAAGTATACTTGAGGCTGGAAAAGATGTCGAAGAAGATATAACAGAATAATAACTTATCTCTTGATATGAGTCCCTATTGGGTACTTGTTCCACCCCTAGGGGACCCACCTTCGGGCGTAAGGGGTACCCCAACTTAATATTAAGTTACTACTAAGTTAACGTTAGGTATGTATAAACTCTCTTGATTTACACCTATCCAGTTTCGAATGTCGTCAACGGTGCGGAGCAAATCAGGATGAAAGGGCACGCAAGTGCTCTTTTGTCTTTCTACATAAGGGTTTTCTTGAGTTCGAGAATTGTTTTTAACGAATTCATCTTCCTCTTTTGGTTTAGCAACAAAAGAATGAACATCGCCTTTAATTACAGTGCTATCTTCAGGAACTAATGACAGTTCGAGACACTTGTTAACTTTTGGCATCCATTCAGCGAGAAATGAAAAAGTTGGTGTATATTCAACGTTCGTCACACCCTTGAGCACACTCACATTTGATATTGCATATGAAAGCAATAATCTCTTTTGTTCTCTTGTGGCATTCTTGCTTCGATACACCTTCTCTGCATTCATTGCTAATTCGTGCACAGCAAAACCTGCCTGATAGTACGCAGTGTTATTACTTTCTAGATCACTAATCGCTCGCTGAAGATCTTCTGATTGATTTTTAAATGTAGAGTATTTTTCATCATAGACTTCAATACTTATTCGACCATCAAGTCGATCATCATACATAGTGTCCATTCTTTGTTTAATCCTCGTCATCTGGTTGTTGAGACCAGTCTTCTTAGCGTCGTAGCAAGCTATTTCTTCACTATGGCTCTCTTTTAAAGCCTTCTCTAATACTTTTAGCACTTTCTCGCTTGTAGGTGCAGTAGAGACGATTTTAGACACTAATACGTCTTCCAGTTCACTTTGCTTAATGTATTTCCTTTTTTCATCTAGCTGAGATTTACACTGCTTACAGCCACCATAAATAGTTCCTTTTTGGTTTTCCCAAGTGACAATTTTATTACAGTTACCACACTCTATTTTGCCCTGAAGAACTCTGCAGTGTTTTGTGTAATAAGGACTTGTTTTGCCTACTCCCATTTTTTCTTGAACCGCATCAAACACACTCTTAGTAATAAGTGGTTTATGTTGTCCTTCGTACAGCTCTCCGTTCCAAACAAACTTACCGTAATAAAAGGGATCTTTGAGTAGTTCGTGTATTCTGCTTTTTACTACTTTGTTACCGTTATTATTCCTCAAACTTAATTCTGCCATTTTTTCCGCAAGGGCTTTTGTAGAATAGTTTCCAGTCGCATAGAGCTTAAACATCTTGACCACTAACGGAGCAACATCCTCATTAATTATGTGAATCTTATGTCCTTTCTCGCCGATTGTTCTATATCCAATAGGTGGTTTTGTTGGAAGCCAGCCTTGAGACACTTTTTCTTTCTGACCTTTTTTCACCTCTTCAGAAAGATTTGAGATATATTTCTTAGCCAAGACAATTTCAATATCCCAGCGGAATTTTTCATCTGATTTGGCATCAGCGTGTATTACAAGATTTTGCTTTACAAAATGTAGGTATTTATCTTTATCGTCTTCAATCCAATCGTCAGCAACAATTGCTTCTCTAAAGTTGCGTGTTAATCGATCAACCTTTTCACAGAGTAAGTTGTCAACCTTCTTTTCACGAAGATACTTCATCATCTCACTAAACACGACACGCTTCTTCGAACCACTAGCACTCTCAGCAATTGAAAATATCTTTACGATATTGAGATCTTTCCTCTCTGCATACTCTTTCAGTAGCTTAACTTGAGACGGCAATGAATAACCTGTCTCTTCCTGTTCTCTCGATGATACTCGAGCATATATCACAGCTTTTTTCTTTTTGGTTTCCATTGAATTTATTTAATATTAGCAATAATCATCTCCAGCTCATAATTTGGGTTGATTGTTTTTTATGAAGTATGAACGGCATATCTTATCCAGATGCTTTGATAATGTTGTTTCTTCTTCTTTTGCTTCCTTCTTAACGAGTAAATACCACTTGTTTTGTATTCTTATCTGTACAGTATTTCTTCGTGACTTATATCTACTTTTACTAATTCGCAATTCTTTCCCAGCTCTCTTTTTTGATGATTTGTCGACAAAATTTTTCTTAGCGACTTTTATATCCCTCATAGACTTTGATTTAATTAGATAGTTGATTATGTGTTAGATACTGACAGAGCAACTTCAACCTTTTCATCCCTTACGGCTAGTTGTCTGTCCAAGTTCTTATTCTGACGTTCAGGTGAGGTCGTCCGTTGACAAGTCGACAGTCAGAGCGGACGCTGTCATCTGGACACCAAAATAAGTCTTCAGTCAGTTTTTTGTAGAGGACTTACTGATTACCTCTTGTATCTAATTTGTCTTGATGGTTAATTTGAGCAAGTACGTCAAAATAACCAACTAAGTTGGCTAACATCTCCCGAGCTTCTGTTTCATTAATTTCTACTGAATACTCAGTTTGAACAGCTTCTCGAAACTCTTTGACGGTCTCTTGACTAATCATCGAGTATTACAATAGTAAATATATACGTACTCTGTATGTATGTTCGATGTACTCTCTTAGATATATAAAGAACCCCGTTACTAAGGGTTGAGGAAAAGTTGCCAACAAGACATCGAGACAGCCTACCTCTTTTCAAGTTTCACTTTTGGATTGATACGATAACCTGCTTTTTTCTTACCTTCGATAACTATACTGCCGTCAACAGACAGATTGTTTAGTAGAAGGTTTTTGAGTTTAGATACAATGTCATTTACTTGACGTGGGTTCTTTACTTCAATGTGAAGTGCAATATCTGCTGTAGGCACATACTCAGGTGCATTGTCAGCGATATGAATAAATACTTTAGACTGGTTATTCAGCTTTCCGTCATATAAGTGGGAAGCTCTTGGCTCTCGCCAGATCTCGCCATTTTCATTGTAAAAAATAGTTACAACCTCAATATTTACATCGTTCATCTTCTTGAGTGAGCGTGTAAGTTCATTTTCAACTTTCCTTAAATCTCCCTCAGTATATTTCACATACACTTTTTGCATTGTAGTGTGTGGCAGTTTTTCATTTTTAGATTTGATCTGTATAATCTTGTGTTTACTGAGAAGCTCTAGAGACCTATTACATTTCTGCAAAAGTCTAGAAAGTGCTTCAGGATATTCTTCCTCATAATCATCTAAAAACCCATCTAATGAAGGTTCAAACCTAAACCAGCCGTTCTTGTCACACTCAGTAAGTGCTCTAGTGTCTTTCAATAGTAAAATAACCTCAAGTATTTCACCCCGTAACTTGTCACTGATGTCTACACTTGAAATTTTTTTATTTTCTTTCATTTAACTAAATTTTGAGTAATTTCCACCTTTTATCTTCGAGGTCGTTCGTGTATTTTTCTCCCTCAAAAACGTGCATACCTGTGTTATCTACAACAATTAGACCACCTGTGAGTTTGAGCTTTTTATTTGTTTTTATATACGCTTGAAGAGCATTTGATTTTAATGATGCGTCTGAGCCTGAAGCCGTAAAACCAGATTTAGTGTCGTAAATACCAATTTTTCCATCTTTAAATTTAACAATAAAGTCGGGATAGAAAGTATGTTCGACCTTATCATCTCCAGTATATGCAATACCAAAATAGGTTTCTTTACTTTCACCGTTCTTAAACCACCACTCAACAGAACCACTCTGTTTAAGAAGTTTTTCAAATTCTTTTTCTGGCTCTGACCGCTTGTCATTGAGATAGCATTTATCTAAAGCGTAATTACTGCAAGTGATCGCCTTATAGTTATCGTTATAATAATCAATCACGGGAATACTCCATTGATACTCTTTTCTCCGTTGCTTAGCCACTAGTTCACGTTTTTTAATTACTCGGAACTTGTTTTTAGAACGTTCCATAATCTGCATAAAAATCTTCTGATTTTCTTCAGAGCAAACAATAGCTCTTTGTATAACTAATCTACTTTTATCCTTGTAAGCATCAATTGAGTCAAACCAGTCATATATAGCCATCTGAACTGTTGTATAGGAACGAATAGGTGCAAATGGTAGGGAAACAAGCTTTGCAAATTGCTCGAATCTAAATTTGATTTCATCTTCAGGCACATCAAAGTTAACCGTGTGACCAACAATTGCTTCACGGGCATCCGCGTCAATGTTCTTAAGTATTAGGTCAGAAACTATTGGTTTACTTAATTCCTCAGGGTATAACTCGAGTTTAATATCAGCCTTTTTGTATCTCGCTTCGTTGTCAACTGTTTTAGTAATATCAAATTCCTTATCAGCTTCAGCAAAAAATACTTTTCTGAAGCTTAAGGTGAGATCACCATAATCAATACGTGAAAGATATATAGAGGGAAGTTTCACATTATCAATGCTAGTTTTGCGATGTGCAACATTTATTTTGAAATAGTCTCTAGACTGATCGTCCTCCTCGATTGTCATTGATGGTACATTTGAAAACACAAAAGCCTGATTCAAGTTCTCATTATCGTAATGTTTAGCTTCAGGCATTCTAAGGATACGCCCAACTGTCTGGATTTTAAAGCTAATCGACTTCATTTCTCGAAGCATCACCAAAACGTCCGCTCTTGGACAATCCCATCCAAGAGCTATGGCTTGTTTGAAAATAAGAACTTCGGGTAATGCGTCAAGATTTTCAATTCCAGCTAAATTAGTTTTTTCTTCTGACAGCCAGACAGCCAATTTGCTGTTTTCTTTGGTAATATTATGCTTTTTATAAAGCAAATTTTCAATTTTATCTTTAGCACTTAGATCTAACGTGCTCATTTTTTGACTGCCAATAGACGGAAGCTGAATCATTACCAAGGGATTTATTTGAAGACCTGCTTTCGCATAAGTAACTTTAAGTTCTTCACGCTTTTCAAGTGCCGCTGAAATTAAAGCATCGTCACTTGATTTGTGTAGTTTTGAGTAATTTTCAAGTGCAGGATTTATAACTATTTCAGATTTTATAATGCCAGACTCAACCACTTCTTCAAAAGGAACAGTGACAGTGGCGCCCTTGCCAAGCTCATAGTCTTCAGCTGAGAGCTTGATTTTAGGGGTTGCAGACACTTCAATAATCAATTCTGGAGAAATGACTTGCGACACTAGTTCTTGTGTCCGTGGTGACCAGAACGTATTATGGCTCTCGTCTACTATCAGAATGACACCTTTACTATTTGCTTTAGTATTTCTTATAAAAGTAGGTAGATTTTGTTCGTTCTCACCATCTCTCATATAAACATTAGACCATTCTCCATCTTTAGATTGTCTCGTTAGACTTTCCCAGTTTACAAAAGCAATTTCATTTTCATCAAACTCATTATTTGCTACTTCATCAAGGTACGAGAAAGAGTATTTTGTATCTGCAAGGTAGCTCTCAAGTTTAATTCTACTTTGTGTGTGCAAATCATTTGTTGAAGCCCAGACAAATGCATATTTCTTACTCAGTTCTTCTGAGGATAATCTGAGTAAGTAATCAGCAATCATTATTGTCTTACCAGAACCAGTAGGGGATTTAAAAACTATTGAACTTTCTTGCTCTTTTGTTAGTAATTTCTTTGTATGAACAAGTAGTTTGTCCACTGCTTCTTTTTGATATTTTTTTAATTCCATATTATCCAAATAGTTTACGGTATACCTCTAAAATACTCTCTGGTATTGGAGTCAGCTTATATTTAACAGTTAAACTAGAAAAGTCTGATGTAAATTTTTCGTGAGTTAGAGAAAACACATAGATCGATGTCTTAAGTCCAATCTTCTCTAACATTTGTTTAAATTCATCAATTGCATCCAATTCATATAGGATTCCAGTTGAACTATTTTTGTTAGTATATATCTTAAATTTTTTATTATCGTATTTCTTTTCAAAGGTATTTTCTTTTACACAGATCATTTCAGTGGCACGCACAACTAGATTACGTCTGGTGTCATCAGAAACTTTTTGCTTGTCTACAAAATCAGTCTTAAAATATTTCAAATTCGCTGGTATACCTTGAATATCTGCGTATCCTTCTATTACTTTTTAATACGAGGATAAGTTACATCATTTGCAATATTACTTTCGTCGTTTGTACAGACAATAAACCTTCTAGGAATACTGTCTTCTTTTATTAGTTCAAGTAAAGCGTGACCAGTTGTACCAGATCCAGCAAAGTAATCTAGTACTGTAGCATTGGGTTTATCTCCAATTAGTGAATACAGAAAGTCCTTTACAGCCCAAACTGACTTTGGGTAGTCAAAAACTTTACTGCCAAACATCTTGAGTAACAAGTTTGCTCCGTGTGAAGCTGTGTCGTATTTAGGGCTTACCCAAACACTTCGTGGCTTTCTTCCAGCTTTAATTCTGTCTTTAACAAATAAGGAATAACCTTTTTTACTTTCTTCAACAATGAGAGTTCCGTCCTCTGCAAACTTTCTGAATGTATCAATACCGTTAATCCAAACTCTTTCTTGACCAGTGTTATCTATTGGTAAAATCTCAATACAACCCTTAGATTTTTCTGTAGACGCCTTAAGTGTTTTAGGGTTTATGTAAATTGAAAAAAATTGTTTTGGTCGATCTTTTCTTCTTGATGAAGCTCCACTTTTCCTGAGGGGTCTTTTTCTGTATTTAGATATCGCATCCTCATATTTAAAAACTTGCTTTTGATCCTCAGTCAGTGGCAGGTTATATAGCCTTGCCTTAGAGACATCCTTAGCGTACAGAAGATAATATTCGTGGGATGTTGCAAAAAATCTGTTCGAGGTTCTTCCTCTTGGATTATTTTCTACAACAATTACTCCAGCTCTATTTTGCTCACCAAAAACATCGTCCATCAATAAACCTAAAGAGAACAATTCATAGTCATCAATCGTTGCTACTATATAGCCATCATCCGTTAACAAGTCTCTGGATAACTGCAATCGACTTTTCATAAATGAAAGCCAGTTACTGTGCCTCCACTGATCATTCGAGTCTACGTATTTGTTATTGTAAACCCAGGATGTATTGCCTGTATTATAGGGAGGATCAATATAGATTACATCGACTTTTCCTTTGTGAGTATAATTAAGTACAGATAGTGAGTGATAATTGTCCCCCTCAATAATCAAGTTATTAATTTCTGAAGATTTGTCCGCAGATATATTCTTTTTAGTATCCTCAATAAGTACAGGTAGCTTTTTCGTACAATCATCAACGACTTTTTCAGGTTTGTTTTCCCAAACAAGACCATATTTCTTACGTGAACGAAGATTCTTAACTTCGGACACAAGCTCTTCTTTAGTCATTTGATCTATTTTTTTCATATCTGATTTTCTGTTTTGGACTTGTTTAAGAAGTTATTAAAGTCTTCTTTGCTAATGCGGTACTCTTTTCCAATTTTGTATGCCGACAATTTATCACTACGTATATAACGATATATTGTCATTACATTGACCTGCAACTTATCTGCTAAGTCCTGTGCAGTATAAAAATCACCCTCTAACATAATTTCATTGTACTGTACTCCAAAGTACAGAATAGTCACATATCAACATAAAACAGGTTTTCTCTTATTTCCAAACGAACTAAATATTACTTTGACTCTTTAAAATATTTTAATGCTCCTAAAATCCTAAAAATCCTATTTTCTGCTGAAGTTTGGTATCTAGAATAAATTAGAAGACTGTCAGCTACCGAAACAGGGAGGCTGGTTTCATCTGTTTTTGATGAGTTATATGAAAAATCACCTATGAATTGTCTTTCTGCTCTCGCAATCCTCTGAAGCTTTATTACATTAGTAGCGATCATCTCTACTAGTAATTCCTCAACGTCGCCATCTGGATTTAAGTCTGAAGCAAGATTGTTATAAATATTCTCCACTTCGATCTTTTCACACTCAGCAACAGACTCACGTAAAATGCAGTGTTTAATAGAATTGTACTTACTAATCATTTTTCCTGCTTCAGTCTTTACTCCACCAGAATTCTTTTGAGTGTTTGATTTACTCATATTTAAGCATTTACTGAACCTATTAAGCTTCTAACGTCTGAAATCATTCCTTCAGGATCAGGAATAGCATTTTGCCAATCGTAAGTTCGAAAAGCGTCCCTCCAGCGGAGCATTACTTGACAATACTATTGTATTATAGTATAGTCTATTTGTCACATCCGTGACAATCATCATCAGTCAGCGTTGGCTACTGCCTTATTACGTTGACACAACCACGGAGAAAAGACAGATGACGAATCAAATAGAAAAGTCCCTTGCAGAAAAAGGATGGAAAGAGGACGGCGTCGTTCCACTCATCCTCGGAGCAAGTCTCTTGAACTCGATCACGCACACGTTGAGAAAAGATAGCGGTGCGGAAGTTATCTTTCAAGGGGTGACTCTCTTCCATAAAGGTGACCGTTACGTGCTCCAATGGAATAAGTGGAGCCAGAGCACCGACGACGATGGAACACCCCAAGAAAATAAAGGTTTCCACAGCGACGGTGCCACACACTTCGACCCGAAGTGTGATGCGGTTGGCGCTGGGCACGAACACGTGCTGACAGTCAGCACCGAAGCAAGCACGATCACGTTCTGGAAGAAGGTCGACTAAAGACCGTACTCGTTTGAACCCCGCGAGAATAAATAAAGGGGTTCTTTCTTTTTATACGCTCTGCTTCTGAAGCACTGTATTTTCAAACTGTCCTAAAATTCCACTCATCTCTAATTCTCTTTGTATTCTCTTCCAGTTTGCAGTTCTGAATGCGTCCAGTTGAGGGAGCCATGAAATAACCCTTGTTTTGCAAGGGTTATTTTGATACCCCAATTGGATGTCAGAACATTTTGCTATAATACGCTTTATGAAAACTGCACGTGTTATTGAAGAACATAAAACAAACTACATAATTTCTATTGATGAACATGAACTAACAGCAACAGTTCGTGGTTCATTTTTTGAGGACGAAGTATTTCCCAAAGTTGGTGATTATGTCCTATTTGACGAAGTAGGAGATGGTAAGGCAGTCATTAATGAAGTAACCCCTCGAACGTCAACAGTTGCCCGTAAGGCAGTTGAAACTGGCTCAAAGCAAGTTATTGTTGCTAATGTCGATATTATTTTTATCATCATGGGTCTCGACAATGACTTTAACGTAAGTCGCCTGGAACGATATTTATTACTTGCTAAACAAAGCGGGGTTGAATCAGTAGTAATTCTGAATAAAGCCGACTCTGTAGATTATCACTCCGAATATATTGACCGTACAAAAGAGGTTGTTGGAGCCACTCCTGTCTACGCCGTGAGTGCCCTTACTGGAAAAGGTATGGAATCACTACTTTCACATTTAACTACAGGCACAACAGCAGTCCTGCTCGGTTCATCTGGAGCCGGAAAATCCACCATCACCAACTGGTTACTTCATGAAAATACACAAGAGGTCAATGACGTACGGGAGGACGATAGTCGAGGGAAACACACAACCACCTCTCGGCAACTCTTCACTTTGCCTAATGGTGGATATTTGATTGATACTCCTGGCATGAGAGAGTTGAGTATTTTAGATAGTTCCACTGAAGATGAAAATACCGTTTTTTCTTTACTCGACACATTGTCCAAACAATGCCAATTTACTAACTGCGACCACGAAAAAAGTAAGGGCTGTGCTGTATTGGATGCAATTGAGAACGGTGAGGTATCAGAAAGACAATTACTGAATTATCAAAAATTACAACGAGAGCGGCTTTTTGAGGAGAGTAAACAAGACGAGGAACTCTCACGACAACAGAAACAAAAGCAAAAGAAATTACATAAGAGTTATAGCAATGCACATCAAAAGAAACGTTTTGATAACCAGTTTTAATTCTGTAAGAAACTTAAACCTTGTATCTGAAATTCTATATCTGACCACACTATAGTTCTGAATTCATCCAGCATGTGGAGCCAGTTAGGACTATCAGATAGTTCTAGTACTAAATTGAAGGGAGAAGCTAGGGTAAAGCCTAGCTTTTTCCGTCTAGGGTAGAGTTCTGAAGTAGGTAATCCAAAAATGCTCGTTTTGAGGAGGCATCAGAACTATTTTCAAAGATTGTCTTTGCTCTGCGTGCTACGGATATGACTGTAGCAACAGTTGTTTGATAGTTACTGTCTGCCTTGCTGTGCTCTGACATTTCAATTTCCAGTGTCTGAATTTGGTCTTGGTACTCTTGATGCTTTTTGTCATAGATGTCTTTAGTAATACTCATCAATATTGAAATAGTCTTCCGTTTCTTCATCATATCTATAGTCATAACCAGCCATATTGTGTGCGTGTTCTACGGGGTCTTTTGGAAGAGGTAAACCTTCTTTAGGTAATTCTTCAGAGGTTTCTACATCAGCTACGTGAGAGCGAAGCCATTTTAGTTCTGACACAAACTCTGGCTTGTTTAAAAGGGTATCTATGCAGTTTAAAAACTTCTCAAAAGCTTGAGTTTCTCTAATGGCATCGTGATATGCCTGCATTCCTCTATAAAAACCTTCATCTGGTGGCATACTATGACATACATTACTTTACTTTAGTTTACACCAAAGCTATCATTAACAATAATCTATGACTAAAGATGAAATCTCACTTACTCTAATTGAATTACATACTGAACTACAGAATATACTTGGTCTTGCTAAACAAGGACTTTTGAAAAATGAACGTCATCACGAAACAGTGCAGAATACTTATAAAAAACTGAAAGAAATAAAGCTAGAACTTGGTGAAATCGAACAGCTGAAGATTGAAAGGATTATCCCAATGTGGACTAATGAAGTTAAGACAGGAATATTTCTTAATGAAAATCAAGCCAGAAAACCAATTGACCCTTTGATTGAGCTTCTAACTGAACTTATAGGTGTTGTTGGTGGCAGTATTCCATCTAAAGACATATTTATTGTAGAGAACTCACAGTATGAAGGTCGAAAGATTTTACGGTCTATTTTCAATAGAGCACACAAAAAAATATTACTAGTTGATGGATATTTAAGACCAGAGATATTAGAAGTTCTCCAATTAAATCTAGTGGATTATCCAAATCTCGAATTGCAGTTCTTGACACAAAAAAATAACAATAGATTTTTCAAAACTTTTTCTACTGATGTTGCTGCTTTGTCAGCACAATACACAAAAGCCGTTATTGAATTCAAATATTATGACAATTTACCTCCACACGATAGGTATGTAGTAATCGACGGCAAAACCATTTTTCATTCGGGTCATAGTTTTGCTGAACTTGGAAATAGAGCCTCAAATATAAATGAGATAGAAGGTGATGCTTATAGTTCAGCGAAGTCAAATATAGATGATTTGTGGTTAAGCGGATTAAAATAAATTTTAATTAGCTGTTCAAATTAACAGTTCGTTTACAGTAGTACTATATTATTGTTTACAATTCTGATACTATGAACTTATGAAAATTGACTTTGGGAAGGTCGGTATTATCTCTGCTTATTTTGCTGAAAATACAGAGGGTCTTTATGTAACAAAGCTATTAAAGCTTTTTTACTACTTGGATTTTATTTCTTATAAAACAAGAGGTGCATCAGTTTCTAATGATGTTTATTTTAAATTTCCATATGGTCCAGTACCTTCAGCAATAAAAAACAGTATTGATTTATTATCAAAAGAGAATATTTTAGGTGAGGAGTTTAAATCTCAACTGTCACCCTATATAAAACTGCAAAAGAATGCGGACGGAAACGGAAATCTGATTGTTGGAGCTGGGAAGGAGTATAATCTTCGAAAGCTTTCTAATTCAGAAATAGAACTAGTTAAATGTATAGCAGAGACGTTTAAAGATACAAGGGCAAAACAGTTGTCAAACAAAACTCACGAGGAAGCACCTTGGTTGTCTACCAGTGATTTTTCTGTAATTGATTACGAACTATCTTTGGAATTAGAAGTTGAAAGCATTTTACCTGCGTATAAGAGTAAATAATGGATTATGAATTTGGAGACATACTTGATGCAAGAAATGTGCCAAGTATCAAGCATTTCATATTAACGGTAGGAGAAGTTAGTAAGAAGGGCGAGGATGATACGGTAATGTACTACATCATCACTTCTCGTGTTTACACCGTTTTTTCAGGAATACTTGAATATTATAATGATTGTCTGCGTCGTAAAGATGGCAATTTTTTTAAGTTTTATGGAAAAGAAAAAAATAAACCTAAAATTACACCTCACGGCTTACTAACCCAAGCTGTATTTTTGGATAAACATACTCATTATGACGCCTGTCTAGATGTGGAAAGTATGATTGTCCTAAATAGTGACCCACTATTGATTGATAAAACCGTTCTAGAAACCTTTCGTGCTGATGGCAAACTTGTAGTTAAAAGTAGACTTGCAAAAATAGATGCAATTAATATTGCACATAATGTTAAGTATTCGAACGAAGTAAGTCCTGATAGAAAAGTTAGAATTGCAACTCACTACAATAGGATTAAGGGAGCTTTACGCTAGACGATAAACACCTGTAGTTCTGAACTATATACTCCTAATATCCCACTGAATTGCAATTCTTGTTGAACTTTATGCCAATTAGTAGTTCTGAACTCGTCCACTAGAGGGAGCACTGAAATCCCCGAGAGGGGATTTTTCTGTGCTCCAGCGGAGAAACAGTCTGGGAGACTGTTGCATCAGGATTCCAAGACCTTTTGAGATATTTAGAAGCACCGCTGAAATAAATATCCAAAAGGTAGACTGCTCGTGTAACGAGAGAAATTCCTGCCGCTTGAGCAAAACTAATAATGCCTTTCCTCAAAACAAAGTACCTGACACCTTTTTCCCCACTAATTTTAATGCTTTTCGAGTTTTTATCGATTATTAACTCGAGAGCTTAATTTTCGGTGCGACAAACTGAAGTGCTGGTTTTTTGTGAAATTTCTGTATAATTTAACTATTAAACGTAACTTACTATTTGATTATGAAAGTACAAGTATCAGACCTGAAGGAGAAAGTGACGACTGGCGTAAATAAGCTCGGCTACACAGGAGAAGATGCCCAGGCCATCATTGATACTTTGCTTTATGCAGAAATGCGAGGTAATAATCAAGGTATCGCTAAAATTGCAACGGGAGGCGTACCAAAGGCAGATGATATTGAGGAATTTAAAGTAGCTAAAGAAAACAAGTGTGGCATCCTGCTCTCAGGAGGTCACTCTATGGCTACTACTGCCAAAGCTGCTGATAAAGCTGTCGAGTTAGCTGAAGCACATGGTGTTGGTGTTGCTTGTACTAACCATACTCATACATCATCTGGAGCTATTGGATATTTTGCTCGTCGTATTTCGAAAGCTGGGTACATCTGTTTTATGACCGTTGGCAACGGTGACTTCGCTGCTGTAGCACCAACTGGCTCAGCTGAACCAAAGATGGGTACCAACCCGTTAGCGTATGCCTTTCCGTATGATGGAGGTGAGGTAGTTTTTGATAATGCTACAGCAGCAATTGCATTCTTTAGTGTTGTGGAAGCTCGACTTAAGGGTGAGCAACTACCTGAAGGAGTAGCTTTGAATGCTGAGGGTAAACCAACTACTGATCCAAACGAAGTTATGGAAGATGGTGAAGGTGAAAATGTTGGCGGTGCGATAAAGACTTTTGCAGGCCATAAGGGGTATGGATTGTCAGTGTTTGTGCAGCTCATGGGAAGTGCTTTCTCACTAGCTGGTATAGCTGGAGCTAATGAAGAAGATGGTGCTGGTACTTTTATTATCGCTATTGATCCAGGCTTGCTTGCTGGCAAAGATGAATACATGAAGCGGGCAAAACAGATGGTTGATGAAATCAAATCTGCTAAGCCAGTTGATGGACAAGAAATTGTAATGCCTGGTGAGCTTGGTGACCGTCGAGCTAAGCAAGCAGAAGAGTCAGGAGAAATAGAGATTGCTGATGGGGTCTGGAATGAGTTGTGTAAATTTGTAGATGAGGACTAATCATGTTCGGTTTTGAATTGTGGTTTGTGTGGGCAGTACTAGGTGCGTTTGTGGGTGGTCTTGGGGCATTTGCTAACAAGATCGCTGCACAACGCAAGTATGACACTCAGTTAGTTCTGATTGTGAACGGGCTGACGTCATTAGTAGTGTTTGTTCCTCTTGCTTTATATTTTGAAGGTACCGATGTGCTATCTCTGCCTTTACTGAGTGTAGGATTGTTAGCTGGTCTAGTAACGTCATCAAGTGCATTTATAAAAATCCAAGTACTACACTACATCGATAGTGCAATTTTCTTGCCACTATTCAAAGTACTAGGACCAGCAATTGTCATTATTTTTGGGCTGTTTTTCTTCGGTGAGTCGTTTACTGTCACTGAATGGACAGGGTTACTAGTGAGTCTCTCTGTACCATTACTACTTGTGTCTCGAGTTGAGCATACTCGACAGAATAATCTTACTCTCGGCTTAGTCCTTGTTGCTGTCTGTGCTGTAACTTCAGCCATTGCTGCCGTATTGCAAAAGTACGCAACTGATATACAGGCAGCACCATTATGGATTGTTTCCATGATTGCTGCAGGAATACTAATCAGTGCATCTGTACAAAATGCCTTCAAGTACAAGAAGGATGTATTTAAAATGATGCGAACACAGTACTCGGTAGGTATCTTACATGTCAGTATCATTCGAACAGTCTTTGCTGGAGGTGGGTTTCTCCTTACACTCTTAGCTTTTGTGGCAGGTGGACCATTAGGAATTGTCTATACAATCAATTCACTATATATTTTGTTGCCGATTATCCTTGCGATTATCTTTTATGGAGAACATTGGAATTTTCGCAAAGCATTAGCTATCGGGTTGTCTGTGGTGGCACTAGCGATGTTGGGTTAAATATATAAGACTATCGAGCCAGTGCAACAAGTCGACTGATACTCTTAGTATGAAACTCGTAATCTGAGTAAATACCTGCCCAATCGAAAGTTCGAAAACTGTCCCTCCAAACGAGCCTGCAAATTGCCCTTATTTTACAAGGGCAATTTTGATACCTCAACTGGATGTTCGAACCTGTTATACTTTTTTATATGAGAGATAACTTTACTTACGTTGGAGCTTCATATTTATTCTTAATCGAAGATAATAAGATTTTATTACAAAGACGTTGCAATACTGGCTTCCAAGATGGTAACTACGGCGTACCTGCTGGTCACTTAGACGGAGGGGAAACTGCGAAGACAGGCTGTGTCAGGGAAATCAAAGAGGAAATTGGAATTGATTTGAAAGAAGTTGATTTGGATGTAGTCCACGTCATGCATCGAAAAGCTTCAAATGATGAGCGCATTGATTTTTTTATGACAACCAAATCATATTCTGGAGAAGTAAAAAACTGTGAACCACATAAATGTGATGATCTAAGTTGGTTTCCTCTTGATGAACTCCCAGAGAACGTTGTAGATTATGTAAGAGTTGCTATTGAGCACTATAAATCTGGAACTAGCTATTCAGAGTTTGGTTGGTAAGCATTATATTGGACTTTGATTCTAGAATATCGGTTATAACCCGTCTCACTAACCGGAGCCCTGAAATCCCCGCTAGGGGATTTTTCTGTGCTCCGGCGGAGCAATAGTCTGGGAGACTGTTGCGTCAGGATTCGAAGACCTTTTGAGATATTTAGAAGCACCGCTGAAATAAATATCCAAAAGGTGTACTGCTCGTGTAATGAAAGAAATTCCTGCCGCCGGAGCAAACTATTGACATAATTCAAATATATGCTATTATATTAATAATAAAGTATACCTAAATTCACCCCTCAATTAGGACACTCTAATCCTCTAATAATACACCACCAGCTTTAGCCACTGCTAAAGCCGACCGATAGCCCAGGATCTTCCTGGGCTTTTGGTTAATACACTGCGCAAT
>Ga0222673_1000165_pt1 | contig 39371 bp, 39 predicted proteins | sample AntAcemetagen801_FD_179845 | JGI IMG/M metagenome (GOLD analysis project Ga0222673, IMG submission 179845) | Saline water microbial communities from Ace Lake, Antarctica - #801 | ecosystem: Environmental > Aquatic > Non-marine Saline and Alkaline > Saline | place: Antarctica: Ace Lake...
CTGTCTCTCTGAACTCTGTCCTCTGTAAGGGGGTGCAGGGGGTCTCCCCCCTGCTATCGTCGCCATTTGAAAAATGATGAATTCACCCGATAGATTGGATATTTCTTAAAACAAACCAATTCTGGGGAAGATTTTCAACCATCGCTCGTTTTCTCTTGTGAGAGGCAATTATCCCAAGAACTTTCATAGTTCTGTCCACAGACACAAGGAGAAGCGAGATGAAAAAGTTAATAACAATTGGCATGGCGATGTGTTGTTTTTTGACAATCACGGGGTTCACCATTGCTGAAGTGCGAGAGTACTTCCAAGTGGCTCAAAACCGGGTGACGAAAACCATTCGTGAAGAAATTCCGCTGGATGTGGAAATTGATCGGCTGGAATTGCTGCTCACCAAAACAGACCGACAGGTGAGCAGGCAAAAGTACCAAGTTGCTAAATCAAAAGTTCTATTGGAAGAAGCAGATACGATTTTGCTGTCACAACAGAATGATTGTGAGACGATCCTGGACTCCATGCGTACTCTGCGTAAAGTTCAAAAACAGGGCGGAAACAATTTGCAAGTTGGTTGTCACCGCGTCTCGTCCGATGAGATTGCCCAGGCATTGGCATATAAACTGAATGCCTACCAGTTAAAAACCTCCTCTTGGGAAGCACGCAAGCGGGCTGTCGAGCAGCAGCGGGCCGCTTACAATAAACTCTATACGGGCTACACCGAATGGAATCAGAAACGCCAATTGCTATCGCATCGACTGGAAACCCTGCGATCGCGTCTGGCTGCGAATCAAGCCGGAAACACCCAATCCGGACAGACTTTTCAAACAACCGACTTGGCTCGTGCCACGGAACTCGCTGACGAAATTGAACAGAAACTGAAAATCGCCGAGACGCAACAAGCCTTGGGAACAGCTCCGTTCGAGGGACTGATCCAGGAACGTTCTGCTGGAACACGGGACGTGACGGCAGAAGTGGATCAGTTACTTGAGACGACTCAGTCAAGTTCAATAAAATGACCCATCCTCTGTTGGGAAAAATATGCTAATTGAACAACAGTGTCCTGTTATGGGGCGCTGTTGTTTCTTGGTATAGTTATGGCTACCATGAATCTTTGTCGCTACACTATTTATAAAACAATTCACAGACGATTCACAGACGATTCACAGCGGAGTATGACGATGAGACAATATCGGTTTCATAAGGCGATGATCGGTCTATTGGCTCTCTTGATGTTGCCAGAGTTGGTCTCGGATGTCCAAGCCGCCGATTACGCCCTGTTGGTTGGTGTGAAGAACTACGGACAGCTAAGCGGGTTGAACGCGCTCAAATACACGGAGAACGATGTCGAAGCGCTGGCTAAACTACTGCTTGCCAACGGTTACCGTCAGGAAAACGTCACCGTCCTCACCCAGTCCCGCAGCCAGAAGGAACCGGGGCTCTCTCCCACCAGCGAAAATATTTTGCGGGAACTCGACCTGATTCTCAAAGGACTCAACCCTGACGATAGCGTACTGCTGGCTTTTGCTGGACATGGTGTTAAATTTGTAAATGGCAAAGCGAGCTATTTCTGTCCGATTGATACAGAGATCAAAGGGCGCAATCATCTGATTTCCTATGAATCGATCTACGCCAAATTAAAAGTATGTCCGGCCAGTCGCAAACTACTGTTGAGTGATGCTTGTCGAAATGACCCTCTTTCAACCACCGGCCGAGCTATTCCCAGTGTGACCCGTTCCGAGCCTCAAATTCCTCCCGGTAGCACAGTGGCCCTATTCGCCTGCCAGGCGGGACAGGAGGCCCAGGAAGATAAGGACCTGCAGCACGGCGTCTTTTTTCACTATGTGTTGGATGGCCTGCGTGGAGCGGCCGACCGGCAAGGCAAGGACTCGACTGGTAATGGTAACGGCACGATCGAACTGACAGAACTGGTGGCCTATACGCAGCAGCACGTTAAAGACCATGTGCGGGGTAAATTCCGAACCAGCCAGAATCCCGAGTTACAGACACATGTTACAAACATCCAACAGTTGATTCGGTATCCTGTTCTACGTGTTAAATCCACAATCACGAACAGTATTGGCATGAACTTGGTGGAGATTCCAGCGGGCACGTTTATGATGGGCAGTGGTAAATCGGCGGCTGAGATTGCACGGCTGTTCGATAGCAAGGCAGTAAACTATGAAGACGAACACCCTCAACATCGGGTAAAAATTACGAAGTCGTTTCGCCTGGGCGTTTATGAAGTCACCGTAGGCCAGTTTCGTCAGTTTGTGAACGCAACGGGCCACCAAACAGAAGCGGAGAAAGACGGAGAGGGTGGACATGGTTGGAATGAAAAGACTGAAAAGTTTGAAGGCCGTGACCCAAAATACAATTGGGAAAACACGGGATTCGATCAGACTGACGAGCATCCGGTGGTGAATGTGACGTGGAACGACGCGGTCGCGTTCTGTAAGTGGTTGAGCCGCAAGGAAGGGAAGACATACCGGTTACCGACTGAAGCAGAATGGGAATACGCGTGCCGAGGCGGTACAACAAGCCTGTATCAGACCGGCGATGATCCGAATGGTTTGGCGGCAGTCGGCAATACTGCCGACCAAACCGCGAAGGACAAATGGACCAACTACCAGACGTTCGATTATCTTTCTGTGCGTGATGGCTATGTGTTTTCTGCTCCAGTGGGTCGTTATCGCCCGAATTCCTTTGGCCTGTACGACATGCACGGGAATGTGTTTGAGTGGTGTCAGGATTGGTACGACGGGGGCTACTATGGAAAATCGCCCTCTGCAGATCCAGGTGGCCCTTCCTCCGGCTCTTCTCGCGTTTTGCGGGGCGGGTCGTGGGGCTACGACGCGCAGGGCAATCGTTCTGCGGGCCGTTTCTGGTTCGCTCCTGGTCTCCGTAGCTTCTACGGCGGCGGTTTTCGTGTAGTGTGTGAGTTGTATTAGTTCCCCAGTCTTCCTCTTTTTGTCCTCTGTCTCTCTGAACTCTGTCCTCTGTAAGGGGGTGCAGGGGGTCTCCCCCCTGCTATCGTCGCCATTTGAAAAATGATGAATTCACCCGACACACCCTTATTCGTGAAGACTCACGATTTTTTATTATGGTTGTTGCGTCATACGCAGCGTTTTCCCAAAAATCTGCGTCACAGCTATACCAATCGTCTGGAAACGATGGGTTTTGACTTCCAAGAAGCAATTCTTATGGCCAATACAGTGCGTGGACGGGAAAGGCGCCGTTGGCTGGAAAAGGCCGATGGAAGGTTACTCTGTTTGCGGGGTTTACTGCGATTTGCGATTGATTTTGAGTTTTTGAGTTCCCGTCAAATAAAATATGCGGCAGAATATATCAATGAATTGGGCCGATTGTTAGGCTCATGGATAAAGGGGACGGACCGATAACCTCCGGCTCTTCTCGCGTTTTGCGGGGCGGGTCGTGGAACAACAACGCACAGAACAATCGTTCTGCGAACCGTAACAGGAACGCTCCTGATAACCGTAACAACAACAACGGTTTTCGTGTAGTGTGTGAGTTGTATTAGTTCCCCAATCACCTCTATTGCCCGATGCCGAGTCTGCACGATTAAAATAAGTAATCGAAGGCACGCTCGACCAGTGCCAAGAGGATGACACGGTCCGTATCCTGTGTTCCGACGATTCATTCGTCGGAGCTAAAGCCGCGGTGGCAGATCGGGGCTAGTAGCCGCTAACCGGTGAAAGTCCCTGTCTGCCTTTTTACTTTGGATTGTGATTTTTAATTATGGCAAAAAGCTTCAACAATCTCTGGTCAACCATTACTTCCTGGGAGAATCTGCTTGCCGCCTACCAAAAATGCCGAAAGCGAAAGCGATACAAAACTCCTGCGACAAATTTTGATTTTTCTTGGGAGACAAGTCTCCTTCAACTACAGCATGAGTTGATTAATGGAACATACAAACCGGGAGAGTATCGGCATTTTCATATCACTGATCCCAAACCACGTAAGATTAGTGCGGCCCCGTTCCGAGATCGCATCATCCACCATGCTTTAGTAGGCGTTCTGGAACCTCTTTTTGACCGCCGGTTCATATTTGACAGCTATGCTTGTCGCCGCGGCAAAGGAACGCATCGTGCGATCAACAGAACACAGCAATACCTGCGCCGGTATGATTGGTGTCTAAAAACGGATGTCGTTCGCTTCTTTCCCAATGTAGATCATCAATTACTATTCACCCTTGTGTCTCGAACCATAGGAGATTCGCGAACACTGGAACTGATTGAGTTAATTCTAAAGTCAGGGGATGGAGTGCTTTCCCACGAAGCTACCCAACACTGGTTTCCCGGTGACGATCTGCTGAGTGTACTACGCCCGCAAGGACTACCAATCGGTAATCTGACCAGTCAGTTTTTTGCAAACGTATTCCTTGATCCGGTGGATCATTACATCAAGGAAGAACTTCGGGCACCTGGGTATGTACGCTACGCCGACGACCTGATATTGTTCGGTCATACGAAACAGCAATTATGGCAATGGCGAGATGATGTTGCTAATTTCCTAGAAAAACAACGGTTGCAATTACATACCCATAAGACTCATGTCTGTCCAAGCACTCGGGGAGTTTCTTTTCTTGGATTTCGTCTGTCGCGTTTGGAACGTCGACTTAAGCAGGACGCCATTAGGCGATTCAACCGTCGTCTGAAGAAACTGCAATGGCTACGGAGCCGGGGAGAAATTGAATATCGTCAGATTCAAGCCTCGTTAAGAGCATGGCTGGCTCACACAACCCATGCAAATACGGAGGGACTTCGCCAAGATCTTTGGCGAAAGGTCAAATTCTGAGGTACGTAGAAACCTAGACGATGCTCTAACTTACTTGACCAGCTCTCGTTCGAAGTGCCTGAATCAACTTGCTGATCGTCTCATCGACGGCAGCCCGCACTTTTAAAATGTCCTCACCAGCTTCAACGGCAGCCAGTTGGGTATCGAGCTTGCTCGCCCAACCTTGGCAGCGTTCGATTAGCCATTCACGATCTTCTTTGGTGAGTGGTTTATGATCCGAAAGAATCAGCGTCGAACAGCCTTGCCGAAATTGTGCAATACGGCGGGCCAACGCGGCAGAGTCGTTGGGACGTTTCTTGAACCAGTCGTTTGCCGCATCGGCTAAATTGGTGAGGTATGTTGCCGCATCAACATCAGCGGGAATTGCACCAGGGCGGTCCCAGCCCCAGGAGACTACGACGGGCGGGACCGGATGTGGGGGGACGATTTGATTCCAACCCCAGACAGCAATCAGAACCGTCGCTGCCGTCACTAAACTAACGATGCTCGGGCGGGAGTACCAAGGTATTAGGTTTTGGAGAACAACCGGTTTCTTTGCAGTGTCTGCATCAAGTCCAATCTGGGGAATCAGCTGATTCCAGGTCTTCTCAGAGACCTCTTCCAACTCTTGATTCATAATAATAGGAATTGAGTTCCAGTACACATCTCCGTTTATCAGAATTCGTTCCTGCAAGTCCAACAGTAACCTGGGGTTTCTTAGTAACTGCCGCAATTGTTCGGTTTTCAAAACCGTCAATCCAGATTTCAAGATGGCTGGAAGCTGATCACCACAAACTTCTTCCAAGGATAAGTGTTCAACGTCATCACCGTGCACAGCTTCGAATCCTGCCACCAGGTCTGCGAGTTGCAGCCCCAATAAGTGGCCTTCCAACCAGTCGGCCAGTTGGTTCGGATTGTCCGGAATGTCAAGGGCTGGGAAGTTCACGTTGATTGTCTCTCTATGCACTCTTGAAGTTGCGCTTTGGCTCGATGAAAGCGAGTCTGAGCAGTATTGTACGGAATACCCCATCTCTCACTGATCTCCAAATAGTCCATATTATCAAGCCGGGCTTTGACAATTTGTGAACGCTCTTCATCTAACTTGTCCAAACAAGATCGAAATTTAGCAATGCGCTCAGCCAAACATTCTTCTGCAAAGCGGTCGCAATCGGTAATCGCGACCTGCTCTGCATCCACAAGCGAAACTGGTCGTTTTATTCGAGAAAGGTCGATAATGAGATTTCTCGCTATCGTGTACAACCAGGCACGCACGTTTCCTTCTTTGAAAGTCTCTGCTCTCTTCCATACGCGGAACCAGACTTCCTGAGACAGATCCTCGGCACTTGCTTGTGCAGGTATTCGTGCCGTGATGAAAGAGTGTAACAGTTTAAAATATCTCAAATACAACTCTTGAAAGCACACATGCGACAACTCTGCCTGTCGAGTTTGAATTACTTCGACAAGTTCTTCATCTGTAGCGGCTTTACTATCAAAGTCATTCGGCATATCGCCAAGTTATCGAGCATCGTTCATTATCGCAACTCAGACTGGCTATCCTCACCCATGCAGGTCGCCAATCAATTTGCAAACCAAGTTATTTCACCATATTGAAGTTCGTGATAATGAAAAACACCGTCTATTCAAAAGAACGATCTTTTGAGAACAATCTTCCCCTAATTATGGGAAGATTCTTAATTTTGATTCGTTTTCTTCAGCAGAGACCATTGGCTTCCTCTTTAAAACAGTGTGGTCATATGTACATTTTCCTGTTGTGAATACTCCTGAGTCTTGTGGATTCCAGATGTTCAGAACTTTATTGGGACTTTTCATTACGGAGTGAGATAATGAAACGAAATCAATTTTGTCAGGCTTTGACCGGCCTGCTAATTATTTTGGTGATGATTGTTTGGTATCCGATACCCCATCCACCATTTACGCCTTATTGGTAGTCTTGAAGAACTCCTGATTATCCGAGTCTGGTCTGAATTCACACTTTCTATTTTACAAAATTAAGTATTGATGAATTATGTCTTCTCTCATTGAATTGATCGAACAAGGCGATTTTCTCTATTTGCTTTTTATAGCTGCACTGCTGTATTACGTGGGACAGATGGCGGTTGCCCATAATCCACAGTCGAAGAAATCAGGCCAGGGAATTTTTCTGCTGACCTTAGTTGTTTATGCTCTCTTTGAAATCTCCCGTTTTGGAATTTATGATGCTGAGGGATTGCTCTCGATTCTTTTTCGAGGTCTGATTGCAGCCGGGATGATGCTCGGGATCAGTTGGATTCTACTTTCAGCAAGTGCTTTTCTGTTCTCTCCCACCGAACAGGCCACACGATCCCTGCAAGAGTCCCGCAGGAAATCGCAACTAGAAAAAGATCGTAAAAAACAAGAACGAGAGTTCGAACAACAAAGACAACGCGACCAGAAGGAATGGGAACGGAAAGCCCCCGAACGGGAACGGCGCCAGAAAAAACAGCAACAGGCAGAACAAAAATGTAAGGCTGATCAGCACAAACGTGAAGAAATTCGCTTGAGTTGCCAATTGTTATATGATCAGCATACTCACGAATTACAGCAACGATTCCCACGAGATCGGTTGGTGGAATACTTCGATCAATATCTGTCCGACAGTTTTCCCATCGAAATCGTGGAACAACGTGGGAAATTACTCAAAGAAATGATTGAGTCCTCACTGGAACAGACAGCAGGAAACAAACAGAAGTTCGCGAGTCTCAATGAGATTGCCGCCTATTTTCAGGAGCAGAGAAAAGAGATTGAGTCACTCAATTACGATGAACCAACCAAACAATCCTTTATCAGTTCGCTCAACGATCAGGAAGATCGCACTATTCGGGAGTTTTTATCAACATGAACCCAATTTTTCTTGGTACTGATAACAATACAAATCAAAACATCTATCTTGATCCCGATCAGTTTCGCACGCATTTTCATCTGATTGGTGCCACCGGATCTGGAAAGAGTACGGCCATTCAAACTTTGCTGCGACCGATTTTAAAGCAAACTCGGTCTGAAATGTGTGCGTTGTTTCTGATTGATCCGATGGGCAATCTGTCTCGGGATTTACTGGGCTGGATGGCCAATGAGCGGCTCTGTCCGCAACATGTGCGAGATCGGCTGGTTTATATCGAACCAGCGCGGGAAGACGTCATCATGCCGTTTAATCCCCTCTCGCATACGTCCGAAGCGAACCGTTACTATCAGACAATGCGTTCTGTTGATATTGTACTGCGGGCCTGGGCGGCTCAGGATGTTTCTCAGCAGCCACGTTTGTTGCAATGGACGTATAAGGCGTTTTGTGCGGCTGCAATGATGGGACTACCGATTGCAATGTGTAAATATCTATTACACCCTGGTACGCAGGAGCATGATGCGATCCTTTCTCGTATTCCGGGGGATATTCGTTCCCATTGGGGAGAAATATTGAATGCACGCGGCAGCGAAGCGGTGCGTATTCTGGAATCGACACGCAACAGGCTCGATCCCTTTTTTGAATCAACCAATCTCAGGCGGATGTTCGGTTCCACGCACAGTCTGTTCGATTGTGAGCGTTTTATCAAAGATCGAAGGATCGTCGTGCTTAACTTAGGCAAATACGGAAAAATTCCGAGTTTTGTGGCTGATACGATCGGAGCACTGGCTCTCAATGAAATTGTGGAGACCGCCAGCAGACTCTCCACTAACAAGGGCAAACGGGCCGTTGATCCGACCTATGTGATAATGGATGAATTCCAGAAATATGTTTCTGTTGATATTGAGGATGCCCTGCCGACAGTCAGGCAGATGGGTTTGCGGCTGATTTTGGCGCATCAATCCTTTTCGCAACTGGAGCGGGAAGATGTGGATTTGACGCAGATGATCTGGCAGGCCCGCAGTCGATTGATGTTTGCAAATAATGCGAAAGATGCTGACATCATCGCGGATGAACTGACTAAACTGACATTTGATAGCATGAAAATCAAAGATATTCGTAAGAGCAAAAAACAGTTGATTGTTGGTTATCGCAAAGAGTGGCTCGATAGTGAATCGAATACCAGCACAAGTTCAACAGCAAACGTCGAGCAGAATGCGACCGGATATAATCAGTCCAGTGGTGAATCGATTCCCCCCAATACGTATCGTCCGACGAAATCCAAAGGTGACGGCAGAACATCATCCACTTCACGGGGGCAGACAAATGCAAATAGTTCTGGAACATCCTCAGGTCGTAGTCAGTCGAACGTACCGATCCATGATACGTTCGAGGAAATCAGCAATATTACTTACGAAAGTTTTGAGGAGCAGTCTCTGCAATGGGGTAAGGAGATTCGCCGGCTGCAAACGGGTGAAGCGTTTGGGATGTTTGCCAGTGACCCGAATGTGCACTTCGTCAACGTCGATCATTTGCCATTGTCTGAGTCCCCGCAATTACGAGAGGCTGTGGATGCGTTAATTGAAAAGAATTTTGAGTCCGAATTCTTTATCTCCGCTGCAGAAGCTGATCGGGAAACAGAACGCTACCGGCAACAACTATTGCAAGGGACACCGATTTTATTGCCTGGCAACGGCTACACAAACTCACCCGATAAAATGGGCGTTGAAGCAGATAAATTACCCGATCCGTTTGGCTGAGTCATCGCGTGTGTCAAATTCGCTGCTTCACGCAGTGATAAACCCCCGTGATTTGAAACCTGTTCGAGTAGCTGTTGAAACTGCCAACGTTCGTCTGCTCTGACCCCGAACTGAATCAGGTATTGCATGTTGAGTTCGTGTTCCGCTTGAATACGGGCAATGTTATCAGTGATTTGTTCGTTGATGGCTTCCTGTTGTTTCAATGCTGATTCTGCTTGTAGGATTTCCTGCAACCGCAAGCGTGCGTCACCGCGTCTGAGGGCAATGCCACATTCAGAGTGAGCCGAGTGCTGTTCAAATAGTGTTTTGGCGTAGCTGTCGAGTGGATTGTGGCCTGTGTTGTATTCGGGGGTGTTGCGCATGTGCGTATTTTATGTTGAAATCACATCCATTGTCACTTGTGCGTTTTATCGATTGTGGTGTGGTAACAATCGCTTGTCTGAAGTGTCTGGAATTTCTTGACGATTCAACGAGTTCAACGGGGTAGGCAGGTCAGCCACAAGGCGCGTGCCATTGAAACGTTGTTGATTCACGCCCCTTTCAGCACCATGGAAATCGACTCTGATAACAACCCATTCCGCCGCCGCAGATCGGGCCTGGCTGACCGATTGTGAAATGGTCATTGAATTACATTCTCAATTCTGTTGAAAATTGTCGGTTCCATTCTGCTAATTCCCAAATTCCTCACCGACCATTTCACAAGCCGCGGGTCCCGGTGGGACTGGTTGAATCTGTGACCGATCTCATTTATGCCGGTAGTGTAGTATCTACTGCCGCAGGCACAGGCCCGGTTCGCGGGGCCGGGAAGGGGGGCCAAAGGGTGTGCCAATGCATGTCCGGGGCGGGTCTTTGAGTTGGCCCCCTTAATGGATTTCTAACACATTCCCAGCCAGCCGTTTAGGGGTCGCCAGGGTTATGATTTCGTCCCTCATCAAACCCTGGCTTATATTGCTGCGTGGGGGTGGTATCCAGTGTTCGATTTCTCACACTGGTTTTCCCACCATTGGTCGGTCGTTCCACACCGCGATTCCCCCAATATAAGCCAGGGTTGCCACCCTGGCGACCCATCGCACAATGGATTGATTTGAGTGTCAATCGATGACAGTGTTGAATCGTTCTTTCACCAGCATTCTAATCGCCGGGTGCGATCTTGACTCGCCTTTTCTTTGATAATCAATTTTAGTGCCATTCCTGTCAGAACGAAAAAGGCTCCCCAAGTCTAAACGGCTCCCCCCCCTTTGTTGCTGGGAACCCGCCGAACAACAGAATGGACCGGTTTGATTTTTGACATTCTTTCGAGAAATGTGGTATAATTGGGCACGCTACAAATTTATTTCGATGGAGAAAATGATGGCAACCGCTTACTCACCTGAAATTGCAAAGTTCATTGAAGAGGAACTGGCAACGGGCGCTTACGAAGATGAGTCCGCTCTGATGGTAGAGGCTCTGGAAGTGTTTCGTGAGCTGAAACAACGACATGCCGAATTGAGGCAGCAAATCCAACAATCTCTCCAAGACGAGAAAGCAGGGCGGGTTGCCCCATTTGATGTGAATGAGATCATCTTAGAACTGGAATCAGAAGTTGATGAAACCGGTCAACCCATCTCATGAGACAAATCCTGCGTACTGATCAATTTCGGTTTGCGATAAAAGAGATCGGAAAGTATATTGCCCAGAAGAGTGGAAGTCGCAAAATCGCCACTGATTTTTTGCATCGAATCGGCGAAAAATGCCAAGTCTATGCACGCCAGCCTGAAATGGGAGAATTGAGACCTGAGTTGGGTCATGAGATCCGATGCTTTCCCGTTGCCAGCTATCTTGTCTTCTATCGCCCTGTTGAAAAAGGCATCTTACTGCTCACCATCATTCATGGAGCAAGAGATGTTCCGATGGTCTTCCGGAAATTATTTGATTCATAAAAAATATTCTTGACAATTTGTGCTCACTGGATACAAATAGAGTATCGGCCTTTCGAGGTTGCCTCCAGTTGACAGTTTCTCCGGCACCACTTTCGGGTAGTGAAGAGATTTTGCCTGGTTGTAATTTTCATCCTTCGGGATCGTTTTACCGAGCACTCCCCCTTTCGGAGTTTCGCTCGGTACTTTTTTCTGCGTTATGTTTCTTGGCAGAATGAGTGTCTTACTGATAGACATACCTTCTGCTGCCGCAGGCACAAAGCAGCGAACACTGCACGATCTCTGGAGTTGATGATGGCTGTTACTGAAATTGATCTTCAGATTCTTACCACACTGGCTCGGTATTACGTCCTCACGCGCGAGCAAATCCAGAGTATCTGTACCCCCCAATTGGTCTCAGGACGTTCTCTTCGCAGACGGCTGACAAAACTTCGTCTGGCAGAGTACATCAATAAACACCGTGTCCCGGTTGCATTGCCGGACAGAAACGGGGCTGCTCCCGTCTATTACCTCACGAAAAACGGGGCAGAACTGCTTGCTTCATATTTTGATGATGGTGCCTATCTCGCCACTAATACGCGCAATCCGCGTGCTGATCTGTTGAATCATTGGATTGAAATCAATAACACGCGCATGATAATTGAGCAGGCAATCGCTCAGCAGGAAGAGGTCGTGTTGGAGAACTGGATCAATGAGTGGGAAACGGTCAATAAAACTGATCATGAGAAAGAGCACTTTTATCTACAAACAAAACTAAGCAACAATCCCCCACTCTCATGCTCTCCCGATGCCGGGTTTGTGTTGTCATTGCGGGGACATAAAAAAGTTTTCTATCTGGAGCAGGATTTAGGGACCAGTTCGCCTAAACAAATCGCGGCTCGCAAGACGAAGGGCTATGCCGAACTGGCAAATCGTAAACTGCATCGCAAACATTTCCCCGATACCACGCTCGACAACTTTACAATTCTATTCATCACACCAACAGCCTATCGCTGTAAAACGACGGCAGAGAAAATCAGGACAAAGCCACGGCCTGATTTATGGCTCTGCATCGACCAACATGAATTGACACCCGAATCGTTTTTGCACGACCCGATTACATTGAATTACAAAGGCGAACGGGCAGCGTTGGTGAAACCCATTGAAAACAAAGTCCAAACACAATGATCGATTTTATGCAGCCACACCAAACCACTGTTGAATATGACCACTCTGCTCAGGGGCAGGCACGGTCAAAGCAACAGCGTGTGGAGTTTTGTGACAACGCTACTTCTATGGTAGAGTTGTCCTCATTTAGTTTTGTTCCCCCTTTCACTATGTCTGAAAAGACCGATTCCAACAAGCCCGTGAAGTCGTTCCGACTTCGCGGCATTACTGCATCCGTCTTCGAAAATCAATCCGAAGATGGAAAATCGACCTTCTTTAAGGTAACGCTCCAGCGTTCCTACAAGCAGGGCGAGGAATGGAAATCGACCAATAGCTTCGGTCGAGATGATCTTCCTCTTGTCAGTTTGCTCACCAAGCAAGCTTGGGAATTCATTTTGAATACCGAATCTAAAAGTCAAAAGGAGGACAAGTAATCGATTATTGAAACGGGTTGCCCTGACAGCCCGTTTCACTCCTTCCCGTTTGGGAAGCGAAGCCAGGCGACATCGGCTGTGTTCAATACTGTTGAACTTTTCGTGACTCACTGGCTGTATGTTATCTTTTCTGAGGAGTAAGCAATTTTCGTTTGGTTCCTCAACTTCCCTTTTGTTTTAGGCAGCCATACCTGGATGAATATTGACGGTTCAATCAGGGGACGTCAGACAATTCATTTGGTGTGGATTAAAAATTTGCGTTGCAACGGTTTTATCAGGTACCCTTTTGTTCTATGAAAAACGATATCAAAACCATGAAAGGAGACATTATAACGTTGAAGTCCGACGTCTGCATTTTGAAGCAGGATGTCGGTACTTTGAAGTCTGATGTTACAATTCTAAAATCTGACTTTAGTTCTTTGAAGTCAGATGTCAGTTCCATAAAAACGGAAATTCAACTTCTTAATGATGCTGTTCGTAATTTGTACGATGCAAATAAAGAGTGGAAAGATGAAATCATCAGACATTTTGATGTGGTTGCTGAAAATATCCGACACGATCTTCTGGGAGCAAATCGTGATGAGATTGAGGTTCTCAAAAACTCCAAATCTGATCACGAACAACGGATAGTGCACCTTGAAAAGCGTGCTGGAATCGCAGTGTGACATCGTGCAGAAGCCCGACCCCTGACGGGCTTCTGTTCAAGAATATAAGACGAAGCCAGGCGATATCGAATGCGTTTAATATTTGTGAAACCTTTCGTGATTCACTGGCAGTTATTACAAAATATTTCGAGACGGACAGACCTTTCCTGTATCGTTCTCAACTATTTTTAGTGAAGTTCCATCTTACTATTTCGGGAAAGGTCCGAACCATGAATATCAGTATCTCAGAGCACCATACCTCAGAAACCTGTACGTGGTGTGAGAAAACCAAAGAGTGCGTTACCGCCGATTTCAATGATGCTTTTATTGGCAAAGCGGCCATGTGCTGGAGTTGTCTGCAGAAAGCCATCAAGGTTCAGAGTCGTAAAGAGTCCAATCCAGCGATTGGCAGTAACGCGAAACCAACAAACACATGAAGCCACCACACGTCTTTTCAATTGCACTGCATACAGGGATGCTGGGCTTTGAATTGTAACGGTTTGGTGATTTATTGATTCGATCTGCAGCGTGCAGATCGACGAATTTCCGTTCCCCCTTTTTTATGGATAAACACATTTCAATACAGCCTTTCAGAATCATGTCGTTTTTCAGAATTCTGTTGAGGTTCATGAAACGGGTCTGCAAATGGTGGACTCGATGTTTACGTCGTCTTGGAAAAATGGTTTATGTCGAGATGTTGAAACCACCGCGTCGATACATTCGCCCTTCCAGCACTCCTGGAGTGGCTTACGATTTGATTATCAGTGGAATTACGTTAATTCTTGGCATTGCCTATTTTGTGACATGACGAGCAAGGATGCACGGGAGCTGCCCCTGTCGGCTCCCACTTCCCCTCTTTTGAGGATCACCAGGTGATCTGATTGAGAGCAGCTGCACGCGGCGGTTGAACTTGCGAAGACAGGTTTTCGTGATAATAAATCGGCGAATGCCGGCCAGGCGTAACTGATGGAGTCTGCCCATTGCGGCTGACCAATTAGTGATCACTGGCTGTTTTAACAGATTCACTTAGTGAATCCCTTTCTGATCTGGATTCCCTCTCTCGGAACCTCCAGGCAACCCTTTTGAAAAATGGCTTGATCTCATTGCGCACCTTGCAAAATCGTGTCATTGTCGCGGTCCTGTCTGCAACATGCAGGCAGGGACGCGAATCTGAGGGATTGCGATCTCATTCCGAGAAGCATTCCACAACTGTTCTTTTTACAGAAAGGTTGGTCCCATGGCCAAAAGTACCACTAAGAAGACTGAGAGCGCTAAGAAGCCGGAAAAGGTGTTCCGCATCGGCTATGTCTCTGCGTCGGTCTTCGCTCACGAAATCGAAACAGACGAAGGCCCGATTACGATCCGTAGTGTCAGCGTGCAGAAACGTTACAAGGATGGCGACGACGTGAAATATACCTCGTCCTTCAACCTGGCAGAATTGCCGCAAGCAGTTCGCGCTCTGCAACTGGCACAAGGCTACGTTGAACGCTGTGAGTCGGAAATCATTCTGGACTGACGCTCGGACTGATTCGTTTCCGGACGGTGATTGAAACTTCGATCACCGTCCCCTCTTTTCTTTAAATTACCAAAATTTGAAAGGTGTGAAGATGAATGTGCCAGACATTGTGAATCGACTTGAAAAGATCGAGACGCTTCTCTCAGAACTAATCCAACAAAAGACTCAGAAGGACTGGTATAGCACAGCGGACCTCGCACAACTCACGGGACGTGCCGAATTTACCGTCCGGGAATGGTGCCGACTTAGTCGTATCACGGCAAAAAAGGAAACGAATGGGCGAAAACATGAATGGCGGGTCAGTCATGAAGAAGTCCAACGCATCCTGAATCACGGTCCGAGGCCACTCTTTCCTCGAAATTAAAAACTCTGTCATTCCGATGGATGAGTCGGTGGACATCTCGATGACTTTCCTGCAAGGTGATATTGTCCCTCATGGCCTCACTTGAAAACCGTACTGGCTATTTCAACGTCGTGTTTCGATTCGGCGGTAAGAAGTACACACGGTCGCTTAGTACCGACGACGAGAAAGAGGCCAATCGATTACTAGCAAATCTTGAACAGACGGTTCGAGACGTCAAGAGTGGTCGAATCTCGCTGCCACCTGATGCTGATATTCCGACGTTTTTGCTTTCTGATGGAAAAGTAACAAGTACCCAAGTAAATCTGATTGGTTCAATATCTCAGGTACGGACCTCATTGCGTAGCCTTTTCGAATCATTCTTCGACACGTTGCCAGATGATTCATTAGAACCATCGACGATCTCACAAATGAAGACACATCGAAATAACTTGTTCCGTGTTTTGGGGAGCGAAACCTTCACTGACGAAATCGATTTAAATACACTTGATTCCTACAGTCAGAAACGGCGTAAAGACAAAGGTCGCCGGAACAGAAAAGTCAGCGCGAGCACAATCAGGAAAGAGCTTGTCACTTTACGACGTGTTTGGCAATGGGGGAAGAAGCGTGGCAAAATTGCATCTGAATTGCCCGAAATACGAGACGTGCAACTTCCAAAATCGACCGAACGTCCTGCCTTTCAAACTTACAATGAAATCACATTGCAAATTGAACAGGATGATCTGACACAGGAACGGCAAAACGAACTTTGGGAGTGCCTCTATCTGGGAACAGATGAGATTGATGAATTAATTCAATATGTGCGTGAGAAAGCATTGCACACGTTTCTCTATCCCATGGTTGTTGCGGCAGCACATACTGGAGCACGCCGTAGTGAACTCATGCGTTCACAGCTGACCGATATTCGTGATGATGTGTTAATCATTCGTGAGAAGAAACGTCGTCGAGGGCAGGAATCGACACGCAGGGTTCCGATGTCCAATATACTGAAAGAAACGCTTCGCGAATGGAAAAGTGAGCATCCGGGAGGACACCAAACGTTTGCCATTGAGGATTCAGCAAGCCGACAACGTCCTGGTTCAGGCCGATCAGTTTCACGTGACGAGGCTCACTACCACTTTAAGGGCGTTCTTAAAGACAGTAAATGGGAAGTCATCCGAGGTTGGCACTGCCTGCGGCATTCGTTTATCAGCAACCTCGCATCACATTCTGTCGACCAGCGACTCATCGACGAATTTGTGGGCCACACCACCGAGGAGATGCGTCGTCGCTATCGCCATCTCTTTCCGGACGTGAAGAGGGCCGCGATTACGAACGTGTTTGGCTGAGCACAGTCAGGACAGCATTTCCAATATAATCTCAATATCATTGCAATTGTGTCCGCGATTTGTCCGCGGTGAATCGAGGCACATTAAAAAAAGACTTACGCCAAATCGACGTAAGTCCTTTCGTATTATAGTACCGGAGGGGGGACTTGAACCCCCACGAGGTTTACCCTCACTGGATTTTGAATCTAAGGACGGGATATTTCAGAGATGCTTCAAACGCACTGTAAATACTATTATATCAGTGTGTTGCATCTATTTCGCACTGAAAAGCCATTGATGTAAAATTGCATTGAAATACTCAATTATGTCCGCGATTTGTCCGCGGTAGAATATTGGCTTATCAACCCATGGACTCGACCCCGAATCGGTATGAGTTCAAGATACATCAAGTGGCTTGGATCGGAAAACTAGATGAGGAAATTATGAAATGGTCCTACACATGCAAGTCTGCTAATTATTTCCTGCGGGAACCAAATATATTAAGATTTATAGGTTACTATCTATTCTACCAAGAAAGACAAAGTCCCTGTATTCCAGGAATCTTCCGACAACATGGCTAGTTGATTCAGTAACTGTTCAATTCGTTCGGTTGATAAAACGACGAACGGATTGTCATCCGTTGCTCGAAAAAGATCAGTTTCCGTGATCAGCGGTTGATTCGAAATGATTACGATCAATTCTTCCCAGCCCGGGGGGCCGATCTCCAAATAAGCCAATCCGTTGTGATGCAGTTTTTCTACGGGCAACAACTCAGCGCCGGGTACTTGATATCGGTCGTTGGCCTCCACTTGACCTTGCTCGATTCCGACGTAAGCATTCGGGCTATGCAGGTATATTTTGCCACTTGTTCCAATATTCAAAACGGTTGCATATCCACAACGTTGTGTAAGAAACTCGAAGCACAAAGGTGAATTGATAGCCAGAGTATCGACACGCTTAGTACCAATATCGCGCGTCCTAATTTCTACTTTCTTCATCATCACAGCATTAGGGGCTGCAGCGGCTTTCTCTCGAAATGCTTGTGCCATATACACTGGTCCCGAAGTTTTGCCTAGCAGGCTCATTGTACGGGTTGACACCTCAGCCACCGACGTGCTCATACGAACGCTTACATCCATTTCATTTTGTAAGGCTTCCTTGGATAACAAGGCTGCTTCTACTTGCTCCTTTTGCGCTTGTTCAATGGCTTGTAGCCTTTCTTCAGTTTGTTGTTCAATTTCCTTCGCACGTTGTAGGATTTCCTGGGCAGACTCTTTTCGGTTTCGCGCGTCCTCTATATCGGCCAGTAATTCTGCTTTCTGCTTTTCGTGTTCCAAGATTGATAATTCAGATTCGCGTTCCTGTTGGAGAAATTGTTGTTCATGATTCCAGTTTAGCTCTTCAATCCGATGTCGCCGCTCCTTTTCTGAAAGTTCCAGTGCCATTTCAAGGTTTCGCACGGCTTCTTCATGTTCAGCCTGTTCATGTTTTTGGGCACGATCTCTTTCAAGTTGCTCCTCTGCCCAAGTATCCTCCAATTCCAGTAACTTGCGGCGATCATCAATTTCCGCTTTTCGATCAGCCGATGCTGACTCATAGCGAATGGACTTGATTTCTTCAAGATTCAACCATTTCATACCAATCCATTGCGGTAGTTTTTTATTCCACCATTGCAGCGAAAGGGCATCTTGATTTTTCAGCATCTCATAGGTTAAGGTTCGCATTTCGTCGGTGATCGCTTGCTTACAACATTTGGCAAGTGTGGTTTCCAGCATTGGCACTTCCAAACTACTGGCCAACTTAAGATTTTCCAAACCATATTCGTACAAGAAGGATCGCCGGTTACAGATCTTCCATATACCATTAATAACCAGGTCGAATTCCGTCCCCTCCTGATCATGCAGTCCCGCATAACTCAGTTCGTACAGAATTCCCGCGGTAGTAACTCGCGCGTACATATCTGAGCGTTCGATCCGGTTAATCTGATCCTCCGGTGTGACTTGCTCTATACGGCTCTCCCCATCGTCAAATTGACGATAGCGGTAGGTTTCTGAATTTGGTGCATTCATGAATCTTTTTAAAATGCCTTTCCAGCGGAGACGACTTAAGAAGCCTCCTCCATGCTCGAAAAATCGTATCGCAATAGGATCAGAATGGTCTAACACAGGCTCATCTTTATGAATGCAGGATACCGATGCGGTAGTACGCTTTTCAGCGGAGTTTGTCGATATTGGTTCGAAGGACATTGGCTATTCTTCTAGTTGGATGGCAAAGGTCATAATTCGAATGTTGTAGGCGAACGCCACAACAACGGCGAGTACGAAGAATGTTACAGACCAAAAACCAGCCAAAGCTACACCAACCAGAAGGTAAGCCAGTATCACGTCTGCGAGTAAGTATATCACTAGAACTAATGCGTTGGCACCATTTGAACGGCGGCTAACGATTGCGCGGATAAAACCTATCGTAAATACAGGTAACAGCAGTACGATAATCAGCCAACCCAAACCACGCTGAAACCACGGAATTCGACGGACTGATTCTATCATCTCGGCGGGCATTATCGTACTTGAGGACGGAGGTTTCAAATAATGACCTTGGTGAATTATTTCACCCGATGGCACATCAACCAGAGTGTATTCAACCTCGAGTTCCGCTCCATTCGGAGTTGACTCAAACTTTAGGAGTCGACCAAACAGAAGTCCGTCTGCTTCACTGTCTGCGACCAATGTAATGGCAGTCTTTTGTGAGTCGATATTTGGTTCTCGAATCTCCAAAAGTTCTCGTGTTTTTTCCGACAATGATCGATCAAGCAAATCGAGTGTCCCGCGTAATTCGAGGGATGATCTTAACTGACTGGTAAAGTATCCACTCCGGTCACCTGCAAAATGAAGTAGCACGACAGAGCCGACTTCACCACGATTTAACCGCAGATCTTCAACCACGGCAGAGACAGCTTCATCGGCCACTTCTTTTCGTGCTGATTCAATCTCCGGTAAATGTGGTCCAAAGTGTCCCCAGCTGACCCATGCGATATAACAAATCAAAGGTACAGAACCAAATCGAGAAAATAATGTAAAACATTTCGTAAACACAGAATATACCCTTACATTCGGAACATTACCCAATATGCTATGATGCGATAAACACATCATCGATTTTGTTAATCTTCTAGTAGTTCTAAAGCCTCGGTAGGCAGATTAAATCCCAACTCTGCAGCTCTGCGGTACAATTTAACTGCCATGGTCATGTCTTTGGAAACACCTTTACCATTTTGGTAACAAAGGCCCAGGTAGTACAGTGCAAATCTATTGTCCTCCTCAGCCGCTTTGCGGTACCATTTCACAGCTTTGGTTACGTCCTTGGAAATACCCTCACCGTATTGATACAAAAAGCCGACATCGCATTGTGCTTGAATAGATCCCTGCTCAGCTGCCTTGTGATACCAATAAAGAGCTTTGGCCATATCAATGGAAACTCCTTTTACGCCATTTTGGTAGCAAAAGCCGAGTGTGTTTTGCGCTGACGCGTTTCCCTGTTCAGCCGCCTTGCGATACCATTTCACTGCTTTTTCCGCGTCCTCGGAAACGCATGAACCGCGTTCGTGGTGATCAAAGAGATTGCCAAGTTTGTTCTGTGCTTCAGCATCTCCTTGCACAGCTGCTTTGTGATACCAGTACATTGCCTTTGTTGTGTCTCGGGGAACGCCCCAACCACGATCATAGCGATCGCCAAGGTAGATCTGTGCTAAAGTATGGCCCTGTTTAGCTGCCTTGCGGAATAACTTTACAGCTTCAGTCTTATCTTGAGAAACACCTAGCCCATTTTTATAGCAAAAACCAAGATTGTACTGAGCTTGGATATTTCCCTGTTTTGCTGATCTTAAGAACCATTTCGCTGCTTGGGTATAATTTTTTGAAAGCCCACTTCCTTTTTTGTAGCATTCGCCAAGAAGGTTTTGTGTGTCGGCATGTCCCTGCTTAGCCGCCTTGAGGTACCAGCCCACTGCTTTTTCTTTGTCCTCAGAAACACCCTCGCCAAGGTAGTAGCAATCACCAAGCATGTATTGTGATTTAGAATCCCCCTGTTCAGCCGCTTTGAGAAACGTGAGCAACCCAATTATTGCAGACATGTTCTGAGCAACCATCCACTCGGTCATGCCTTCCTTCCAGACCTGCGATTTGCCGTCTACCTTTCCCAGTTCGATAAGTTTTTCAAGTTCGCATTGTGAGATCGGGCCCTGTTTGTGACCGTCTACCACTACCCACCATGACGGTTTCGAATTATATTTACTTTGTGGTGATGTTGTTTGCTCTCTATCCTTTTGCTTGTCAAGTCCATGATGTGTTCTAAATATTTGGGCAAGCTCTTTAAGCGTTGTGAAACCATATTCACCATTCGGTATTTCTGTGTGAATTAGAAGCCCTAAGTTATATATCGTATCACGGACTGAAAACACATCAATCCCATACATATAACCTTGACCATCCTGCGGCAATGGTTTATTCAATGGAACTTTTTGAGGAGCTACATTTTCACACTGGCAAAGAAGAAGCAAGACTAATCTCTCGTAAGGGTCATCAGTCAATTGCTCTACTTGGTTCTCCAGGCCAGTTCTTCTATCGATTACTTGTTGGAGTTGAATGCGTCTTTCCTCCGGGTTGCCTGTAGCTTCAGTAATGGCAAAAACTGGCCATCCATTTCTGATATATTCGACTTCTGGAATTTTATTTGTAGTTGAATTAGACTTTGTATTCACATCCTTTTCATTACGACTTGTTCCGTTTCTCTCCAAATAATATTCATCCGCCAATGCTATGGCGGAGTTCGCGGGCAGAGTAACCAAGTTAATCAACTTTAGCATGCCAACATTATCGCCGTTATAGACCATGCCCCTTGACGTACTAGTCAATTCAGGGAAATCTTCAGATGCAGCCTTTATCATACTCCCTGGTAAGATGCTTAACATTTCGTACATAATTTTTGCAAAATCATCAGCCGACTGCTCTAATGAGTTGGGACAGAAGTAAGTATCGTTTATCACTGGGTTAATATGGCAGTTAAACAGCAATACGTTTCCATCTTCGGTGCTAAGCGATGTTAAAGGGTCTGCATACTCAGTGGGATTGCCGTCAAGAGCATACAAATCGCCACAGGCGATGTTGATGACGACTGGTGGAAAACATTGTTTTTCATGATCATCTTCCTGAATCCACTCCTCAGCGAGATAGTAGGCATCATGTAGAGCACTACACATTGGTTTTCCATACTCTTCCACAGGGCGAATCCAGACCGGTGTTTCAATTTCACTTTCTTCAAGTTCTCCAGTTTCTGGGTTGAACCACTTGATTGTGCTTTTTTTCGTCTCGAGTATATTTTCAGCTATTTCAGAGAGAAGGACGCGCTTTCTCCCTTCCAGATTCCCCAGGAACGCAGAACCAACAACCGGCTCACCGACAACATCAGTTCGATAGCCAAGTACTGAAACTTCAAACCAATCATTGATGGCACCACTATCCTCTGTGGCTTTTGTTATCATCTCATCCAGCCAATTATTAACCATATCTGCCAGAGCATGACTTAAAGATATATTCGATCCCCGAAAACTTTCGGACATTGAAAAGGATTGATCGAGCAGAAAGATGAAGTAACCCGGAGTTTCACGTGTTAATCGCGTTGAATAATTTCCCACAGTAGCAACTGCTTGCGTGTCAGTGTTCGCGGGTACCCACTCTTCTGAATCCCTTTTATGCATACGTTTTTTGTTCTTGCACCATTGCTCAAGGGAATAGCAGAATTTATCGAGGGATTCTACGCTGTCATATTCTTCACGAAATCGAGCGATTTCCTGTTGATCTCCGACAGCTCCAGTAACCAACAATTTATCACGGTCTAATTCGTTGAATTCTTTTGATAGTAAAGTCAGACGCTGGAACAGGAGAGCCTCTTTTTCGTTATTGGAGTCGCCCATTCGGAGAAAGGCTATGACATCATCTTGAGATAACTTTCGTTCTGTAGCATGGGTGAAAAGAATCTCAACGAAATCGACAGAATTCATTCCAAGCCGATTGAGGCTTTCGGAAGCAAATGCGGGGTCCACCGGATCGCCCACCCAACGTTTACGCAGATAGTCAAGTACTCGCCTGCGTGTAGAATGGACTTTTTTCAAATTATTGTCCAGTTCATCTGGAATGATGTTGGCAGTTTTCGAGTGCGATTTATCGATGATGTTGACTTGGTCAGTCATGAGGATGTCTGGGCCATACTTGTTGTTCTGTTCCCAGTAATCCATATTATCATCAACATCTGTGTCATCATCACTCTCCAAATGATATTCATCCGTCAATACCATGACGGAGTTCGCTGGTACCCATTCTTCTGATTTTAGACTTGGACTCCAAACATAAATATCATGTGGTAGAGCACCGCTGTTTAATTCTTCTTGTAATTCTTCTAACTTCATAGGACCTACTTGCCTACCATTCAAACCTACTACCCTATTATACTGTATGTATAGCCAGTCATCATCACTGAGCCGTTCCCTTTCCTTTTTCCAGTAATACTCAATTGCGATTTCTGCACGTAACCAGAGTGTGTCTTCAGAATCGTTGAACGGATATGTCGTCATGCGAGGGATCAAATTCAGTAGCTGTTCTTCTGGGAACGGGCCTTCCTTTTCCAGCAGACCATGCTGCTCCAAAAAGTCAAGTATTACTCCTTCTATGAAATCAGAATGAAGTGCCTGGCGTTCATAATCTAGCCTATGCTGAATTGTACCCAACTCACCAATTTCAAAGTTTCGTTTATCTTCCAACTCCTGCCGCACTCGCTGGTGCACCTGTTTTGCTTCTAGTACCTTGCGCACCCAGACGACACAATGCGTGAAATCAGTCCGGCTTATACTTTCCGGTTTTAGGTGGAGCAAGCCAGATGCCGTCGTCTCTGGACGCTCCCGAAGCGCCACTACCAGTTCTTTTGAGATCTCCGAAAAGCCAGTATGTTGCTCAGCCACTTTTTTGTATTCAGCACGTAACCGGGTATTTTGTGATTTGGCATCTTGGACCGCCTGCTTTGCTGACTTCAACGAAGGGTCGGAATTATCTTTCAGGCGTGCGATAGTTCGTTCAATTCCGGTAATCTTGGCCTGCAGTTCATAATACTCTTTCGGAACAGGGGGCAGATCGGCTGGAAGAGAAGTCGGCTCAGAGATGTTGACCACTTCCACTTCAATCACAATCGGTTCCACCTGATAATTGGTCACTTCAATATCTGCCGGATCGATTTCGTCTGTCGGAGGAGGGACAGATTGCTCTGATTTTTGTGCGGTGACGCGGCAGAGTACGAATTCACCATTGTCATGTGCTTCGTCATGCATTGGCCCATAACAGACACGTTGCCCCTGAATCCTGTCTCGGATTGATGTATAGATATCTGAAAGGGTGAAGACCGTTTTCGGTCCGGCACGTAGATAGTCGGTTAAGCGAAGATTGAAAATACTATGGCCTGCGGATCCTTCGTCTGAGACCGGATGATCGTCACCTGAAGTTAACACCGTTCGACTGCGGTGATTCCAGGCGTTGTGGTACCAGGTAGGTTCGTCTGTAACAGCAGCCACTATATTATCATCAACCAGACGCAACAAGCGCCCGGCAAAGCAGGAATCGCTGATCACAGCGACATGTCGCGCACGAATCGCTTTGACAATACTTTGCAGATCATTGTGATTGAACCAGGTATTGATCTGATCAAGTTTGCCATCTGCAGGAATCCAGTAGCCCATTTCTGTTTGAGTATCAGCTTTTCCATGACCCGCAAAATAAATTAGCAGTGCATCATCGTCGTTGAGTTGATTGATGTAGCAACGTAGTTCGGAGTTGATTCCGTTCCAGCAGGTCTCTTCAGGACCAACGAGCATGCGTACATTTGCTTCCAAGAATCCGCACTCTTTAATTAGTATTTTAGCCAAATATTCTGCGTCCCCCTGTGCGGTACGCAGATTCTTAATTGCTTCATCTTGATAGGAGTTGATACCGATGGAAATTGCGTGATAGCGTGCCGGGTCAAATGTGAATTTGACCGGCATACTCTTTGATGAATTCGCTGTGATATCACGTTTTGACATGATTGACCCTAGTTATTCTGGTTACTAACTGCGGAATGGCTGTTTCGCCATCTTTCATACTCTTGCAGATCATTATCGCTCACAGAAGGAACCATGGTTCCGAGCGATTGTTCAAAATCATCGCTAGTGACGAATTCATTTTCTCCTGATTCAATTTGGCGGGAAATGGCAACCTTCTTTGTTCGGCGACAAATTTCAGCCATATCAGCACCGCTAAATCCATCAGTTCTCTGTACAAAAGAGTCGAATAGGAAATTATCTTGGACTGGTATTTCTTTCAAACAGTAACGCATGATCGCGTCCCGAGCAGTTGCATCTGGTAGACCAACATAAATCTGCTTTCCAAAGCGACCAGGTCGCAACGCTGCGGGATCAATACTCCACGGTTTATTCGTTGCACCTAATAGCAACAATGTGCAATCGTTTGTTTTGGCAATTCCATCTGCTAAGATAAGAAATTGCGAAACGGCATTAACCTTTTGATTCCCCCGTTTCTGCAAGAGCGCTTCGATCTCATCGAGAAAAATAACAGCCCGATCATGCTTTTGAGCCTCCTCAAAGAGTCGTCGCATATTTTTCTCAGTTTCTCCCACATATTTGTTTTTTATCTGTGATGCATCAACAGAGAAAAAAGCTGCATCGATTTCACCCGCGATTGCTTTCGCAATAAATGTTTTACCGGTTCCTGGCGGACCGTACATTAACACTCCACCCCCCCCCCTTCAACCTTGAATCGATCATAGATTTCTGGGTGGCTCATCACGTTAATGACGTCATCGCGAATCGCTGTTTTGACATCATCGAGTCCAGCAACATCATCAAGCTTGATATCAAGACGCACCTTGAGTTGCCATTCGGAATTAGCTGCCTTATCTTCTTCTGCAGTTGAACTTTCATTCTCTTTGAGCACTTTACGAGGTGATTCCTCGTCCTCACTCCGTGCTTTCTCCTTAAGTAGCGTGGCAATCTCAAGTAATTCATAGGCATCTTTGAGATAAGCACGTGCAACCTTACCTTCACTCTGTTCAGCCAAATTGAATCCAAAATCTGCTGATTTGGCAGTATGGAAAAATGCCTGGGCATATTCTTTTTTCGCAAGTGCCTTCTCAGCTAATCGCTCATGTTCATTTTTTTTATCGGAACTGAAACTCATTGATTGTCCTCCAGTAACTTTTTCAACTTTTCGCGGCCTTCACCAATTTCTTCCTGAATCTTTGAACCACCAGAAGGTTCAGTTTCGACGATCTTGTTACCTCGCACGTCGGCTGCAACCTCATCTTCGAGATTACTCATCATCTCTTCAACGGTCGGAATCATATCGGTCATTTTTGATTCAACGCCAACCATCTCTTTGTCGTAAGATTTATTCCAAATTTTGTCGATGTCGAGTTGCTCTCCGAGCTTATCCTGAACCTCATCTAACACGTCAGCAACGGCTTCGGGGTCGATTTCTACAACTGAATTGATTGCACCGAGAGACTGTGCAAACTCTTGGTCCGTTTTTGACATTTCAAGCTTTGTGAGCAATTGATCAAATACCCAGCGTTTCTTTTCAAGCTGATCCATCATCATCTCATTGGCTCGAACACTTTGCAATGATCGTTGTGCCGCGGCCTTTTGCCCTGCCTTAAGATAGCCGCGAGCCTCGGTCCATGCCTTATCACGTTCACTTTTGAGACCGCCGATCCGATCCTTTACAGTGTCAACCGCATTCTCAGCGTCCCGAAACGCCTTCCGCCGTTTCTTGTGATGGTCTTTGTCTCGTTCTTTTTTCGATTTGAATAGATCACCAAGTCCCATGAGGGAGCTCCTTTCAAGTATTAGTTAAAGTAGATTGAGTGAGGAACACATCGTTCCAATAGATAGTCAGGTTTTCAGCTGCTTTATGAAACCAAGAAACTGCTTCAGTCTTATCTTGAGAAACACCCTCGCCGTTTAAGTAACAGACGCCAAGCCGATTTTGTGCATTGGGACCTCCTGGTGCTCTTTCATCGATTTTTCGGACACGTTGAAATTCTTGAACGGCATCTTGATCGAATACTAAATCATTGGGGAGTTCTTTTGGCTTGCTCTCTGTGTTGTCTGAATTTGTACGTTGCGGAACTACCGCAGGGAGTAAACCGTGACCCCAGAAACCGACAACAAACAGGTCAAGATCACGCTCTTTTATGAGATCATCAAACGTTTTTTTAATATACATTGACTGTGCAAGAAGTCTTCCTTCTGCATGACACGACATCACCGTGATGTAATTCTGAACGAATTTGCATTGATCGTGGAGTACCAATGCAAATTGCTCCGCATCATGCCGAGCGTAATTCAGATTGCCAAGTATCTGATATTTATCAATACCCATGAGAAGGACAAATTACTTCATCAAGAATTATTCCCCTCCATTTCATACGCTATACATAGGTCAATTTGTTTATTATTCTTCCAATTCCTTCACTCGCTCTGTGATTGATTTTGTCTTTGTACGTTACAAACTATTTCATCCTATGTTTAGTATTATGCCCCATCCTAATACTATTCTATTTGTTGTGACATTTCAGATTTATGTGAGTTGTGTTCTTGAGCTCTCCTCATTGCCACATCGTATCCAAATAGTGTCGCGATCGTAGCACCAATAGTAATCCCAATAACAAACCATACCTTAATCCCCTTTTGGCTAATCGATTGGACATACGGAACATACAGTGTTACCGCGAACAATATTGAACCGCTAAAACCGAATATTGATCCACAAGCAGTTGGATACCATATTTCAACAAATTCCCAACCAGAAATAGATTCGCGAGTAATTGACTTTCCATAAAAATAAAAATTAAAAAAATCATAAGCACATAGAGTTAAACCACCCAAAACAACAATCCAAATTGGGAGATAAAAAAAAGTAGAAACAATCAATGGTAAAATTCGTTTGTTGCCTTGTTGGGTCTGTTTTTCATCCTCTATTTCAATTTGGGGATTAACCAATTTGCTTTCCCTGAACGAACGACTCGCCCCTCTATAACTAGTGGGTGTCCCGAAAGTGAGCTCGTGCGGAATGTTACGTGTTAAAGCGTCGGTAGTGGATCGTGGAGATTGTTGATATCGGGTTTTCGCTGGCTGCGTTCGGATGATATTGGCAGGGATTTCGACCTTATCAGGCAATGCCACGCGTACGTTCTTCCCTGGCCTCCCTCTCTTGTATCGATCGCGACTGTCTCAGGCCGCTTTGCGGCGGCTGTGAGCGGCGACCGCGTTTTGGTTCTCCCGGGCGATGAGCATTCGACCGAGCGTGTGCAGGTTTCGCCCCAGAATGCCCAGTTGCAGGTAGCGTTCAAAACCGATCTCCGAACGGTCGTGACATCGCTTCATCGCGTTCCCGCTCTGCAACGCTCCGATCATTGATTCCACTCCCGAATGATTCTGCTGAGCCGATCGAAATTCGTCATCAGCCTGGGCCAGTTGAACCGCCGACTGCTTGACGCCGGTCTTGGGAAGACACAGATGATCGACAAGCTCAGACAGTTCCCTCTGGTTGTCGGGCGAATGAAATCCACGGTCGAACGACAGACGCTTCACACCGTTTTGGAAGTCATTTTGCAAAGACTTCGTTTCACGGACTGCCACTTGTTGGTCGCCTTCATCGCGTTTCATCAAAACGGCTCGCACAACGAAGCCAGCTGCATCTTCGAACACCAGAACCTGTCGACCAAATTGCATCGGCTGACCGGCCTTGCCACGTTTGTAAAGCTGAGTGTGCGGCTCGAAAATACTGAAGAGCTTGTCGCTGTTGGCAACTGTTTCACCGTTGATGATACGTCGCTTCGCCGTGCTGGCAACGCGTTCGGTGCGAATGATAAATGCCTGCAGCGTGTTTGGTCCAAACAGGTCGGTCGCGTTCGGCAGCCGCTGTTCGGTGACGAGGCACAGATCGCGAGCACGCTGCGTCAGGAGGGCCGTTTTCTGCAATAATTCGCGGTATAACGGCTTCATTCGCTGTTTGTAACGTGGGCCTTTCTTCGCAGCGATGCGGTTGATTTTGCGATTGAGGGTCTTCGCTCTCTTCAGCAGATGAGCATGCTGCCGCCATCCGTCAAGGTTGTGTTCTTCGGCCAGTTCAACACACAGGCCAATGATCTTTCGCAACCCATCAAACAGCAATGAGCTTTCCGTGGGATAATGAATGTTGGTTTCCATCACGAATGAATCGGCACGAACTTTTTCAATGGCGACGGGTTCAAGTGTGTGACCTTCGCCGACGATGGCCTGGCTGATCTGTTCGATGGTTTCCGGTTGAATCAGGCAGAAGTTATTGCGAAGTGTTTTATGATGAAACTCCGTTTCGTCGCAATCGCCGAGCCCCATGACGGCTCGCAGGCTGCGATGGTTTTCGGCAAGGTCCTGCAATTGATCGTAGGTGAAGTTGCAGCCCAGCCGCACGGCTGATAGCACACAGATATGCCAGTATTCCATCCCCGTTCGGCCCGTGTCGGTTCGCGTGTCGCCGTTGATATCATTGCCGATGAGCTGAAGGATGTGGTCGGCCAGCTTTCGATTGCGATACAGATGCTGCAGCGCGGTGAGCACCGGAATGATGCTGTCGCGACAATTGAAATTCAGCTCAACATTTTCGATGGGTACACTGTCAAGCCGCATCTGATTAGAGTAAGCTTTTCGCATCCTTGGCTCCTCGAAGATTGAGAGTGATGATTCCGTTTTCCTTGCGTTGATAACAAGTACTACGAATCTTCACCTCAACTTCGCGGAGCCTTTTGCGATTCACGCACGACGATCTTGCATATTTACCGATTCCGAGCCAGACACTAACTATTAAAAGCGTGTTCCGCGTATTCCCACAATTTGTCTTCAGAAAGATCAAACGGATACTCCACCATATGTGGGATCAGGTCTAATAGTTGTTCATCAGGAAATGGACCTTCCTTCTCAATTAGTCCACGTTTCTCCAAGAAATTCAGAATCGTCTGGCCAAGCAAATTGTCGCGTATTTGAATCAACTCAGATTGATGCTCTGAGCGGATCTGTTTAAGATTATTGATCTCATTCTCACGTTTTTCGCTTATCTCCAGTTCCACGCGCTGGTACACTTGTTTTGCTTCCAGTACTTTACGCACCCAGACGACTCAATGAGTGAAATCTGTGCGACTTATCTCTGGGGGTTTCATGTGAAGTAACTCAGATGCGATCGTTGTTGGACGCTCACGGAGTGCTATCAGCAGTTCCTTCGATATCTCAGAGAAACCAGAATGTTTCGCAACCACTTGTTTGTATTCCGTTCGTAACCGGGAATGTTGTGATTTGGCATCTTGAATCGCCTGCTTTGCAGGATCCAAAGAAGGATCGGAATTCTCTTTCAGGCGTGCGATAGTTCGTTCAATTCCGGTAATCTTGGCCTGCAGTTCATAATACTCTTTCGGAACAGGGGGCAGATCGGCTGGAAGAGAAGTCGGCTCTGAGATGTCAACCACCTCAACTTCAATCTCAATCGGATCCACCTGATAATCAGTCACCTCTATTTCTGCAGGATCAATATCTTGTGTTGAGAGCGTGACCGGTTGCCGTGGTTTTGGGGCAGTGGAGCGGCAAAAAACAAATTCACCGCCTCCATCTGCTTCGTCATGCATTCTACCAAAACAGACAGACTGTCCATGTATTTGGCCGCGGATTGACGTATGAACGTCTGCGAGAGAAAAAACTGTTTTCGGTCCGGAGCGCAGATATTCGGTCAGATGGAGATTGAAACTACTATGACCTGCCGAGCCTTCGTCCGAAACTGGCTGGTCATCACCTGATGTCAGAAATGTCCGACTCCGTCTGGCCCAGGCGTTGTGATACCAGGTTGGTTCGTCTGCATGAGTTGTTGTTACATCACCCACCAGTCGCAACATTCGTCCGGAAAAACAGGAATCACTGATCACTGCCACATGGCGTGCACGGATTGCCTTGATGATACTTTGCAAATCGTTGTGATTATACCAGGTTTTACGCAGATCAAGTTTGCTGTCTGAAGGAAGCCAATAGCCTGCTTGGGTTTGCTGGTCGGCATTGCCATGACCTGCGAAATATATTAATAGAGCATCATCGTCATCGAGTTGTCTGATATAACTACGCAGAGATTTATCAATGTTTTCCCAACAGGTTTCTTCAGGATTCAGAAGAATTTGCACATTAGATTCTTGGAACCCACAATGTTGAAAGAGGGTTTTCGCAAAGTATTTAGCATCATTCTGGGCGGTGCGCAGGTCTTGAATTGCTTCATCATGGTAGGTGTTGATTCCAATAGACAACGCATGATACTTTGCCGAATTAAATTTAAATTTGAATTTGACCGATGAACCACTTGATGATTCTGCTGTGATGTCACGTTTTGACATGATCGACCCTAGTTGTTCTGGTTACTGAGTTGTAAGTGACCCACCTATTTATTCTTCATCCAACTCTTTCAGTCGCTCAGCCGTGGATGGGCTGAGAGCTTCAGAGGAAGGAGCTTCACCTTGAAGTTCAGCCAATCTAGAGTCAACATCTATTGATTTTGTTTGAGGAGACTCATAACGAACACTTTCTAAGCTTTTGCTCGTTCGATCTGTGGCTTTGAGATCCGCGAAGACATCTTCCAAATCAATGGCCAAATCATCTAACATATCCTCGTCAACACCTTGCTCTTTGGCAACTCGCCATTCATCAAGTTTAACCAGTGATAAAGAAATTTTATCGAGGTTTTGTCCGATGATCGTCTCCTGGCCTCGAAGGCGATCCAAGTCACCAAAGGTACGTTCGATCTCACCGATGATAATTCTTTTCGTATTTCCTGTAGCTGCTTCATATTCTACCTTTTTGACCCGTGCACGTTGCTCTAACGTCGCGATTCTTTCTTTCATGTCATCGAGACGATCAATGTTATGTTTCTTTTTCAAACGGAGTTTGTGCTCCATTTTTTCATATTTCTGAACATCGCTCTTTTTCAGTTTCAACATTACTAGTAGCTTGGCGATAATGTCAGATATTGCCATATGTATCTCCTTTAGTTTTCGACGATGTTTAAATTCAATTTTAATCATCACGTTGATAGTGATGTCGAACGAACTCTGAGTCTATCCTGTCAAACTAAATATGAGCCGTTTGAATTTAGCTCTGTTCTTTGGTGTGTCTTCCATGACAGACTCCGGTGCATTCGAATCAAAGATTACTCGCGAACCGGATTGCAACAGCTTGCCAACAACGTCGCGTGTTGCTTGTCGCAAGGTGGATGAAAATTGCTCTTCAAGGGTATGCCATTTTCGTGAGAAGTCATGAGTTACCACCTTTCTCATCTTCAGCTGGGTTATCTGCATTATCTGGGTTCTCAGTATTGTCATCCAACCATTTGTTGATACTGTCTTTCCGAAATCGCCAATTCCTTCCAACCTTCTGCCCTGGTAGTTTTCCGTCTTGTGCGAGCTTGTAAAGTGTGGACTTTGAGACATCCAGATACTCTGACAGCCCTTCGATATCCAAAATTTCTCGAGATTTCTTTTTTGCCATCAATAAAACCTTGCAATAATTTATTTAATCTAGCTGTAGGCTTGTTTAATTTATTGTCCATTATTATCAGATATTATCAAATAGTAATGTCTGTTAATTCAATTATCCTGAAAATTTCTTTTTTGAAAAATTATAGTTACGGATACGGTTCCGAAGTCAGTGGGCTTATACTCGTGAAACCTAAAATACAAGGTTCTGGAATGCATTGATAAGCCGCTGGGAGTGTTTTGGGAGTGAATGAAATGTCCGTCATTAGCATTGTTTGACATAAAACTGCAGTAACGTAACGGAATCTTGGGATTACAGTGGTTCTCATTTCCAGTGGTTGGGTTGGCTCGCCTTCTTCTCATTGTAGGCCCTTCCTGCAAGGTAGTACGTCTGCGCGATGCTCCGCCATCTCCACCTTGCAGTCGGGCATCAAAAGGAAGTACCGGCGAGCAATCGACCTTCTTTACTTCTTTCTTTTCTTTTTAAAAAACGCCAATAACAGATTGCTGGCTTTCATCTCTTTATCTCCTTCCCCTTTTTATTTTGAGGTACTTTTCCACATTCTCAGGCATTGGTGGCTTCGAGATTCCCTTGCAAGAATTCGGCCACGAGTGCGTCGGTTACTCTGAAATCGACAAATACGCCATTCAGCTGTACTCATCTCATTTCCCTTCCCATCACAATTATGGAGACATCACATGCATCTCAGCAGACTCTCTTCCCAATTTCGAACTTCTCGTCGGAGGATTCCCTTGTCAAGCGTTTTCTGTCGCTGGCAAACGTAGAGGTTTTGACGATACTCGTGGAACTTTGTTCTTCGAGCTTTGCCGCATTGCGAGAAATAAGCAACCTCGGCTTTTGTTGTTTGAGAATGTCAAAGGATTACTCAATCACGAAGGGGGGGAAACATTCCGAATTATCCTCAGCTCGTTGGATGAGTTGGGGTATGACTGTCAATGGCAAGTGCTTAACAGCCAATATTTCGGCGTTCCCCAAAATCGAGAAAGGGTGTTCCTTGTCGGACATCTTAGAGGAGAATCCCGACCCGAAGTATTTCCTCTCAGAGACGTTCAAGAAATACCTGACACGTCGATCAGAGCAAACAAAGGACGGACACAAACCGAGATTTCACACACGCTCAAAGGGCACAATAACAAGGCCGACAACGTGTTCGTTGACGAAGGGGGAGGTTGCATAAGGAGATTCACGACAGTGGAATGTGAACGCCTTCAAGGATTTCCAGACCATTGGACAACTGGTGTCTCGGACACACAACGATTCAAGTGTTTGGGAAACGCTGTAACAGTCAATGTTGTACGCGAGATCGTGAAAAGACTCTAAGCCCCATCATGGGGCTTTTTTCTGCTCACACTCCTGGAAAGATGGTCAACCGAATCAGAAATATTTTACGATACGTCTCTGCTCGCGGTCTTTACATTGTGCTCCCTCGTCAAGGTTGTTTGCTGAGGCAACTCCACCTGGACTTCGGGATAAACAGGAATGTACCGGCGAGCAAAAGTCGGTTTCTTATTTCTTTCCTTTTATTTTCATGGTTTCTTCTGTCAAACCAACAACACCGGCTCATGGAACGGATGTCTTTGGCCTTCACTGGAATTGTTACTGCAGCCAATGTGATCCAAGACGAAAGGCCATTCATCGGTTAGTCGATTCGTTTTCACAAATCCCCTCTCAGTGGATTGAGGAGTTAAATGAACATCGATGTGAATGGATGCCGCTTCCGATGTGGGGCACGCTGTTTCTTCCGAAAGAAAGTGCAGATGTACGGAATATTGAGCACCTGATGCAGGAACTCCCTGCCGACGATGAGGAGGCCATCTGTTTCCGTGATGCCGGTTGGCAAGCGGTGGCTGAGACCGGAATTTATGCGATCCAGTTCGACGGAGAATTGCTGCTCGGTATTCATGGTGCTGGTTATGATTTCTACTCTGAGCATTGGTCAAAGTTGTACGATGCACTTGGTTATCTCTGGCATGAATCAGCGTAAAAATATTTTACTTCTTTTCCCCTCAAAATCATGGACTACAATCCCCTCTCACAAGAGGCCGCTGATGCGGTGATTACTCAAGCTAACAGTCAGTCTGGCAACTGTCCGGGCTGCCATCTTCCCTGGGCCAATTGTCACTGTCATGCGAAGTAATTATTATAGAAAAAAGCCTCGTCAATCGGGGCTTTTTTTAATGCTCACAAAACAAGGGCAGACTGAGTCCCCTCTTGCTGTCACCCCGCTTGTCAGGCCGAACGTCACCCTGTGCGACAGGCTGATGACCGTCTGACATCAGGATGGTTTGTCACCCTGTTCTCGGGTGATTGACGGGCTGACACAACTCCCCGTCTGACACCATGACTGACAGCCTGTCGGGGGGCTGACAACACGGAAATGACGATATGAAAGGATAGTTTCATGTGTCTGATTTATGGCTTGAATAAGCGAAATCTGTTGGTTGTCACCCCCCTCTGACACATGACAGGGCGTCTGACATCCTGAAGGGCAGGGTGACAGAAAAAGTTGGCATCCTGTCAGGTTTCACGCTATCCTGAAGCAGCTTTATTTTGTCATCCCGTCAGCACCATGTCAGCCTCACCCATCGTCGGTTATCTCACCAAGAAAGAGATCGAAGAAACGTTCCAGCGCTCCCATCGTTCACTGACCCGCGATTTTTCTAATGCGGTCAGAGTAGGGGACTCGGACATCCTCCGGAACCTTAAACTCAGAACTGAAGATGGTAAGGAATTTGAGGGGACCACAGTGACGCTGGAACAGATTCAGCAACTCTCCAATCAGGGGCTTTCACCCACCTGGTATGCTCGGGGTGAATGGGTCGAGGAACATTACGGAAAAGAGTCCGCAAAAAAGCAAAAAAAACAACCTGAGCAGGAACAGAAACCAACGCCAGAAGAGCGGCCGATCTCTGCCGCGACAGACAACGAATTGATCTCCACTTTAAAATCTCAAATCACCCGTCTGGAGCAGGAAAATGATCGACGGTCCAATGAACATCAGCAGGACAAGCAAGCGTTCATGGAACAGATCAAAATGTTTAAAGACATGTTTGACACGCTGAAGGAAGATCACACCGACACAAAAGAACTTCTCAAAGAGGTGCATCAAGTAATGGGAAAGTTTGCGGATGTCAGTCTACTTGGTTCGCAGAAGAGGGGACCAGTTGATGATTCACCAAAGAGTGAAACATCAACTGGACAAGATGCGATTATTGATCTTGGAAATGATACGGCAGTGGAAGCAGTCGTTGTTGAAGAACTAAATAAGTCAAAGAAAACTTCTGCTAAACACGGGAGTAAGAAAAGTGTTAAGAAGAAATCAACACGCTCCACAAAGCCGAAAAGAACGGCTACTCCGAAAACAAAGCAATCTGCCAAGTCCAAACCGAAGTCACACAAATGGTATGAGACTCCGACATTGAGCCGTTTCATTTCCAGAAAACCACGCAAATGAAATTCAACGGTTTTAAACATCTGACGGCTAATTATCTCTACTGTCCCAATCAGTTTTTTGAAGTTTGCCTGCCCCATCATTCACGAGGCACGGTTCGGCTGGTGGCTTATCTATTACGAAAAACACTCGGTTGGCTCGATAGAGAAGGAAATCCCATCGAACAGGAGATCAGCATCTCATATCGAGACCTCATCAACGAAGCGGGAATCAGTCGAGGAGCGATTCGCAAAGCCTTGGATGAAGCGGTTATGGCTGGATTTATTATTTGCATTCAACCAGGGAAGGCAAATGGAAACAATCAGGCAGCGGAGACGGCTCAATATGCACTTCGCTGGGATACCGGCATGGACTATGCAAAGACCCCTGAAGCATTCAACGGGTTCTATGCAGGAGAAGGATATCGTACGCCGATCCCGAACAGTTTCTTCGATCTCATTGTGAGGCAGGAAACATTGGCAGTAGTGAAGGTGGTCGGAACTGTGTTGCGTCATACGGTGGGTTATCAGAACCAGTTTGGGGGACGACGTCAAATTGCTCCGCTGTCGTACAGCTATATTCAAAAATACGTGAATCTGAGTGATCGATCGACTCTCAGTGCAGCGATTCAACACTCCATTGAAACGGGTTATGTTTCTTGTGTCCAGAAAGGATACATTGATCCAAGTAGCAACAAACGACGTCCCTCTACCTATGCCGTTCGTTGGCATGATCAAGCCAATACCGAGGCGGACAGTTCAAAAACCAGACCAGCGACTCGACAACGGTACAAAGTCCAGACCAGTAACGGTTCAGAAACCCGACCAGCCGAACGGTTCAAAAATCAGACTGAAGAAAAGCCACAAGAAAATAACACTGACAAACAACAAAACGAACCTGCTGTTGTTGCTGTTGCTGTTGAAAATTTAGAATCATTTCAGTTAATGCAACAGGTAGGATTTGATGACGAAATTGCCAGAGATTTATCCCAGAAGAGGGGATTGGAAGAAATCCAACAACAGATTGACTGGTTACCCCATCGAAATCCGGATCGTAATTCACTGGGCATGTTACGACGAGCCATTGAAGGGAGCTGGTTGAAACCAGATTCCCTTCTCATTCAGGAAAAGAAACAGCAATCTCTTCAGAACAATCATGCAGAAGCTGTAGAGACTCAGATTGAAGAGGAGCTGGTATCAGCAGCCAAGCAGGAGAAAAAACGCCGCAGAGAGCAAGTGCGGTCTATTTGGAATGAACTGACGTTCGATGAACGAGCAAGAATCGAACAATCAGCATTAGGGCAACTCAACAGCGAGTTCTTTCGGGATCGATTCAAAAAGAATGAAGAATACCGTTTGAGTCAATGTCTGGATGTTCTCTTAGTTCAGTTGGAAACGGGTAACAGAGAAGTAAAACATCGTTTTCATTTGATTGCACAATAAGTCCGCGACTAACATCGCAAAACACCCCGCGTTGACCCCCGCAGGCAGGTGCGGGATGAAATACGTTTCCGTTGGCGATTGGAAATCGACCAAACGGGGCTTGGCGAAGCCAAACGATACCTCTTAGTAGGTGACACCACTCGCGGGCGGGAACCCGCGAGGCCGAGACCTCCGACACATTCCAGGGACGCAATGGCTCCACTCTCGGCCTCGCGTCTCCCTACGGTCGCCCCCTCGTGGGTCACGCACTATTCCCTCAACAGGGAACAGCCGCGAAGCGGTATAAGACCCGAAGCCTATTGGCTTCGAACAAAAAATCCGCGCAAGCGAAAACGGTGGTTTGAGTGGCAGTACGCAATACCGAACAAGTTGAGTCTTCTCTTCCCCTAATTATATAAGAGTAGATGGATTTTTCCGCGAATCCTCCGCCGCTCGGGTTGACTGCTTTGTTAGCGAGTGTTTCGTGGTCATGACGACCCACTGAAGACTTTCAAAGGACCACGAAAAATGACGTGCAGAGCGCTGGCGATAAGAAACCCAAGCATAGCAAATGTAAATACGGTAAGAATACCCACCGTAAAAGACCAGACAATGAAGCTTGCGGTAGCGGAAACCAGCATGAGGTAGATTGCAGCGATGGCGTCAGCTTGAGTGTTTTCGATTTGCTTTCCGAACTCCAGAATACAGACGGCGACGATGGCACCGTACCCAATTTGCATGAATATTGATGTGTCAAAAATGCTTTGGGCAACCGCAACAGCGTTGGCTTGGAATGCAACCATGAATGCGAGCAAAACAACGGGCAGGCCAGCGCCAACTGAACGGCGAATGCGACCTTCGGTTGATTTCGATTTTCCGATAATGGCGAAGGCGATGTTCGCGGCGGCAAGAATGAGGGTAATCACGGCTACAGGAAATATGACGTACGTAAATATCCAAATAAGCACTTCGGCGAACCAAGAGCGTTCAATGTAGTAATCTTCTCTGTAGGCTTCGGATTCCTCCGCAAATGTGACTGACGTAAATGCGCTCGACGCAACATACGCTGTAAACACGAACACGGTTCGCTTGCTGAGTTCCATTAGGTGAGCGATCGGTTGAGACATTCAGTTCGTGGCCTGCTTATTGATGGCTAACTATTGATAGACAGAATTTGATTCTGTCTAGATCTATAAGGAATTTTGTATACTATAGGCTAGCACTCACTTAAACTTACGTCAATAAAAAAATTATTCAGAGAAGACCGAAATAACAGCGGGTGTTAATCCTCTACTCTTTATCAGTAACATGCAGAATGCCCCATGCATTTGGTGAAATGGATGGTTTTCTTTATGGTGGGCTTCTTGGTCGGCATGTCTGGGCATACTTTGATACTTGCCATGTGTAGTGGACTATTATTGCGCGTACTGGACTCTGTCCCCCCGAAGCTGTCAAGCATGAATCAAGAAACAACTGATTCAAGACATTTATCGCATTTGAAATTCGGCATCCCTCGCGTGAACATCTATTTTCTATTAGAATACTAGTCTACCACTCGTATAGTTTAACATTAGTTTAGAGTAGAAAAATATGTGGCTGTCCCGGTGTTGCAAAAAAACGAAGCCAAGGAAAATAGATGTCTAACTTTATCCTAACTTACTTGGAAAAAAAACTAATCCATGTTGGTGATAACGAAGAACGCTTGAGTCAGTTGCAAAATGCTGGTGAAACTCTTGCCGCACGATTTTCAGAGAGCCCGGCTCTTTTGTTGCAGTTTCTCCGCACCACTTTGGTCGAAAACGTTGGGGGATGTCCCGTTTATTGTTAAAACTCTCGATGGGCTCGCTGAGTTAAACGTAGCAGGATGGGGTTAGCGCTGCAACCGCTCCGGCGAGGGCTGGGACGGAGCCGGAGGCGATGGAGCAGAACTCGCCGGAGCGAGCGATCTCTGCTGCTTCCGTTTTCTCGTTGCGTCGTCGTCTGATCGCGCCAACGCTCGCACCAACTGCGACAGATCTCGCCAGCCTGAAATCCGCCGGAAACCTTGTTCCACTTCCGTCAATGCGAATGCCAACCAACGCGTCGCCTGATCCGTCTCCGCTCGGAAGCGGGTCA
>Ga0222673_1000177_pt1 | contig 37996 bp, 45 predicted proteins | sample AntAcemetagen801_FD_179845 | JGI IMG/M metagenome (GOLD analysis project Ga0222673, IMG submission 179845) | Saline water microbial communities from Ace Lake, Antarctica - #801 | ecosystem: Environmental > Aquatic > Non-marine Saline and Alkaline > Saline | place: Antarctica: Ace Lake...
TTTAAATCGGGCCACCTGAAGCCGCCTACGAGCAGTTTCGGTGGACACCATCTTACTGTAGATAAAGAAGAAAATTGAAGTGTGTTTAATGAACATCGAGACATTCGCTCGAGAGATATATTCTCAATTGGGACCTGGGTACAGTGAGAGAGTATATCATAATGCGATGGAAGTTTTACTACGAGAGAATGGTATTCAATACGAATCGGAACGTATCATTACGATACCATTCAAGGGGCACGTGATTGGCAATTTAAGGGCGGATATCATTATTAATAACGAGACTGTTCTAGAGTTTAAGACTATTCGAACTCTGAATGATGCAGCGGAGTTGCAGGCTCATAACTATCTTCGTCTGACAGGTCTGAAGATGGCGTATCTGGTGAATTACCCACCTCACCCAGATCGGGAGGTAGAGGTGCGAAAGATTCAAGCGCTGCCATTGGAGGAAGAGTATGAGAAAATCTTAGGGATTCCTCATAATGCGTCTGTGGATCTAGGACAGCCGCTTGAAGACTATCTTGTGCCATACGGAGAAGTGTCCGAGCTTCTTCTAGACAGTGTTGTACCGCTGGGTCGGCTTGACTGATCGTATCTAAATGTGGAAGTACATGCGACTCCAAATCATAGAGGGCAAGTAGGGCGGGTTCGTCGTTCATTTGTAATACGTATATTTACGGTCATACTTAGGGTCAATTTTAACATAGACAGGAGTCCCACCACTTGGAGGCTTCCTACAGAAGTTCTTACATGTACAACAATCCCTTGGATTCATGAGTTGTCTCTTATTCGCATAACATTTCATGGGAAGGTAAATGTCTTTCTTGAGAATCCGAATGATGCGATCGATGAGAATCATACTAGTTACACGTTTTAAAATTTTATATTACTTAGGCTTCTCACATAAATGACATACTGGCATTCTATAAAAGCATTTCATACACATGAAGTGTTCACATTTACGGAACTTTAGACACTCACCGATTTTACCGCAATTTGGACATTCTTGGGTCTTGAATTCTAGAATTTCATTTTTGAATCTCCAAAAACATGAAGTGCATACTTTCAATCCTGGTTTCACAGTTTTGTTACACACGTGATAGTTTGGACAGTTCATTACATTTTTAGAATATATAATCTTTAAACTGTCGGGATAAATTCCCATTTGAGGTCGCGACAAACCTTCTTCCAAATGACATCTTGTTGATATAACTTTTCCTTAGACTTAAGCAGGGGGAAGTATTGGAGGTATTCATCTTCACTCAAGAGCTCACAAAATTTATAGAGAACATAGGAGTAACTGAGAAAGTTTTTCCTCTCTGATGGGCAGTTGTCGTCAAATGGTTTTTGAATATCTTTGAACATTATTCGTAGATATTCCTCCAACTCTTGTGGCATATTTGGAGGTTTGATACCATTGAGAATATTTGTAATATATGGAACATGCTCATAATATTTATTGAGTCGTAACTTTTTCAAAAGTCCGCGTATTTTTGAGTGTGTGATGTCTTCTAATTTCTTAATTTTCATCTTCTTGAGTTCTCCTCTCAATTGTTCAATGACTTCTGGGGGTATTGAGGTCATCTCTTGGGCCTGAAATTGGGACAACCATTCATTGAAGTGATTTTCTCTTTTATATGAATAATTCACAATCTTTTCAGATGTTTCTTGCTCTTCTCTATATGTCAATTCTTCACTAATTAACATTGCTATGATTGCACCACATGACTCACATACGAGATCACTCGTATTTTGAAAATGAAGTAGATTACTATCAGGGCAAGTTAAACATCGATCTCGTGTTCGTTCAATAGGTTTATATACATTTTTTTTTTCAACATCTATGAGATAATCCCTGAAAATATCTTTTCTCTTTAAACCGACGGTCTCTTTTACATTGAAAATGTTATCTGTATTTATCACTTCGTCCATACCTTCTCTATCATCATCGACATATTGATTCATAAATGGCATACATTTTATGATATAATCCGCCATTTCTGATTCATATTTTTTTTTATTTGTTGGATCTTTCTTTATCAAGTCACTCCATTCATCTATTCGGTTATTATACCTACTTAAAAAATTACCTTCCATGTCATATAAAGATATGCTTACCAAACTTTTAAGTTCCATTTTCTTTTTTTATAAATATCTTACCACACCACGGGATTATTCAATTATTTCAGAAGAAATTGAATATGATGTGGATCATGACATGAGTTACATGATCGAAGATGATTTTTGGTTGAAAGAGGGTAAAGACTGGGAAGATGGTATTCTCGAGAATTACTACGTAGACGCTACAGGTAAAAACTTTCGACATACACTGATCCCCCAAAATGTTAAGAATTTCATTCTTCGTGTGAGGTATTACTTCAATGGTAAGCAATATACAGCTATTTCAAATGACATTAATTTCAAACCTGGTGAGAATGAAGATAATGCGATGCACTTCAGTATCCCCCTGAATAGTGCTTGGATAGTCGATCACGATGACAAACCCGTGCGAAACATTACTGAAAAGCTGAAACGATACTCGGGTCCGAGGAATGATTTCCATGGACAAAAAGTAGCACTCGAAGACTTTTTATACTATGATAGGGAGACACTCAAAGAGAGTTTTCCCAAAATTATTTTAGCCAATACATTAGGCATGAAAAAGACTCTTTCAACACTAGAGGATTTCACTACGGATCTTCAGATACCTTAGTCGCTAGATAAAACCTGAGTTCCCCTAAATTAGCTACATTATACTTGAGAATCAAAAACCTGTTCCCAATTTCCTGTATAATTTGCACAGACGCACACATACTCGTCGCCTTTGTAAAGATATTCAGATACTTTAAACTATACAGCCCTGTAATTTTTGGACTCTCATCGGGGCACACAATGACCGTTTCCTGATTGGCAAAGTCACCTTCGCACTTTAGATGAATGTTTTTAGCTTCACGACAAATCTCAATGTCTGTCCCAATGTTAGACATGTCACGACAGAGACGTTGGAAGTCTGCGGATGGGAGGGTGGTTATTGTCGTCATCTCAACATCAGGGACTTCGATGCGACTCTCATTGATGTCTAAGAGTTTGAGTTGGAACTTGGAATTCGTCTTCTTCGTCTCACTGATAATCTCGATGTCCATATATTCCTTGGAGTTGATTGCCATCTTGAGAACATCATTATTTGTGATTGTCTTTAAAAGTTTGAAAGTGTTCGAAATGTTAATACCAGCAATAATTTCTTCCTGATCACAATGATATTCTTCAAAGTTATCAGCGGAAAGATGCATATCAATGAGAGAGGTCCTCGCAGTATCCAAGGTGACGACATACATTCCATCCGGTCTGAAGTATATATTCACATCATTAAGGATATCCTTTAGTACCTCGAATGTAGATTTAAAAGCAGAAGCTTGTATCGTCACAAGTTTCATATCTATTATGATATGTGTGTTACATCTTTATATCTGTATACGCCACACCTTTCGATACTTCACGGTTAATCTTTTCTTCTAATTCCTTTGTCATCGCAGGTTGGAGGGATTGTCCATAATCATCAAGACGAAACATATCCGAGTTGTTATCACCACCCTCAAGACTGAACATAGACCCACCGAAACCACCAATCGAGCCATTCTCAACATCTTTCTTCGGTAAGAGAGAATCGAGCCAGTTCTTGATCTCGTTACCTACGAGGATCTTACCATTCTTCGTGAGCATCGTGGGGACACGGTCGATCTTGTTCTTATAGTTTTGTGGAATACCCTGTGTATTGATATTATGATAACTTACCAATTGCTTCAGCTGGGGAACTTTGTTAATGTACTCGATGATATCCATAGAGTGTTTGCATCTTGGACTAAAGATCAGGAGCGACATCTATTATCTATAGGGTATTTTGTAAAAAAAAATTAACGCATTATAGTAAATATGAATTACTTTATCGTGATCACTCTTCTCGTATTGGTGATTTATCTGACAACTTCCCGCGAATCTTTCACTGAGGCGTTTGGTCTTTCAGGGTACACAAAACCAATTGGAGTTGTGAAGCTTGACGATCCCAGACCAGACCTTTCTAAATATACAAAGGTTGAAGCAAGTGTTGATAATGACAACATGGAAGAGTTTGTACTCCAAGCCAATAAGGAAATCTCCAAGCGTACAGGTCTATGCACGTATATCATCGAGACGACTACGGTTCGTCATTATAAGGGTGATGAGAAGGACATCTACGAGTGTATGTTCATGACTGTGAAGAAAGGTGGTTTCTCATTTGGTTTCTCTGTTGTTGCTTCCTATGAGGTTGAAAAGAGTGGTAAGGTCACTCTCATTTCTCTCCGTTCCCAACCTCTCGGTGTTCAGGTACCTAGTGATGTGAAGGCCTTCTCTGATGGTTCCCCTGGTAAAGAGTTTCTCGATTACAAAATTGTCAAAGAGGTGGCGGTCCCAACCAAGGCTGAGTTGGATTCGGTAAAAAATAAATTGCAGTAATTGTAATGATCAGCATCGATGATGTCACTAAGATTGATGATAAAAGAAAGCAAATACGTAAAGAAATTTACACGAGAATTTACGAACAGTTTTCTTCAAAAATTAAACAGTCGGTAGAACTTGGTCACAAACAGATATTCTTAACAGTTCCAGGGTTTCTACTGGGCTATCCAGTGTTTGATCGAAGTGCAGCTGCGAGATACATCGCCAGGCAATTCGTACTTGGTGGATTTACTGTTCAACTCGTGAGTGATCATGATATTTATGTTTCTTGGGTCGTTCCCAAAAAGAAAAAGGAAAAGAAACAACGGGTGGAGGAAGATACGAGCTTCCCAAATCTCATGAACCTCAAGAAGATTGCAAATAAATACAGGGGGAGTGCGTAGTAAAATCTCAATTTTAAAACCACTTTAATCATAAATGGACAACCTCAATATATTGGTCGAAGCGAAAAAGGAGTACCTTGGACAGATGTGTCTCATCATGTGCTCACCCATGATTGAAGTCTTTCAGGATATGCATAACGAAGCTACGAATTTGTCTAAAGGTCGTAAGGTTCTGATTATGTTCCAGAAGCTTCTCAAGGAAGTTCCCAACTGGTCTAACGCCATGTCTAAGAACCATTCGGATAACATCACTAACCGTTGTGCATGGTTTAATGACCTTCTAGCCGCTGTATTTGTTGCCTGCACAAAGATCCTCTCTGCGGTTCGTCTCAAGGCGGACAATAAGAAGATTTCCCTCAGACTTCCAACTGAGGAAGTTTTCATCCAGACGTGCTACAATAATATCGCCAAGGATCTCTACAGAGACCCTTACATTTTCAGTGATGAGCAGAGCGAATATATGAGGGATGATAAGCTCACTACGCGATTTACACTCTGTATCGAGAATACAGTTAAGGAACTCATCCCCGTGCAACAGATTCTCCAGACCTACATGTCACAAGATTCTCGTGACATCTCCTTAGATGGGGAAATTCGCGATGGTGCAGACCCAGATGTATTCGATGGTGAGCCTGAACCAGAGCCCTATCCCGAACCAGAACCAGAGATGGAACCAGAATCCATTGGTGCTCCCGACCCAGAGCCCACTGGTCTAGAAAACGAGTTCAAAACAGTCCCAGGTGTTCAAGCCCCTGAACCAGAACCGATGGAAGAAATGGAGCCTCAACATCAGGCCCAGGCCCAGGCCCAGGCCCAGACCCAACCTCAATCCGATGATGATGACGTATTCTTTGGAGACGCACCTGAGCAGCGTACAAAAAATCCCCGGTATAATTAAATGGAACTCTCCGACTATCTTCGTGATCCCATGAGTGCTGCTCTTATCGCTGGAGGTATCACTGCGGCCTACATTCACCTGAAGGCGCACCTCAACAATGAAGGTAAATTAGAACTTAATAAATACACCAAACCTGCTACCCTTAATGCGATTCTCGTATTTTTCATCGTTTCAGGTGGTATTGGACAGAAGGAGTCGATTTCTTCTGATCCTTTCTAAACTTAAAGATTATAACGCTAGAATAAGAAAATGGCATCTGTCACTGCATTCAATGATATGATGGGTCAATTTCTTGTGGAATTGCACAAGACTTTTCCAGAGGAAAAAGGCATTAAGAAGATGATGACGTCTTTCGACTTACTCAAATCCACCAACCCACGTCTTGTTGTGGATGCTTACATGAAGGGAGTCACCCCTTATGCGGATAAGATTTCCACGAAGGATGAGTCATTCCTTCTCACTGAGATTGATACAATCGACTTCCTCAAGGAACTCAATATCAAGTCTTATTGGGAGCGCATGTCTGCCGCTACCAGGTCTGCAACTTGGCAGTATCTCCAAACTCTATACATGCTTGGTACGACAATCACTTCCATCCCTGATGATACCCTAAAGATGATTGAGAATATCGCGAAGGAATGTGCCGATAAAATGCAAGACGGTGACGGTAACCTCAACCAGGATGCTCTCATGAAGATGATGGGAAACATGCTTGGTAGTCTACCTAAAAAATAAACCTCAATATATATTAAATGAAAGTTTGGTTTGATGATCCTCAGCAGCTCATCAGAGCTGATAAGGTTTCACAATTTTGGCCCATAAATGAGCAAACCCCAGAAGATCGTATTAACGCCGCCTCTCGTTTTGTCATTTATGCGAGTTGTCTCATTTATCTCATTCGCCGTGATCCACGGATATTTGTTTTAGGTGCAATGGTTCTCTCTGTCATCTTTGTTCTTTATAGGTCGAATATGGTAAAGGACACCATAGGATATACCATTGAAGGTGAATCCCAGTGTCAGATGCCCACCGAGGACAACCCCATGGGTAATGTGCTCATCACCGATTTCACGGATGCCCCTAATAGGTTAGAAGCGTGTTATTATCCTAGTGTCAAGCCTTTTGTGAATAACTACACAAGTGGTCAGATTCCTATGGATGGTGGGCGTTCAAGATCACCCCTCCCCAAGTACATGCGTAATGGGGTGGATCGTCAATTCGTGTCGAACCCAGTGACGAAAATCTCAGGGGATCAGACGGCATTCGCGGAGTGGTTGTATGGTCCCAAGAATGGTCCAATGTGTAAGAGTGATACCGGCTACTGCAACCCAGACGCCCGTGGGGTCCAGCTCGAGGCGTTCGCGGGTCTCGGTGGGGATGGTGACATCAGGGGTCCCCGTGGTGGTGGAAGTGTGCGAGGTGGTGGCGGAACCTTCAGTTAGATTAAAATTCTTATGTAATAATAAATGGCGTATCAACTCCAGCCTGGCCTTTCTAGAGTTCAAAACAAGGGTGCTATCCCACCAGTCTTGGCGACGGATGAAATTTTTGTGTATCCTCAGCCCAGTACTCTCAACTGTGGTGGGTGCCGCCCTAACACCATGTTGTATGGGACTGCTCCATACATGGCTGGTAAGGGGTCACCAGCCCAATATATCGATACGAGTGACCAACTCCGTCCCCAAACCACTTCCCGTTTCAACAAGAATATCGTCCAAACCTATGAGCGTAATCTCTTCCCACTGTCCAACATGGAGTGTAAGACTCCTCTCCGTACCATGCGATATGAACCAGCGAGCACTCGCGCCGAAGTTCAGAACGGTCTCTTTCAGCAAAGGTACGCTAATAAAAATGTCGGTAAGAAGTAAGAATGGCTGATCCCATTTCGATCATGGCTGTGGCCGGTCTAGTATATGCCGGTCGAACTTTGAGTACTAAGTCTGTTCCACCCCCTGTGATTGAGAGGGGTGTTGAAAAACCAGTAGCCAAAGCTCCTATAGAAATACAGAATAACAACTTCGATATACCCCTCGGTGTTCCTCAGAAGATGGAGATGGAGAGTTTTGGTGACATTTCTATGCAACAGCGAAGTGGTGGCCAGGAAATCCTGAACATGCGCAACCGTATGTATGATCAAGGTCGTATGAACAATTTATCCCCTGTCGAGAAGCAACTCGTCGGTCCAGGTCTCGGTGTGAGTGCTGACACCCCAGCGGTTGGTGGTTATCAGCAGATGTTTAGGGTGAATCCTGTCAATGCTGGTGCCTACAGACTTACCACTCTCCCAGGTAGATCTGGTCCAGCTGCTGATGTCACTGGTGGTCGTTCAGCTGTTGTCGGTGAGCTTACTCATAACAAGCCCGATACAACTTCCTTCCTTCCCTCTCGACGTCCCACCATGGCTGGACGTGCCCAAGGTATGTCCGGTGTTGTACCTCGCAATGAACATGAAAAGACCAAGCGCACAACAAACCGATCCGAGACTGGTCTTCGCACGGATGGTTTAGGTTTCAATGGTGCTAAGCGTTTCATTTCCGCTCAGACTGTGTCTCAGGACCCAACCCGTTTCAAGAGTGATCGCAATGATGAGCAGTACAATTACAACAACCAGGCTCAACCAGGTATCACCAACTTCCGTGGTGCTTACACGAACAGTGCTGCCGCTCAGGTAACCGCGAAGACAAACGAGGAGCTCATGAAGTATGGTTTCCGCCCCGAAGATCGTCGTGGTAAGCCTAACCGTATGGGTAATGCTGGTCGCATGAATGTTCGCGAGAGTGCCCTCAAACAGGGTGGTGCCCTCACTACGGTCCGCTCGGATACGACTCGTATCGATGGACGCATTGCCCCTGCGAATGGTGGCTGGACACAACAATACCAGCAGAAGTCGTTCCATAAGTTCAATGCCTATAAGGGTAATGCCAACCCCAACACTTGTCATCTCGATATTGCCAAGCGTCAGCTCCAGAACAACCCACTTGCTCATACCCTTTATCAATGAGCATTTAGAAAATAGTCATTAGACAAAAACAATCATTAAAATATTGTACCTATATTTTAATGAAGGTGTATAACCTATCTATCGATAGTAGTGAGCGTGAAACGAATCTATATGCACACACCAATAGTTACGTCGTTACTTTAGAAAATCCAATTTATGATATATCCAATATTAAATTGGTTTCTGGGCGAATTCCCACACCTCAATTGACAACATGTGTCACGAATAAAACGTTTAGTGTTGATGGTGTCGACATAACACTAAATGAAACGAACTACTCAAATGGGTACGTTTTGGCTGAAGATCTAGATTTAGAACTATCACCTCCTATTACGAATGTGGATATGGTCACATACGACGAAGACACAGACCACTTGATTTTTTCAAATACGACACCCGGTGATAACAATTTTACATTTGAATTTTACAGTGGAACAAATGGATATATAATAGATTCATCACCCTTAACTACACCTCACCAAGTATTAGGATTTGGGTCTAAGGATTACACATCAACTAGTAATGTTCTCACATCAGGTGCAATCAATCTGAATGGACCAAATTCCCTAGTACTGAAATTGACTACAGGTTCCGATGAATTTAATCAAGATATCTATTCATCTACACCCTTTTATACCGGACATATACTTCTAGATGGTTCAGACTTTATAAACTTTAGCGGTGCGGACGATCCACTCGTGCACCATTTCCATTCGGGTCCTCAAAAAATTATTCGAGACATTCGAATCGAATTCTTCTACATGAGTCATGGTCGTCTCATCCCTTATGATTTTAGAAACCAAGATCACATACTGAAATTTGAAATCACTGGATCAACCGATAAATTAGAGGGACTTCCCAAAGTTCCAATTGAAGAAGTGACAGAAAAAGAAGAAAAATCTATAAGCATTCCCGAAGTAGTGGAGAATGTTTATAGATGGAAACGAGAATACATCTATATTACACTGATTATCATAGTTGGGTTACTCCTCATATTTTTTATGAAGGGTGGGCGTCCCAAGTACCCTAAAAAACTTAGCGAGTGATCGCATAGACGGGCTGCGCGGGCTTCTTGACATTGGTGTTAATGCGGGAGATCACCAAGAAGACAATCACCGAGAGGAGGGTGGTGACCAGAGCGGTGAGTGCATACTGGGTACCACCGTTCTTGGGGACCTTCACGATTTGGGTGGTGACCCAGCGGATGAAATCCATCCAGGACATGGCGGCGGCGAAAGAGAAGCCACCAACGATGGAGTTGAGAGTTTGAGTCTGGAGCTCCTGTGTGACGATATCGACGGTCTGGAGGGCGGTGGTAACGGCGGACATTGTATATAGTACTCTGGGAAAATTATTCAGGTAAGAGATCCTCCTTCTCGACAACCTTTTTAAATTTTTTCGTTTTTATTGTTTTCATTTTCGTGAATAATTGTTCGTCATCTGACGAATCATCACTAGAGCTGCTCTCCGACTCATACATCTTAAATTTAGTTTCAGAGAACGACCATGCCTTTGGCTCAGAGATGCCCATTACTATTAATAGCATTTTTTAACATATGTTCTGTCGGGTTCTGGGGTACCCAACTTTCCCAACGATCGTATGCCCGATTCACGAGAATGAATCTTTCTTCCTGTCCTGAGTACCTTTCAAAGGGTGGGCAATCCTCTTCCGCCACCTCCTCAACATCTTCGTCTTCATCGTCCGAACCCTCTTCATCATAAATTTCGGGAAATAAACTCCCTATATCCTGACCGACCGTATACATAGCACAATACTTCATCGCATATTCCATATCCTCTGAGAGTACAGTATCCCTCCCACACGCTTTGGAATATTCAGCTGCTAATAGCATACTTTTTTCCATGACAGGCATCAATATACCGGTCATAGTGTTGATATACTCTTCAACCATACCAGAACCTCCGTCACCGAAGCCAGTTTGTATGTTCATGTTTAATATTTAGTTTCAAAAAGAGTTTGACCAGTTCCCTCACTTACACGAAGGACGTTGTAGCTGAGTGCATACACTCGAATTTGTCTACTGAAATCTGGGCATGACGTAAGACTTAGGTTAAGAATTTGATCTTTTACGAGACTGAAATTGATCTGTCCTGTAGGATACCATTCTTCCGGTTGAAGAGCAAAACTATATGAATAGAATCGTCTAATGAGTTGGGACTTTGAGTGATGAATCGCGGCCTGAACAGCCTTTAGGAAGATGACATTCCCAGTATCTTGGGTTATGATATCTTGACCATCTAGGGTGAGTGTTAAGTAGTCCATATTTTCATAGAGTATAAACTTCCCATCCTGGACATTCGAAGTGTTGTCGTAATCGAATATGGTTACAAAATTACCTTGAAGCGTTTTGTCAACAGCATTCACGTTACTCCCCTGTCTCTGAACAACAAAGTACAATTCTTTGATTGGATTTGTAAAACCCAATTTGAATTTTCCTTCATTGATACCAACACCAACTTCAAAAATATCCTGTTGAAGTTGTGTGATCAAATAGTCTGTGGATGAGTGTTTAATTTTAATACGTTCTGTAGAATCCAAAAAAACAACTTCAGTACAGAGTTGAAAGTCTTTTAGTTTGAGGGTTTCCTCTAAAGTACTGTACGATCCATCACCTTTGATGACCAAATCCTGTGCATCTCTTAATTTGAATTCCAATTCAACTTCTTGTTTATCAATGGCGCACATGGGTACTGCAAGTTCTGGGTGTTTATGGAAATAAAATGGAAGATCAACAAAGAAACTTTCGTCTGATGTTAAACCCAGTGTATTATGAATGACGATACCAGAGTTACCTCCACCACTCTCAATAACCTCACCGACAAGTTTATCTGATGTTCTGAGGGGATACTTACCAATAAGTTGTTCGAGAGCTTTTTGTTTTGTTTGTGTAACATTCTGTTCCGAATAAATCTGAAGATAATCACTCGTGAGTCTTTGAATCACTTTACCACCAATGATGAGATCTACGTGTTCTATAATTGCATGGGCGACGGACTCTATGTACATCGTAGCACTGGTTTCAATAATCTCTGGAAGTGTCATCTTGACACTCAATGTCTTGAGAAGATCACCCTGGTTTTGAGGAATCTTAAAACGTACATTGGTCCCAAAATCAAACTGATTATCTGCTTCTATATCCACAAATTCCGTGGAAAAGTTCGAATGTTTTTTGAAACTTTCCACAAAATAACTGTAGTCTGGATCTACCGTAAAGAACCTCTCTTGAGGCCCAGAGGCCGAGAGTTGTACTTGTCCAGCCATTACTACTATATCTATCTAAAATTTTAATCCAGCTAATCCACTCTCGATACGCAACACATTATAATTCACTGCATACACCCGTGTATCATTTTCATATGCAGCATTTATAGGGTTGATCTCAAGTGTGAAAAGCTTATGAGATATACGACTCATATTCACTTGACCGGTTGGGTAAGGCGTATCGGGTTTGAGAGAAAATGAGTACATACCAAACTTTGAGGGACCCAAACGACGAGTTGAACCATTAATCGCCTCTGGTGTAAAATCAAGTGCTAATGGAGAATTTATATGGTGTTTAAGTGCTTGTTCATACGTGAGAAAGAGACCATCACGATCGAATACAACTTCGTTGTTGAAACGGAGTTCAGCATTTACGATTTCATTGTAATAATTCGGTATATTATTCAAAGATGCCAATTTTGAATGGGACACAAAGAAAAGTTCCTTCACTGGATGTTGAAAATTGAGCATCACAGACTTTTTGTTTTCACCAGGTTTCATTATAAACTTTGCCACCTGCACCTGTGTAATGATATAGTCGAGTGGTCTTGACATTAGGTACCCCCTCTCTTCGGGAGTGACATACACAAACTCAGTGTCTAATGAGAATTTAGCAATCGAAGCTGTCACGTCAGAAATACCTTCTGGGTCGGGATTATCAGGAGAACTGAGATTTCTCACAAGCTGACTGAGAGGTCTCGTTTTAATTCTCACCTCAACCAATTGTTTCGTCAGGGCACATGTGGGTATAGAAAGGGATGGATTCCTATAGAAATAGAATGGTAGATCTAGAAAGTATGTGTATTCACCTGCATAACTCAAATAATTTCCATGACCATTTAGGAAGTACAACGTCTGTTCAATGTCATCGTTCGTATTGTTAAGTTGTTGGTGCATGTAAATATATTCGCCTGTGATTTTCTCAATGGGCTGCCCACCGATCAGAAGTTCGGCATACTCTATGAGGTTTGTAATCACAGATGGTGACCAAACCATATCATTTTCAGCATCGTCATTTGGTTGTGGGTCGGTTAGGGTCACTTTGAGTGTCATATTTCTCACAAGATCACCCTTATCACCGGGTATTCTACACTCAATTATCTGTCCAAAGTCAATGTTCCCATCAAATTGACTCTCCACAAAGTCAAATGAAAATTTTGTATGTTTCTTGAAATTCATCAGGAAGTATGAAAATTGTGGCTCACCTGTGATCCATTCGTCTTGGACACCAGTGGCAGCAAGCCTCAGACGGCCAGCCATTCCTACTCTATATGAGTAAAATTTTGGTAAATAAAACGAGACACTACAGTAGAATGAATCTTCAGTTGAGGAAATTCAAACCTGAAGGTATCGCTGATGATAAAGTGTGTGTTTTCATTGGTAAGCGTAATACAGGTAAATCGACCCTGGTGAAGGATATTATGTTCCATAAGAAACATCTCCCAGCTGGTATAGTTCTCTCAGGGACAGAGGAAGGGAATCATTTCTATTCGGAATTCATTCCCGACTTGTTCGTGTATGGTGATTACGATAGGGATGCCATTGAGAGAGTCATGGCAAGACAGAGAAAATTAGTCGGTGCGGGTAAAAAAAACTGTGGGGCTTTCATGCTTTTGGATGATTGTATGTATGACAATAAGTTTCTCAAAGATACATGTATCCGACAGTGTTTTATGAATGGTAGGCATTGGAAGATTTTCTTCATGCTGACGATGCAGTACTGTATGGATTTACCCCCCGCACTTCGAGCGAATGTTGATTATGTCTTCCTTCTCAGAGAGAATATCCTCCAGAATAGAGAAAAGTTATTTAAGTCATTCTTTGGTATTTTCCCAAATTTCGATATGTTCAATAAGGTGATGGATGCTTGTACTGAAAACTATGAGTGTCTCGTGTTGGATAATACGGTAAAGTCCAACAAGATACAGGATTGTGTATTTTGGTACAAAGCCACTGTTCGGAAAAACTTCAGGGTAGGTGGTCCAGATTTATGGCAACTTCATAAAAAGATGTACAACCCCAAACATATGGATCAGAAGGAGCAGGATGCCAAGAAGGCTACAAAGAAGACAACTCTCAAGATTACGAAGACGCGTTGAGTATTGAATTCAAAAACATGTGACTATACTAAATGGCCACTAATCAAGTGCATACCATGAATCTATCTGATGATGGTGAGGGAATGGTTCCTCTTCACGACAATCCTTCCACGGCTTTTATGCAAAATGGAGGTGAAAAAAATATAAGTCAAAGTAAAGAGACGACGATGGATTCTACTCCCATTAATGATATTATGATGGACCCCCCAATGATGAACGATGAACCCAGGATGCAGGGTATGATGCCCCAAATGACGGCTCCTCAATCCCAAGCGGCCTACCCTGCCCCTCAGGCGCCCCCTCAACCCGAAAAGAAGAACCCCCTCAACCTGACTGATGAGCAACTCACTGCCCTCGTTGTCGCGGTTTGCGCCGCCGCTGCTGTGAGTAAGCCTATCCAGGACCGTCTTGCGACCTCTATCCCCAAGTTCCTTAACGAACAGGGGGGTAGGAGTGTTATTGGTGTTGCTACCACCGGTGCCGTGGCTGCTATCATCTTCTACATTACCAAGGATTACATCGTCAAGCCCTGATTTTCCCAACCCATATTACTGTAGATAGAAGTATCTATACCCATAAAATAGGTCGCGAGGGCACCCGCTGTGAATGTCCCCACTAGCAAGACACTCATTTTAAGTTTCTTGCTATTGTCAGCAGCTGGGTCTTCAATCGCCTCCCTAGTATCTCTGAATATGAAGTTTAGGGTATATGTGAGTATGAAGGCAATCACGGTAGATGCCAGGAAAAACACGCGATCCACAGCGAGTCGTGGAATGTTACTCACCATGAGACGAAGCATATTAGGAATGACGATGGTCATCCAAGTGATATTCAATAGGTAATTCGATGTCAGAGATGGAATCGTAGTCATGACATATATGGCCACCCAGTACAGAATGGCTGTAAGTAGAACACCTACAGGTGTCTTCATTTGATAGATACATATATTATTTATCCTGGACATGCTCTCCACAGAACTCCGTCTTGACTGGAATTTTTTCGTAAATACCAAGTCCTACACAAATGTCCCGAAGTTCTATGTAGTTGTCCCAAAATTCTTGTGAATGTTCATATTCAGTCACTGTACAGTGTGCCAACTCATGGATCAGGACGTGGAAGATTTCATTTACTTCACCATCCAAGCACACAGCTATCTCCCCACCCTTGTTCGTATTGTACCCGACGGCGCCATTCATACGCAAAATACCAGTGATTGGGACGTATCTTTTCAACATGTGGAACTTTTCGTTGTTCGTTTCATTAAAGTGTTCCCTGAGGATACGATACTTTTCCTTGACTTCCACTAGTCTTTGGGGTTCTCGAGTCGCGCTAAGTAGTAAGAGGTTTATGATGAGAAGTATGAGAAAGGCTATCATCTGTTATATACAAAGATAAATTTACTATAGAGTTCTGAAATTGGATTTCCTCTGAGACCCTCCCAAAGTTGTAGGCTAAATCCTATATCCTCCAATTGTGTCACGAGATGGTCTTTATATGCCACAGGCTCTGATTTTGGTCCATCTACATAGTAAGGTGTATCCGAGAGATGTACAAATAATTTCTCACCAAACCCACCATTTCCAGGTTCTTTTAGTTTGAAAAAGTTACCCATATCATCGACTAGGGGTGTTTTGAATATAATCTTCTCTGAATCTGGGATGATACCGATGAGATGACCACCAGGTTTCACACGCTTTTTGATTTCTTTGATGGAACTCATAAAGAATGCCCTTGAAGCAAAAATATAATGAAGTGAAAAATTGAAGCACACTACATCAAACTTTCTATTTGGACAGTCATGGACATCTCCTTCATAAAAATTGACACGCATACGCATGTTTTTTGCACGGGACCTAGCCTCCTCGAGGGCCTTAGGTTCTGGATCACACATATTTATATTGACCCCACATTTGTGCCATTTTTGAAGATCTCCACCGAAACCACAACCCACGTCGAGAATATGTTGTCCCTTTTGTACCACGGACTGTATCAACATCCTCTTCGCCTCATTGTGATTCTTACGAATTTCTTCCATAGTCCTTACATTCTTCATTTTTTTAACTCACTTAGGATAGCATTCGCTAACTGCCTTTGTCCAATTTTGAATCGACCCGCATATATGTAATTCTTTCTAAATTCATAACTATTAAGGAATTCTACAATTCGATTCATATCCACATCTACATGTGGTATGAGACACAAAAGTTTTCCACCAAAGTAGGATACCACACCCTCGAAGGCAACTCTATCATTCCTAGTCAAAGTCCTGACATACACACACGGACGACTATCATTCTGTTCAATCGTCTTAATGTTTCTCGGAGCACCCCATTCAAACCAATTATTCTCATCGAATTTTTTAATCTTTCGATTCATGAGTTGATTTTTATTTTTTAGGAGATGTTCATCAATTGTTTTATTCCCACTTGGAAATATAGTTGTAAAGATAAATTTTTCTGTATCCCCCTCATCGAGAAGAATTTCTGTATTCCCAAATGGAACTTTATACACCTCATCCTTTCCAGAGACAAGACCTACATACACATTAAATACATTCGAAACAGTATCTCCACAAAGAGGTGTATCACTGAACGTCACGATACCATTGATTGTATTACAAAACTTTATCTCATCATTAACTTGAACCATTTGTGTGAATATACCTTTTCGGTACCTAAACACGACTACATCCACACTCGCCGAGTCAAATAACTTTTCGTCATGTGGAAATAAAAAGTGTGTAAATGACCCATGTTGAACCATATCAGATATGATCTTTGAAGCACTCGTCAATTTTATAAAATCTGATGGAACGATGAAGATCAATTCACCATCATCTTCTAAGAGTTCATAACATTTCTTGATGAAATGAAGATATAAGTTTCCATTTGATTGTTGAACATAAGGTGGATTTCCTATGATAGTTTTAAACTTTGTATCGAATTGATGTGACATGAAATTTCCATAAACAACTGTTTGATTTTTATCAAAAGTGAGACATGGTTTAATCAAGGAATCAATCTCAAAACAATGCATGGGGTAGGTATCATCATATTCCTTGAATTTTTTTAGAAGGTGTCCAGCCCCAAAGGATGGTTCGAGAAGAGGGCTACCCAAATGTTCCACACGGTCCATCACATATTGTTGGAGTCCCTCATTAATCGTGAAGAACTGACCCAACTCCTTGCTCATTACTCCTCAAAGCGTTGAAAACTTTAAGTGGTTCTGCCCATTTCTCAAAAAGTTCCATCATCTTCTTAGTGATGAGAGATTGGTACTCTTCATTTGTTCTCGTGACGTGTGCAGAGGGCCATGTGATCTGAATACCATTTGATGGGTTAATCTTGATATGTTGTTCGGGAATTTCGTCAAAATTTCCAACCCAAACGCGTGATGAATTTTTGGCAACAATAATCAGTCCGTATTTTTTCAGTTCCCTATCAGATGGAGTATTAGCCAAGGTATTTGCAATACCTACACGACTAGTACAGGTGGGTGCATCAAAAATATATTTTATGAAGTGTGTCGAACCAACCAAGTTATTCGCTTGACCTGGTCGATCTTCGACGACTTTGATGTTTATCGGTAAATCATGAATCCACAAATCACCGAGCGCTCTATCCTCCCCTCTTCGTAGAACTCCTGGGAAAGTATCGATAAGATAGTCTGAAATGACATTCTCGTCTAATCGACTGTTATCACGACCATCAGAATGTGCTGTGTTAAGCACAAAAGAATGGGACGAGAGACTTGTTTCTATGATTGAGTAGATGGCCTTGGTATCTCGCACCAACCATAACAATTCCAAATAAGTCCATGCGAACCTAGTCATTTAATTGTATTTGCCGTTATTTTTTAAGTATATCACTTAGGAGTTCTATAGCTTAAAGTTTTGCATCGTTACATAGATATAATGTCTCTTGAAACTGACTATACCACTGTTCCCGGACAAGTCTTCGCGTGTATCTCTATTATTGGTCCCGAGTGTCCCCAGAAGAATGATAAATTTGGTATCAAGCTCCGTGGTGCTTTCGGTACTCGAGATGAGGCTGCCAATCACGCTAAGCGCCTCCAAAAGGAGGATCCCACTTTCGACATCTATGTTGTGGAGCAATACAAGTGGCTGTTGATTCCCCCTGATGCCGGTAAGATCGAGGATGTGCATTACACCAATGAGAAGCTCGAAGAGATCATGGCTGGATATAAGGAAAATCAGTCTCAAGCTGCTCGTATGTTCCAGGAACGCAAGTCGGCGATGACTAACCAGTATGTTCCCGGTGACGAAAACTCTAAGTTTTACACCAAACCAGATGAACCACCAATCTCTCACCCCGCGGAGGTTCTGGAGCGTCTCAAGAAGGAGAAGCCTGATTCCCCGATGGAAGAACTTGTGAAGGAAGCTGATGCATTCGTCGCCGCTGAAATTGAAGAGCTTCAGAAGAAACGTGAAGTTGATGCCAAACTTGCAGATGTTAAGGAGGAGGATGAGGGAGAGGTGTCTGTGTAAATAATATTACTATATAATAAACAAAATGATCAAGATTATTGTTACAATAATTTTGGTTAGTACTTTCTTTATTTTGTTTTATAATCCGATGGTTGAATTACAAAACAAAACAGAAACAGAAACTGAAGTCAGTACTACTACTGGTTTTATCAAAGATACAGATGATGCATTTATTATGCCTAGGTATCCAACACAACTTATCAAAATGGATAATGCAGGGAATATCAAGTCAATATACGGAGATGTTGGAACATTTGTAGCGTACTCAAGTGTACCTGAGAATCACTGGTTGCATGGTTTTCCCCATAAAAAAGCCTAAAAGAAAGACCGCGAATGCGATAATCCAAGTGGATTTATCAACCTTCTCGAATAAATCAAATTTATCATTTTGGGGTTGAGGTTGATACATAGGAGGCTGCATAGGATACTCCATATAATATGGTTGTTCATCCTGTACAGGTTCTTCATTCTTATCATTCATTAAAGGGTCCATAGTGGGATTGTACTCAATGGGGTTTCCGATGTCAGTTTCCATTTTCTAATTATAGGTCTGTTTTTTTTAAGCATCTTCTAACTCACTATCACTCTCATCATCCACGATAAAATCCTTGAGATTTCCATTTTCATCTGCATCACTGTCACTCTCTTCCTCGCTCTCATCCGAATGCCGTTCCTCTTCAGTATCTATTTCAGAATCAAAATCTGTGTCATGATCTTCTGCACTATAATCATCTACGAGATCCTGTTCCGTTGGTTGGAAGAGTTTAGGTTTATTTATCTTGCGCCCTGACCGAGTGATCATTTTAACTTTTACAAGTCACTACTGTTTAAGTATCTTTACAATATCAGGTGTTAAACAATGTGTTCTAGAAGTATTTTTATTACAACGAGGGCATCTTTGCTTTATTTCCTTACCCTTGATCAAATAGGACATCACAACATCTTCGTGCATCCCCCTAATCGTCTCACAGTAATTAGAGTTTGTGAGTGCTACAAAGTGTGTTTTATCTTTGTTGATAGTGATCACCTGTAGATCACCCGGTCCGTGCATATTCTTCCGGATGAACCCTTCTAGAGGTTCTTTCACATCACCACACTTCACCTGGGGTTTTTCCGCTCGTTTCTTAATTTCTGGACACTTCCTGATGTCTTCTTTCTTCGGGTATAAACCATCGACAATACTTGGTGTGAGTTGGTGTCTTCGCCCACAGAAGTCTTTACAGAACCCATCCCGCCTCCCCCTGAGTGTTGGACACAAACAAAAACACTTCTGAATGATCGTTTGACCACTGATAATGAACCAAACGTGATTAGAGCCATGCTCCCGCTTGAGATTTTCACAATATTTAGATGTCGTCGAAACTAGGTATGTATCCTTCTTTTTGAAAATCTTGGGAACATATGCATTTCCCTGTCCCTCTAGGTGTGTGCGAATGAACTCCTCAATTTTACCCTTCAATACATCATCATGAACCTCATCCTTCGTCTGTGCAGATGTGAAAGTTCCCTCTTTGATAACTGTAGAAGGTGGCTCTACATGTGTGACCTGTGGTTCATTTGTACGAACGACGGCCATCTTTAGAATATCGAGGTTAGGGTCCATTCCAATCTTCATGAGTGTGCTCAAGGGACCATGGTGATACACGAACACAGGGAGATAGGCGAGTTGATCCACTTTTCCCTTTTCACAACCAGAGCACCCCTGGCCATCACATGCATCATGTTTTGCTTTTTTATATGACCATGGCATACGGAACCCACTCCCCTTCGTCTTTCTAGAGACATTTCCATACACAGCCGCATCTATGATTTCGTTCCAATCCGTTCCCCGCCCCTTGGCTTTGGAGAGGGCTATGAGTATATGCTCTCTCAATGCGACTGCAGATGTTTGATCGACGACGAACCCTGACCAATTGAGATGGACACCCGTCTTTATGAGCTCCCCACACTTTTTGGGTGGAGAGACGGAGATGAGACAATCCTTACCACCGTGGCGTTTAACCTTGTCACAAATAACCTTACAAACATCCTTGATTTCATCGAGGTCTAGGGCTTCCTTGTCCTTGTAATCTATATCCACGAAAAAGTTATATTTCTCACTCTTCTGTTCGACGACATATAGTCTCTCACCTGACTTAACAGCTTCTATGTACCGACCATAAAAGTTATTCAATTTATCAAATGGCACGGAGAGGACACCACCGTCCATGAGCACATGTGATAGATTGGTTGCATTGTTAAATTTTTGTTCTGCACACCAACTCTTAAACATACTTACCTAGGTTACATATCTAATCTCTAAACCACCTCATACATGAGACATCCTGATATTCTTTACCTTGAGAAAGTTCCTTCTTTATGGTTAAAAGTTCGTATACTGTTTTCGATTCATTCTCCTCTATCCACTTGGTAATTTCATCTTCACATAAACCCCTATTCTTATCGAGAAGTTGTCCGATCTGCATCATGATGTACGCCTTGGACTTCATTATTTTATAGAGAATGTTTTTCTATTCAGAGAACTTATACACGCGTAAAATTGAGGATTCTTTATGACATTATCGATAATGAGATTCCAACGCTTTCGTGAATTGAATTCATCGAGAGTATCATAACTCATATAATCGTTTTCGTCGTATGTTTTCCTGATGGGTTGTTTTAAAATTTTTTTTAGATTTGTTTTATGTTTTTCCTCGTAAAACTTTTTAAGTTGTGACTGTTGCTCAGTTCTCGAGTAATTCACGAAGAATATAAATACATTATATTCAAGATCCACCGTTGGACTCTCCTTTACGGTAAACTTAAATTCAGTGTATTCACCACTCTTTAGGGATACAACACCCCTAGTTTCTTCCTCGAGTTCCCTAAGTGCACATCGAAGGGGGTTGAAAATCTCCCTCCGCCTGCAGCCACCAGTGACGAAAATCCAATCCTTGAATCTCCAGTCCCTCACCGTAAGAAACCGTGGTTTCCCATCGACGAAGCTAACCGGTACTGCAATCGCTTTGTACTTCTTCATTGCGCATTCGCAAGTTATAGTACGACGATATGTTTATTCCTTCTCTTTGGCCACAGTCTCCTCTTCCTTTTTGGGTTCTGGGACAGGTGTAGGTACAGGGATAGGTGGCTCTGGAGCACTGAGATGCCGAACCACCTGAGATGAGAAATTTTTGAAAGAGTTCATTTCCTGTCTAGTCTTATTGAGTTCCTTGAAGAGGAAGATAATACCTATAGCGCATACGATAGTGGCCATCATCATGACTGTATCTCGATTAACGGGAATCATTTATACTGTAATGTCTCACTTTCTTTTTAAGCAATTGCACCCATATGAGCTTTACCTGGTGTGGGACACTCATACGGTGACTGTGCAAATTGGACGGCTTGGTAATGCGTATTTTCACAAGATTTTTGGGTTGGTGGTGTAGGCTGACCAACAAATTTTTCGAGTGTCCTGGAAGTAGGATCGTACGTCAATACAAAAACGATGGCTAAGAGGAAGACAACCTTCCAAATCATTTACTATTTAGTTAGAATATAATAGACCACCCATACCATTCTCGATACGGAGGATGTTGTAGTTCACAGCGTAGATGTCCTCGTCAGAGTTGAGGGTATCGTTAATGATACGAGCCGAGTCAAGGCGGGAGAAGTTGAGCGAACCAGTGGGCTGGAGCTTACCAGTCTCGAGGCAGAAGGGGTACGTGAAGAGTTTCGTACCGGGGGTAGAGCTCCCATGGGAGGTGTGGTAATAGAGGGGGACTGCAGTGAAGTTGGGGTTCGCAAACTTGTAGTCAGCCACATCAGTACCGTTGATCTGGAGCTTGAGCTTGTTGGTGTTACCGAGCATGGTCACACCCCCAGTCTTAGCCGCCGCCATGTACTTGATGGGATGGTTGAAGTTAAGCTCCTGGATCTTGGAACCAGAGGCAACCGCCTTCTGGACCTGGGTGATGAGCATGTTCTGGGGAGAGCCCGCGAACATCTCACGTTCCTGGGTATCGAGGTACGCGTAGTTGGCATAGACTTCCCACTTGTAGGCATCCGCGGCGGTACCCCAAGTGATGCGGAGCTCAACATCGTGGTACTGGAGGGAGATGAGGGGGAGGGCGGTCTGCCAGTTCTCACAGAAGGCGAACCGGAGAGGGTAGAACCGCTCGGAAGCCGAACCGGTGTAGAGACCACTAGATACAGATTTAGCAGAGGAGGTCGCCGAAAGGGTTGGGGCGATGAGAGTCGAGTAGGTAGAATCCTGATCATCGATCACCTGACCACCAACGAGGAGTTCCACTTTGGAGATGGCAGTGGTCCAATCGGGGACGATGTTGGACTGGGTACCATCAGACTTGATGGGCATGAGGTAGACATAGTTGAGCATGTCACCCTTGCGCTCGAAGCGGATGGTGGACATACCGTTGTTCGAGACGTTGCCTTGGATGACCTGACGCTCGACAGTTTGGGAAAAGTTCGTGTGACGCTTGTACGTAGAACGGAAAAAGCTGACTTCGGGCTGACCGACGAGGTGCACATCCTGGGCACCGACGGCGACGAGTTGGGCAATACCACCAGACATTTATATTATAGTGAGAGTTTATTTTTGTTCCTGATAAGCGGCGAATATATTATACGCCAAGGTGACTCTACCTGATTCTTTCGCTGGTTTCACAAAGTGTGGCATCTGTGAAGATGTTATGATGACTGTTCCCTCTTTTATACTTTCAACTTCTGAAGTATCGAGTGTATGCTCATAAAGATCCGGACAAAATGGTAACCTGTTCATTTTATATACCGTATCGTTACTTTTACCTGGATTATTCAATATATAGACGACAGAAAAACAAGGAAAAAATTTTTTACCATTATGATGAATTGGATAATTTCTATGATCATGTACTTCCTGAAATTCACCTTTGTCATATATATTAAACCACCCACCATTCAACATGAACTCCTCCATTTTCAACAATTTTATACCATTGTTTTTGGATACCCCTTCTAACATTACACCTAATGGTTTCCATATCAACTCATCGTGAATGAATTTATCATTTATAAAGTCGTTAATTTTACCCAAACCGTGACTCGTCTTAAATTTACACGCTCCAAAGGGGGTATTAGACTTGATATGCTCCTTTAAACTATGTATTTTAGGTAATAGTTTATTCTTTATAGTTTCATGCTCCTCTATTTGTTTCCAATAAACAAATGGAGCTGGAAATATACAGAATGTCATTATGTTATATTAAATCAAATACTTTAAATATATTAAAGAGTTTATGCATGTGAAATGTATGCCTTCTATTAAAGTCTATAATGATTTCATGACAGAAACTGAATTGAATGATGCAATAAAAATAATCGATAACAATCATTGGAGTTATGGTGGTATAAGCAATACAGAAAAGGATGATGATACAAAATTCTGGCACATGAATCTAAATGAAGTGCCCCATTTCTCTGAAACTATTTTCAAAAAAATTAAAGAATCCGTGAGTATGGAGGACTTAGAACTTGAACGTGTATACGCAAATGGACAAACATGTGGATTGGATGGAAGCTACCACACAGATTCTATCGAAGATGGTCATTATACATTTATGTTATATTTAAGTGATATAAATCATAATAATGTCGAAGCTATCCAAGGACATACAGAATTTAAAACCAATAGTCGTATTATTTCAATCGAACCGATAAAAAATAAGGGTATTTTTTTTAAATCCGATATGTTACATCGGGGTTTAGGACCGTCAAGGCGATCTAATATTTTACGTGTAACGGTAGCTTATAAAATGTATCGTCGATCATCACGTTAATTACCTTCAAGTGTCGCTACACGCAATTCAAGATTTTTAACTTTTTCGTTTAATTCCTGAACTGCACCGACGGTTGTTGTAAATATAGAATTGTAATCTATTGAGAGTGGTGTTTGGGTGGGAATAATTTTCGTGTATGCGCTTATATATTTCTCATGACTAGCACGCTCTTCGACACTGAGTGCCATGTATTCATCCTCACTAAATCGCTCATAGTGATTATAATTATAGAGTGCCTCGTAAGAATCACGTCCCTCACCGGATAGTTCATTATATTCTTCTGGAGTTATTGTAACACCATTTGAGATGTACGATTCAATTTCATTTAGGTCATACTCATCTTTAGCATCGGTATCAAGTTCTTTATACTGTGCGTTAGTTATAATACTCTCGAATTTATAACTATATTGAACGGTGTATTCACTCTGTAAGTTTGAACTTAATGAATGATACACAGACTCTGAAATGGATTTGACTTTATCCACCATTTCCTCACCTATTATAGCAAATGCCAACTCTGGAATATGTTTCACTTCCTGAGCTATAAACCCCACTTCTGGTGTCCATAATTTATTTGCTCTATCAGTCGTCTCCCATTCTTCGTTCGTTGGTATCCATGTTCCATACTCTTTTGTTGTCGTTAATTTTTCATATTTTTGTGGCCTCAGAGCACTTATTATAGATAGACAATTCGTTAAAGGTGTTTCGTTATACTTAATACGATCGTCGGAATTATGAGCAAATGAACTCGCCCTACACTGTCCATTTACTCGCACACCCGCACCACCATAATGATTAAGAAAGTCGCATGCATTGTAGGAAGTACCACGACCCACACCACAAATAACCTGTACTGCACCATACTCAGAAACATCACCGTGGCCCTTGATGTACAGGGTGTTCACCGATGAATGAATGTAATGATCGTAACCACCCTGTCTCAGTTGATATAACCCATTGGCATTATGATTACCTCCGTTTATATAGCCACCATTTGTAGCGTGCGCACCCCCCGCATTGGTCGCATGACCCGCATTGGTCGCGGCGTTCGCATTGGTCGCGGCGTTCGCAAAGGTCGCCCGGTTCGCAGTTTGCGCACCCCCTGCATTGGTCGCATAGGTCGCCCGGTTCGCAGTTTGCGCAGCCCCTGCATTGGTCGCATGACCCGCATTTTGCGCACTAGTGACAGTCGTTGTTAAAATATTATTAGCTGGGTTATAGTACAGGTTTTGATCAGTGGAAAAATTTGCATTGCCATTAGTATGTCCGGACCTAAATGGAATGTAGTAATTGGCGTTAGTGGTATCCACAGAACCCGTATATAACGCGGTCGCAGTTTGCGCACCCCCCGCATTGGTCGCATGACCCGCAGTTTGCGCAGCCCCTGCATTGGTCGCATAGGTCGCAGTTTGCGCACCCCCTGCATTGGTCGCATAGGTCGCCCGGTTCGCAGTTTGCGCACTAGTGACAGTCGTTGTTAAAATATTAGTAGCTGGGTTATACACCAAACCTCCATCTGTTTTCACTGATTGGGCACCTGTTGAGCCGGTTGAGAATAATACCCGCCGGCTTGTGTTCGTGGCATCTTCGGTTAATAACACTTTATCTACACCACCCGTAGTGGCGATGGCTCCCACAACATCTAGGGCTGACCCTGGGTTGGTCTTCCCGATGCCGACGTTGCCCTGTACGATTAAACCATCTGTTGGTGACTTTGTAGTATAATATGAAGAACCAATCGACATTCGATCATCAACTCCCACAAACGAACGCCCATATGTACCACGAGCAGTTTGTAAAACGATACCGGTTGCCCATTTTAATAGGAGTTGTTGATAATCTGGAGAATCCCAACCCCCACCTGTCTTGTATATAGCATAATCATTATTATTACTCCAATAAAGACCTCGTTCAGTAGCTCCAGAGATACCACTACCAAACGCAATCGAACCTGTGTTGCTTACATCTAACGCTCGAAAAGGACTCGCCGTCCCGATGCCGACTTTGCCATCACTCTTAATAGTCATAACTTGCAAGTCTGTACCAGCATTTAGAGTATGGAGTGATAATCCACCACCGACACCTTGTGAAAGAAATCCCTTAACGAGACCACCATATCCAACACCCTTCTCAAATTTTAAACCGGTGCTACTGACTCCACTTGCATTTGCGGCACTGTAAAGTCTCGCCGACAAAAAATCTGCAGCATCTGAGCTGTCTTGAATATCCAATTTATACCCAGGATTCGTCGTCCCGATGCCGACTTTATTCCCCACTGAGTCCACGAAGAGGGTGTTCGTATCCACCGCCAAGTTTGAGGAAATCTCAACATCTCCTGAAAAGGCTTGGACATTCGTCTGTGCCATTTATTACTAACATATATAAATATTTTTGTTTAAGGAATATACGCGCTGATGTAAAAGGGATGAAAATTTTGTTCGTGGCAACCCATCCTAGTATAGGTACTGGGTATGGTCGAGTTGCTAATAAGATATCAAACCATTTAGCAAATAGTCCCGGAATTGAAGTCATATATTTCGCGTTTCAGAACTATAAAACCTCACAAATTAGTGATCGTTTTATAGATCCGAGAATTAAATTTTACGATTCAATTGATCTTGAACCAGAAACACAGTCTGGAATGGGTCTGAAAGCTCTTGGTTCTGTTATTGTTGACGAGAAACCAGATGCTTTGTTTATATATAGCGACCTTACTGTCACATTGTCCGTGATGAACGAAATTCCAAATGGACACATACCGGATAATTTGTATTCTTATTTGGATATAGTTTATCCGTGGCAGAATGTACGGATGTACCAGAAACTACAATCATACAATTTTAATCGTATATGGGTATTTACAGAATATTGGAAAAGACATTTAGTTAATGATTTAGATTTTGAACCTGGACAAGTGGTTAGAATGGTTCATGGTATAGATACCGAACGTTTCAGGGATATTACCGATATAGATATAAAGAAAAGTTTGGGACTAGAGCCGGATGATTTTTTAATCTTAAATATGAATACAAATAATGAACGTAAATGTTGGGATATTACAATTCGAGCGTTTATAGAATTATTAAGCCGTGAAAAGATGAATCCTCGCCTAAAATTATTCTGTGGTGGAAGACGAAGAGCGCACAACGGTTATGACATTCCTGATATAGTGTTAATGGAATGTACAAGAAAACGTTTAGATGTTTCAAACGTTTTTGAAAATCATATTTTATTTAACAAAAGACCATTTCTACTCACGGATGAGGAAGTGAATATTTTGTATAATATAGGGGATGTAGGCTTAAATACAACTTGTGGTGAGGGATTTGGTTTAACAACACTTGAACATCTGTACTTTAATAAACCCCAAGTTGTGACAGCTGTCCCGGCTCTTAGGGAAACGCTTGGGTCTCATGGTCATCTTGTGAAACATAAAGTTGCCATATGCACCACGTCACGGGAACCTGAGGGGGGTTTATTTATGATATGTGATTATAGAGAAATTGCAGATAAATTGCAGTACTGTTTCAGACATCCTGATGAAAGACCTGATGCGAGGGAATATGTGAAACAGACGTATTCTTGGACTCATATGTATAAAATTTTAGATGAAGAATTTAGTACCCAGTAGAAGTTCCACCGATCGTTGAGACACTCCCACCAGCGTCACCGGAAACATATTCCACGAAGATGTTGTAGTACCCTGTACCGTTTAAGTTTGTTGATGGGGTTATGGTGACTATTGTTGTGGTTGCACCGACCGTTGTACTCCAGGGGTTTGATGTAGCATGACCGAAAATGGAGAGGGGACCCTTGGTGATATTGAGGGTACTCGTCGAGGCACCCCCCCTTCTACCACCTGTGACATCAATGAAGAGGGTACTGATTTCTATATCGGACTCAATGAGTTGGGCTGTGATTTTAGCGGAAAAGGCGTGATCTGAAAACACGATGTTGATATTTGGGGTAGTACCGGTCGTAATAGTACCAGTTTGGGAGTACGTCTTCTTCGTGACCCCACCAGTATTGGTGATGAGACCACCAGTGACATAGGCACGTTCCGCGACATACACATTCTTCGCTATACCGACACCACCAGCTACCTTGAGAGCACCCGTAGTTGATGATATCGATTCAGTTGCATTTGTTAGGGTCACCACACCCGAGGCTGTTAGGGTACTCACCGCCGCTGCATTAGACCCAGCTAGGGTACCATAGAGGTTTGTTCCCGTGATGGTCGCACCCTTTACCACGGCCGAGGCCGTTACGGTCCCCACAACATCTAGGGTTGTCCCTGGAGCATCCGTCCCGATGCCGACGTTGCCGTTTTGACTCACATAAAAAAAATTTGTACCCTGCTTCCCCTCTATCTCAAAACCAGGTCGATCGTCAGCCTCATTGTTTTCGCCGAACTTAAAGAGGAATAACGGTATGGTCGTACTAAAATCACACGCTCTTTGTTGAAAATACGAATAATATCCACCGTTACCAGCATTCTGTGTGTGGAGAATATTTCCCATACCGCTGCTAGTTACAGAAAACGAATGTAACTTCGCATCGGGCGTCGCCGTCCCGATGCCGACTTTATTCCCCACTGAGTCCACGAAGAGGGTGTTCGTATCCACCGCCAAGTTTGAGGAAATGGCAACATCTCCCACAACATCTAGGGCTGACCCTGGGTTGGTCTTCCCGATGCCGACTTTATTCCCCACTGAGTCCACGTGGAGAGTGTTCGTATCCACCGTCAAGTTCGAAGAGACGTACACGTTCCCAACAACATGGAGACTAGCTTGTGGGTTTAATCTATTAATACCCACCCTATCAGTCACAGAATCAACATGAAGTGTGTTCGTATCCACTGTAAAGTCATCAGTGATGACCACGTCACCGACAACATCAAGGGCGACCGTGGGGACAGCCTTATTGATACCTACCATGTGGGTCGTTGAATTGACAATCAAAGTGTCTGTATCCACAGTGAAATCACCCGAGAGGACGGTATTCGTCGCATAGACGTCTCCAACGATACCGACACCACCCGCGACCACGAGTGCTGCGGAAGTTTTGGATGTAGCATTCACGGTACTTTGAATTTTCACGTCACCCCCCACATCGAGAGACGCACCTGGGGTCGCCTCGTTAATACCCACCCTCGAGGTACTCACGTCCACGAAAAGATTGGAGACTGCACCCACAGTCAGATCATTTGCGAAGGTCGCAGCACCAGTGACATCTAGGGTAGAACTCAACGTCGCACTATTCTGGATTTGAACATTCCCCAATAAATCAACTACTAAACCTCCTGGATCCTGGTAATGTAGAATGTGGTTGTCTGTAAAGGTATTCTGTGTGTACCCCACCGAAAATCTATGTTCATCCGCATGGAAGATGAGAGCGACGTTGGCGTACGTACCCCCATCTTGGTGTTCGATCATGAACCCACTATCGAGACTTGTAGCTGAATTGTTCGCTGCGATACCAAAAATTCTATCTTCGATGGTCACAGAAGTTGATGAAATAATCGTATTATTACCACTGAGTGTGATATTCCCCAAGAACTCCGCCTCGGCTGCGGAAATGACATATTTTCCTGTATCTGTCAGGTACACTGGGGACTGTTTAAAAAAACCATCATGATCAACCATAGGGAGGTATTTCTTATTTGGATCTATGAGACCTGTCACAGAAATGTTCGAACCTACCTGAACGTTGGCGACGGTCACGAGACCTGTGGTCACGTTCTTGAATTCTATGACATTCGAAACCACATTCCCAGCTGCGGAAACTTGTTCGAACGTTTGAAGTTGGGTCAATAAATTAGAAGGTTCAATCTTTTGGAAATCATTATTCACATTACTCACATATACCCAATTGATAGCGGATTCATCTAGAACCACTTGAGCATTTGGGACATCGTTCGCGCGACCGATACCGGTGACGAAAACATCACCGTTACTCGCATGTATTTTCGTGACCACGCCGACGTTCTGGATGAGGTCGTTATTATATGGTTTGACATTAGAGAGACCACCTGAGACGGTGTTACTCACATATATAGTTTCACCCGTTAAGAATGTATCTGTGACAACACTGAGAGCCTTACCGTACGCGACTGCCGTACCCTCCTGACCCGGTGTGAGGAGCTGATTGGAGAGACCGATACAAGGCATCGTAGATGGGTCATCCGATTTTGCGAGACCGACGTTCAATATGTTTGAATTGTGGGTCCCTTTGACATAGACAGCATCACCCGCTTCGATATTTACACCGTTGAGATCGTTTCGGATTTTGATATAGGTGTGTACGGGATACTCATTGACCCAATCCGTCCCATCGTATATGAGTATCTGATCAGAGGCGGGAGCTGAAATCTGAACACTATTGAGTTGGTCAAGTTTGACTTCAACATTGGAGGTGAGGTCAGTAATGAGGGCGGTTGTGGGGTGGTTTAGGGTGAGGGTACCATCCGTGGTAGTATTGGAAGTTACATAGACATTCCCAACGACGTGGAGGTTTGAGGTTGGGTTCACAGTTCCGATTCCAACGGAGTCGTTCACCACATCTACATGAAAAGTGTCTGTATCTACGGTTAAATTTGAGGAAACATACACATTACCAACAACGTGGAGATTGGCTTTGGGAAACCTGGTCTCAATCCCAATGGAATTGGTCGTCGCATCCACATGTAAGGTATCCTCGTCGACTGTGAGGTTCGAAGACACATACACGTTACCTACGACATGAAGGTTTGAGGTTGGATTAATTGTTCCAATTCCCACAGAATCGTTCACTACATCCACGTGAAAGGTATCACCATCCACATTCAAATTTGATGATACATGTACATTACCAACAACATCTAAATCGGCTTGTGGATTTATGGTATTGATACCAACTCGATCAGCTTCAACATCAATATGGAAAGTGTCCTCATCCACAGTCAGATTTGAGCTGACATAGACATTACCAACGACATGAAGGTTTGAGGTTGGGTTAATTGTTCCAATTCCCACAGAATCATTCACCACATCAATATGGAAAGTGTCCTCATCCACAGTCAGATTTGAGCTGACATAGACATTACCAACGACATGAAGGTTTGAGGTTGGATTAATTGTCCCAATTCCCACAGAATCATTCACCACATCAATATGGAAAGTGTCCTCATCCACAGTCAAGTTTGAGCTGACATAGACATTACCAACGACATGAAGGTTTGAGGTTGGGTTAATTGTTCCAATTCCCACAGAATCGTTCACCACATCAATATGGAAAGTGTCCTCATCCACAGTCAAGTTTGAGCTGACATAGACATTACCAACGACATGGAGATTTGCCGAAGGAGAAGTCGTTTTTATACCAACCTTATTCGCAGAGGAATCCACAAAAAGTGTGTCGGTACTGACAGTAAGATCACCTGTGATGTTTGTATTCCCAGTGACAACTAAAATATTTGATCCAAATTCATCCACGAAAAGGTTGGAACCCACATCTAGGGTGTGCATAGGATTTGTATTTAAAACACCAACATTGGCTTCAGTGTAAAGACGACCATATACATGGACGTTGATATCCTCAGATGTGAGAGGTACGATAGCGTTACTATAGGCGCTACTTTCTGTGAATCCTAATACAATTTCATTAGTCTCTTCTCTAAATCCTATAGTGACGTTTGAACCTGGACGACCCATGATAAGTCCTAAATCTAGGGTTGTATCCCCAGATGTATTATTTTTACCCAATTCAATAATAGCATCTTCGATGATGAGATTGTTACTTGTGATTACTGTTATACCACCTTTTACATCAAGATTTCCATTGATAGAAACACCACCCCCCACAACGAGGACATTCGAACCTGTATCATCGACATAGAGGTTTGAACCAACACTGAGAGTGTGTAGTGGATTTGTATTGACAATACCAACATTTGAATCGGTCACTAAAGAATTATGTGATGTATTATCGAAATACACAGTACTCACGTTAATTACGTTACCACGAATTGCCGCACCTTGGAGTGTGGTTTCAATAATATCGGTCGCCGCTTCACCAGATTCGGTAACCTCTTTTGTCTCTTTGTTGTACATTAAAAGAACGATGTTAGGATCATCATAATCTGCTCTCAAACGAATAGGTGAAATATAAATCGTATTAGCCGTGTTGGCGTTTATTGTTTCATTACTCGCATTGAAAACAATTGTATTTTCCGCCTGGTCTTCGAGGGTGTTTCTACCAAACCGAACCTTGGTAGACCGCTCAATAGTCGGTATGTTCTTGACCATTTATTATAACATTGTATTTTAATTTGCGTACAGAAGTCCCGCCATACCATTCTCTATGCGCAAGATGTTGTAATTGACTGCATAGATTGGGTCATTAATAGGCATACTCTCACTCATGATCTTGACTGAGTCCAAACGACTAAAGTTGAGAGTACCTGTAGGTTGGAGGGAACTCGTTGAGAGACAGAAACAGTAGAGAAAGAAATCTGGGGAAGTCACGAAGTTTGTATGGTAGTAATTCATGACATCAATAAAGTGGGGCTTACCCCATTTATAGTTGCTCACATCGAGACCATTTATGTTCAGTTTTACTTTGTTCGTGGGGGATGTAAGCGCGCCATCTGTGGTCGTATCTGAAGATGCAAGATACTTTACAGGGTGGTTGAATGTGAGATCCTGAACAATTTCACCCGATGCGATATTCTTTTGTACTTGGGTGATGAGAAGATCATGTTTTCGGGAAGCAATGTTACCACGTTCTTCGTTATCTAAATAATAGTAGTTGGCATAGCATTCCACATTATAGTTGGCAGCTGCATTGGCCCAATGAATGCGGATCTCTACATTATGGTAATTCAACGCCACTAGGGGTAGAGCACATTGAGGGCCTTCACAAAAGAAAAACCTGAGTGGATAAAAATAGGAGCGAGCACTAACACCTGGGTGTGTTCCGTTTGAACTTTTAGATACATTTTGTGCGAATGTATCGATGGCAATCTTTTCCGTGAAAATGGTATCTTGGCTATCGATGAGGGATCCACCAATATAGAGTTCTACTTTATCGATGATAGTGTCCCATCTCTGAATATCGAGGGCTTGTGTGGTATCATCTATAGTGAAATAGACGTAACCGAGAAGGTCACCAGATCGTTCAAATTGAACGCTGGACATAGAATTGTTTTTCACTGCTCCATGGATCGTTTGCTTTTCGATGGATTGTGAAAAATTAGCATGTCTTTTGAATGTTGAACTAAAGAAAGAGATTTCGGGATTACCCATGATGTATTCATCCTGGGCACCGACTGCGATCAATTGAACAATACCAGCGGACATGGTATACTACTCTAAGGGGAGAAAATTACAAATTTGGTTTTCTACACACAAAACGAAGGACTACGAAGTTTTTATCACTGGCACCCGCACGTTCGATAGTCTCACCATCTTGGTTACGGATAGTTACCGTCAGGCGGTCGAGACGGCGAATGGGATCAATATATTGTGTAGCTATTGGGTACTCATCCCTAAAGTTCACAACTGCACCAGGAGTACCAGTTGTCGACAGACTCGCAAAAGAACCCCTAATCATACTCAAAGAGGCCTGACCATCGTACACGTTCGAGGCGCGGTCGGAAAAGATGGTGTCTAACTCTTTTATGGATAAATAGCAGTGTTCAGTGTCCGCGGATGTATTGATACGAGCGGTGAGAAGTCTAGCCTGAACAATATTCTTTAGGGGCTGACTGAGAAAACAGGTAAAAGTATTGGCACTAGCTTGACCAATGGTGTCAATAGTCACAGTATGATACTCATGGTTGAGATCGGGAATAGACTGTGTGGGTGAAGTGACCAAAGCCATTTATAGTTAGCTTAGATTAAAGATCCACCAATTCCATCCGCGATCTCATAGTTCGCAAGATCCGAGACGAACTTTTGGGCACCGCAGAGACCACCTGGGGTCAGTGATTTAGTGTAGGCACTACCACCCTTGTAGCCAGGGGTACATTCGACTTTGTTTTCCAGGTCAAAGATGGAACCTTGACGGATAGGTGTAATCACGATTGGCCTGGGTTGGTAAGCACTGGTATCACGGAACATCATGAGGGCGACGATGATGAAAAACAATACACCGATGTATGTGAGAGCATTACGATTGGTCTTGTTAAGGTTGAACATTTATTATGTACGTATATTTTTTTAAAGTGCGTTAAAGGTATTTTTTTAGTTTCCATATAGAGAGTAGATGGACGAAGAAATCGTACTCGACCGTGGAAATACAACTGTGATGAAATTAGACGCTGATGAACAGGCGCTCATGGATGAGGTTGAGATCTCGATGCCTCGTCCCAAACCTGTGCCACGTCCTACTCAGCATGCATACCGCTCTCAACCTCAGCAGCACCAAGAGGCTATGGATGCTTTTGTGAATCCCAATAAACAATCGGCTCCTCAGCAGCCCATCCAAGATGAAGAGATTGACTATGGTGAGGAGTTATATGATGATGAGCCCATGGGTCCAGGTCCTCAGGAAGAACAGCCTTCGAAGGGATATACCTCAGTGGATGAGGAGAAGTCAGATCTTATTAATAAACTGACTCGACTGGAGAAGAAAGGCTTCTCTGTGAACAAGAGATTGAATGCATATTCCAGTGTGGATGAACTTAGGTCAGAGGTCAAGCGAATCACCTATAGCATTGATGTAGAACAATCGATCCGGTTCTCTCGACGAATGCTCGTCGCTTGTGTGACCGGTCTGGAATTTCTCAATAAGAGGTACAACCCTTTCGAGATCCAGCTTGAGGGTTGGTCTGAGTCTATTATGGAAAATACGGATGATTACGATGGCGTGTTTGAGGAACTGTACGTGAAGTATCGCTCCAAGGTCAATGTTGCCCCAGAGGTGAAGTTGATCATGATGTTAGGTGGTTCGGCGATGATGTTTCACTTGACAAATAGTATGTTCAAGTCTGTCATGCCCAACATGAACGATGTTATGAAGCAGAACCCTGATCTGGTGAAGAATATGATGGCTGCTGTGCAAAACACCACCCGTGCCCCTGGTGGTCCAGCCACAGAGGCCCCTGTGGGTGGTACAGGCAACTATGAGATGCAAGGTCCTGGTATAGATATCTCAAGCCTCATGGGTGGTATCATGATGCCCCCCCCACCACCAATGAATACCACTATGGGTGGAGCCCAAGAGAGTGTGATTGATGATGATGATATGTCCGATATCATGTCCATCTCAGGAGACTCCACTGGTGGTGAGGTCAAGGAGGTGAATGTTGGTACTTCTAAACCCAAGCGAACCAGGCGAAAAAAGAAGACGGAAATTAATCTCTAATTACTATATAAATGATAGCGTATTGTCCGCTGGAGGAACTGGACCCTCCTGTCCGACAACCGAAGCCTGTCGTGAAATCCAAGACCGAGGAGGTGAAGCCTCAGATCGGTCGTGAAGAAACTGAATTGAATTACGTCATCATGGCGTTCATTATCGGCGTTGTTTTACTCGCCGTCTCTGATACCATCAGGACGTAAATGTATATTGAATCTACCACGGGGTCTCCCCTTGTAGTAAATTTAATAGTTAAAATCGTCGTTAAGAATTGTACTGATCGTCGAATCTGGGTTATTTGATGCACCCGTGCGCACACTTGTGAATGCACCACCCCGAGAAGACATGAGCTCCACAGAAATGTCATAGGAATAGGTTATAAGAGCTGGAGTAGTCTCTGTACTCGGTTTAATTAATATACCCTTTCTCCCTGTAGTGACCGTGGGACTCCATGGGTGGCTGTTTGTACCACCAAATATATTTTTAGTACCAATTGCTATATCCACAGCAGATGTACTCCCATCGTACGTTCCACCCTGAACTTCAAGTAGCATAGTGCTCATATTACTATATCCACTTTGAGCACCTGTATCTATACGTCTATAAATAGCCACAATCTTTGCATAGAATGAACCTGTATCGAAAACAAGTTGAACATCACCGGATTGGGAAACCCCCCCACCACGTTGGAATGTGTATGAATATTTCTTACATGAGACTTGTTTAGAAGTTGTGATGACACCACCACCAACCTCAAGTGCTGTATTCGCGGTTTGACCCCCTAAATCGATGGCAACTGCATTACCAAGATCGATGTTCCCACCGACGGTAAGATCGTTATGGACTGTGAGGTTACTCGCAATCACAGTTTCTGTAGAACTTGGGTGTATATACACATTCCCTAGAGTATCCGAATGAATGTTTGATGTACCACCAAGTGTTTTGAATTCAACAATCGCGTTACTCGATGTGTGCTCGATGCGAGCTGTCCCGTCATATAGATGAAACTTCCTAAGTGGGTTTGTAATACCTATACCCACATTACTTGTATTTAACACGTGAATAGCATCAACTCCAACAGAGTTTTTCTCTGCACCGATTATTATACCAGACGTTGCGTATGTAGAGTTTCTAAAACCTCTCACATAGCCACCATATCCATCTGTAGTATAAAGAAGCATCCCCGTTTTTTTGTTTGTGCCAGGACTCTCGAGTTTGAGCATATCGATATCCGTTGTTCGAGAATTGTAGATATGTATGTTTGAACTTGGGGTATCAGTACCTATACCGAGACGACCAGCCCCATCAAAACGAGCAAACTCAGTATCAACCCCATCTGTAATTTCATGCACAAATGTCATTGGGCGTGCAGTACCTTCATCACCAATATTTCTATAGATATTCACTGAATCCCCAACAACGGGATTGGTTGTCTCAAACTCAATCCCTGTGAGTCTGAACTGACCACCAGCAGTAAATTCAATGTTACCCGCTACAACCAGTTTGTTGGTATCTTCAGATGGTTCCGTGTTAACCTTCCCACCAATGATCACCGCACCACCTGCTGTTATACGGAAAGGTATATCAACAGCTGTATCATCTTCAGTGAGTGGGAGTTCGGTAGCCAAATCAAATACGGCATCATTGTATGTTTGGAATATATGTTCTCCGGCAATGTGACGTATTCTCGTAGGACCTTCGTCACCAGACCCTTTATTACCCTTGTAGATGACAAGTTCGTTTTTGGCTTGAGCATCACCATACCGTCTTTCGATAAATGCAGTATTTCCAAATAAACTCCCCTCAAGACCACCGAATGTGAGGCTATTTCCGATGACGACGTTTCCACTCACTTCCAACTTTCCACGTGGTGCGTCTGTGCCAATACCGACATCGTTATTCGCTCCGTCAATGTAGAAGGCTGTTGTCGCAGAATCTGAAACTTCTATCGCGTTCTCGGTTATTCTAAAATCACCTTGTGCACCCGTGATACCCACTGCCCACCCACCGTTACCATTCACGTAGCTACTAAATGCGTTTCCGTGATCTAAATCCGTTTTAGCGGATATGATGGCGTCGCCGTTATCATGGTTATGCACCAACAAACCTGGACTTCCTACCCCTTCACATTTCACTTCTAAGAAGGCTTCAGGTTCCCCATGACCGATACCCACT
>Ga0222673_1000178_pt1 | contig 37863 bp, 58 predicted proteins | sample AntAcemetagen801_FD_179845 | JGI IMG/M metagenome (GOLD analysis project Ga0222673, IMG submission 179845) | Saline water microbial communities from Ace Lake, Antarctica - #801 | ecosystem: Environmental > Aquatic > Non-marine Saline and Alkaline > Saline | place: Antarctica: Ace Lake...
GGTCGGATTTGAACCAACATCGCATATACAACAGATTTCTCTGGTATGTGTTTTACCAATTAAACCACTTCGCATTTATCTCCTTGTAACTAAACCGTCTATTCTTTGGTCTGTTGGGGGTTATTTAATAAGTTAGCGATTTATTTTATAAAATTCTTTGGCAAAGTTCTGCGAACATAAAGACCTAAATTCCATATCGCTGTCAGCTTTAAAGCAAGAAAATTCTGGTATATATTTGATTGAGCTTTTATGAAGATAAACCATATTGCATTTATCTCTCCCTGGTCTTATATATAAATTGGGATTTACCGTTACTTCTTCCCATTTTTTAAATAATATCTTTGGTTCGTTAAACTTTCCCCATAAAGCAGTTCTTTTAGTCCAAGGACTACCGAATTGCCAAGGCTGATAAGTAAATTTAGGTTTCCCTAGATACTTTTTTAGAAGTCCAGTAGCAGGATTCTCAATTACCCAAAATTTAACATTTCCTGCTTCTTTTATTATTCTTTGACATTCTATTACAAGTCGCATTCCTTCTTCTTCGTTTCTTGGTATCTTTGCCATTGTTCTTACAGAAGAAAAGTTAGTACAAGGAGGATTAGCTATTATTCCGTAAACGTCTTTAGGTGGATGGTAATTTTCTACTCCTATTTTACTACCTACTAAAATAACATTATACCCGTTATCTTTATATTGTTTTGTGTCGCTTCCTGTATCTGCACAAAGATGTAGAATTGTCTTCATATATCTAAATTTATTATTAGTAATGTTGGGGGTTATATATATTTATTTTTAAAGCCAATAAATAACAAAACAATTACTGTTCCCCAAACTGGTATTAACATAGGCAACATTTGAGTTCCTTTTAAGTGAAGCCCTAATAATGATACTAAGATAAGTAATAAGAATAATTTTTGATTTATTTTGTTCATATTTCTTTTATATTAGTTATTTATTATAGACCCCCCCTCGGTTTTGTCCTCTTTAGTCCGTATGTAAGAGATAAGTACCCACCCCTTTACCTAACTACAGCCAATTGTCTTTTTCGTACTCTTTTTTTAAATCTCTCTCTAAAGACCGCTTAGTTTTAATCACTGCACAAATTAATCTCAAAACAAACCCAAAGCCATAGCATACCCTCGTTACCCCCTCGAATGGCTTCTCGTCACTAACCCTATACTCTACCGTTACTGCAGTTACTGAATAAGATATTCTTATGTTCGGTATTACTGCCTTATCATTATTTACCCTTGATAATATTATATTTTTTATATTATCTTTATTCATCTATAGTATATTTAAAATTTATTGATATCTCATCCCCTACACGTAAGTCCGAATTAATTGCCTTGCTTAGTTGCCTCTCCATTACTTCATCCATCCTAACCTTTATCTTATTACCAACTACTTCTTTCTCCCTATCAGTTAACTTTCTTTTCTCTCTATTATCTTCGAGGATTTTATCCACTACATTTTCATATTTATGGGGAGGTTTTTCAATGCATAATCTATCCCTCTCTAATTTATAAACTGCATACCAGTATTCCTTATCAGTCATTTTAATTCCCCATAGAAAGATTGCCCACGATCCTTTTGCGATCCACTCTCTCAGCTTCTCGCTTAATTTTAATTTTCCCATTGTTTTGATAGCGTGACCATGATCATCAATTTCTTTTCCTCTCCGCATTAAATTAATGATTAACTCAGTGGCTATATAAATTATTATTATTATTATAATTAAATATTTCATCTCTTTATTTAAAATTATTAATTTGTCGATCCATATCCCTTGCTTTTCTTTCCTGCCTCAACCTAGAGAATACTGATATCTTTTTCTTCTTCCCTAGCACTCTATGATCTCTGTGAGGATAACCATAAAATTCAACTCCCTTTTCTTTAAACTCTTTCTTTACTTTTGAGTATTGTCCGTGTCCTTTTCTTTTCGACATAATAATATTATTTTAATTAATTATTCTGTAATAGTACCGCTCTCTCCCATCTTAATAGATTTATCATCTTTTTCTTTTCCATCTTTCTTCTCTTTCTGATTTAATCTAGTAGCGAAGTCTGCTATATCAAATTTATCGAATTCTTGCTCGTAGATTGAGTCTGTTTTTTCTTCCATCCTAGGAATTTGATTGCTACTATCCTTAATCGGAGGAATTTCTATATTTCTCTTACGAATTACTCTAATTATAAATTTTTCGTCTTTTATATTTTCCATATGTTTATTTGAATCTGACATCACAAATAGGAAGCCAGAAATTAAAACTAAATAAAACCCCTTTATAACTATCCTTGGTTATTATCGCTCCTTGATCCGGCATCGACTTTATTTTTATAATACCTACAATAAATTTCTTCCATCCCATTGCTCCCTGCAGATTATCAAGGGTTAATATAAATTGCACCTTGTTGTGTTTTTGTATTCTAAACATAGATTTAATTTATTACTAATTGATTAATATGATTTTTATGCTTCGCTCTTAACCTATAATTTAGGTATTTACTTTGCTTCTTTCTCCAGTATATTTTTGGAAGCTTAAATTTTTTACTAAGCTTTATACTCATCCATGGTTTATCCGGAAATTGAAATTTAGTAAACGTCCACTCTGGTCGCCTCTCCTTTGCTTTTATTCTAGCTAGGGTTTGTTTTTGCCATCGATTTAATTTCTTCCTCCCTAATATATCATATAGAAACCAATCAATTATTTTTCTTATAATTTTCATTTTATTAATCTTAATTATTAATATCGTACCCATCTAAAAATTTATCTGCCTGCTCATCACGGTGTTTAACCTCTTCATTAAACTGTATGTCCATTACTATCTCTTGCCCTCGCTCATACCGGCAAAACATCCCACAACGGACGCACTTATAATCATCCCCCTCTGCTCTGTCTAACTCAGTACCGCACTGTGGGCATTTATCATTAATTAAATTTTTCCATGCTAGTTTACCTCTCATATAGTTTCGATTATTATTTCTACTCTAGGATTCTCTCTGTCTAGTTCAGTTCTAGAATAATGTTGATCCTCGATCACTTCGTCTTTATCATCTGAGATACATCCGCACTCTACCAACGCATCGCAAAAAAATTTCTCCTGTATAGACAAAACGTTTGCCTTATCTGATACTCTTTTCGTTCCCTTGAATAATTGGAAGTTCAGTCTTATTTTATTTTTAAATTTTAAACCTTTTATCTGATCCTTGACTGCTTCCTTATATGCTATCTTCGTGTCATTCTTTATTATATAATGCCAGTTTCTATAATTATTTAAATTGATTATCATTTTCCGGTCGTCTTTCGTTACTCGCTTAAGCATTACATAAAGTGGCGCTATTATTTTAATATCCATATTACTTTAAATTTACAACATAGCAATCCACGTTATGTCTAAGATTAATTATATCCGTGATCACTTTTTCAGGTATTTCTAAAAATAATACATCGCTCTCAAAGTCTGCCTTTTTAACGATAGCGGCAAAGTCTTTTATTTCAAACTCACTCGCCTCTGCTTTTTCTTCTTTTATTTCTTGGATTTCGCCTGCTATTTCAATTAACTTATTCTTATAATCTGCAAACATATCAGGCTTCTCCTCGATTCGCTTCGCCTCATCATTTTTCTTTTGTATCTTATCCTTAAAATATTGATCGTCTACTTTGATATTAATTGAATATGATCGTTTAGCTTCCGGCAACTCTTCAGTATTTTGGATTTTCATGACCCAATCTTTCGCTTTGTCATTTGCTGATAGCGATAAAATTTTAAATTTCATTTGTTGTTTCTTTGCTTTTCCCATATGGTTTTTATTGTTTAATTTTTATTTCAGACCACTTCTTTCCGTCTGCTTCACGGATCGGGTCTGATTTTAAATATTTAGATAATCTCTCGAGTATAACATGACAAAATTTAGGATCTAATTCCATGCTCATATTTACTCTATTTGTTTTTTCGCATCCCATCATGGTGCTTCCGCTTCCTCCGAATAAATCGAGGACAGTTTGTTTTGCTAAGCTTGAATTTTTTAGCGCTCTCATAATAAGCCACTCCGGTTTCTCTGTAGGATGAACGTATTTATTTACTTGCTTTCTAGGCATTTCCCATATATCAGTTTCGTCCCTGGTATCTCTAAAATAATGAGTTCCCTCTTTCCATCCGTATAGTATAGTTACTCCCTTGGTTTTTTTAACTAACTTTTTACCCTTTGCAATCCACTCGTGTTTATATCGATAATCATTCCATCCCATCGAGGCTGTATTCTTAACCCAGATTATAACTCCTGAAAAATAATAACCCACTTTATAAATAATTTTATGAAAAGTGGGGTAACTTGACCATCCCGAGCAAATATAATAAGTAGCGCCTATTCTCATCGCATTAATCATTGTCTTAAATACTCCCTCTATAAAAGCATGAAAATCTTCCGCACTCATGTTATCGTTTTCGATTCCCTCTTTCGTGTTCTCTCCTCGTCCTTTGTAATTTACATTATACGGAGGATCAGTGAATACCATGTCAGCTAGTTTTCCATTCATTAACTTATTAACGTCATCCATGATCGTGCTATCTTCGCACATCAATCTATGATTTCCTATTTTAAAAATGTCACCTTGTTTTATTAAACTTTCGTCAGCTTTTTCTAACTCCTCATCAATATTAAACTTCTCCTCTTTTTCTTCCATGATATTTCTTAGATCCATCTGATCACTTATTTCTTTTTCACCAAAGCCTACTCCGGTCATTAAATCAAAATTAAAATTGTCTATTAACTTTGACCAGTCCCACTCGCCCTTGCTCATGTTGGTCGTTAGATTCGCTTCTTTCTCTTCAGCATCAGTCAATTGACGATCGGGAACTCTAACGTCTACTTCTTCAATTTTTAAATCGTGCATTAAAGCGATCCTCTGATGGCCGCCTATAATTTTATTATCTTTATTTATAATAACAGGCATAATCATTCCGAGTTTATTTAAACTCTTGATTAGCTCTTCTTTTTTATCATCGGTTATTGTCCTAGGATTATAATCAGCCGGAATTAAATCGACTACTTTTCTCTTCTCGTTTATCCAGTTTATTTTCTCTGACATATTATTTTGATAGTATAATTAATAAATCTTTCCACTTATCCACAATGGTTTCTATTCTAAAGTCTTTTATTAGCTTATCTCTCTTAATTTTAACATCATTTCTGCGGTTTGTAAAGTCTTTTAACAACGCCAACTCTTCGACCCATCCGTTTCTATCTGCTACGTTTTTTTCTATGCATGGCACTTTTAGAATATAACTCATCACTGTTTTATTATTGCTTTTAAAAGTATATTCTTTCGTGTCTAGCTTAGGATTTAATGAAATATCGCACTCAGCCACTTGGTCGTTTACGGTATCTACTTTCCACTCCTTAAATATTATTTCTAGCTTATCTGATTCAATTATTCCCCTTGCGATCGGATCTGCTATAATCGTCAGGCTATCTCCTTTTAAACTAACATCTTCTAAATATTGCATTATTTCCTGCAGGCTTTTTATTGTGCCTCTATTCCCATACCAAACATATTTTAACCCACATTTTTTGACAGGAAGTTTTCTCGGTTTAACATTGTAATATTTTAAATCATGACCATCGGGAATAATATATGTTTTAACATTAAAAATTTTGTATATCTCGCTTCCCAGTTCTTTCGTTGGTGCTGTTATAAAATCAACTATTTTAATCATTGCGCTGACCTCATCATGTCTATCTTTCCATACCGGATCACATAGATCTAACCCTATTTTTACTTTAGGATTTTTCTCTTTTATTCTTTCGGCTATTTCTATAAATTTTCTACTAAAACATTTCTGAAAAATAACAAAGTCATAATCTGCTAATTCTATATTTGTTGTTTTCTCACTAATAATATCTGCAGGCATATACTCAGCTACCCACTCGGCTCTAATCCTTGCGCTTGCTGAATATATATGCTCCGGACACTGTGCATAGAATGGTATAAATATTATTTTTTTATTTGATTTTTTCATTTAATAATTTTTTATTTACAATAGCTTGCTCATTTTTTTCTTTCCTTGCCCTATTCCACGCTTTATCATCATGAAAACTTATAGCAGTTATCTTATAATCAAATTTTAATCCTTTTTTTCTCAATAAATAACCGAAGTGTTTATCTTCATAACCATACCCTTTAAAATCTTCATCAAATCTAACATCCCCTAAGTCTGCCCTAGAAATAGCAAAACTTCCGCTAGTAAAATGACCAGCTCCAAAATTGCCTTTTAGGTATCTCTGAAAATATAATGTAGCGGCCATACCCTCCATGCTTTCTGTAATTGCATCTTTATCATGTATATTCAAATTTAAAATCTTTTTATCGCATTTTTTATATCCAATGGACACGATACCTTTATCTGTTTCAATATACTCATCTATCAAATATAAATGCGGAATACAATCATCATCAGAAAATATCAATAATTCGCCACTAGCAATTTCTATGCCCATATTTCTCGCCTTTGATGGAGTAGCCTCATTGTAACTTTCGGTATTAACATATCTGTCTATACTCCCATCTTTTAAATATCTCTCACACATTTTTTTTGTTTCATCATTAGAGCCATCATCGGATATAATAATTTCTATATCGTGATTTTGTAATTCTTTTATAAAATTTAATCTACTAATATGATTAGCTAATGTAGCAAATCTATTATATGTAGTTATAATATAACTTATCTTCATATGGTTTTATTTACTTAATATATAAATTTGATACCAATGCCCACCCTTACGACATTCAAAATCCTGCATTTTATCACCACACGATAAACTACCAGAAGTATTGCCACAACACTTCCTCCATTCGCCCTCCATCTCTTGTTTTTGAATAATAGTCGTGTTTACTGCAGGCAATGTCGGTGCTGATAATGTTTTAATCTTTTCCTCGAGTTGACTAATTCTCAATGATAAAGAATTAAATATTTCAGAATACGGACTATAATTTAAAAGTTCCGGCGCTTCTTTCCATCCGTAATTTTTAGCCCATTCTATTAACTTTGTATTACATGTTGCAGTTCCAGGGAATGCTTTTTGTAAGTCTACACGTTTATTATAAATATTTATTAATGCCTGATCCGTTCCGCATGCATTAATGCTTATTACTCCTGATAATAATAAACTGAAAAATGCAACTATCAATATTATTAAATACTGAATAAAACTAATTTTTTTCATTTGATTAATTCTAGAGCATATCCGATCCAAAACATGGAAGTCGCAAATGCTGTAATTATTATTTTTAAAATCATATTTTTATTATCTTCTTACTATAATTTTCTAATATAGTTTTTAATAATCCGCTTTGATATTGATCTTCTTTTCCGGTACAGACAAATAATAAATTTTCTAAATCTTTTTTTAAATTCCGCACCTCTTCTCCTAGTATATGATTATTCAAAACTTGATTAATTAACATTTTCCAGTCCCTGCTATATCTCTGCGGATCAAAGAATTCTAGCGCTGTTTTTCTACCTGCCATACCTATCTTCCTTGTCTTAGCAGGATTTCTTTTTAAATATTTCAATAATTTTATTGTGCCGGGGACATCCTTACCGTCAATTAAAAAGCCATTCACTCCGTTCTGAATATATTTATCCCAGTCATGAGTTCCGGTGCTTACCACACAACACCCTGACAGCATCGCTTCAGTTCGTGATCGTGGCATCGGACTATGTGTTGTCGGATTGAAATAAATTAAACTTTCAGACAAATATTTTCTATATTTTAAAAATGTATTAAATTTAATATCATGCCCCACATGTACTATATTAATCTTCTCCCTAACGTCTAACTGAAATTGCCTATTATAATATTCAAACCATCCATCCTGCTCCTTGCCTGCATAATTTGGGCTAATGGTTACTATAATTCTATTCTTCTTATTCTTTGCCGGCTTAAATTCTTGGCCGCTTACTCCGTGTATAATATATTTATTTCCGAACCATTCTTTGCAGGCTTGCTCACTATTAACGATCATGATATTATCGCCTATCTTCTCTCTCATTAAATTTATAATATCTTGCTTCTCCTTATCGCCATAGTATGGAGTTCCATGATTTATAACTATCTTTGGTATATCTAAAATTGCCTTATTCATCATGTTGTATGGTGTTCCCTTTTTTTCATCGAATAGACATTGCTGATCCAAATGCAAAATTGCAAGATCATATTTTCCCTCTTCGTAGTGATCTACATAATGCAAATTTTTAGGCTCGGGTCTTGATTCGTGTGACCATGATCTCAGTCTATTTCTAATATAATAAAAATCACAATGCGGAAGTGAGGTCATTAATCTATACTGATGTGCGGTATGCCATGCATAACCGAATATTTTTAATTTTTTCATATTAAGATTTATAAATTTTAATTAATTTTTCTAACACTGCATTAACTAACATTTTATCGTTATATGTTTCTGCCTGCCATTCTCCAAAATTAGCCACTTTTCTTTCATCTGTTTTTAATGATTTTGCTATTTTAATTATTTTTTTTATTTCTTCTTGCCTGCCCCAGTCATGTTTTTCTTCTAATTTAAAATGCTCCATTATACAATCTTTATGAAACCATCCACCGCAGCCGGTACACCTATAAGCATCTTCAATTTTAAGCTCTTTTTTGCACGCTCCTTTGTAATGTAATGCTATATTTCCTTTCGGATTAGCATCTCCGCAGATTAATTTTCCCATATTAGCTATTGTCCTCTTTCTTGGAATTTTTTTCAATATCCGCTTCAAGAGGTTTTAATTTCATTTGATTAATTTCAAATTGTAGCTTCTCTGCCAGTTTTACTGCCTGCCTACGATCCGATTCTAAAATTCTTTTAATGTCATCTATTTTGATGGCATTATTTGGATTCTTTATTTTCTCTCCCTCGTTAAATCTAATAGTGAAGTCAATGTCTACTATCTTCATTTTAAAATCAAATAGCATTTTCCCCATCATTTCTCTTTTCTCTTCGTTTGTAATTTTCATGTGATTATTCTTTTAATTTTTTAATTTTTAATTTCTCTTCCCACTCCTCTTCAGTATAAATGTCGTCCTTTGCTATCTCTGGGTAGTGGTTAACAGATATAACAGCATCGGGGTTTCTTAGCGACACCCACATTCCAAATTTTTTAATTACCTTAGTCCCATCGTGGAGACGGCCGCTCATCATCTTTGCTTTTAAATTTTTCTTATATTGTATTAATGAGCCCTCAGTTAAAATCCTATAAATAAAATTTATGTTTATATATTCCTCTACGCTCGGGATGAAAACTAAGCCAGACTTATTTGCTAAATTTTTAAATTCTTGATCTGTAATTTCTATTAAATCTTCTTTGGTTGTAATTATATAGTGGCTCATAATGATGTAGTTCCTTTATTAATATTAAATTCATTTGATTTATTAAGCCATGTGACAATTCTTCTTTTAACGTCGAATGTCTGTTGGAGTTGCCATCTTACTTTTGTTCCTGATTTATTTGGCTCAGTCCAATAAAGAGAAAACTTGTTTATTTCAATTAATAATTTATTCAAATCTGATTTATATTTCTCTGCTATTTTCTTGGCTACTTCTTCCTGCATCAATCTATCTTCAAAAAACTTTTTAGCAAATTGCGAGGGGGTTAACTCTAACTTAACTTTACTTAACTTAGCTTTACTTATCTTAACTTTACTTAACTTGTGTCCGTCATTGGTTGCCATTTGGTTGCCAGTTTCAGTGTATGCACTATTTTTCTTTATTATTAGCAAATCTTTTTCGTCTTGATAATTTGTTTTATTAAATCTATCCATTCTAATTGTATTATGTATTAACCAATGTTTTATAACTACTATTCCGCTCTCGAATGTTAAAATAAATCTTTTAGCAATTAATATTTTTAAATCATCATCGCCTACTCCTATCAATCTCATTATTCTTTTAGGGCTATCTACGAAGCCCTCATCATCAGCCCTCATTGTTAAATGAAAATAAAGCAATTGAGATGATGCCGGCATTTCTAAAAATGCATCAGTATCAATAATTTTTAAACTTAACATCCTACGAGTAGCCATAAATTTTTTTTTAAATTAGTTATCCCCAGTTAACTTAATTATATAACTTTATAAAAACCTTGTCAAATTACTGTCTATTACTATTTCTTTCGTGCATCGGTTTATCAGGTGTATCAAGAATAAGCCTTTTAACTGATTGGACTTTTTCGTATAAATCTACTCTAAAGTTTTTAACTTTTCTAAAAACTAAATATTCATTAGTAGACTTTGCTTTCATTTCTGCATCTGCATTGCTCTTGCTACTATCTCTTAGACCTGACATTTTTCTAAAATAATAGCTTTCAAATTCTGCCTCTAGCACACCTAGTCTACATAAATTACTGCTTAACTTATTAAGCCAGTTTTTTGCTTGCATTGGAGTGACCATGTCAGACGGAGTTTCTTCTATCGAGTTTGTAGTTTCTAGGATTATATCGATCAGATCCATAGCCTGCGATTGTGTTTGGTTCAAAGGTGAAATTTTCATATTGGTATAAATAAATGTTTTGTAATTTTATTTCAAATTCTTTATTAAAAGTTGCCCTATCATGGCACTTGTGACAGACCCAGACTGAGGGGCTGAATGGTCTTTGGCTTCCTCGCCATAGATGATGTTCCTCAGCCCCACTTGCCCAGCCTGTCGTACCGCACCAAAAGCATTGCGTGCAGTCGGTTACCATATTATTTAGCTTCCTCTACAGGAGCTTCTTCGGTTTTTTCTACGCTTACCGATTCATCTTCTTTCTTTTCTTCCGTGCCGGTATTTTCCTGATCTGATTTATTTTCTTCACTTTCATTATCATCAGACTCTCCCTGGTCTGATAATGTAGCCGCCAATTCATTAACCACTTTAGCTAACTCATTAATCTTTTCGACTACCATTTCTTTAAACTGCCAGTCTGCTAACTGCGCAGTATTTTTTGGAAATATCTCAATATTACCAAAATCGTTTTTTACTTCATCCATTTTTTTAATGTTAAAATTAATAAATATATAAAATAGTAATCTCTGCTATTAATAAATTCCTACCTGCTCATCTTCATAAATTCTTACTCCGGCTATCTCTCTAACACCGCCCTTGATCGCTTTTCTAATTTTAACCTCATCTACGGTCAAGTAAGCTTTAGGTATTTGCTTTTCATTCTCGATCTCAAACTTCCACACCTTTCTCATTCTGGCCGCTCCGCTCTCGCTGTGAACTGTATTCTCCTGTTTTATATCGACTTCCGGAACAAACTCTTCTCCTTGCTTATCCAGTTTATCCTGTTTTGCTTTTTTCTCGTCATCAATTATCTTCTTTGCATCTGCCGCTTTCTTCTTGCTTAGATTTTCTTTAGCGAGTTTTCTCTCAGCTACCTTGGCTTCTCTCTCAGCCTTTTTTTTCTCCTTTGCTATTCGTACTTCTTCTTCTTTCCTCAGCCTCTCCTCTTCCTTTTTACGTTCGATCTCGATCCGTTCAGCCTCTACTCTCCTATACTCTATCATCTTTGATTTAACTATTCCCTCAGCTTCCTCGAGTGGTGCGGATGCTTTTTTAAAGTCTGCATTTATATTACGCAGAGTTTCATTAAGAGGTTGAGTATAAGATATTCTTATCACTTCAATTCTTTTTTTTCTAGCTACAATATTCGCTAGATACTCAGTCGCTCCAGTCATTTGCTCCTTGGTTTTAATGACTAGTGTTTTTGTTTTTAACACGAATGTATCAATGTCTTTATTGATAGCTTCGAGTTTAGTTTCTCTTTCCGCAGTTTTCATAATTTACTTTATGTTTGCTTTGCGCACATCGAGGAACTCGATAACCGCCGAGCAAATGTTAGTTATTAATTTAATTTGTTTTGCCACCATAGTTGATTGGACTTCATCTTTCATCATTAATTCAGCATGTACCGGCGCTAGTTCTTCCTGCAAAACTCTAAATAAAATATGAGTTTTTACGTCTGCAGGTAAATCCTTAACTAGATCCCTCACTTCAACTATTTTTTTATCTATTGATTCTGTCATTTTCTGTCACCCCCTTTCTGCCTATTTTGGTATGTTTTAAACCTTTTATGATTTTTAAATATTTTGAATGCCCAGCAGTTCTGTTTTAAACAATATTTAACAGCTTTTCCTTTGTCTATTTTTTCCTTATAATGCCGGCAGTAATAAATCATATTAGAAAGCTAATTTAATCTTCTTTTTTAATTGATTTTTTAATTCTCTTTCCCTCTTCTCGATAGCAAGCCCACCGAGGAATGCAGTAAAATCTTTATCACAATCCATTAACTCATGCTCTTCAAAATTTGCAGTTTCTTTATCAAATCTTAATAATAATCTGTAATCGGTATATTTATCTCCGGTTTCTTCTATGTCTGCTTTCTCGTATGCTGACACTTGGTATTTCTGATCGTTATAAACTCCATTCCCTGTTTTAAAATCTATTGTAGTAAATAACTTTTTATTGCCTCTTATCTTTGCCTTGGCATCAAGTATTCCGCAATATTCATATTTCCTGCTATAAATTTTCTGCTCACTCTGTATCCATTCTACTTCATTTTCTTTTTCCCATTTAAGAAATGCTAGCGCTCCGTTTGCTACCTGAGTTTCTTCCGGCATCGTAGGTTTAGCATCCGCCTGTCCCAATATAAATTTAATATGTTGCTCGCAATAATCATGGACTAATCTTCCCTTGTCGGCCGCTTCCTGTTTAAATGCTCTATGCAGTCCGCATGCAACTACTACGTCAGGGATCGTCACTGTCATTCCCCGCTCTATTCTAGCTATCAAACTCTCTCTTGCCAGTTTAGTTGCCCATCCCATTAATGCTCCGGACTTATCCAAGTGCTTAGTGGCTTGAGTAACTGATATAATCTTTTGCCCGTCTACTTTGAAAATGTGACTGTTAGGGTAGAATACTACCGTCACTTCTCCGTTGTATAGTTTTAATTCCTCTGTGATTGTTTTTCCCATATTATTTTTTGTTAGCCATTATCGGGCTAGTTAGTAAATTATGGAGCATAACCTTTGCTCTTGGTTGCCCTATTTTAAGTGATTTTACGCTCTCCCCAGTATAATCGTTATACAAGTCTATCATCTTAGTCAACTGCGCTCCGGTTGGTTTCCCGTCCTTAATAACCACCCCTGCTTCATTCGCTAGGTATTTAACTAAATCACTTAAATGATTAATAGTTTTTACCGGTGGTGGTGGTGTAGTGGTTTTTTGATAATTATTACTTGGTACATTATCTTCTAAATCTTGAGTAAAGAAATCAGACAGTGCGCCTTGCCTTAGCACCGCATCAGTTTGCGCTCTTTTCTGTGCTATTTTTATCGCATTATTATCATCTCCGCTTTTACTTGCGGCCGTGCATGCGCCTCTTCCCTCAGCCACAATTTCTCCGTTAAGATTTACCAATTCGCAGACATAACAATAAAGCCCTTGTTTACTACCCGACATTTCCCATGTGTCTGAGTCTTTATGAAACTTAGGCTTTAGTTTAAATAATGAAGTAAACTTTTCAGTTCCGGATTTAAATAATACCGGTTTAGTTTTGATAGTTCCTCCGTTTTTTGTTTTCATTTCTATTGCTCCATAATCTAATTTATCCTTTAAATTAAATTTAATGTATTGAGTTACTAGTTTTCTCAATTCAATCTCATAAGCCATCATCTTTTGAACATCCTTAATAGGCATAACACCTTTTTGGCTTTGAACAAATGATAACTCATTCTCTTTTTTCTTTGTGATCGCAATCGCTGTGCTTTTTTTAATAACTTTTGATTTTTTTATTACAGCAGTCTTTTTCTTGACTGCCTTTTTAGTTTTTGGCATAGTTCCGCAGTTAATAATAAAATGTGTATAACTATTATTATATTATCATATAACAAGTATTATAGCAAGTGTTAGAAATTAAACTATTTTTATGTTTCTTCTTTTGTCTTTTATTAATTTTATCTTTTTCTTTGCTACTAGTTGATTAATAAAATAACTAATTCCCTGTGGTGTTATTTTAATTTTATCTTTACTAATATTATCAGCTATCTCCTGTCTAGTAGGAGAATATCCGTTGTCGTCAATATAGCCATAAATATATGCTAGTATATCAGACTCCTTTTTTGTTAGTGGTAGATGTGTTAAATTCATACTTTTATTTTATTATCTTTATTAAATTTTCTCCCGTCTGCTCCGCAACACTCGCATTGTACTGGTTCGCCATCAACTATAAGTAAATTAGCATTACAACAAACTGATTTTTTTATTTTCTTTTTCATTGTTTTAAATTTAATTTACTTATAAAGTTTATAATAAATTGCCTTCCATTTTCCCATTCATTTCTTGGTAAGTGGGCTGACTGTTTATCTAAACAACAAAATTGACCTTCTGCATAAGAATCACAATTATATAAATGTGACTGACTTTTAAGCCATTCATCTAATTCATTCTCAAATTTATCGATTATTTTTTGATTACTCATATGCTTTTTAAATTATATTCTTTTAAATAAATTAGCATCCTAGCAAGAGAGTTTGCCGCATTATCTCCACCAAAACTATCCGAACTAACTTTATAATATTTTGATAACCATAAATTATTAATTTGCTTTTCAAGTATTGTTTCTACAGGCAGTAACGTGAACAATTCTGCAACATCATATGCATGATACCATTCTCTATATTCATGCTGTTCTAAATCAGGAGCATTACCTGATATTTCTAACATAGTATTTGATATAAAAAATTTATTATATCTATCTACTACCCAATAATAATCACTTTCTTTTTTTACTCCTAAATCATTAAGTTGTTTTGATAAAACTAAATTAACTAATTTTTCTTTTAATTTCATATTATCTTTTTTTTAAAAATATTTTATTTATTGTACTAGCAGATATATTCAGTTTTAAAAATCTTTCAATCATACTATAAGTCCATCCTGCTTTTTTTAGAGATATAATTGCTTCTTTTTCATGTTCTTTTATATTTATATTTTTGCGTTTTAATTTTTCAAATTTAACAAATTTATAGTTATTCATAATTTTTCTATTTTAACATTTATTAAACCTAGTTTTAAATCTGCTATTTGATTAAATGCGAAACTGCTTAAATCAATATCTCGCTCGGGGTGTTCGATGTAGTCGTTAATAAAAACGTCCACTTGCTTTCCGTTATCTATATTGGTTACTCTGTACGTTTCGTATCGGATCAAGTCCCTTGAAGCCGCTGTCCGGTGATTAATGCTCCATTCTATTCCCTCTAGCGAATAATCGTACCAACTAGCCACCTTTACGCTCTCCGTGGATGGCTGTGCTTGCTCCTGCGCTTGTTTAGGCTCTTCCTCCTCCAATTCCACCATCATTGTACGTATTTCTTCTCCTGTGGGCTTTTCTTCTCTTTCTTGCATCCATCCGTTACCCTTATCTATTTCCTCTTCTTGGAATGGGCGCTCGTATGCTCTTGTTAATAATACGACTGCCATTGCGATCAAAAATGTAATAATTAAAATGTTTGTTTTTGTTTCTTTTTTCATTTTGTTTTTATAATTAAAAATTAAATATTTCTTTCAATCTTTTGATGGTATAGATTATTTCTACAATTTCAAATTTATAAGATTCATCGTCATCTTCTATATCTTCTTCATATATCGGCTTAGACATAAAAAATAAACCATTTATAACTCCTAATACTTTTGACACTTTTATTCTATTATCCTCGTCAGAACCTACAACCTCTTTAGTTTTTAAAATATCTCCCTTTTCTGGAACTTTTTCTTTTATAGTTTTTTGTACTGTTTTCATTTGATTATTTTTAATTATAAGTTGTTATATAAATATCTTTTGAATCATCATCAAAGTGAATGTCATCTATCTTTACATCCCTGGTCACTCTATCAAATAATTTATATATAGTTAATTCTTGATCTCCGTTTTCATCTACTAATTTTTGAAGCTTTGATATTACTTCGCTTGTCTTTGCCATATTAATTTTTTATCCACCCTAGCCTTGGATTGATAAGCCTAGGTTGTTTATCTACTTCGTTTTTTAAAATATATAATTCATCTTCTAGTTTGTTTTTTTCTTCAGCACTAATCTCTCCCCTTAGTTTAAACTGGATTATACCTATCTTTAGTTTTTTGCCATTCATTGTTTCAGGCTTTATTTTTTCTATTTCAGTCATAATTTTTTAAACTTATCTTTTCTAATTGTATCTAATGCGATTAATCTTAATTCCTTTTCTTCTACTACTTCTGAAAGCTGTTTAGTTAAAATAATTATTTTATCGTCAATCCTTTTCATTGAGAATTTAATTCTCTTTTTACCTTTTTTAATTTGTTCTTGAATGTCTTTTTTATAAATACTCATAACCTTTTTTATTATCGGGTCTTATTTAACCCTGTAATAGAATTATATCACATACAAGGATTAAGTCAAGTGTTTTAGCAAGTCTATATATTGTCTAACTTTGGCTAAAAAAAACCGCCCTTACTATAGATAGTTAAAACGGTTTTATTTATTTTATTTTCTATGTGCATAACTTTTAAAACTCTTTGCTCGGTATTTGCTTCCATTCGTCATCGGTAACTGTTACTCCATTATCTCTGTGGAATTTATCTAGTGCTAAAAGCGCCCCTCTATCATTAGTCACCACTGTCCTTAATATTCCCTGCAGTATTCTTCCGAATTGTCCGGTGTTTTTATTCCTTACAAATTTTAAATCATTTTCATCAATGAATTTTTTTGTATCCATTTTTTTATAATTAATTGTTAAACTATAACTAACAAAATAAAAAACGTAGTCTTTCCCGTATCGCTTATTTCTCTGCGCATAGTTGTCGTCTATATAATAACTATCTTGATCTTCTTTATAAACTTGTATGCCATGATTTAATTCTCCCTCGGGCTTCAGTATTCCATCTCCGTTTGCAAATCTAACGACTGCCTGCAGGGGTGACCTTTTTAATCCTCTTGTTGGATCTTCTTCCCATTGCCAGTTAATGGTAAATCGTTTTTTAAATTCTTCACTTAATTTAAGCATCTCATTCGTCACTGCATACTTTGCATAGTAATTCTCTTTTTCATATGGTAGCATTTTCTCCGGTATTAAATAATTCCTGATCGCATTATTAGCTTTGTACACATAAGTTCCTGTCCCTATTTTTATATCAGCAAATTGAGCCGCAAACCGATCACTAAAATTTATAAATCCATTTTCAAAATATCCGTTGTCACTTAACCATTTAACATATTCTGCCGGTATCGATTTATCTTTTAAATAATTCATGAATAAAGTTTCCAAACAATCAAAGCCTGAAAAAATTAAGCATGCATAAGTTTCAAATCCTTTATTCTGTAGTTCGTGTTCCGGTCTGTCTACATCCCAGTCGCCTGACAAATTTAAATAACCATCTTCTAGCGGTGAGTTCGCACCTGCTATAAAATCAGTTATTCGTCTGCCTAATTTTACACCTCTATAATTATCCATAGTTTTATTTTTCTCTTCTTTCACGCTCTTCTAATATTGTTAATACTTTAGTCATCTTTTTCTCTAGTCCATTAATATTGTATTCTATATGTTTTAAATGATTTTCATGTATTAATTTAATACTGCTATTTATAGAAGCTATATTTTCACTAATTCCCTCGTGCTTCATTTCACATCCCTGCTCCAATAGATCCAATCTTCCTTTTGCTTTTATATCAGGATTTCTAAAATAAAAATATATTCCGAAGATAAAAGCTCCGAGTGTCAAGACCGATGTTATTCCAGTTACAATAGTTAAAAAATTCATAGGACGTAGTGTTCATATAAAGCTTCGAATATGATAGGCACAAAGAATAATCCGATCAATGCTAACATAGAAATTATTATTTTTATTATTATTTTTATTATTTTATTTACCTGCATATGGTAATTTTGTATTTGTTTCTCCTTTGTTAGCAAAATAGAAAGCAAATGCCATACTAGCTAATGTAAAAAAATCCTTTCCGTCTATCTTTCCAATTATAACTAGGATGAAAGAACCGGCGGCCATGAATAAAAAAACGATTTTTGATGCTGATTGTAAAATTGCCATATATATAATTTAAGAATAAGCTACGGGTATTTGATATTTTTGATCTTGATTTAAATCTTTTTCAATATTTAAAATATATCTGTTTAGATCGAAGTCCCTTTCGGTTTCAATTATCAATGTTGCTTTATCTGATTCCCAGATTACTTGTTTTATTATCATGTTATCTCCAAATATAGAATCGGCTTCATTAATTCCTACTATTCTGCATGTGTCCCCCGGGTCTATACTTTCGATATTATATCCTTTATCATTTTCGTTGTTGTCTATTATTTCTAGTGTGATCCTAACCTTTGGGTCTTTATTTTCTTGAATATATGAATTTCCTATATTATCCATTGTTGCTTGGTCTGCTATATTACTATCAACTAATTGATTAACTCTGCGGCCATAACTCGCAATTGATGTATCGTCTTTATATTCAGTGTATAATCCAGTAGTAGCTTGTCCATCCCAAATAAGAACTATATTTTTAACACTATCTAAACTATTACTTGCTTGAATTTTTTTAATATCTTTTCCGATCGTAAAAATATGATCAGCTGAATTTGATGGAGCATTAAAATATATATTTCCATCTGATTCTATTCTCCAGTATGTATTCTGTGGTGCTACTTGCCTACACTTCTCTATTGCATCTATGTATGTCATCGCTTCGAACGTATATTGCATTTCCTTTTCTGTATCAATAATTAAATCCGTTCCTGCTGGATTATAATTTATATCTACACTAGGATTATTTTCTGAGAATTTATCAACTATTGCTTTTACTACATCGGCTATCTCTGCGGCCGCAATGCTTCCAACCGTAGTCGTTAATCCTAGAGTTGCGATTGTGAATAATGTAGTCTGTGCCGTATCCTTTAAAACGTCATTTCTCATCCTAGCGATTAAGCTAGTGCATAATATCTCCACATACTCCTCGCCACCGTCAATAAATGGATTTTGTTGCTCTACCCACCCTTTATACAAAATAACCCCGTCATTGCCACTGTCCTCATCATAAACCCATATCTCTATCCTGTTTCCTAGTGTTACATCTCCGTTCGGATTATATGCATCAAATTTTCTAGCTAATTTAAGACTGAGGTTTCCTATTCCTCCATTAATAACTTTAGTAATTGTATCAAAGGTCGCATCCGTTATAGTTTTAACGTATACTCCGTCAATGTCGAATGATTTTATCTGTATTTGTTTTGACATATTATAAATATTTTTTTGTATAAGTTATTAACCATATTACACTCCATCCAGGGGAATCACCATCTCCTCTATATTCATAAAAATTTTTATCGTAATTTCCAAGTGTTATTCCATCAGCATCGTCAGCATTAGCGACACCATCAAACCAAGATTCCGTACTTTTTCCTCTTGCTATTGCCTTTCCATCATCATATCCAGGGCTAGTTGCATCATATACCCATGCAAAATAATTGCTTGCATCAGATGTGGTTATAGAGCCCTCATTTAATTGTATCCAATATCTCCTACCCTTTACTAAAAAAGGAGCATCTGAATAGCTTCCGTCAAATAAAGCAATAGTAAATGCAGAAGAAGTAGGAACGTCAGCTTTTAATATTTTAAATCCATTTCCTCCGCCGACTATACCCCCCGGCTTATTATTATCATCTTCTCGTATATACCAGACCATATTTCCTGCTAAACTTCCGCCATCAACTTTTGCGACATCCATTAATAATCTACCTATTCTACCTGTTAATGATGGAACAAAACTTTGAGCCTCTGTAGGTCTTTTCGTAGTTCCTGCATTATTATATATTTTATTTAAAGCTATACCGCCTGTTTGTGATTGATCTAATATAAAACCGTTACCGCTAATTGTTAATTTTAAATTATTTGAACCTATCTCAACTGATGGAAATTTACCAATATAATCTACATTATCAATTCCATTCTTTTTAACTGTCAAATTCTCCTCATCTATTTCTACATAATCATTATCAACAAATCCGTCTAGCCTTATTTCCATATACTCATCGCTATCTTCGTTTTCAACTTTTAAAACATCTGCATTATCTCTAGTGGTTATTGTTATTTTATGAACTGGTTTTGCTTTATAACTTCCTAAAAAAGAAACGACATTTTGTGTTTCATTGTCAACTATACCAGTATCATTTAATGCTGTAGTTGCACTTATATCTTTTCCTACTCCTGCTGGGACTAAAAATCTAACCGTATAAGGACAATGAGCTAAATTATAAAAATCACGATTAAAATTGTGGCTTATTGATCTACACACATATCTTCTAGTCCCTCCGCCCCATTCAATATCTAAATTCTTATCAACTCGACTTATTAATTCTTTAAAATTATCTATCGCTGTATCTAGCAATTCCTGCGTGTCTGCTTTTAGGATTCCTTGAATATCTATATATTTAACTTCTAACGTATCATCAACAATAACAGCGCCATCTTGTCGGGCGAGCTTTATTGAATTTATTATTCTTTCGGGAGCGTTTTCGTGCTTTGCATACCTTGGGATGTATGTTGCATTTACTAGCTCCACTGTATCGTATTTTACACTGCTCATATTAATTGGAAAATTTAGCTATATTAAATATTCTATTTGATGCTTCACTTATTTTTTCAACAATATTTTTATCAGTAAGTGTCGCATTTCTTAAATCAAATACTATAGTGCTTCCGGCTTGACTATCAGGTGGTGTTATTCTCTCGCCCCCATGAACCATGGCAAGCATTGGATCACCTTTCGGACCAGGGACTACACCGCCATCAGCAAATCCTAATAAATTACCAAGTGCCTTGAATGGATTTCCTAATTTACCACCTAACTGATCGGAAGCAGATTCTTTTGTTTTTAATCCACCGAGTGGATCTACTAAATTAGCAACATCCTCAGTCAAATTTCTTTGAAGTTCTGATCCCTCTGCAATTTGTTTATTTAAATTTGTTACATCTTTTCCAGCCGCCTCTCTTTCATCCCTTAATGTTATCAGTTTCTTGGTCGCTTCGTCTATTGATGCTATCGAATCATTTATACTAGTCGAATTAACTCCATTCAATAATTCAATCATTCCCTTTAGACCATCATTAATAACTGGTATTATTACACTCCCTAAATCTATTAATATAGCATTGACATTATTTTTAAATAATATCATTTGCTTTGCTGTAGTTTCTGCGGCTATATCGAACTCTTCCTGCAGTGATATATTTTGCTCCCATGCATCCGCACTCATATCTAAATTCTTATTTAACAACTCAAGATTTCCTGTTAGCTTTGTCATTACTTTTCCACCAATCTGACCGAATATTTCTGCGGATTTAACACTCCTATCAGTTGAGGATGGTATTTTTTCTAATCCTTTTATTACGTCCTGTATTGCGCCAATAGCATTTTCATCTAAATGTCGCTTAAATTCAGCAGTAGATACTCCTGCCTGCTTGGCCGCTTCATCTAAATGCTTCATCATGAATAATGATGCTGATCTTACTCTAGTACCGGCATCCATTCCGTCCTCTCCTAAAGATACAAGTGTTGCCCCTAGACCTGCCGCTTGATCAGCTGTTATTCCCATCTGCGCAGCCGCTCCACCTGCGTTTGTAATAAATTTTGATATCTCAGATGCATTCGCCGCAGTATTATTTGCAAGTTCATTAAATGAAGATAATAGATTTTCAACTTCATCTATCTCTAATTTAAATACATTAATTGCTTTTGCTGATGCCAGTGCGATCTCTTCAGCTCCTCCGGCAAACTCCGGCAATGCCACAGTTGCTTTTGCGATTACCTCGGTGAATGCAGTTATGTTTTGTGTTCCCTCGATTCCTAATTGTCCGGCAACGGCTGATATACTTGCTAGCTCATCTGTCGCAACTGGTAACGATTTACTCATCTCCAATAATTCATCACCAAATTTTTTAGTTTCATCTGCAGTGAATCCAGTCGTCTTTCTAACCTCTGCCATGCTAGTTTCAAATCTTATAGCCCCCTGAACTGCATCTACACCCATTTTGATAGCCAATGCACCGGAAGCAACTCCTATCGCCTGAACCGCTCCTGCCGCTAATGTTCCCGATCCAATAGATTTTTTCGCTTGCTTATCAAAATCTTTCAGGACTCTGCTAGCCTGATCTTTCGCTTTGATTATTATATTTAATGTTGAATCTTTTACGTCAAACGCCATTTTGATTGTCTTTTAACCATTTATTATAATCATGCTGTATTCTCATAATCTTCAATATAGATCTAATATAATTATACGATGTTTCTAGTATTTGATTTTCAGTCCATCCAAATTTTTCACTTAACCTAAACATAATATATTCATCCGGTACTGCTTCATCACTCTCTCCCCTGATTGTGTTAAAAACTTTTATTTCGAAGTTTTTTTTTCAGTGATTGCCTTATTGGCTTCAGCTATAATATAATTAGCATCTTTGTTTTCAAGTTTTTTAAAATTAACAATATTAATATCTATTGCATTATTTTTATCATCAGTAAAATCCCAACTCTCTATTAATGTAATTGCTAACTCTATTTTTTGATCTACTTCGTTATCTATTTTCTTTTCTCTATATTTCAAAATTTCACCGTAAGGAAATTTTTTATATAATTTAACCTTTGCCTTACTATAAGGTAGAACTAAATCTATTGTTTCAATTTTAAATAATGTCATATGTTTATTAAAACGGGGGCTAGATGGCTCACATCCCCATGCGTATTATATTGCCTGCTAACCCCCAGTGTATATTAAATTTATTTATTAATAATTGCTTCCGTCATCATCATTAACTACCTTGACATCCATTCCCTGCGCATCGCTAGGATCATACTGTGCTGAATATTCTTGCTCTAAATAAATGATTTCTCCAGTCTTTAATGGAGCAGGTGAATTTTTAATTTTAAGATTGTTTATTGTGATCCTTAATTCATCTCTTGTCGTTCCTGAAATTACTGCCCCGAACATTCTAATAACTACAGATCGTTTTCTGATAGATATAAATCGTTCGTATTCTTTATAATCTTTGAATGTCTTTTTAATAGTCAATTCAATATCTCCCATTGTTCTAACTAGTGCGGCCGGATCAAGGTCACCACTTCTCTTAGCGCCTGCATCATCTTCAAAATTATTAAGTAGATTAAATGTACTGCCTTGCTCTACTCTGATCTGAGTTGCTGATAAAGCGGCCAGTGCGGTATCTCCAAATCTAAACTCTGCACCTGACCATTTCAATGGCTCTCCCAAAGAATAACTTGCTGTTTGTTTTTTAATATAGCAATAGTCCCCGGTAGTGTATGTTCCAACTATTGAAGCGGTTGATAATTTAATTCCATCAGCATTAACTGCAGTGATTGCCACTTCCTCATATGTGTCGCTACTACCGCTAGTCGTTTTAACTAATACTAATGTGTCCCCTGCGACTGCGCCAGTATTTGGGCTTTTATCATAATCAGTTGCTAACGTAACATTATCAGCTGAACTTCCTGATGCTGAACTTATTGGCGCTATGCTAAATTGACAGAGTGCTGAAAGATTTAAATTTAATCTTAATGTATTATTTTCAAATATTGGACTGATCTTACTTATCTCTACTCCGTAAAATCTAAACGTCACACCGTCTTTCACGATCTCGATCGTATAAGATGCTTCGCTAGGCTGATCATTATCCAATGTATAAGGATGAGTATAAATAGGGTCTGCATCCGTAGTGCTTCCCTTTTTAAGAATCATGTTTAATAAATGCGGTAGAGTTTTTGGCTCTCCCATTACAGTGACAACTCCTTGATGATCTCGTTGTCCCTGAAAATTAAAATATCGAGCAAATCTATTGCCCATGATCGGACTATCCATATCAAGGTTTGGATTTGTCGTCATGCTTTCCTCGTAGAGAGGAATAAATACGTCCGGTGTTACTGGCACACCTTTCGTTGCTTCCTTACCGATTGCCATATATCCTAAATTTGACAGTCGGTCTTTTTTAGTGAAATCAGTCATATGTTTTTAAATTATTGCCTATTGGCTAAGTTAATATTATCTTTTATTGTCAATAAAATATCCGCCTCTGCTGTTATTATATCACCTCTTTCGCCTGTTGAGAAGTCTACAGCTATTTGTTGATCATTAATTAAATCCCCTAACGTGAAGTATTTTCTTAATATTCCGACTATGGATGTTTGATTATAGTTCCCACTACTATCTCTTCCGGATACAAGTTGAGCAATCGTTCTTTCGGATGCCACCTCTTCAGGATTTTTTCCCAACTCACTTTTTTTATTAAAAACTAATCTTATATTATAAGTATTTGTTATTTCATCTTGTCCGGTAGCTTTTTGAGTTATCTCTTGACTAGCATTTTCTACAATTAATGCCGGTAAACTTGAAACATTAATAATAATAGGATCTCCATAAAAATATCTTTTTATACGTTTATCTCCGTACTGTTTTAATCTCCTTAAAATTTCATCTGCTATTAAATTCATATTACTTTTCTATTAGCTTTTTTAATTAATTCCTCTTGAAATAATTTAACTATTTTTTGTTTTCTCTTTTCGTCTAACTTCATCATTATTCTTCTTGGTAGTTTTTTTCTAGGCAGTGCGCTTTGATGATATTTAAAGTATGGCGCTGTGTTAGTTATTAATACAAAATCTTTACCGGACTCACTAGTAAAACTTCTTTTCATTCTTCCGGATCTAACTAATTTATGATAGTATTTTCCACCTTTCCATCTCTCTCCAATTACTGCTCCCTGTGTTTGAAATACTTCCGTTGAGAAAAATCTTTTTAATTCGTTACCGGTTTTATTAAATGTTTTACTCCAATTCTTGACACTGTTTTCTAGTCCAGTTATTCTCCTGCTTAATTGTAGCGCTCCCTCAATTTTAAATTCTAACTGCATAATTTTGCATAGGTTTACCAACTTTTGCCTATATTAAATATATAATTATCGTCATCTTCATTATTACTATCAGGAATGTCGACCATGCTTTCGTTTGGATATCCCTCGATGCTCTGAGTGTCTAATTGCCCGAGTGGACTATTGTCGCTTCCTAAAAGCATTAATTGACCGTTTCTAATATCTTTTAGCATACTTCTTGCTTCCTTAACTTTTTCTATTCCGTCCTTGCTCGTTCCTGATCCTCTTTCGTCAGGATATTCTTGCCACAATAACCACCCTGCGGCCAATAACATAGTTATCTGTCTGATCATTTCTTGAGCCGAACTATTTTCCCAGTATGTGTTGTCGGTTACCGGCACACTATATCTTGCTATTAAACTCGCGGTCACTTCCCCCTCGGCTCTTTGCCTATGCCTGAACATTCTCTGATCGGTTATATCGAAGTTATCTATAAAGCCAGATTCTTCCCTCACATCGCTTAAATCAGCGAAATGCGTGCCACCGCCACCATAAGTGGCTATCGCATCATCTAGGCTAGTTTCTACAGACGTGGTGCTATTGTAATAAGTGGCTTTGTATAATGCAGTTGATGTTCCGGTGGCATCTTGATATAAAGTCCCCTCTGGTCTGTCTACCTCGATGTCGACTGTGGTTAATAAAGTATAATCGCTTTCGGATGCAAGCTTCCGGTATATTTTTCTTTGATTATAATAAAACAATGTTATATCCTCGTATTGTTTATGAGCGAACTTTGTGGCCGCATCCAATGTTAAAGTTTTCTGATCGTCCGCAACTTCACTAACCTTTTTTAATTCAGCTAATTCAGCGCCCTCTCTGTTTACGCAGATATAATTTTCAGCCAATATGCCGACTGTATTTTCAATAACAAGTGTAACGCACCCAGTCGTTTGAGTAGTTTGAACACTAGACTTTTCCCCTCGATTGTTATCCTCGTTTGGTATTATTAAAATTACTGACATATTATTGTGGATTAGATCTTAGTATTATTTTTTTTATGTTTGTGGCTACTAATATCTTATCTCTTTTACTATTTAAAACTATCGTTTTTTTATATAACCTCTTCTTGAGTACCTTTTCTAAATTATCAGCTATTGCCAAAGACTCAACTAATGATTTATCATATCCTTTGACTAAAGTTTCGGCTAGTGTGATGCTATCTTGAATTGTGATTTTTGCATCCCACTTCCTGCTTACGTTGTCAGTTATATCGGCTTGATCATCGATTGCTTTTCCGATATCTTTTACCGTACTCTCTATAACTAAAAAATTATCTTCGAGACTTTTTCCTGATTGTTTTTGTAGAATATCTACTATCGAAACCGACTCTGATATATTTTTATTTATTGCGGTATATAATAAATCACTAACCGTTATGCTATTTGTTATTTCTCTATTAATTTCTCTTGATTTTTCTACGTTATCAGATATTGTTAAATTCTCACTTAAATTTTTATCAATTATTTTTTTAAGATCATCGCTTATTAATTTGTTGTCACTTAAACTTTTATATATTCCTATTATCTTTTCCTCACTAATTAATAGACTATCAATTAAATTTTTAGCGTTATCGATTCCGATGTCATCAGCTAGACTTGTAATATCAATTAAATTTTTATTTATACTATTAACTACTACATCACTCACTGCCATGTTGTCACTTAAATTTCTATAATATTCTGCAGTAGTTATTATTGTGTCATCGATATTAACTCCATCAATTATTACTTTTTCTGAATCAGTTTTTAATTCATCAGATAAACCTATGCTCTCTTGAATATTTTTATTTACAATTATTAAACTAATTAAATCATATAACGATAATGCATCCGTAAAATTTTTATTTATATTATTAATTATTGAATCGTCTAATATTATGCTGTCGCTTATATTTCTGTAATACTCAGTTATTCTTGTTACAACATCATTCAAATTTATTGTATTGCTGATTGTCTTATCTATACTTTTATTTAAATTATCCGTTACTGATATATTATCCTGAATAGATTTTAGCATTATTATAGCGGCCTCTAACACATCATCTATTGACAGGGAGTCTGTTAAATTTTTTTCAATCGATATTATTAAACCGCTATCGGTTATATTTAAAATTTCCGATATATTTATATTTGTGTTTTTTATCAATGCATCAAATAATACTATATTATCAACTATTTGCTTATTAGATGTTTTTTCTAAAGAGTCACTAATACTTGAAGTATCTGATATGCTTTTTTTTGTTTCCGATTCTTTGGATACTGAATCAGTTATTCCCGAACTATCACTTATCTCTGCATGTGCTTCCTTTGCAACATTATCATCAAGCGATGACGTATCGTCAATATTTACGCTCGGCTCTTTACTTAATAAATCAGCCAGTGCCGGATTATCTGATATTTCTATACTCGCTTCCTTTGCTATAATATCTGCTATTACAGAATTGTCTACTATGTTTTTTACAGTTTCATTTACTAATCTATCATCCAACAAAACAGACTCATCTATTGCCAAAATATACGCCTGTATTTCTAATAAAAGGTCGCCACCATCTTCTTGGAGTAGTTTATCGCCATTCTCTTGTATTATATAATCTGCCATTTTATTTATATAATTATAGTATTTTTATTTTAATACTTTTTTGCTACTAAATAATGATTAGTATCACTTGCTCCTTGTGATCCACCTGCTCCACCTGATTTATTATCTGCTCCACCTCCTCCACCTCCTCCTGCTCCCTCTGAATTTACCGCATTATTACCAGCTGAACCATTACTTTGATATGAATTTCCACCGTTACCGCCATTTTTACCTGCATAAGAATATGCACCTGAACCACTTCCGCCTCCGCCTCCAACATCTCCTGTCGTTCCTGCACTTGTTCCTCCTCCACCTGCTCCTCCTGCTCCGCCTTTAGCGTTTATAGTACCTGAATTATCTGTTAAAGTATTATATAAAATTAATGCCATTCCAGCTGTTCCGCCACCGCCTCCACCACCACCGCCTGCGCCTGACCCTGCAGTACCAGCAATCCCGACTGAACCATTAACTCTAATTTCTCCTCCTGCATCAAAATCTAAAGCACCAGCACACTCTATAATTAAAACTCCTCCACCTGCTCCTCCTGCTCCTCCATTTACAGAAGGTGAATTATTTGCCGCTCCTTTTCCACCTACTCCTCCACCTGCTCCACAAGCTAAATTTAAAACTCTTTTATAAAGCCTAGTATCACTAGGTGTAGTATATAAATCTTTTAATTCAAGTATGCCAGCACCAGTAGCACCAACTCCTCCTACGCCAAGTGTAACCGACCCACCAGCTCCTCCTACATTTCCATAATGCTGAACAATATCAAGAATACTAAATCCTTGTACTTCGCTGTTTGCCCCGTCGCCTACCAAATCAACAAGACCCTCTATTGTCACATTTCCTTGACTTCTTAAAATTAATACTGTTCCGTTTGTGGCTTTGTTAGTTAACTGTAATGTTGCTCCTGAAGATATATTTATTGAAGTATAATTTTTAATAATAACATTTTCCCCACCTGCGTCTATTGAAGTTGTCCCCGATGTAACATTTAAAGCACCGTCTGATCCGTCGCCACCAAATCCGTCGCCACCACCACCACCTGCGTCTGCCCAGCTTGGTATATTTGACGATAAGGTTAATACTTGGTCGTCTGTGCCTTTTGCTAATCGTACCGGGGTACCTGACGCGCTAAAATAAATTATGTCTCCCTGTGCCGTTCCGATTGATTTTAATATATAAAGCGTGTCTAAATAAGTTTTTAGCGTCGCTTTTATATTTGCCCATGTTAATTTTTTAGTCGTTGGCCCGGTAGAGTCTACTAGGGCTATAACGTCCGCGTCTATCGGTGTTGTTTTTGCGTCTAACTCTGTTATTTTTGCATCTGCCATTTTTTTTATATTTAATAATCTAGTCCTTACCCCACTGCAGTATACAGAGGGGTAAAATTAAATTACTATGATGATCCGATTGTGACCGTCCATGTAATTTGAAGAGTGTCGCTCGCACCTTTATTAATTGCTGCGAAAACAGAATGAGCTAAAAGAACTCCGGCTGAGGCTGCGTTTAAAATACCTGCCTCAGTAATAGCACCCGTACCGTCACCCGCTGCCCAGTCACCTACATAGATGATATCATTGTCATCGCCTCCTGCACCTTGCGTTCGTGATGTTAATGCGTTTCGATCTAGTTCGGTTTCTAGAGTAGTATCTCCGGCCGCTGCTGCAGATACACCAGTACCGATACCCATGTGACTCATTGCTGCTTCACTGGGTGTTGATGCTAGCTGATCGGCAATGTGTGCCTCTCCAACTGAAACAACTAAGTTATCTATTTTTCGTTCCTCTTTTAGTTTTCCACTTTCATCAAACAATTTAATATGAAGTGAACCTTTACGAGCAACGCTATCATTTATTTTTTTATTTTCCATACAATTATTTTGCATCCTTAATAAATTTTAAACATTTTGCTCGCTCTTGGTTGCCTCCGGTTAGCTTATCTAGAACTATGTTTTCGCCCTTTGCGTAAACCTTACCGTTCTTAAATAATCCACTTTCAGCTATTACTTCATACTCAGCCTTAGAGCCCAGTAATTGAGCTTTTATTGCTGTGGCTTGTGCGACTATATCCAAAGGATTTTTTTCGTCAGCCATATGTGTATGATATAAGTTAATAAAATTAATGTCCTATATAAACCTTAAGTGGGGCAGGATGATCCCTGCCCCGTTAAACTATGCAATTACATCTTCAATGAAATACCCTGCCACGTTACTGACAAGTTTTTCATCTTGACATACTTCGTTTTCAATAACTTCTTTCTTCTCTGGATCTTCTCTCCATGTTCTTACTCCCCATGCGGTATGAGCTGAATTAACACATCTGAATATATATCCACATGATAACTCATCGATTTGAGGAGTTTCAGGTGCATAAATAAGTAAAACGTGCTTTCCCCAAACATCAGATAATGTCTGAGTTGCATTTCCCTCTACGTTTGTGTTTTTACTTACCTTTGGAATAATAACTTTCATATTCCATAATACAGGAGGTAGGTCACCGTCTACTAAAAGATTAGCATGAGTGTATTTGATTAACTCTCTGACGGTTGCATCTCGCTTCATTACTTTAGCGACTGCAGACGGAATAATAATTTTATTCGGTTCGTGTCCACCTGTTTGTGTTCTAATTGCTTCTTTACCGGTATCAATTCGATACTCGATTGAACCATCAGGCGCATCAGAATCATAACTTGCGTTATTCCACTGATCAGTTCCTGACAATTGAACACGGTTTGTGCTAGCCCAGTTAGCTTGAGTAGTCAATAAACTTGATACTCTAATTTCTTGATCTAGCATTAAAATATCTTTAACTCTTCGAGTCTTTGCAGACCTTAAGTTAATGACGCTATCAGCATTTACTACTTGACGATCTGTTACTTCGATATTTAAAGCATATTCTTCCGCACTGTATGTGCTAGTTGATAAGCTAAAACCGATAGTTTTAGATCGTGTACCATCCGCTCTTTGAGTGGTATCAGGTACTCGGAAAGCTTCCCCTTTATTCCAGATATAATATTTATCGCTCTCTTTTTTAACAGAGACAATTGGGAATATTTCCTCAGCAATCATGCCCTTTGGGTGATATCCAAGTGAAACGTTGGATAACGCCACGTCGATATGTACTTCGTTTACTTTTGGCATACGATTACGATTTTAAGATTAATAAAATGATTTGCTTTTTTGTTTTCTTTTTTATTTTAAATGATAACTAGTGAGTAATTACCATTGGTCGGATTAGCATGGAAATAATATCTCCTGCCGCTCCTGCTGCTTCTAGAGCCATACCGATTATATGTTCTGTGGAAGCTGATGTTCCTGTCCATGTTGAACTAATTGCCGGTGCGGTTGCTACACGACCTGTCGTAATAACAGCCACCAAATAGTCACCCTTTGTAATAGCTGCGTTAGCTAATGCCTTGGTAACTCCTAAAAGTCTAACATTGACACTCCCATCTGCGGATGCAGTGTTTTGGATTACTCCAACGGGTTTATCGTTAGCCCCGTCAGGTAGATCCACTTGACCTGCGCCTGCACCTAATTCTACAACGACATATTTTTCTGCCATCGCATTTTCAGCTACAAACGGATAGTCTAGTACGCTTACTTCATGAGCCATATGATTATGGGATTAGATTAATAAAATACTAAATACTAAATATAACCTCTAAAGAATTAAAACTATTTTAAATCTTTTTCAGCTTGCACAAGAGCTTCTTCATAAGTCATCTTATCATTTGACTTCATGATCTCTCTTGCCTTTACGTCTAGTTCGAATGATTCATCACTCGCTCCTTTTGGCTTTTTAACATCGCTAACATTTTCCCCATAGCTTGCCTCTCCGATTTCTCCGAAGATTTTAGCGCTTGGTAGACTGTTTACGATTTCATAAAATTTAACTGACATTTCCTCAGATAACGACATAACAAAATCAACGATCTTATTATCATTATTAGCTGTGGCTGGCAGTTTACCCTCTTTATTGGAGTCACTAAACAATAATTTACCTACTTCTTTTTCGATGCTCATTTTTCTTAAATCTTCACTTGCCTTTACTCCTAGTGCTGCATCTTCTTTTAGCTTTTTGACTTCGGTTTCACTCATACTAATTTTGCCCTCGTTAGCAGTTACTCCCTCTTCCTTTTCCTTGGCTTTTTTATCAGCCTCTAATTTGTCATCAGCTGTTTTTTTATCATCAGCTTCTTTCTTTATTTCTTCCTCAGTTTTTTCTTCCTTTTTCTCCTCAGTTTTTTCCGGTTTTAACTCATCGAAAATAACTTTTTGTCCTGTGCTTAATTCGCTAAACTTGGAAGTGATGAACTTTTTTTCGTCATCGCTAAGTGAAGCGATATCCTTTGTTACTAATTCACTTAATTTAAACATACGATTTTTTTGCTTAATAATAATATCCTCGGATAACACGACCGGCTTCAAGCCCTTGAAATAAGGACGGTTAGTCAGTGCGCCACCGATTAGCACGTTGTTGTGCATTCTCCGAGTTTCTGGGTCTTCAAACTTGAAGTAAAATTCGGGCGAGAAGAACTTATAAATATTGTCTTCTATTGCCTGACGACCTTTACTATTCCACTCCACTACAGCGAAGAGTCCCTCACTTCCTCGGTTTATTAACTTTTTCATCCACCCGACCGCTCCCTTAGAAGAGAAGTGTTCCTCGTCTACGGGTAATCCTGCTTTTTTAGAATGCGCTCGAATGTCTTTTTTAAAATTGGTCATCATTTCCTTAATAGTCTGATCATCTATTTTCACTTGACCATAGTATGGGTGATTCCATTCTCCTTTTTTTAATATTTGAATTTCTGATTTATTATCATCACTAAACTTCATCCCCTCTAAGGATATCATCATAGTTATTGCATCGTCCTTTTGTTTTGGCTGTGGCATATGTTTATTATTTAAATTACTTTATAAAAGAAAACCCTCAATGGGATATGAGGGTTTTCGAGCTACAGAGGGTAGGAATAGAAAACCCTGCGGAAAGTGTCCCACTCCTGAACCCTATAGACATTCAGGAATAAAGCCGCATAGTTTTTATTCTCCCATCAATTTGTAGTGATTATATTATATCATTCTTATACCGTTTTAACAATACTTATTTTAATTTATTTAAAACGTTATTCATTCTATCAATTTCTTTCTTATGAGCCTTTACTCTATTCGGATATTTTCCATCGCTCTCGTATTTATCTATCTTCTTTTGTCTGGACTTTATTTCCTTGGCATATTGCTTTTTAACTTCATCTGCGGCCAGACTATCTTTCTTCACGATCGGACTTTTTAATTGTTTAAAGTCGTTAGTCTTTTGGTATCTCTTGGCTATTGATTCCGGTATTCCGTTGATTTTTGGCTTTTCAGGCTCGTTATTCATTATCTCTACCCATATGCCTCTGCAATTGCTGTGAATTATGCCCTCCTGCGCCCATGGGTCGCTTACCTTGATAACTCTGCCATCTATGCTCTCACAGAAGTTACATGTCCTGTCGTCCAATAATTCCGACCTCTGTAAAGCGTATATATTCTTCTTATTGTCTTGTTGAACTAATCTGCGGCCATCGTTAATCATTCCCCCGGCAATAATCGAGCCAGTTTGTTGTGCCAGTTCTTTAGCAGCCTTTACCATGGTCGCATTAACTAATTTTATTGTATCAGTCGTACTCTTTCCTTTCGATACGCCATTCATTGCTTCTATTTTACTTGATGTCATTATTCTGCTTTCGTGGCTGTCAACTATAATGCCAGACCCTGCGCTTAATCTCTCGACTTCGCTTATTGGTGTTGCCGGTGTTACTATCTTCATCTCGGCGGATGCAGTATTCTTCCCGAAGTTATAAAGCGCTTTCATTTCGTCTAATAATTTCTGTTTATATTTCTTGGGTGCTGCTAAAGTTATCGCTTCAATTGCTTTGTAGTTTTTTGCCTTTACTGCTTTTTGGAATGATTTCAATAATTCATCTTTCTGATCCTTAAATGATTGGTTTAATAATTTCTCTAGTTCCTTTTCTGCTCTCTCGAATTCTCTATTTAAATTGCCGAAATTTACTTTTTTTTCTGCGTAGGTTAACTTTCGTCTAGGTTCGAACTTGAAAATTAGATTTTTTTTTTCGTCCTCACTCATTTCGAGTTCTTCTTTTCTTTCGTTATTATCAGATATCCTTTGGTTTATAGTTTCTATCCGTTCTCTAATTCTATCTAGCTTTTCTAGATCCTTTTTATCTTTAGCCTTGCTCTCTCTGTCCTTAATAGTTTTTTCTAATTTTTTAATCCGTGCTTCGTCACGATCTATCTGCCTATTTATTTTTCTTTGTTTTCGTTCCTTTACTAATTCTTTCTTCTCTGTCCTGATTTCTTTTTTACTCTCTCTTATTTTTTGTCGCTCTACTTTAATTCCAACTCTACCGGACTTAATCATTTTCTTGATTTCCTCGATTTTAATTTTAATCTGTTTATTAAATTCTTTCTTCAAAGTTTTATCTTTTATTGATTTAGCTTTTTCTTTGAAATTACTTACAACTGTTTTTAACTCTTCAATTCTCCGGCGAGCGTCTGCGATGTTATCCTGTGATCGTCCGACCTTACCCTTTTCTTCTTTTATTTTATTGCCGTGTTTTTTTCTAAGGGCTTCACTTATTTTCTTCTTAGTTTCATCGCTGAGTGGTTTTCCTTTAGCGCCGAATATTAATTCTTCATCGATTAATTCCTCTGTGGCCGCCACCTCAGTTTCTTCTTCTTCCTGACTGTCTAATTCCGGCTCTTCCATGCCCTCGCCTGCTATCTCTACTTGTAACATATCTAACTCTATCTCTAAACGCTCAGTTACCTCGTCCTCGTCATCTTTTTCTACCATGTCAGGCAGGTCTAATTCTTTTCTTATATAATTTTCTAGTGAATCATCCTTGTCGATTAATTCTTCTCCGACTAAAGTTTTCATCATGTCGCTAAATGCTTTTTTATCAATGCTTCCGATATCGTCTACTTTTAATTTTGGATATATTCCGTACCCAGGGAAGTTAATGTCAACTATTTGCTTAATTGCATATTTATTTATAACGTCTAGTATTTGTTTTGCTACCGCCTGTAAACTGTCAAAGAATAAAGCGCTATGATCCTCGCTTAATGCTCTGCTTCCACTTCCGTCAGATGATCCCAACATTAAAAACTGCGCCAGTACGTTTAAAACGATTGACCTTTGGTGGTGAGCGATACTCTCTTTCGGATCACGGGTACTCTTTGAATTCATATCTAAAAAGCCGACTTCCCATCCCTCTGGATAGACAACGTATGCTTTCTCGTTCGCTCTTAAATTTTTAACCAATTCTTTAGCGTTCTTTTTATCTTTACTATTTGCTCCTTTCGGTACTTGGCAATATGGAACTCCTAATCCTTGTCTTTCGAATGACATTGCATCTATCTGCTCGAAGTTATCTTTATAAAACCAATGTTTATAAGCAGTCCTCAATAGTGATATTCCCTCCCAGTTATCTCCCTCTTTTTCATTAACAAAAACTAACAATTTATCCATCGGTATATGTGCTTCTCCTACATCTATTGTTTTTTGCTGTGTTATTCCGTCACCGCTTTTTTTAATTGCCCACTTAGTAATTGTCCTTGGATGCCTTGGTGCGAATTTCTTCCATCCGATATATTGCTTTCCATTATATTCTACGTATTGGAATACTTTCTCAAACGGAAAAACCCCGTAATCTAACATTAACAGGGCTTGACGTAGGAAGTCGTCCCACGTTATTGTCATTTGATTTTTTAAATTATTTTCTATAAATCCGGCTATCTCTTTATCTTGATCCTCTTCACTGGCCGCTTCAACATACCAATTCGCAGAACGTAGTGGTAATTTAACAACTTTTAAAGACACCGCAACAGTGGCATCTCCTTTTCTCATTTTATCGTAAGCTAAATATTTTGCCCTACCTACTAAATCATTATTATATTCCTCGCCGGAAATATAACCGTCATAGATAGTTGTTCCGCTATCCCCCATCTCACTATCAAGCTGAGGTGCTACCACAGGTTTCTCTTTGAAAATATTGAATATGTTTTTTAATTGCATATGTTTATTTTAAAAACTCTTTTCATAAATTGCACTCTCGTTATAATCATCATCGTCCATATAATCTCCTAGGCTTTCCTGTCTTAGGTTAATTCCTTTAAAACTTAAAGCTATTGACCAGAACGCATCTCCATGACCATCGGGACTGGCTATCGCCTGCAGGTCATTTGTTACGCAGATAATCTGTCGCCTCATCCTCTCATCATTTAATAATTCTACTCCCTCGGAACTTACTCCCTTTTCGAATTCTGTGGCTATCGCATATTTTTCTTTGCTTGTGAATATAACTAGTTCTAGTCCACTCGGAAGTTTACCTTGCTCTTCCATAGTGGTTAATTCTCCCCTGGTATTATCACAATACACATAATCTAATTGGAAATTCTTTATTGCTTGATTGACGTATGATATTTGATTTGGATCATCGGGATCATAATCTTGAATGTTTCCGTTCTTGTCATCCTTTCCGGTATAGTTCCACCCGTCCATAAATTTCTGATGTATTTGAATCGCTTTATATTTATTGAGTTCTTTTATATATCTTATTTCAAAGGCTACAAAATGAGCGGGATGTCGTTTCTTTCCCAAATCCCAACCGCCGACACGCTCTATTCTTTCAGGTGATTTTATTATATCATTTATCGATCTGTTTAACAACTTCTCGTTTGTTACTTTTAAAATATCCTCTTCGGTGAAGAAGCTCTCTTCACTATAAGTCGGCATACAATTATATTCTTGATTAAAAACCTTTTTACCTCTGATCTGTTTTCTTGCCTGCAATTCTTCCCAGTTCATATGTTGCGGCCATAGCGCTATCTTCTTCTTGGTGTCTACCTCTGCCGGCTGAACTCTTAATGCGAACTTAGCTTTTAGGTCGTTGTTAAAAAAGAAGTCATCATTGGTCTGCGGTGTTCCTACTATCTTACAAAATCCGCCATCCATTGGCATATCTAATATTTGAGTTTTAACAATATCATTTATTTTATAAATCTTTGTTAATAATAATTTGTTATCTGGATCTTGGAATGGATCGTCAACATATACTCCATCGCAATGAATACCACGTTTAAATGTCATGAGCCCGTGCGCATGCATTGTTGTTTTATGCATCCTCGATTTATCCCCACTAATTGAGTAGTCCCAACTATAACTTATCACGCTCTCTGCAGAAGTTTTTAAATCATGGCAACTTTCATAGAAAGGATTGTTTTTTATAAAGTCTTTTATCTTCCCGATGTGGTATCCTGCCATCGAGTCCTGATAACTGAAATAATGATATTCTTTATTCGAAGAAAAGTTTTTTAATAAATGCCACATGAAGTCAGCGTACAGTGATGTTGATTTAAAGTGATCCCTTGCCGACACTCGCATAAACCAAGGATTGGCTTGCATCCATTCTGCAATACCAATTATATAATCACCGCTTTTAAATTTTTCAAATGACTTAGAGAAAATGTTTTGAACAAAGTAATTAAAGTTATGCATCGACTTTATTATTATTCTTGTTTTCTCCTCCTTGGTCATTCTTATTATTATGTTTGGCATCTTCTATTATTTTTAAAATATCTGCAGTAGATACTTCGTGAGTTAATTTCCCGATGTAACGTTCTAAAAGCCCCATGTCCATCATCATGTCGATAATCATCTTATTCTGCTTCACGAGCTGTCCTATGGCTACAGTTTTATCCATGTTGCTCGCAGTTTCGCTTAGAGATATCTTCTTTAGCACATCGTTCATGACATCGACTAAATCTTCAAACTTTGAGAGCGTCATCTCTTTAGTCCTTACGTTATATCTTGCTGTCCTCTCTGACACTATTTTCTTTACGAGCTTAGCTATGTATTTTCTATCTAGCTTATAATTATTCTCTTCTAGTTTCTTCCCGATCGTTTCATACGAAGCATTTGGCATTAATACCATTATTTGTCTTATCCTTGCTATTTGCTCTTGTTGTTTTTCTTTTGAATATGCAGGCATATGTTTAATTTAATAATCTTTAAAAGTAGAGAGCAAGTTTTGTGTTGCTCTCTGTTAAACATACTTTACCAGTATGTTATTCCCAATTGATTCAGCGAATCGCACAAACTCACAAGGTTTAAACTTCCAAACCGTACTTGTGTTGACCTTACATCGTACGTATCCTCCATACTTAGGTGTCCATTCAATAGTATAACTGT